>Ga0164293_10001735_pt1 | contig 18351 bp, 28 predicted proteins | sample GEODES118metaG_FD_111487 | JGI IMG/M metagenome (GOLD analysis project Ga0164293, IMG submission 111487) | Eutrophic lake water microbial communities from Lake Mendota, Wisconsin, USA - GEODES118 metaG | ecosystem: Environmental > Aquatic > Freshwater > Lake | place: USA: Lake Mendota...
ACCCAAAAGCCAACTTCGAATCTTTATGGCTCGCAATTCGTGGTGATATGGTCTATGAATACATTGGTGTTTCTGATAGTGTGATACGAGAGAGATTGTTTGAAAAGTTTTCCGAACTCACCGGTCATACTTACGATTATATTTACCAAGAATGGTTAAACGCCTAATAATTAAATTTTAATATTAATCTTAAACCCCTTATATTATGACAATTCATTTCAAAGATTTAGATTCGTACATTAAACATTTGACATTGGGAGTTTCCTTTTTAGGAAAAGAAACCATCATTAATTGTATTACAAAAAATGATGTGATTTATGCAAACGGACTTGTTTCCGAAAAGATTTACAAAAAAGCTGAAAAGTATTTAGTTGAAAACCTTAAATTTATTTCTTAATTATTATTTCACTAAAATAAAATGTTATGCAAGAAGTACCTAGATTACCTTTTACAACAATGGATTACATTGTGCATGGATTTCATTTAGTATGTTTACTTTCAATCATAGTATTGGGAGCAGCATATATTATTCACGATTACAAAACTTTTAAACCCAAAGACAGATTTTAATATGGTAGCATATAAGCAATTTATAACAATGTGCATTGGACTTGTTGTGGGAGTAATTGCAATAAGTATATTGGCATTTGTACCCAGCAAATCGGATAAAGCAAAGTACACTATTACATCGGAAAACGGAAAAACTTATTACGCAAATACATTTCGTATGTATGGTAAGGGAGTTATGTTTGATGATATTTATGGGAACACAGTCATCGTTCAAGGTGATTTAGAAATTAAATGTAAAAAAGTAGAATGAAATTATTAAGTAAGACAAAAGAAATATTTGAAGCTTGGGCAATATCGTTTAATCCAAATGATGCCCAAGCTGAATTAGCATCAGAACGCATTCAGATTTGTGATGCCTGTGAACATAAAGTTCAAGAACCTTACATTCATTGTGGTCAATGCGGATGTGCTCTTAAAGCAAAGATATACACCCCTAAAACGTTTATGGATGAGGGTGGTTCATGTCCTGAAAAAAAATGGAAGGGGGTTGAAGTTCAATACCTTAAAACAAAAAATTTAAATCGTTACAACGAACTAAACAAATGATAGAATTTGTAAAGCACGCATTGGGATTATGTGGTGAACATTGGCATCCTAACCTATTCACAATAATAGCAAGCGGATTTGGATTATTACCTGCATTTGAATATCTTAAATACAAATACTTTAAGAATGGAACAAACAAATAGTGAAGTAGAAGTATTGGAAAAAATTGAGAAGCAACATCAAATTATAGTTTACAATGATAATGTAAATACATTTGAGCATGTCATTATGTGTCTAATGATTATGTGTGGACAGGAAATGGAACAGGCAGAACAATGTGCAATGATAATTCACTACAAAGGAAAGTGTGGAGTTAAATCAGGCACTATGGATGAATTGATTCCTATTGCCGAAGCATTAGATAGAGCAGGATTACACTTACAAATCGTTTAATTCATATCTTTATATTTATATTCAAATACAATATAAATGGAGACAATGAAAATTAACTTAACGGAATACAACCAAACATTGGAGTATAGTAATCGATTTGATTTCTTAAATAAAATTGTATCGTTACAATCTAAAAAAGGAAAGGCAATCAAAAGTCAATCGCCTAATCGTAGAGCTAAAAAGATTAAAAAATGATTAAGTTAAAATCCATATTATCCGAAGACCTTCGTAATTGGTTTGGTAAAGGTAAGACGGGTTCAACTACCGGTGGTGGTTGGGATAGATACGATTCTACTGGAAAGAAAGTTGGTAAGTGCGGTGATTCAAAAGAAGGAGACCCTTATGCAGCTTGTTTATCAAAAGAGAAAGCAGCCAAATTAGGTAAAGATGGAATTGCATCATTTGTAAAAAGAAAAAGAGCTGCACAATCTAAAGCAGGTGATTCTGAAAAAGGTGGTGAACAAAAGAAAGGACAGAAACCCACATTTGTAAAAACAGGAGCTAGTGAGGGATTGGATGAGAAGTGGTCTCAAAAATATAAAAAATCAATTAATTGTAGTAATCCGAAAGGATTCTCACAAAAAGCACATTGCCAGGGTAGAAAGAAAAACGAATTGGTTGAAGAGGCAATGGAATTATTTTTAGAGAAGAATTGTCCAACCGATTCGGCAAAGTGGTCAGCATCTAAAGCAGCAGCTAAAAAGAAGTTTGATGTATATCCATCAGCTTATGCAAATGGTTGGGCGGCAAAGAACTACAAATCAAAAGGTGGTGGTTGGAAAGTATGTAAAGAAAGTGTTATAAAAGAAGAGGAGTCTGAAATGAATCCAAAGGTATTAGATATATCATCTGAACAAGATAAGAAAAGAAAGGAATTGGATATATACGATGAACCTAATTATGATAGTACATATTATTACACCGGAATGCAAGGTAAGAGTTAAAAAAGAAAGGGAAGATTTACTTCCCTTTTTTATTTTAATCCATTAACAACTTATCATCATCTTTACTACTTTGATTTGTAAATATATTATTAGTTGTGTTTGGTATTGTATATGTACTACTATTTCCACTTGTATCCGTATAAGTTAAAGTTGAACCGGGAAATTGTGTTGTAGTAACCGAACCTCCTGTTGTAATAGTTCCACTCAATGGCATAATATTTGGAGTTCCAGTTGATATCCAACCACCACCCAATTGTGGTACTACTGCCGGAGTTCCAAACCCACCACTACCAATAGGAAATCCAATAGGAGCATCCTCTACTTCTTTTAATTTTTCTCTGATTGAATCAAATTGTCTTTTGGTAATGTTGTATCCATCTACCGCATCTAAAAAACCTTTCAACCATTGTGTGTATTCTTGACTAGTCATAATATATTCTTTTATAAAAGTGATAAAATTGTATCTATACTTTTTTCGTTTACTTTGATTGGATAGTAATCTATATCGTATTGTTTTAATACTGTTGTTATATCATCATCAATCTCTTTACTTTCTTCCAAACTCTGAAATCTACCATCGGTTTGAAACATAGAATCATCTCTTTCCAATACAATGTTAATTGAGTTGTACTGTTTATGCAAATCAACTACAAACTCATTGAATGTAAATCCGTAGAACGCAGCTGGATAATCTAAATCATTTGAGTATCGATTCTTATATACCAAACTTAACATAATAGGAGAATCAACTACAATGTAATCAACCTGCCCATGTAACCTTGCTATGTTCCTATGTTGATTAGCCAATACATACAATTGGTCTTTCACCATTTCATAACTCTTATCCCATGCTAATAACTTTGGAAACTCATATGGCATTTCTACATTCATATTAAGTTTCTTCATTTCATAATATAGACCGGCGGCTTGTGTGGATTTCCCAATGCCAGGTCCACCAAATAAATTTATAATTTTTGTCATAGATAAAAAAGGGAGGGATTTGATTCCCTCCCCTTAATTATTAGTTGAATAGGTATCTTACACCTAATTGAATTTGGTAGCGAGAACCAAATCCTACGTTATCTCTGAATGAATCAGTAAACGGAACTTTGTTTCTTCCATCCAAATATGGGAATGCGAAGATTGGTGTTTTACCATCAGTATCCAATTTAACAAAGTTAAGTGGAGTGATTGTTGTAGGTAATTGTTGAACACCCAATTTACTACTAATAAAGTTTGTGAAGTTATATACATCAGCAGTAAAACGTAATGTATGCTTTATAGCTCCAACTTTAATGTAAACATCTTGCGTTAAATTCAAATCTAATCTATGAACCCACGGAAGAACTAATGCTTGTCTTTCTGCCATCATACCTCTACGAGTTGAAAGATAAGGATTGTTTGAAATAAAAGCATCTAATTGAGACCATAGTTCAGCTTGTGTTCTTGTATCAGCTACACCACTTACCGCAGATGCGTTAGTTAATTTGATTTGAGATGCATCTTTAGGAACGAAGATTAAATCGTTACCATTGAAACCATCGTTATTCAAATCACCACCATATGTGTATGAAAGAGATGTTTGTGCGCTGTTAGGAGATGCTTCATACAATAAACCAATTGAAGTTCTTGTATTCTTAATAAATTCCTTACCATAGTTCACACTAGCAATAATTCTATGAGGTAAATAGTTGTTTGAAAAACCTGCCTCAAAGTTGTTAGGGTCAGTACCAGTCGGTCTAGCTCCCCACATTGTAAATGCAGTTGAACCATTGATTGTTGCATCTACTGCCGTTTGGCGAGTATAAGAAGCGTTTACACCTAAGTTATTAAATTGTCTTTGGATTTGTAATGTTCCAAATAAAGTATGACCGATGTTTGCATTCGTCATATAGATTGCATTACCAATGTTTGGATTCTCCGCAGTTTGAGCCGCACCAACCGCATCATATACCGAACGTTTAACGAAACGAGTTCTACCATCACTTAATGTTGTGTTACCCGATGATGGTAATGCAACGTTTTGGAAAACAGTAGCGTTGATGTTTTGGATATAAGTTCCCTCCGCAGTTACGGTCCAACCTAATACTTTCTTATCAACTGCTAATGTAGATTTCCAAACCTGTGGGAATTTATAATTAGGGTCAGTTACGTTAAGAGAATATGATTTGGATAAACCTGGCGTTGGCGTTGGTCTATATTTATCAATATCAGGTGAGAATACATATCCAGTTCCATTTGTAATAGAGCCAAATAATGCCATACCACTATTAGATGCCTGATTTGAAATCCATACAAATGGTGGAGGTCCTTGGAATAAACCAGTACCACCTCGTATTTGTAAAGTTTGGTCATCATTCACATCCCAGTTAAATCCAACTCTTGGTGATATTTGTAGTGAAGCAGATGGTGCTAAACCTGTGTTTAATTTCGTACCATTATAGAACTTATCTAAACCAGCAACTACTGGATTGAAAAGGAAGTTATCAGCAAACGAAACATAATCAGCTCTAATACCATATGTTAAAGTTAAATTATCTTTTACTCTAAACTTATCTTGCGCAAATAAACTTAACTCCATATTCTTTGGTCCAACCAATGGGAAACCACCACTCAATGAATATGATAAATCATAGAACGCTGCTGGTTTTGTTCCTGCTGCCGAAGCGTAGAAATCTGCTAAACTATTGAAACGATATGCACCTGCGAATGAAGGTGAAAAACCATTTGAATAAGTTTTGAATGAGTTTTGTGTACCAAATGTAAATTCGTGCTTACCTTTGTATAAGTTGAAAATGTTATTAAGTTGAATTACATCAGTATTCAATACGTTACCATATGTAAATCTTTCATAACCAAACGTTGTGTAAGGTAAGCCATTACCATCTAAGATATCTACTTGTGGGAAATTACCAACACTTAAAGGTGCTCTATAATCTCTCAATTGAGTATATCCAATTTGCAATTTGTTATTTGCCGAATTAGAGAATCGAGTGTTCAACTCACCAATTAAGATATCCGCATCGTTGTTGATGATGTATCCACTACCAAAGAAAGGCATTGCTGTGTTACCCGGTCTTCTACCATTTGATGAGTTAATTGAACCACTATTAGATGCTGGGATATCAGCTGAAGAACGTAACATTGTATATTTCAATGAGAACGAATTCTTTGCATTAATATTCCAATCTATCTTTGCAGTTAATCTTTGTGATTTAGAACCATACTGATAACCTTGATATGCACCGGGGTCATATTTGTAAGTATCAATTAAGAACTTTCTCAACGCATCTAAATCAGATGTTTTTGCCTGTGATACGTTAGTACCATTTGGTGTATTGTTAGCATCTGATGCTACCCATTGAGTACCCGGCTCCATTCTTTCTTCTTGCTCTCCGTTTAAGAAGAAAAACAACTTATCCTTAACAATTGCACCACCTGCGGTGAAACCTTTAAGGTCATATGTGAATGGTTGTTGTGGTAAAGTGATATCACCTACCTTATACCCTTGCAAATCTTTATTCTTAAAAAATTGGTAAACCGAACCAAATGCCTGATTCTTACCACTACGAGTTACAGTGTTCACCGAGCCACCTGCGAATCCACCATACTTAACATCAAAAGGAGAAACGTTTACTTGGATTTGTTCAATCGCATCTAATGAGATTGGTTGCGCTCCAGTCTGTCCTCCCAATGTTCCATCACCCAATCCAAATGAGTTATTGAAGTTCGCACCATCTAATGTTACGTTATTCAATTGAGAACTCATACCACCAAACGATAAGTTGTTTTGTGATGGTACTAATTTAACTAAATCTTTCCAACTACGATTTACGTTTGGTACTGATTCGATTAATCTTCTATTGATAATCTCCTGCGAACCATTACGGCTTGAGTTGAAAACTTTGTTTTGACCTGATACAACAACGACTTCGTTTAAGGTAGTAGATGATTCCACTAAATTAAAGTTAGCTCTATGTGTCTGTCCTAACAATAATGTAATATCATTTTGTGTTTCGTTTTTGTATCCCACAAATGATACTGTAACTACATAAGGTCCTCCAATTTTTAAGTTTGGTAGGTTATATCTTCCATCAGCACGAGTGGTTGTACCATACTTCGTACCGGTTGGTTGATGGATAGCCTGTACAGTTGCACCTGCGATAGCTTCCTTACCTGCCAAAACATTACCTTGAATTTCTGATGTAGTTTCTTGTGCAAATGCTCCAAATGATGATACGAATACCAACAAAAGTAACATTAGATTTTTTAACTTTCTCATACTTTTTTTGTTTTTGTTTTGTTTGTTTAATTAAAATAAAAAAGGTGTAGGGACATCCCACACCTGCTTATAGATAGAATAATTGTACGTTAAACGGCTCGTTTGTAAATGTAACTTTTTTTAGATTTATTTGTTTGTCTAACATAGGCAATTTTTTCTATCCTTTTATAACTATTTGATAGATATAAAATTTTAACAAAGATACGAAGAAAAAATGGGAAATCCTAATTTTTTATTTAGTATTTTATCAATACGATTGGTATGCTTAATATTAAAAAATAATTAAAAAATATTTACTAAAAAGCTTGGAAATGTGGAATATTTTTATTACCTTTACTATGTAATAAATGATAAGATAAGATATGAAAAATTACAATAACCCCATCGTTGAAAAGTTTATTGAAAAAGTGAATGCTGAAATCGAAGAGTATTATTCAACTCACTTATCAAACCTAACACCCAAACCAATGGAGATGCGTGTTGGTACTAAGTTTATCAAATTAATTAGTAACGGAAGTGTGTGGGGATTTATCTCCCGATATGATGGTGAATACAAAGGTGTTCCAATTAAGAAAGGTGATTTAATGAAAGCCGCTTCTCGTGATTCTCCTGCCAAACATAGTAGAGGTAACATCGTTGATGGAACTGCTCGTTATGGTGTGTATGGAGTTCAATACCTATAAAAATTAAAGAGTGCAGTTAAGACCTAATCAAATAGAACCTGTTAAAAAGGGAGTGGAATTCTTTAAGCAAAAGAAAGCCGTTCCCTCAATTATTGTTGCCCCAACGGCATTCGGTAAATCAATTGTTATCGCTCAGATAGCAAAAGAAGTTGGAGAGAAGTTATTAGTTATCCAACCATCCAAAGAACTCTTAGAGCAGAACTATAATAAGTTTATAGGGTTGGGTGGGGAAGCATCTATCTATTCGGCTGCAATGGGGGAGAAAGAGATTGGACACGTTACCTATGCAACCATTGGTTCGATTGTAAACATCGCATACAAGTTTAAGGATATGGGTATCACCAAAGTCATTATCGATGAGTGTGATAGATTTCCAAGAGACCCTAAAGGAATGATGCGAAGATTTTTAGATGCTGCAAAAACAACTCACGTATTAGGATTAACCGCAACTCCATTAAAGTTACAAACCAATATGGGGGATGATGGAAGACCTTTTTCTAAATTGGTAATGTTGACATCCCGTTCTAAAAAGGGTATATTCTTTAAGGAGGTACTTCATGTGGCTCAAATTAAAGAGATGGTTGATTTACAATTTTGGTCTCCTCTAAAATATGAATCATATGATTTTAATACTGGGGATTTGGTTTACAATTCAACCAACGCAGAGTTCACCGATGAATCAATTCAGAAAGCTTACAAAAACCAAGATATTGGTGGTAAGATTATGAAGAAGATTTCGGATATGCCTGATAGAAAATCTATATTAGTTGCCGTACCCTCAATTGATGATGCTAAATTGTTATCAACACAATTACCATCTTGCGAAGCAGTATATAGCGGAATGCCTGATAAGGATAGAGATAGGATTATTGATGATTTCAAAAACCTACGATTACGAATTGTAGTTCAAGTTACTATTCTTTCGGTAGGATTTGACCATCCTCAATTAGATTGTATCATTACAGGTAGACCTACTGCATCTTTAAGTTGGTGGTATCAGTTTGTGGGTAGGGTAACTCGTATCCACTCCGAAAAGCCAAATGGATTGGTTATAGATTTTGTAGGTAGTGTTCCGAAATTTGGAAAGGTTGAGGATTTATACTTTAAGAAAGAAGGTGTGATGTGGAAACTCTATGGGGAAGGTCAAAAGTTGTTGACTGGTATTCCGTTGCATGAAGTTGGATTACATATAGAAGGACAGAAATCTCCGCACGAATTAGCAGAAGAAAGTCCTGATGTGATTATGACATTTGGAAAATACAAAGATACACCAATCAGAAAAATACCTATATGGTATAGAAAGTGGATGTTGGAGAACATTACTTGGAATCAATTTAATCAAGCTATCAAAGCTGAATTACTCCGATTAAAAAATATTGGAATTTAATATATTTTATATTTATAGGGGTATGATATCTCTTGAAAAAATATTAAAAGAATTAAACAATGTAACAGACACCTCATCTGGTGCTGTAAAAATTGGCTCAAATAATCCATCTTCACTTGCAAGAGTATTAGGACCTCAATTTTTGAAAATTGTAATTTCCGATGAAAATGGTGGGGGTTTTTCTGATTCTAAAAAAAGAAACGAATTATTTTCTTTAATAAAAAGTGAATTAATTACACCAAACTCAATTTTTAAATTCAATAGTTCGGAAATACAAAAGATAATGGATGAATTAAAATACTATCCAGCTACAAATAAAATTGTTGGAAACCTTCCTAAATTTATGTTTAAAACTGGAAACATCCCTTCAATGAAGAGTATTAAAATTTCAAAAGAGATTTATAACATAAGTCCTACTATTGAAATAAAACAAAAGAAATAATAATATGGGAAAATATTTCGTACACAAGCAACTAATACCTATTGATTCAAATATGGGTGACCCGAATTGGGCAAAAAGACAGATATGGGTTTTACGCCTAAATCCAAATGATACCATTGATGAGTTTGATACTATCGATGAGGCACAAGTTAAAGTTGGATTATTAATGAATGAAGACCCTTCTGGTAGAATCTACAAAGTTGTAGAACAATCTGAAGATGGTACATTCTCTGATATTTAAAAAAATAATAAACATACATGCGGTAACACTTCCCTGGTTTGCACTGTGTCACGTGTCTGCTTGCGAAAAGTTGTCAAAAGATTGAAATTAAAAATTTTGCCTGAACCAATAATCTTCCAACTTTCTTAGGTGATTAAAGTGTAGTATCCGAACGATACATTTATATATATGACCATCTTTTACCAAACGAAAGAAAAAAATCAAAAAATATTAAAAAAATAAAATATAGTTTGTTTTGTTTGGATTTATCAATTTTTATTCTTATCTTTGTAAATTAACTAAAACAAAATATATGTTACACTCGAATTTTGAAGACCCTTCAATTGTTGAATTAGCCGAAAAGGATTACCCTGAAACTACGGCAGAGTACAAACGAATTATGTATGAACAATACGAATTGTTCTGCCGTAAACAATCAAACTATGGACCGGGAAACATTTCGGTGGGAACTGAATGTAGAAGTGATGCTGATGTGAAGTTATCATTAACTGGCTTATGGTTTAGAATCAATGATAAGATTAATCGTTTAAAACAAATGATTATTATCGGAGCGCAAGATAATGTTGGAGAATCTCTAACGGATACATATCAAGACCTTTCAGTATATGGTATCATCGCTCAAATTGTACAAAACAAAAAGTGGGGTAAGTAATGGAGTGGGGTGAATACTTTATTAATATAGCCGAACAGGTTAAATTAAAATCAAAAGATAACAACACCAAAATAGGAGTGGTTATAGTTGGTAAAGATAATGAGATTGTTTCTACCGGCTATAACTCATTTCCAAGAGGTATTGATGATAGTGTTGAAGAACGACAAGAAAAACCTGAAAAGTATTTTTGGTTTGAACATGCCGAACGAAACGCAATCTACAACGCAGCAAGAATAGGAGTATCAACTTTAGGAACTACAATGTATATGACTTGTGGTATTAGTTGTGCGGATTGTGCTAGAGCTATTATCAATGCAGGAATTTCAAAGATTGTACTCCGTAGTGGGAAAGGTGCAATGAGTCCAAAGTGGGTAGAATCAGCCCAACGTTCAAATCAAATGTTTAAGGAAGCTGGAATCCAAATCGAATATTATGATTAATCCATATTTATTTATATGGAATATATTACATTAAATAAGTTAGTAAACAAATACCCAACAATTGGAAACTACGTTGCCAATGTGGTAGGTAGTATAAAATTGAATGGAATATATGCTGTAAAAAATTTTATTGATTTTAAAATATCTCCAGTCAATAATATAAAATTAGATAATATACAAACAATTGATAATACAAAATTTCAATTTGTATTGGGTGTAAAGAACAAATCATCAGAAACAACACCATTCAAATATTTCACATCTCCTGATTTTTTTAAAAAACTACAAGAATCAATAAATGAACCAAATCCATATTTTATTTTACAAGCTTTAAAAAAAGAATTTATAGTTGAATATTCATTAGAAGATGATATAAATACATTAAAGGATTTATCAAAATTAGAAGCTGAAGATATGGTTACTGTTAAAAATCATATTTGGTTTTTGGAAAATGGTAATGTGGATTACAAAAAATTAGTTCAATATATAGATTGGATAGTATCTACTCCAAACCCATTAGATACTGCTAATTTAGGTGTAATACCGGTTTCCGATATATTAACTAAAGCTGATTATGAAATTGAGAAATTAAAATTACCTGAATTACCAAAATCAGAATCTGGTGGTAGTTCTGGTAGAGGCGGTGGTAGTTCATCTGATATTAACTACGATGAACCATTTGGTGGTTCAAGTGGTGGTTCAAGTGGTGGTTCAAGTGGTGGTAGTGCTGGTGGTGGTGGAACGGCACCACCAGATACAACTGGCGGCCAAGGTGATGGTGGCGGTGGTGGGAGAACCAACCGTATGGAAGAAGATATCAATGATGTAATTAATGGTAATGGTCGTGGTGGACGAGGTGGTAGAAGTGGAACTGAAGATGTTGTATATGATACTGGTGGTGGAAGCAGTTTACGATAATTAAGGTGGTAGATTTTGGTAACAAATTTATTAAATACATAAAACAAATAAAGTTATTTTCTTTAGTTTAAGATACTTATTAGTAATAAACTAAGTTTTGCCTATGGCATATTCTAAGGTACATTGGAAAAAGTATTTAGATAGTTCACATCCTACTATCAATCAATACCTTAGTGTATTTGGTGATAACTTCATCAAACAAACTCACCACCGAATCAAACAAGCTCATAAAAGAAAATTGCCTGAAATCGTTCTCATTCGATTTAAGGATTCCGATATTGTTTCCATCGTAAAAAGTAAACATTATATTTCAGTATTGGAAAATCTTCTAAATTTATGCATTAAGTTAGAGAAGTATGAGTTGTGTGGAGATATACATCAAACATTAGATTTATTAAAAAGTAAAAATAAGATTAGAATCGCACTAGGTGTGGTTGGTAAAACTAATCCGGTTACGTTAGTGAACTAAATAGTAATCAATATGGGAAAGAGACAACCAAAAACTCTGGATGAAGTGAGAGAGGCAATAAATGTTTTGCCAAAAGTAGTAAAGAAGATTAAATTTAAAACGAAAAATCAAAAGAGGTTTTTTAAAGCAATTGAGAATGATGGAAATAATATTGTAATGGCTCATGCATTAGCAGGAGCAGGTAAGACCTACGTTGCAATACAAAAAGGATTGGAGTTGTTATTCCACAAATCATCACCAATTGAAAAACTTATTATTATGAACCCAACGGTTGATGTGGGTGGTGAGGATAAGTTGGGTTTCTTACCCGGCGATTTGATGGAGAAGATTGAAGTACACAACGAATCTGCTCTATACATTTTAGATAAGATAATAGGATTAGCAGAAACTCGTAGATTGATTGCGCAAGGAAAGATTGAGTTTAAAGTACTTAACTTTTTGAGAGGAAACAATATGGAAAAATCCTATGTTATATTGGATGAAGCACAAAACGCATCACCTCTACAACTAAAAACATTGGTAACTCGTATTACGGATGATTCAAAACTTATCATTCAGGGTGACCTTTCACAATGTGATAAGTATAGAAACAATGGAACACCTGCTTACCAAAAGAGTGGGTTCTACGATGTGTGGAAACGATTGGCAGGATTGAAGGGAGTTTATCAAATAGAATTTACTAAAGATGATTGTATCCGTTCTGGTATTGTTAAAAGAATATTGGAAAGGTACGAATTGGAAGAGGAAATCTATTTAGGAGAAAACAACTCATATGAAATAGATGTTGATTATAATCCAGCCGTAGAGATATTGGATATAGAAGAGTATCAGTTTGTTGATGAAATACAATAAATTTTGTCAGTAAAATTTTAATAAAAGTAAAAAATAAAGGGGTAAAAATTTGGTAATTTCAAATAAATTTCGTATATTTGAAAGTACTAATGATTTACCCCTTTTATTATGAACAAAAAAGTTATTTGGATTGATATGGATGGTGTGTTGGTTGATTTCGGTGGACACATCGAAACTGTAATGAGAGAAAATCCCTATCTAAATGAAGAATATACAGGAAGAGAAGATGAGATTCCAAACATATTCAGACACGCTCCCCCAATCGAAGGGGCAATTGAAGCAGTAAGAAAATTAGAAGAGAGTGGAAAGTATGAGTTGTACATTGCAACTGCCGCTCCGTGGGGAAACCCCTCCGCTGCTATGGATAAAAGATTGTGGATTGTAGAACACTTTGGTGAGTTATTCAAAAAGAAAATGGCAATCACTCACTTAAAGAATATGTTGATTGGGGATTACCTAATTGATGATAGAACTAAGAATGGTGCAGGTGAGTTTAACGGAACTCATATTCACTTTGGACAAAACGGAACTGATTGGAATGAAGTTTTAAGATTGTTATTATGAAAAAGCTAATTGTATTGGTATCGCTATTTGCCTTTGGTTGTGATGATACTCAAATGGTAGAACCATCTAAAAAATATAAATTAAGTATAGATTCAGTATTAACGCAAGATGGAAAACGTTCATTGCCAAAAGATAAAAATGGGTTTTATCACCTAACTCTAATACCTTCACCTAAGCAACAATTATATAGAGTAACTGGTAAAGTATTAGTAGATGGATATGAACCAATCGCACCGCAAAAAATAAGTTGGCAATCTAATTTATTTTGGTATATTAAAGCAGGTGATGTTGTAACATATGTAACTAAAACTTATCTTAATTATTATACAGGTCAATATACAATTGTACAATTACCACCATTAATTTCTCAACAAAATGATATAGTTCCAACTATTAATACATCATCCTACAGTGGAAAAGCTGGCTCGGTAAATACTATCATCGCACCGGTTGGACAAATGAAAGGAGATACACTTATTATAAAAGCATCAAATTACGAAAATAAATTAAACGCAATCACTAAAGTAGTTTTAGAATGAGAAGTAAAGAATTTAAATTACCAACTACACCCATAACTGAAAAAACATTTATTAGGCAGGGGTGGGAAAAGAGTTATATTGGCGATAGATATATTGATGATGAGGGATTTGAAGAAGATATCGAAGAGTTTGAAGATGATAAAGAAGAAATAGAAGATGATGATGCATATTATTGGACACTCCCATTACCAAAGAGTAGAAGGGAAGACCCTTATGCGGTTGTACTAACATCAAACGCAACCGATGAGTTAAGTGTTGTTAGAGAGTTTGGATTGCAAGATGGTTCATTTATTGTTGAGATATTCGATTCAGATGGATTAGGATTATGTACAAACGAAGAAGAGTTGGAAGTATTATATAGAGCATTAACAGGAGAAGAAATAGAAGATTAATTATGAAATTTGAAGAATTTAAAATGAACCCCGAGTGGGAAGATTGGATGAAAAATATGTTCCATAGTTTTTATACGGAAATATGGGATGACCACGAATACGATAGATTTGGTATTGAAATTTCCGAAGGAGATGTTGTGGTAGATTTGGGTGCAAGTATTGGATTGTTTTCGCAATATGCAGTTAGTAAAGGAGCATCCAAAGTATTTGCTTTTGAATGTATGGATGAAAGGTTTGAATTGATTAAAGAAAACATTTCAAATACGGATAAGATTACACCAATGTACGGATTGATTTCGGATAACGCAGATGGTGATAACTACAATTTGGAAAGAATCTTTAAGGATTGTAATGTAGACCATATTGATTTTATGAAGGTAGATGTGGATGGTTATGAGTATCCATTCATATTAAATGCACCTGATGAATTATTTAAGAAAGTAGATAAGTGGGCAATGGAAGTTCACATTTGGGGGATGTTTGATAACCGAGCAGATGAGTACATAAAGATGATGCAGATTATAGAGAAGTTTAGTAAGAACGGATATAAGGTAGCTTGTGAGCACGTTCATAAGAATACAAATCTTTATATGCTATACGCTTCAAAATAAATTTGGAAATATCAAAAAGTTTTATTATATTTGTAACATGAGAAATTATACTGAACAACAATTACAAGAGAACTACGAAAAGTTCCTAAACTTCATTCGTAAAGCATTCGCTAACCAACCGGAACGAATGGAGAAATTATTACATATGTATTCCGAAGACCAATTGGGTATGGAATTAATAATGGCACCTGCAAGTGGTAAGGCTCATTTCCATTCAGCATATGTTGGTGGTTATATTGACCATGTTATGAATGTATGTAAGAATTCAATCGGTCAGATGAATCAATTTAAAGCCAATGGTGGTACTATTGATTTTGAAGTCGAAGAGTTACTATTTGCAGCATTACATCACGACTTAGGAAAGTTAGGAGATTTGGGTAAACCATATTATGTAGAACAAGAATCAGATTGGCATCGTAAGAATCAAGGTTCCCTATTCAAACAAAATCCAAACATTAATTACTTTGATGTAACACATAGAGCCCTATGGTTATTACAAGAATATGGGATTAAGTTTACCCAAAAAGAAATGTTGGGTATTATGTTGGCGGATGGTTTGTATAATAAAGGAAACGAAAAATACTTTATTTCATATGATGAAAACTTCCAATTAAAAACTGAATTACCATATCTATTACATTGGGCAGACCATATGAGTTGCCGTATTGAAAATAGTGAATATAAGAATGGGGTTGTTTAATTTTTAGACAACCTTATATTTATATAGGATGGAGCTGGCCAGCACATCCTCGTATTATCCAAATGGAAATACAAACTTAACGCTTAAACAAGGTAAAAAAATGAAAAATCAAATCCAAAGGGGATTCCCTAACCCCGTATTTAGGGATGAGTTCTTCTCACCATTAGATACTTTATTCGATAAAGTATTTTCAGAATCATTTCCTGAATTATCAAAGGAAATAGGTATTAATCCATTCCAACAAAATGCTTATCCAAAATGTGACATCATTAATTTTGATGACCGTATTGAGATTGTAGCAGAAGTTCCTGGTCTAACCAAAGAACAAATTACCATTGATGTAGATGGTGATGTAATTACATTAAAAGGAGAAAAAGCAAACAAAGCAAACGAAAAAGAAGGTGGTACATATCTTCGTAGAGAAGTTAAACGTTCATCGTTTCTAAGAAGTTTTACTGCTGATTCTAAAATCTTTGATTTAGATAATGTAAAAGCATCATTTGAAGATGGGGTATTGGAATTACAGATACCAAAGAGGGAACCTGAACAACCAAAAAAGAGAACTATTAAGATAGGTTAATAATAAAAAAATGAGGGAGTGGGTGTCAATATTCACTCCCTTTTTATTTTTGTTATATTTATACTAAAGAATTTATATGAAACCCGAATACAAACAAAAGGCTCAAGAGAATTTAGAAGCTATTTCAAAGAGAGCAAAAGTTATTTCCGAAATGTTGCATGGTGAGAGACCGGCTAATGAGGAAGAAGCTAAGAGATTAGCAAGAGAGATTGAAAGATTGGTTGAACTTACTACTAACATAGTAGATTTATCATAATATATGAATTGGCTTAAAGTGCTTTTATTTATGGCTGCTATTGCAGTAGCTGGGACAGGAGCATACTTTTCGGTGACTGGATTGGGTGTTCTATTTAGTGGAGCATCTACCGCTGTTATTGTTATGGCATCTACTTTGGAGTTCGCTAAATTAGTAACCGCATCATACCTTGAACAAAAATGGCAAGAAACCACATTATTTCTAAAAGTTTACTTAACATCAGCCGTATTTATACTAATGCTCATCACATCGGCTGGTATCTTTGGCTACTTATCTAATGCTTTTCAGCAACAAAACATCAAATTACAACAAATAGATAGAGAAATTTTGGTATTTCAAACAAAAATTGACCAAAATAATTCTCAAATAGAGCAATTATCAACCCAAATTAACGAATCAAACAAAAATCAGACAACCATATTGGGTAAGGGTAAGGTAAACAACCGACTCTTACGTTCAATTGACAACAAAGACCGTCAAATTGGTAAAATTAACGATAAAATTTCCAAATTACAGGAAGATAACGCTAAAAATAACGAAGAAATCAACAAAATCAGGTTAAATAACTTGGATTTAGAAAAAGAAGTGGGTGGATTTAAGTTTGTTGCCCAAGCATTTGATGTAGAATTGGATAAAGTAGTAAAATGGTTTATGTTTTTGATTGTTTTTGTGTTTGACCCACTTGCAATCGCTTTAGTTTTAGCATTAAACAAACTTTTAAAGGAAAATAAGCCAAAAACTGAAGAAAATGAACCTTTAGTGGAAAAAAATTACGAAATTTACGGAGATAGTAGAAAAATTGCATCAATAAATGAGATTTTAAGTGTTAATGTGGAAAATAATCAACAAATGGGTTTGTATGAACCACCATTTGATAATCCATTAATAGATAATGAAGAAATATTCACCGAAGAGGATAAAAAAGCATTAGAACCTGAAATTACTGATGAAATACTATTAAATCTACAAACCGATTACTCAAAACGAGCAATTGATGTGGATGGTGATGGTAGTGTCGATGGATATGATACTGATGGTGATGGTTTAATTAATATTATCAGAGCAGAGCACCCAAGCAGAGCTGAAGAAGTTAAAACAAAATTACCATACTACGCAAGAGGTAATTTTAATTGGTCTGATAGAAAGAATTGGATAAATGACCAAAATGCAGTAAACTATTGGATTAAGCATATTAAACAATCTCAATATCCTGAAGATTTCTCTGGAAAATCTTATTAAAAATTTGGATTTCTCATAAATAATTTGTATATTTGTTTTCAACATTCAAATAACACTATGAATTTAGGATACGCGTGTATCAATATGAGTTTAGGAAAGAACGTAACTACAAATCGTTCTATGGTTAAACGTACATTCAATCAAAAAGGTTTAGATTATGTTTCGGAACTTGCATTAGCAAACGCCAAAGATGTACTCAAAATATTAGTGTGGAATAAGAACAATAATATAAAGTTCTTTCGTTTATCATCAGCGCTCGTTCCTTGGGGTGATGGTTTGGACCTAACAACCTTAAAAGATTATGATGAGATAAGTATCGCACTTCGTAGAGCAGGTGATTACGCTAAAGCAAATGGTATTAGAATTAATTCACATCCTGGTCCATTCAATGTATTACCATCTCCAAACGAATCCGTTGTTCAAAAGACTTTTGCTGATTTAGAATTACATGGTAAAATATTTGACCTTATAGGGTTATCACTAACTCACTATAATAATATAAACATTCATTGTAATGGTGTTTATGGTGATAAACAATCTGCGATGGATAGATTGATTACAAACTTCAAAAGACTCTCTCCAAGCGTACGCAAACGATTGACATTGGAGAATGATGATAAGGCTTCTATGTATTCCGTAAAAGACCTTATG
>Ga0164293_10001736_pt1 | contig 18344 bp, 19 predicted proteins | sample GEODES118metaG_FD_111487 | JGI IMG/M metagenome (GOLD analysis project Ga0164293, IMG submission 111487) | Eutrophic lake water microbial communities from Lake Mendota, Wisconsin, USA - GEODES118 metaG | ecosystem: Environmental > Aquatic > Freshwater > Lake | place: USA: Lake Mendota...
GATAATTTCAATTTTAACGCACCATCCTTCCCTTCCAATTGTATTTTCCAGAATTGCCAGCAACCCCAATATATAACATATAAAATATGTGGGTTATTGTTAGTAATGGCAAGAGCCACAACAATTTAATTCTATTGGCAAACCTGCACAGAACTATTTGAAAAAAAAGTTCAGCAACAAACTTAATACTGATGATGCCTAAGCTTAAATACCAATAAAAAGGATTAAAAAAGCCTAAAATTGAAATTAAAACAATTGATAAATTAAACATCCACACTAAAACCCCGATAAATACAACAGCCTTGTTTTTATATTTTGTACTTTTTGAAGCCCAGCGCTTTCGCTGTTGAATAAACTCACTTAAGCTTGATTTTGCATGGGTATAAACCATAGCGTCACGTGCTTTACAAAAGCCAATGCTATCAGGATAAACTGATGCTACTTTATGAAGAAAGAGCTCATCATCGCCAGAGGCTAATTGATCAATACCTTGAAATCCTTTTAATTCATGAAAAATTTCTCTGCTGTAAGCGAGATTTGCTCCATTGCATGTTGATGGCATTTTGTTTCCTACTCCTGCTGCTCCTAAGCCAACTAGGAATAAAAATTCAAGACTTTGCATTTTTTCGAATGCACTCTTCTCTTCAAAATAGATAACCGGGGAGGAGATCAACTTATAATTACCAGCCTCATAGAAACCAATAATAGTTTTTAGCCAGTCAGGCGACATTCTGCAATCGGCATCAGTTGTGATAATGAGTTCTGCTTCAGAAAGCTTGATTGCCTCAGTTATTGCTTTCTTTTTGTATGAATTTAAAGGTTTACTTTCATTCAACACCACTAGTTTTACACCTCTATCTGCAAATGAAAGAACTATTTCCGATGTGCCGTCAGTAGAATGGTCGTCTACAACTATTAATTCGACTAAATGTGAAGGATAATCTTGTGCAAGAATATCAGAAATGGTTTTGAAAATTTTATCTTCCTCATTTCGGGCGGCAATCAGAATACTGACTGTTGTTTTAAACTGATTATTTTTTAGATTATAAATTTTGAGACTATTCCATCCCCTACGCAGAAATAGTATCAAACCCAAATAAGCCATAGCGAGGCTAAACGAAATAATACTAATGATCAGGGCTGCCAAAGAAATTAAGTTTTAAAACGAAAACTGAACCTAAAATAGCAGGAATAATTAAATTAATCAGCCATATACTTGCAACTGCTGCCATAACTACAATTTCCTGATTGGTTACAAATGAAAAAAAATAGGCTGCCGTTGTGGCCCTTATACCTAAATCAAACAAATCAAGTGAAGGTATTGAAGATTGAACAAAAAAAATAACGAACATCATCAGAACAATATCAGGAGCATCTATTTCTGGAATCAGTAAACGAAAAACTAAAAAATACTGCGTGCTATAAACCAAGATACGCGAAAAGCAATAGATTAAAACTTGTAGCAGTTCTTTGAACTTGAATCTAGAAAATATTATAAAAAAGTGCCTGTATCGCCTCAGGAACTTTATCCGTGATAATAGGCCGTTTATCCAATGTATGTTGAAAAAGAAGAGTAGAAAATACCCACTAAAAACTACTGCAAAAATGATTATGCTAAGATTTAGAAATGGATTTAAATGCATAAATCGGAATAAAAACCAACTGAGAGCTAAAAGGCCAAGCACATTGGTGAGAACCATTTGACCAATAGTCCCAACTGTCATAACAACTGCCCCCTTAATCCGTTTATTTGGAGAAAGGGAAAATACCCTCCCTCCGAATTCTCCAATTCGGTTTGGAGTAAAAACAGCCCAAGTTAAGCCACAAAAAACAGACTCAACAGCTTTCCATGTAGTAATTACTTCAATTTTTTGAACAAGAAATTTCCATTTAAGAGCTTCCAGAAACCAATTCAGGAACATCAGTAAAAATAGAGTTGAAATTACCAAAACGACACTTTCAGAGTCAAGGGAATCTAACAGTTCCTTAAAATCTTCAATACTGCTATTGTTGTTTAGCCTATTATAAATATATAGGGTTGCCAGACCAATAATGGTTAACTTAATACAAATGCTAAGAATTTTCTTGGTAGGCTTGTTCAAAGTATTTTATTTCTACAATGTTAAGCAAAAGCTGGAGTGAATTTAAATATTGAAATTGAATTAAGTTAAAAACATTAAAAAGCGTGTAATTTCTTAATATTGTCAAAAATGATCAAAGAAAAATCTACTGAGCGGATAATCCTTGGAATCGATCCCGGAACGAGTGTGATGGGATATGGTATTGTCAAAGAGGTCAAAAGTTCAGTCGAGCTGATCTGTTTGGGTATAGTCAAATTACAGCACCTTGAAGATCATCCTCTAAAACTTAAGCATATTTTCGAAAAAACCGTTTTACTGATTGATCAGTATCAGCCTGATTGCCTTGCCATAGAAGCACCCTTTTATGGGAAAAACATACAGGTAATGCTAAAACTTGGTCGGGCACAGGGCGTTGCAATGGCTGCAGCATTATCACGCAGTCTTCCTATTTTTGAATATTCCCCCAGAAAGATCAAGCAGTCGATTACAGGCAATGGAAATTCTTCTAAAGAACAAGTAGCGGCTATGCTGAAAACATTATTGAAATTCACTGAAACTCCAGAATTTTTAGATGCCACTGATGGCCTGGCAGTTGCAGTATGCCATTCATTTCAAAAAATAAGTAGCACTAGTAGCAAAAAAAACTACTCCGGTTGGGATGCTTTCGCGAAGGATAATCAAAAACGTCTAAAATAAGGCGATTTATAGATGTTCCTTAATTTTTTCTGCTGTGGCTTCCAATTCTTCGTTTGTAAAACTGAGTTTTGGCCGACTAAAATTCATATCGTCTATGCTATTCATTGGAATGAGATGAATATGTGCATGAGGAATTTCCAGACCGATAACAGAAATACCGATTCGCTGACATGATATTGCTTTTTTTAGGCCCGATGCTACAATCTGAGCAAACAACATTAGTCCAACATAAGTTTCGCTATCCAAATCGAATATATAATCAACCTCCTTTTTAGGAATAACCAAAAGATGACCTTCAGTTAATGGGTTTATATCCAGGAAGGCAAGAAATTCTGAAGTCTCAGCGACTTTATAACATGGAATCTCACCAGCTATTATTTTAGAGAAAATTGATTCCATAATAATTCGATTTATATTCTGATTAAGCTATTATTATCTGCTGATTTCAATGATCTCGAACTCAATTTTTCCTGCCGGAACCACAATCTCTGCCGTATCTCCCACAGATTTACCAAGTAAGCCCTGGGCAATGGGTGACTTTACTGAAATTTTACCTGTTTTAAGATCCGCTTCTGATTCAGAAACAAGCTGATAAGTCATGGTTGCCCCATTCTTTATGTTTTTGATCTTTACAATTGATAATGCAAGTACTTTTGAAGAATCCAACTTTGATTCATCTATCAAACGTGCATTTGCCAAAACATTTGTAAGTTTTGAAATTTTTGATTCATGATGACCCTGCGCTTCTTTTGCGGCATCATATTCAGCATTCTCCGACAAATCACCCTTGTCTCTTGCCTCAGCAATTGCTTTTGAAATCTGTGAACGACCTTCAGTTTTTAATAAATGAAGCTCTTCTTTAAGTTTTTCTAATCCTTCCCGGGTATAATAAGTTACTTCCGTCATATCTCACACATTTTATAATAAACTCTTAAAAACAAACAAGACTATGTCGGCTAAAGCCAATATAGTCTTGCTCATATGAATACGAAGATAATATTTTTGATTTTAGATTTCCAAATTTCTATGATGAAATCCAGTGAGATGATAAAATGGATTCCAAAAATGCTTCATTATCACTCAACACTAAACAGCTGTTTTATTTTTTCGGCAAGTACTTCAGAAATCTTTCTGTAGGATTCGTGAGTCCATCCTGCAACGTGCGGACTTAAAATTAAATTCGGACAATCCTTTAATTCATTAAACCATTCCTGCTCCCCTAAGGCAGGGAATTTTTCAACCTGAAGTACATCCAATCCGGCAGAGCTAATTTTACCGCTTCGTATACCATTCAGTACCACTCTTGTATTTACAATTTCACCTCTAGAAGCATTTAACAAAATAATAGGCTTTTTGAAATGGAATAAATATTCTTCGTTAAATAGTTGTTTCGTTTCGTAAGTTAATGGGATATGAAAACTTAGAATATCTGCCTGTTTAACAACCTGTTCCATACTCACTTCTTCAACGTATTGACTTGAAAATCCGGTTTTATATTTATCATAAGCAACTACCTTGGCTTCAAAACCCGAAAGTTTGCGGGCAAGCATCTGACCGGTATTTCCATATCCAATAATTGCAACAGTTCTGCCCTTCAGCTCCCATCCCCTGTTATCTTCCCTATTCCAGATACCGCTTCGCACTTCACTATCTGCTTTTCTTAAATCATTAAGTAAGGAGAGTAACATGCCAATAACGTGTTCAGCCACAGCATCCCGGTTACCTTCAGGCGCATTGATACAGGATATATTTTTAGATTTGGCATATTCATAATCTACATTATCCATACCCGCCCCTGCCCTTGCTATAAATTTAAGATTTGAACCGGCATCAATAAGTTCTTGGTCAATCTGAAATCGGGTACGTACCGCAATTCCCGTATAATTTTTCAGAACCTCCAGTATTTCAATTCTGCTGATCGATGGAAGATCATCGCAAAAATACCCCAGTTTTTCTAACTCAATTTTAAAAGCAGGATGCAGGTGGTCTGCAATCAGAATTCTGTTCATGCTGTGATTATTCTTGAGGAACCAATTAGGTTCGTCATTTTAACAAAATCTTCTACGCTCAAACGCTCAGCTCGAAGGTCGAACATTGGATCATCAGTCATACTCTCTTTACTAACAAGTGACGACAAAGCATTTCTCAGTGTTTTACGCCTTTGGTTAAAGCCTGCTTTGACAACCTGCCAGAACAATTTTTCATCGCAATTCAGTTTTTCAACATCATTTCGGGTAAGTCGTATGACTGCCGAAGTAACTTTAGGCGGAGGGTTAAATACTCCCGGCTTAACTGAGAATAAATATTCAACTTTATAAAAAGCCTGCAGAAAAACACTTAATATACCATACTCCTTGCTTCCTGGCGTTTCTGCACAACGCTGAGCAACTTCTTTTTGAAACATTCCTACCAACTCAACTACCTGATTACGATTATCGAGCACTTTAAACAGTATTTGCGATGAAATATTGTAAGGGAAATTGCCGATAATGCCAAATTTTCCGGAAAAAACAGACGAAAAATCCAGTTGCAAAAAATCACCATTGATCAAGCGCTCCCCCAGATTTGTATATTTCTTTTTCAAAAATTCATAAGATTCGGTATCGATATCAATGAGGTAGGTTTCCAAATCCTTTCTGGCAAGTAGAAAGTCTGAAAGAATTCCCATTCCTGGGCCAACCTCCAAAATCTGTTTATACTGATCTCCGGCATGAAGACTATTGACAATTTTCTCAGCGATGTTTTTATCTGTTAAGAAATGTTGTCCTAGATGCTTCTTTGCCCTTACTAAACTCATATGCGTTGCATTTGGCGCAAATTACGGAAAAAAGAAGTTAAGGGAATGAGCAAATTGAGGTAATTAGCAAATTAGCAAATGGGGAGCGTGATCTATTTTTTCTCACTCTCAATTTTCCACTCTCCACTCTCAATTTCTTACTTGCTGGTACATAATTATAACTTATAACTTATAACCTAATTGGAGTTTGGGATTAAAGTCTTTATTTTGCGTTAATTATTTATAAACGGGCAAGAAGGAATGAGTGATAAAATTAAAATTGGAATTTCAATAGGAGACGTAAACGGTATCGGTCTAGAAGTCATCATTAAAACACTGATGGATACCAAGATCATGGACTACTGTACCCCTATTGTTTATGGTCAAACTAAAGTTGCATCCTTCCATCGTAAAACAATGGATGTAAATGAGTTCAATTTTAACGTGATCAACAATCCGGAAGAAGCACATAACAAACGCCCAAATATGATTAACTGCTGGGAGGAGGATGTACGCTTAGAGTTGGGAGAAAGTACGCCCACAGGCGGTAAATATGCTTTTATTTCACTCGAAAGGGCACTTGACGATTTAATTGCAGGAAAAACTGATGCAATAGTTACTGCACCGATTAACAAGCATAATATCCAAAGTGAGGATTTCCAGTTTGCAGGACATACCGAATATATTCAGTCTAAGACAAATGCCGAAGATTCTCTGATGTTTCTTGTGAGTGAAGATATCCGGGTAGGAGTAGTGACCGGTCATATTCCAGTGACTGAAGTTGCCGAAAAAATCAGCAAGGAAATGATTCTATCAAAACTTTCCATAATGAAACAAAGCCTCAAAAAGGATTTCTGGATTCAAAAGCCAAAAATTGCCGTTTTGGGCTTGAATCCTCATGCCGGAGATATGGGACTGATTGGGAAAGAAGAGCAGGAGATAATTATTCCTGCCATCACCGAAGCTAATTTACAGGGGATCTTCGCTTTTGGCCCTTATGCAGCAGATGGATTCTTTGCAGCCAATACGTATTCACAGTTCGATGCTGTGCTGGCAATGTATCATGATCAGGGTCTAATACCATTCAAACAGATCGCTTTTCACAATGGAGTGAATTTCACTGCTGGATTACCAGTTGTGAGAACCTCCCCAGACCATGGAACAGGTTTTGATATCTCAGGTAAAAATCAGGCATCAGAAAGCTCCTTCAGAGAGGCGCTGTTTGCTGCAATCAAAATTGTCAAGAACAGAAGGGAAAGTTCTGAACTTAGCTCAAACCCCTTGAAGCTGAGTAAATTTTCAAAAGATAGAGATTAAAGAATCATAAAACGCTTATTACCAAAGCTTTTAGCGACCAAAATCAGTTCATTTTTAAAAAACTGTTAGCAACTAAATAAATTTTCTTAAATTTGCAGGCTTAATTGGCGTGCTTTGAAATCGTTACAACAATATAGCATTCCGTTTACCGGATTAAAACTTGGAGTTCACGATTTTGAATTCGAAGTGAATGATGCTTTTTTTAGTGAGTTTGAATACTCGTTGGTTAAGCATGGAAGTCTTAAGGTATCCCTTGAACTGGATAAGCAGGAGACAATGATGATCCTGTATTTTCATATCTCAGGTGAGATGAAACTGGGATGTGACGTTTGCCTTGCTGATTACCCTTATTCGGTAAAAATTCAGGAAAGGCAGATCGTTAAGTTAAACGGCGACAACGACCTGGAAGATGATACTGAAGAGATCGTCGTATTGAAAAGAAATGAAACTGAGATCAATGTGGCAACATTGATTTATGAATTTATTAACTTGGCAGCACCTTATATTAGTCGCTGTGCAGACGAGGGGAACACTGAATGGTGTGATCTGGAGATGATAAGCAAGTTACAACAACTGGCTCCCGGGCCAAAAATATTTGAAGAAAAAGAAGAGATTGCTGATCCAAGATGGGAAGCTTTAAAGAAAATAAAAAAGTAATAATTTAATACATAGGAACAAATGGCACATCCAAAACGGAAAATATCCAAATCAAGAAGAGATAAAAGAAGAACTCACTATAAAGCAGTTGCTCCAGGTTTAACAACCTGCCAAACTACTGGTGCAGTACATTTACCTCATCGTGCGTATACAGTTGACGGAAACTTGTATTATAACGGAAAGATGGTAATTGAAAATACCTCTATTGCCTAAGTTACCATTCTGATATGAAGATTGGCTTAGATATTATGGGTGGAGATTTTGCTCCCAAAGCAGCAGTTTTGGGTGCAATAGAAGCTCAAAAAGCCTTATCGGCAGACCAAAAATTAGTTCTTTTCGGAGATAAGAATCAGGCTCTTCCTTTTATTTCAGAAGCCGGATTAAACCCTGAAATTTTCGAATTTGTTCATACCACCGAAATGATTGGAATGGGAGAACACGGTACAAAATCCGTACTTCAAAAGCCCAATTCAAGCATCAGTCTTGGATTTCAATATCTAAAAGAAGGTAAAATTGATTCCTTTTCATCAGCAGGAAATACCGGGGCCATGTTGGTTGGGGCCATATTTAGCGTAAAGCCTGTTCCCGGAGTAATTCGGCCGGCAGTTGCCACCAATGTGCCTAAATTAAAATCTGGTTTCGGAATTATGCTGGATGTAGGCGCAAATGCCGACTGTAAACCAGAAGTATTGGCCCAGTTCGGAATGTTAGGCAGTCTGTATGCTGAACATGTTTACCATATTTCAAATCCAAAAGTAGGCTTGATGAACCTTGGAGAAGAGGAAGAAAAGGGAAATGTTCTAACTCAATCCACATTCCCACTACTACAAAAATCCGACATAAACTTCATAGGTAACATTGAAGGCCGCGATTTATTCAATGATAAAGCAGATGTTATTGTTTGCGATGGATTTACGGGAAATGTAATGCTGAAATTAGCCGAAACTTTTTATATTCTTACACTCAAAAAAGGATTTAAAGATGAATTCTTTGACCGTTTTAATTATGAGCAATACGGTGGCAGCCCTATTTTGGGAGTAAATGCACCTGTTCTAATCGGCCATGGAATCTCTAATCCGGAAGCAATTAAAAATATGGTACTTTTATCGCGAACCATGATCGAAAGTCATTTCGTTGATAAGATCAAAGAAGCTTTTAAATAATTATTTCCAACTTATAATGTCTAAAGTACACGCTGCAATAACAGCCGTAAATGCCTTCGTTCCTGAATATATACTTACCAATAAGGAACTTGAAGGAATGGTTGAAACCAATGACGAGTGGATTACCAGTCGTACAGGTATCAAAGAACGCCGCATCCTCAAAGGGAATCTTGGAACTTCCGATATGGCTACCCATGCCGTAAATGGCTTACTAGAAAAGCGTGGAATTAGTGCCGAAGAGATAGACCTTATAATTTTTTGCACTACTACTCCAGACATGGTTTTCCCTGCTTCAGCAAACATTCTTGCTCATAAAATCGGGGCTACAAATGCCTGGGGATATGATCTCAATGCTGCATGTTCAGGTTTCCTTTACGGACTTGCAACAGGCTCTCAATTTATTGAAACCGGTAAACATCAAAAGGTTTTGGTAGTTGGAGGTGATAAAATGTCATCTATAATCAATTACAAAGACCGAAAAAGCTGTATCATTTTTGGTGATGGGTGTGGTGCTGTTTTACTTGAGCCAAATACAGAGGGATATGGTGTAATAGACTCCATATTAAAAAGCGACGGTTCCGGCGGACCTTACCTTTGTCAAAAAGCAGGTGGCTCATTAAGGCCTGCAAGCCATGAGACTGTAGATAATGACGAACACTTTTTATTTCAGGAAGGACAAGCAGTTTTTAAATTTGCGGTAACCAATATGGCAGATGTTGCTGCAGAGATCATGGAAAAAAACAAGCTGAGTTCTGAGGATATAGACTGGCTAGTTCCTCATCAGGCCAACAAGCGAATTATTGATGCTACAAGTAATCGTTGTGGAATTGCTCCAGAAAAAGTAATGATTAACATAGAAAAATACGGTAATACAACCAACGGAACCATACCACTATGTTTATGGGAGTGGGAGCAAAAACTCAAGAAAGGCGACAATTTGATACTTGCAGCATTTGGCGGAGGTTTCACCTGGGGCTCCTTATATTTGAAATGGGCCTATTAAAAAATAAATCAAAATCGTTTCTTAATAATTTTATTATAATTTTAGATTGAAATCGTCCACATAAACTAAACAAAATGGATATTAAACAAATTCAGGAGCTTATTAAATTTGTTTCCAAGTCAGGAGTAAATGAAGTTTCTATTGAGCAGGAAGATTTTAAAATTACCATAAAAACTAATCAACCGCCCGTATATCAGACTCAAGCTGCTCAACAAATACAACCTGCATCAACTCCAGCAATAGCAGTAGCACCTGTAAGCCCGGTAGAAACTAAGTCGGTTCCTGCTCCACCAGTAAAAGATGATAGCTCAACGTATATTACTATAAAATCTCCTATGATCGGTACTTTTTACAGATCTTCAAGTCCGGATAAGCCGCTGCTTGTCAATGTAGGTGATGAAATAAAAGCCGGACAAGTAGTTTGTATCATCGAAGCAATGAAACTTTTCAACGAAATCGAATCTGAAATTTCAGGCCGTATCGTAAAAGTACTGGTAGATAATGCAAGTCCGGTAGAGTATGACCAACCTTTATTTTTGGTGGAACCTATTTGATTTGAAAATTAATGATTTGAAGATTTTAAGATTACTGTACATCTTCATTTTCAAATTCCCAAATTTTCAAATTCCCAAATCAAAACAACATGTTTAAAAAAATACTAATTGCAAATAGAGGTGAAATAGCTCTTCGAATTATCCGTACCTGCAAGGAAATGGGAGTAAAAACTGTAGCTGTTTATTCAACTGCCGATCGCCATAGTCTGCATGTAAGGTTCGCAGATGAAGCAGTTTGTATCGGTCCGCCACCAAGTAAAGACTCTTATTTAAATATTCCCAATATAATTTCAGCGGCAGAACTAACTAATGCAGATGCAATTCACCCGGGATATGGTTTCTTATCTGAAAATGCAAAGTTTTCAGCCATATGCAATGAATACGGTATAAAATTTATCGGCGCCACCGCAGATCAAATTAATGGTATGGGCGATAAAGCATCGGCTAAAGAAACCATGAAATTAGCCGGTGTTCCAACTATCCCAGGTTCTGAAGGTTTACTATCTGATGTTAAAGAGGGAATTAAAATTGCCAATGAGATTGGATATCCAATTATTTTGAAAGCCACAGCAGGTGGAGGTGGTCGTGGAATGCGCATCGTATGGAATGATTCTGAGTTTGAGCCCGCATGGGATTCAGCACGTCAGGAATCAGCTGCTGCTTTTGGAAATGACGGATTATATCTGGAGAAATATGTTGAAGATCCGCGTCATATTGAAATTCAAGTAATTGGAGATCAATACGGAAAAGTATGTCATCTCTCAGAACGTGATTGCTCTATTCAGCGGAGGCATCAGAAACTGGTAGAAGAGTCTCCATCGCCATTTATGACTCCTGAGCTGCGTGAAAAAATGGGTGAAGCCGCAATCAAAGGAGCGATGGCTGTAAATTACGAAGGCGCAGGAACTGTAGAATTTCTTGTTGATAAACACAGAAATTTCTATTTCATGGAAATGAATACCCGTATACAGGTAGAACATCCAGTCACTGAAGAGGTAATTAATTTTGACCTAATTAAAGAGCAGATCAAAGTTGCTTCAGGTATTCCTATCTCAGGGAAAAATTATATACCTACGATGCATGCGATCGAATGCCGTATCAATGCTGAGGATCCTTTTAATAATTTTAGACCTTCTCCCGGACTAATAACCAATTTCCATTCGCCGGGTGGTCATGGGGTAAGGGTTGATACTCATGTTTATGCCGGCTACCAGATTCCTCCAAATTATGATTCTATGATCGCGAAGCTTATTTGTGTTGCACAAACCCGAGAAGAGGCTATTTGTACCATGGAGCGGTCATTGAGTGAATTTGTAATTGAAGGCATTAAAACCACTATCCCATTCCACTTAAGATTAATGAAAGACCCCAATTTCCGTGCAGGTAACTTTACTACCAAATTTATGGAGAGCTTTGACCTTAGTGAGTAAATTGCAGTGTATATGCCGGCAAAACACAAGAAACTGTCATTTTTAGTAGCTAAATGTCACAATAGAATTGATGCTTAATAAATATCCATTGAATACCATTCTTAAATTCAAGAGAATGGCATTTTTGTTTTAAAATTATGAGTGAGGAACGTACAGACCTGGTAAAGGCTATCAAGGAAAAAGGTAAAACAATTGAAGCTGAAATGTCATTTTTTGACCATTTAGATGTCCTCAGAGGTCATCTGATCAGAGCTTCCATTGCTATCGTAACCTTCACAATACTTGCATTCTCATTTTATGATTTCATTTTCGACCAGATTATCATGGGGCCAGGCCGTACCGATTTCTGGACCTACCGAATGATGTGCCTAGCCACCGAGAAGTTTAATCTTGGTGCAGACTTTTGCGTGAAAAAACTCAGTTTTAATATAATAAATACGGAATTAGGGGGGCAATTTACCCTGCAGCTAAACTCATCCTTAATGATTGGTATAGTGTTAGGTGTGCCTTATCTACTATTTGAAGTATGGCGATTCGTAAAACCTGCATTACACGAAAATGAACGTAAATCGGCAACAGGTTTTGTATTCTGGGCATCTTTCCTATTTATCCTCGGATTGGCATTTGGATATTATATCATCGCTCCACTTTCAATAAATTTCTTGTCAAATTATGAAGTCAGTTCGATTATCAATAACCAAATCACCATTGCTTCCTATTTTTCTGTTGTGGCAACGCTGACAATCGGGGCTGCTATTACTTTTGAATTGCCGATTATTATCTATATCCTTTCCAAACTGGGCATCATGACTCCTGAGTTCATGCGGTCTTCCAGAAGATATGCTACTGTTATAATTTTAATCATAGCTGCCATTGTTACGCCGACTCCCGATTTGGTAACCATGCTTACAGTTAGTTTTCCGTTATTTCTACTCTATGAATTGAGTATTTACGTGTCAGCACGTGTAGCAAGTAATAAGAAAAAAGCAGAAATAGAATTTTATAAAGACTAATTAAACCTCTTAAGACACCATATTCAAACAGGATTTAAGTCAAGAATTAAAAAGATGAACCAAAAAATATCCATCGCTATAGGAGCTGACCATGCAGGTTTTGAATGCAAAAACATGCTTGTAGATTTTCTGAAAGAATACCATGTTAAAGACTTTGGCACCCACAGTGCCGACTCAGTAGATTACCCAGATTTTGCACATCCAGTGGCCACTGCTGTTGAAAATACTGAATTTACAATTGGCATATTGATTTGTGGCAGTGCTAATGGAGTAGCAATTACAGCCAATAAACATCAGGGTATCAGAGCCGCGATCTGTTGGAATGAAGAACTTGCAGAACTTGCAAGATCTCATAATAACGCTAATATTCTTTGTATACCAGCAAGATTTATTAGCTCTGAACTGGCCAGACAAATTTGTACGAAATTTATAGGTACTGAATTTGAAGGAGGCCGTCATGCCAATAGGGTCAATAAAATATCCTGCTAATTATTTTAAACTAACCATGAACATATGATATCAAAAAAAACAATTTGGGCGCTATTTCTGCTTTGTGTTTCCACACAGGCTTTCGCTCAGGATCCAAATGCACAAAAATTTGCTGAGGAAATTAACGTAAAAAATGCAAAAAAACATTTGACAATCCTTGCTTCTGACAAGTTTGAAGGAAGAGAAACAGGGAAGGCAGGTGCTGAAAAAGCAGCTAATTACATTGCAAAAGAATTTAAAAAATTAAATTTAACTGCACCTTTAAACGGATCATATTTTCAGGATGTTCCGCTGGTAGAAACCTCTTTTGATGTAACTTCTTTTATTGTTAATGGAAAAACACTGAGCCTGGGAAAAGAATTTCTATTCTCAGGTAGTGGCGAAGATAAATCAATCGATGTGAGCGAAGTAGTATTTATTGGCTATGGAATTGGCACAGAAAACTATGATGATCTTAAAAACATTGATGTAACCGGGAAAGTAGTTTTGATGATTAATAAAGGTGAGCCAATGAGCAATGGGATATCAGCGATCAGTAAAACCTCAAAAGTATCAGATTGGAGTACCAGCAGAAGTAAACGCTTACAATATGTCATGAGTAAAGGTCCTTCAGTTATTCTTGCGGTAAATCCGGATGTAAGTGTTGCACTTCAATCTTATTCCCCAAGAGGTGGCAGGTTAGCTATCAAAAAAGAAAAAAAAGCTGCAGCAAATAATCGTCCTGCAAGCGCTGCTTACGTGAGTATTGCGCCAGATATAGCCAATCAGGTCCTGAAAAATTCAGGAAAAACCTATGAAGATTTAAAATCATCGATCGATAATAGCGGGAAGCCACAATCTCAGGTTTTAAAATCTCAAATCTCAATGAACTATGGTCCTGTGAATAAGGAAGTGAAATCTGTGAACGTAATGGGCTATCTGGAAGGTACTGACCTTAAAGATGAACTGGTGGTTTATTCGGCACATTATGATCATATCGGACTTACAACTGATGGTGGTACAGATAAAGTAAATAATGGCGCGGATGATGATGGATCAGGCACCACAGGGGTATTAAATATAGCCAGAGCGTATGCAAAAGCTAAAAAAGCTGGACATGGTCCACGCAGAAGTGTATTGTTCTTGATGGTAACCGGTGAAGAGAAAGGGTTATTAGGTTCAGAATATTACTCTATGAATCCGGTTTTCCCAATGGCTAACACCATTACCAACCTGAATATTGACATGATTGGTAGAATTGGTGAATTATACAAAGGCTCTGCTGATTCTGCTAACTATTGCTACCTGATCGGTTCTGATAAATTAAGCACAGATCTACATAAGATTAGTGAAAATGCCAATGCTGTTTATACCAAGATGAAAATCGATTATAAATACAACGATCCTAATGACCCTGAGCGCATCTATTACCGTTCAGATCATTATAATTTTGCCAAAAATGGTGTTCCGATCGTATTCTATTTTAATGGTGTACATGAAGATTATCACAAAGCGAGTGATGAAGTGAGCAAGATAAATTTTGAATTGCTTGCAAAACGTGCACAACTGGTATACTATACTGGTTGGGATCTTCTGAACCGGGATAAAAGACCGGTTGTTGATGTAAAAAATAACATGCCGGCTACGCGATAGGTGAACTGAAGAAAATGAAGCCCAGTTCCCGCCCCTCCCCGGATTTAATCCGGGGCGGGGCTTTTTTATTTATGGCCTAAAGGGTTACATTTATAAGCAAATAACAAGTACCATCCTGAACTCGAATAAAAATGAAAAAACAACTATCAGCCTTATTACTCCTCATTGTCATTTCGATTCAATGCTTTGCTCAGGATCCTGCAGCACAAAAATATGCCTCAGAAATCAACGCAAAAAGAACTAAAAAGCATCTACAAGTTCTGGCTTCTGATAAGTTTGAAGGTAGGGAAACCGGAAAACACGGGGCTGAGATGTCCGCAAAATATCTTGCACATGAATTTAAAAAATTGAAACTAATCGCTCCTATTAAAGGATCTTATCTTCAAGATGTCGAGTTAATCGAAACCTCCATTGTTGTTAATTCATTCGAAGTAAATGGCAATAAATTAGAATATAAAACAGATTTTTCTTTCAGCGGCAGCGGCGAGGCAAAAATAATCCATGCAAATGAATTGACTTTCATAGGACTCGGGACTGAAGCGGAGCTAAAAAACACAAACATAGAAGATAAAGTCGTTTTAATGAGGCAAGAGGGAGATGCAGCTGGATTTGCCAGAAGGCTGAATTTTGTAAAGAGTAAAAAACCTGAATTAATCATTACGATAAATGTTGCTGGAACAAAGCAACAGCATTCGCACCTGTCGGGTGCAAGCCTGAGTGTTAAAGATGGAATTAGAGAAAGTATTCCGATGCGGGAAAATACCCCAGGAGTTATACAAACTGGAACTGAAATTGCAGATAAGATTTTGAGCAGCTCTGGTAAAACATTTAGAGAATTAAATGCCTCTGATGGATTGCAGATCATCAAAGCTGAGATAAAATTGAATTATGCGCCTGTGAAAAGAGCACTCAAATCATCCAATGTTCTTGGCTTTCTAGAAGGCAGCGACCTGAAAGACGAACTTTTGGTTTACACTGCCCATTACGACCACATCGGATTAAATCCTGATGGAGGAAAAGATAAGGTATTTAATGGCGCTGATGATGATGCTTCAGGAACTTCAGGAGTTCTGGCAATTGCGAGAGCTTTTGCAAAGGCAAAAGAAAATGGGAACGGCCCAAGGAGAAGCATTCTGTTCATGCTGCTTACAGGGGAGGAGAAAAATCTGTTGGGTTCTGAATATTATGCTCTCAATCCTGTCTTCCCATTTGCAAAAACAATTACTAACCTGAATATAGATATGATTGGGCGCATTGGCAAAGAATACCAAAGTTCTCCGGATTCAACTAATTACTGTTTTTTGGTTGGAGCAGACAGATTAAGTACTGATCTGCATAAAATCAGTGAAAATGCTAATGCTTTATACACTAAAATAAAAATCGATTATAAACATAATGCTCCTGAAGATCAAATCTACTATTGGTCAGATCATTACAATTTTGCTAAAAACGGAGTCCCTGTAATCTTCTATTATAATGGTAAGCACGATGATTATCATAAGGGCAGTGATGAGATCAGCAAGATTAACTTTGAGCTTCTGAGTAAACGGGCACAGTTAGCATACTACACTGGCTGGGATCTGGTGATGCGGGATAAAAGGCCAGTGGTAGATGTGAAGGATTAAATTAAGATTCGAAATAAGACTCATTTCCAATTTAGACTGCTTCTATACCCTGGGCGGATCGCACTGATAAAACGCTGCACCGACAGTCCAGAAAAATTGTAATTTAATTATATTTCTATGTGGATGTCTTTGCGGGCCTGCCTAACCAGACGGGCAGGGAGCTACGACGAAGCAATCTCTTGATAGCGGATAAAATTTTGCTTAACCATTTCATATCGAGGAAAAATCCAGACAATAAACTGAGTTTAAGTTCAAAATAACTAAATTTGTTTAATGAGTAATTTAGCCACCGATTTTGTCCATACCTCCGATACAAAAGCCTTTGATCTCGATCATCGACGTATCATCAATTATAACATCGGTAAATATCATATAGCTGTTGAACGGGGTTTATCAAAACTTGCCAATCTTGAAAATTCGAAAAGAAAAGCTCATACTATAAAATGGAGGGTGATGGAAAATCTTGACAAACTTCTTCCGGAGTTTGAGTCAAATTTTCAGAAAAAGGGAGGCAAAGTAATCTGGGCTAATGACATAGAAGAGGCTCAGAATGAAATCCTTCAGATCATCAGAAAAGCAGGTGCAAAAACTGTTATTAAGTCTAAATCAATGGCAACTGAAGAAATTCATTTAAATGAGTTTCTAGAGAAAAATCATATTGAGACATTGGAAAGTGACCTCGGTGAATACATTGTTCAACTACTAGGTCAAAAACCATATCATATTGTTACTCCCGCAATGCACCTCAGTAAAGAAGATATTGCGAAATTATTTAATGAAAAATTCGATACACCTTTAGACTCCACCCCTGAACAACTCACTATGAAAGCCAGAGAGCTTTTAAGGGAGAAATATACTTCATATGATGTTGGTATTAGCGGCGGAAATTTCCTGATCGCAGATAGTGGAAGTATCGCATTAACAGAGAACGAAGGGAATGCGAGATTAACTACCACATTCCCAAAAATTCACATCGCGATAGTTGGTATTGAGAAAATTATCCCAACAATAAATGACTTGGATCTGTTTTGGCCATTACTATCAAGCCATGGTACCGGTCAAAATCTGACAGTATACAATACGATTTTGGGCGGACCAAGACAAGGAAATGAAACTGACGGACCAGAGGAGATGTACGTAATACTTCTGGATAATGGGCGGACTAACCTTCTTGCCCAAAAAGATCAACGTCAGGCACTTTATTGTATCCGCTGCGGTGCCTGTTTGAATGCATGCCCTGTATATAAAAATATTGGTGGCCATACCTATGAAACTACTTATAGCGGTCCGATAGGTTCAATCATCACTCCCCATATGGCTGGCATGAAAGAATTTAAGCATTTAAGTTATGCTTCGAGTCTTTGTGGAAAATGCACGGAAGTCTGCCCGGTGAAGATCGATATTCATAAAATGCTTTTATTAAATAGAAGAGATTCTGTAGAACAGGGATTGAGTCCTTTTTCGGAAAAGATGGGTTGGAAAGGGTGGAAAATTGGAATGCTGAAGCGCAAAACAATGGACATGATGGGAGGCAAATTCAAAAACTTAATGCTCCGTAATTTCTTTAAGAAAAGCTGGGGTAAACACCGTGAACTTCCTGAAGTAGCTGAAAAATCTTTTAGTGAGCAGTGGAAGGAGAAGGATCAGAATAACTAGTTATCAGTTGTCTGTTATCTGTTGTCTGTTATCTGGGATTAATCCTGAATGATGTCTAATGAGTAGTATCTGTCTTGGCTCTTGACGAGTTACCTGTTATCAGTTGTCTGTTATCTGGGATTAATCTGAAGTCAAATGAGTAGTATTTGTCTTGGTTCTTGATACTTGATACTCAACTCACGCAAACTCAGTCGAGGTTCTGTTTGAAACTACCATCCACCTGCCTGTACCTCCTACCTGTGGGACATTGAC
>Ga0164293_10001737_pt1 | contig 18343 bp, 26 predicted proteins | sample GEODES118metaG_FD_111487 | JGI IMG/M metagenome (GOLD analysis project Ga0164293, IMG submission 111487) | Eutrophic lake water microbial communities from Lake Mendota, Wisconsin, USA - GEODES118 metaG | ecosystem: Environmental > Aquatic > Freshwater > Lake | place: USA: Lake Mendota...
AAAAGAGGAGCAGTTGCAAAATCTAAAGATACAAGGTCACCACTAAAAGTAATACCGTTGCGAGTGTTTTGCGCATTAGTAGATAGTGTTGGGCGATAGGCTGCGTTTGCCTGTCGTGCGTTTCTGTTGTTTCCACTTTTATCATTCCACCTTCCGACAGTAGAACCATTTGTAGCCAGCGTTGATCCAATATCAGTTGTGAATAGCGTTGCATTATCCGCAGCATCCAGCCACAGAGCCGTTTGGATCATGCTGGGGTTCCAGATGGAGTCGTTCCACAGGAACCCTGGCTGGACATTAAGCGTCATACTTCCTCCTCAACAACCGGCGGAGTAGTGTCGTTGTCTAGTGGGGGAACGGGTGCCACATAAGGCGTCCCATCAGCGTTGAACTGGGGCGGGATGGGGCCGGTGTAGTACGGGCCGACCTTGAGGTCTTGGCACGCCTTGTTGGCCACAGCCTGGGCGTACTCAGCCACAACATCTTCGGGGTCTTTGCCCTCAAGATTGGCGGTAGCAATGATGCCGGGGACGAGCGTGTCGTCGATTGTGATAGTGAAGTCCATAGTGATGATGCGGGTTAATTGGTGAGTGGGACTACGCGCCCTCAAGGGCTGCGACACGGTTGCGAAGTTGCTGAATCTCAGCAATCAACAGAGGCACCAACGCTTGGTGATCCATCTGCTGATAGATCGGGTTGCCGTCGTCATCTACAGCGTCCTTTTCACCTGTGACGCAATACGGTGCAACCTCTTGAGCTTCGTGAGCAACCAGCATGGGGCGCTCCACGGTAGCTCCGTTCATGACGCCGCGATAAACCTTGAGAGCGTCGATTGCCTCACCAGAGTTATCAATATCACCAAGAATGGTTTTGGCGCGATAGTCAGAAGTTGTGTTGTAAGCAACAAGTCCGCCAGCGCGGTTGTAAGAAATCGACCCTCTGGTTAATCGCGTAGTTTCCGTGCCAAAACTAACAAATTGGTTGTCACCGGACGTAGCTTCGTGCCAAAGGCTTTGCAGGATTGCCCCAGATACGCCAGTACAACGGAAAGAAGTTACCGTTGTGGAACTTGCAGCCCTTAGTTTGCCATCAAAGAAAGCGATGGGGGACGCAGTTGTATTGATTAGAACATCGCCGGAGCTGTCGATTCGGGCGCGTTCACCGCCGCCAGTTAAAAACGCAAGCGCATTATTTCCGCCAGTGCCGTTAATAAGAGACGTTCCGCCGCCAGCCGATTGAATAGTTAATTGACCCGAGTAACCAGCGTCAGAGCCTCTAATTGTCAACAAAGGGTTGCCGGTGCCGACAATATCAAGGCGGCCAGCATTGGTAAGAATGGCGCGTGAGGTCCCATTCACCTGCAGATCCAGCAGGTTCCCCGCAAACCCACTCGCCGCATTAACACCAAAGCCCGTGCCGCTGGTGCTCCAGGCAGTGGATGTTGCGCCAGTGGGCTCGATCAGCACCTGAGGCTTGGTGGTGGTACTGGTGCCACCTGTGAACCAAGTGCCAGTGAACGCCTTAGCCGGGCTTGATGCGGTGGCGTTGTAGCTATTGATGAACCTGCCAGAGCTGGTCAGGATGCTGCCGTCATAGGTCAGCGTTGAGGCCCCTGCATTAGCGCCGCTTGCGTTATACAGCAGTTGCCCACTAGAGCCTGCAACTAGTCCGACGGTGCCAGTGGCATCCGGGAAGCTGATCGTTTTGTTGCTGAGCGTTGGGGTAACACACTGCACCGTGGTGGTGTAGGTGCCGCCGTCGTTCAGTTCGACGTCGCCACCTGCCGTCAGCTTGTTGGTGGTCTTGTCGAAGACCAAGCCAGCATCACCGCCGAACGCACCACCGTCGTTGAACTGGACCTGGGTGTCGCTACCGCCGGGGGTACCGCTGCCACCACCACCACCTGAGCCACCAATGAGCCGTTTCATGGGTCTTACTCCGCGGTAGAGAGGGCCACCTTGAACACGACGCTCGGTGAGCCCCCTGAGAGGCTCACCAGCCGCCCTCTGACGTACGACACAGGTGCTTGGCTGACGGAGTACGCCGTGGTGGCGTTAGCGGTCAGCGTGGTGTCGGCTTCGACGGGGTCCAGGTTGAACCAGTTGGTGGCGTCCAGAGAGCCCTCCAGGCGGATCACGACGTTGGTGCCGATCGACGACACCGTGACCTGAAACACGATGTTGTCCTGGATGCCCAGGGCCTGGAAGTCGGTGGTGCCTGCCGACGTCAGGGTCCCAAGGGTGGTGACGATTGGAGAGCTCATGGCGGTTTAACCGGCAGTGGTGTCGATGACCACGAAATTCAGGGTGACGGCTTCGCCCAACGACCCGGCGCTGGTGTTGACCACGCGGAAAATGGCGGTGCCGGCCCCCGTGTCGACGCAGTGGGCCTGGTACGAACCAGCGGTGCCACCCGTGCCTTGGTTGGTCACGACGACGTCAGTGCCGGAGATGGCGCTGTTGGTCAGGGTGAACTGGACAGCAGTGTTGGACGCCAGGCTCGCGTTGTGCATCGTGATGACACCGGCCTTGGCGTTCAAGGTGACGCCCTGGGTCTTGCTGGTGCCTTGGGTGACGGTGCCGAAGCCAGTGGGGCCAATGCCGATCGCAGGGGCGTTAGCGATCGCGTTGTTGGTCGGGGTCGAGATGTAGAACCCGGATGGGATGTCGGCGGGATCAGGCATGGCTTCTAGGCGGCCTTGCGCCGCGGCATTTGCACAATCTTATCCATGTCCGGCAACGACGCCACCAGGTCCCCAAAGTCGGTGCCGGCCACCGGTTGGGCAGAGATGCCGTTGTCTTTGAGGAACTGACGCAAGATGTTGAGCTCAGCGGTGCTGATGGACCCGTCGTCGAGCCTGGCCTTCAGGTGCCACGCAAGGTCGGTGTGCAGGTTCGACAGGACCCTTGAGGCTTCGGAGTCGCTAGGGCGGCCCATGGGGGTAAAGGGGGACTGGTAGGCCAATGGTAGCCATGGGGGACCAGTAGTACATATGTGTGCGTGACTAGTAGTAGGGGGGCCACCCCCCCCCTATGGTTAACTATAGTTACCTATATATAAATAGCTCTCCGAAGGAGAGCGGTTAGGAGGTTAGGTAATACCAATACATGGTTAACCTAGGAGTACTATGGTTAACCATGGATTGTTGTTATTAGTACTAATGAAAATAAATCTATGGTTAACCTATATCCAACCTATACACACCTATGGCCAACCTGTTTTCGCCTATATCCACTTGTATTGAATTATGGGGGACGTCGTTTCCGCAGAAGTGGAGGTGGGTGAGATTTTTGGTGGAAAAATGCGAGGGGCTTAACGCTATGGCCAGCGGCAGGCCTACCCCCCTGGGGGGGCCTGGCCAGGCTTGTCCAAACCATGCCAGGGGCCCTGGCCAACCATTGGACAGGCCAGTCGTACCAAGGGGTCTGGGGCCCTTGCGTATCTGTCAGACAGACAGTGACGCAGGGCTGGCCAGGGTGCGCAAGGGGGTGGGGACGGGAATGAGAATCGTTCTCACCTTGGTCCCCTGATTCACAAGCCGCCCCCCAAACTTCCCCCCCCCCCCCCCAAAAACTCAACCCAGTTCGCTACAGTTCAAAAGCAACCGGGCCGAAGGTCCAGCGTTGCAATACATCCAACGCAGCAAAGCGCAGAACATGACTGACACCACGTACAACGGCTGGCGCAACCATGCGACCTGGGCCATCGGCTTGCACCTGATGGACCACGTCGTAGAGACCATTGCCGAAGACATCGAGGCCTGGGCCGCCAACGACGACGACAACGCCGCCCAACTGTTCCGAGACTTGGTCGACGAACAGATCGAGCTCGCAGACCTGCCCAACTTTGGCCTGTTGATGGACCTGCTGGACACCAGCGACGTCGACTGGCTGAGCCTGGGGCGCCATGCCCTCGACGCAGCCGGCCTACCTGTCTTGGCTTTCGCCTGATCCCACCATGAACACAAGCCTGCTCACCGCAGGCCTAGCAGCGCTCGGGTCCGCCATCTTCTGGATGGTGGCCCTCGGCCAGCTGGGCCAACCCACGTACACATTGCCCGATCACTCAACCCGCACGGAGTACCCCGGACCATGAACACCACCACCACAGCACCACAACAGGGGCCAATGGAGCTCGAAACCCTGCGCCGGTACCTTGCCCGGGCTCACAACAACAGCCAGGAAAGGGCCAGCCGGTGGGGCCATCAGTCAACCGGCGCCTACCTGGAGGCCTGGAACTGGTGCAACGCCGTCCAGGCGGGCCACACGACAGCCCGGCCCAGCTGGCTGGCCCAACGTGCCATCAGCGCAGTGACCGAGGTCTGCCCGCTGAACTTCGCCTGACGACAGCCCGGAGGAGGGATCCGTTCCCTCTTCCCTGCTGCCCTTAGGCGCAGCAACATCACCACACACACCCAGCACACCCATTCATGCCCACCGACTACGAATTGATGGAGGCTTACCGGTCCTGGTGGCGATCCAGCTACGGCACGACCCCTAATTCCCAGGCCACGATCATCGCCGCGGCCTGGGCGGCACACGCGATCGCCGCCTATGCGGCAGGCTCTGATGCACCAACAGCCACCGAGGTGCCGTCGTGAAACCTGAGTCCGTTGTGCTGGCCCGGCTCCGCTCCGACCTGCTTGATGCGTTGTGGCTTGTGTACCCACAGGCCCTGTCGTTGGACCAGCTGGAGTCCGAGGTGCGGGTCGCTTACCTGACACGCGACACCGCTTGGCTGGTGGGTGCCATCAGGGCTCAGCTCTCCACGCTGAACCAGAGCGGACTCATCAGGCCCAGCACCAAGGGCTACATGTTGACCGAGCGTGGTCGCATGGACCGCCAACAAGCGGCCCGGTTCTTAGGCACCAACAGCCAACCCACACCACCAGATGCAGCATGAACCAACCACCAATCGTGAACTTCGACCAAGCGATCGAGTCCATCGGCTACGACCGGCACCATGACTACGGCGACCCACGCACCAGCTTCAACCGCATTGCTCTCATGTGGTCCGCCATTGCTGGCGCCGACATCAGTGCCCAGCAAGTGGCGCACATGATGATCGCCCTTAAGCTCAGCCGCCTGCAAACCAACCCCAACCACCTCGATTCCTATGTCGACATCGTCGGATACGCCAGATGCGCCGTCCTCTGCGGTCCTGGACAGCATGGAAACCCTGCCGCTCCGGATGCTTGATGCGTTCTGGTGCTTGACCAACAACTCGATGACCATCACCAGCCCTGACCGCATGCGGGAGGTGTTGCGCCTGGTGGCCAACGAGGTGGAGGCATGGGCCCCACCCAAATCCGAGGCCAAGATCTGCCACCTCGCTGTCGTCGAGATCGCCCAACGCCTGCGGTTGGAGGCCGACGCCTAACCACCATGTTCGGAAGACCAAGCTCAGCTGAGCGGTACCTGATGCTGTGGCACGAGGAAAACGGTGCCAGAAGTGGCGACGGGATCAGTCGAACAACGGATCCCAGGGCCCAGCTCTACGAAATAACCGTGACCTTTGCCGGCATGCGGCCAATGCGGGAGTGGCTCCGGGCCACGTCGAAAGCAGAGGCCGCCAAGTTTGCAGCCAATCGGTATCCCAACTCCACCAACATCCAAGTCCTAGGAAAAACAAATGACAAACGATTTACCTGAGCACGTGTACCTGGCCGAGGTCCCACCGACCAAGGCACAGGCCAACAACAAAGGGGAAGTCCTCTGGTACGCCAAGGGTCTTGGCTGGTACAAAGGATGGTTTGACATGGCATACATGAAAGACACAACGCACTGGACGTACCTGCCGGACGACCTGGGTCTTGAGCCCGAGCCAACCGACGCCAAGGACCAGGCGTTCGAGGCCTGGGTCAAACAATACCCCGAAGGTTGCTTTGATGAATCAACAACCGCGATCCTGAAGTTAGGCTACTTCGGTGGCTGGCGACGTGGTCAATCTTGAGCGCCAGCTTGCACTTGAGCACGAGATGTTGCAGATCGGCGCTGATGCGTTCTGTTCCCGCATGAACAGGCGCCGAGAGCAGGGCATGGAATCCCTGTCCACCCACGGCGACGCCTTGGCTGCGCTTGGCGTGGATCGGATCATCACAGAGCTGCGTCGTCACCGCCACGCCATGCGTGATGGGCGTGCGGGCCGGGGCTACGCCCACATGGGGCCGTTGCTCCAGATGGCACCGCACAAGATCGCAGCTGTGGCCATGCGGGTCATCCTCGACCAGCTGACCCAAGCCCCCAAGTTCCAGGCCCTGGCCTACACCCTGGCCGAACGGCTCTGGCTTGAGACCATGCTGGCCCGAGCCTCTGAGCTTGAGCTGAAGCGTCACCAACGGGTGCGTCGTCGCTTCAAGCAGAAGCGAGCCGATGCCATGCGCATGCGCAACTCGGAGATCTGGACGCCACAGGAGAAGCTCAGTGTCGGCACGTTCCTGGTGCACCTCGTTGCCCAACACACCGGCCTGGTCGAGGTTTACGTGGAGCGCGGGGCCATGAACTCCACCAAGCGGGTGCGTGCGACCCAGGCCGCACTTGATTGGGTGCGCTCAGCCGAGGAGCAGCAGCGCCTGCTGTGCCCCTTTGCTTTGCCGACCGTCATCCCGCCTCGAGACTGGTCGGATCCCATGACCGGTGGCTACTGGACCGAGGGGTTGCCCGGCAACACGTTGTTCAAAGACAACGGGGAGGAGATCGCTGCCCAGTCGTCGGAGTTCGACGCTTACCTGGTGGCCGCCAACATCCAGCAGGGTGTCGGGTGGCGGGTCAACAGGTGGATGCTGGACCAGGTCAGCCACGCCTGGGACCGGTGCTTGGTCATCGGTGGCCTGCTGCCCCGCAACGGGCACCAGATCCCGCCGTATCCCAAGCACCTGCCCGATGACCATGACGACGTCACCGCTTGGCGGATCACAGCCCGACGGTTGCACGATCTCAACGACAGGGAGGCAGGGCGCAGGTTCACCACGGCCAAGCAGCTGTGGGTGGCACGTCGTCTGGTCGACGAGCCGGTGCTGTATTTCCCGGTGCAGTGTGACTTCAGGGGTAGGTACTACTACCGGCCTCCGTACCTGCAGCCCCAGGCCAACGACATCGGTCGGTCGTTGCTGCAATTTGCCAACGGCACGCCCATCAGGACCGAGGCTGAGGCTGACTGGCTCCGGATCCACGGGGCCAACACGTACGGCCACAGCAAACTGACCTGGGCTGACCGTGTGGCCTGGGTGCATGAGCACCAGCTGGAGATCGAGGCGGCTGGCCGGGAACCCTGGTGCAACCAGGAGTTCTGGGCCGGGGCCAAGGACCCATGGCAGTTCCTGGCTTTTTGCCGGGAGTACCAGCAGTTCAGCCAGCACGGGTACGGCTGGGTGTGCCACCACCCTGTCGTCCTGGACTGCACGTGCTCCGGGATCCAGCATTACTCGGCCCTGCTCCGGTCCGAGGAGATGGCAGGCCTGGTCAACCTGACACCAAGCGAAGCCCCTCGGGACATCTACTCCGTGGTGCTTGAGCGGGTGCTGGACCAGGTCCGGGCTGATGCTGCAGCTGGCAAGCCACATGCTGCCAACTGGTTGCAGCTGAGCCCTGACCGCACGCTGGCCAAGCCTGTGGTCATGACGATTCCGTACTCGGCCACAAGACAGGCCGTCGTCAACTTCTGCCAGGCCTGGGCTGTCGACCGTGCTGCCGAAATGCTGGGCCGTGACAGCTGGTGCTTCAGGTCGGGGGCAATGGGTGGCCACCACTACATGGCCACGATCCTGTACCGCCAGACGTCGGACCTGATTGCACCTGCGAAAGCGGCGATGTCGTGGTTCAAGAAGGTGGGCAGAACAGCGGGCAAGCTCAACCTGCCCCTGACCTGGACCTCACCCTCGGGCGTGCCCGTGATCCAGGAGTACTGGGACTACAGCGGTGTGCGGGTGCGCCTGTACCACCTGTCGCCCGTGCCCCTGGACCTGCTGACCCACCACAAACCGACACGCCTCAACCCCAAGCGCATGGGCAACGGGCTCAGCCCTAACGTGATCCACAGCCTCGACGCCAGCCACATGGCAGCGGTGACCATCGAGGCCCACGCCGCTGGTGTGCGCAACATCGGCGGGATCCATGATTGCTTTGCCACCACGCCAGCAGAGATGGCCGTGCTCCGGACCACCATCCGCAGTACCTTTGCTGGCATGTACGCCCGGGACTGGTTCACGCCCATCGCAGATGAGCTTGTGGCCCAGCTCCCACCAGATGTACAGGCCAAACTCCCGCCGCGGCCAAGCCTTGGTGGGTTCGACCCAAACCTCGTCAACAACGCCGACTACTTCGTCACATGAACTCCTTTCAGTACATCGACAAGCTGCGCCTCACCACGCCAAAGGCCACGCTCAAGTACCCCAAACTCATCGAACCGGAAACCAAGTTCAGCCCCGAGGGCCACTACAAGGTGACCGCTGTGATCCCTGCTGAAGAGGCGGGGCCCATGGCCGACCCGCTGGACGAGTTGTTCGAGGCCCACAAGAACAGCCTGAAGGCCCAGGCCCCTGGCCAAAAGTTCAAGGCAGTCGAGCCGAGCTTCGGCTACGAGGACATCGACGGCAAGCCTTGCTTCACCATCAGCGTGAAGATGAAAGCCAAAGGCATGGACCGCGACGGTCGTGCTTGGACCTCGGTGCCTGCGTTGTTCGACGCATCCGGTGCACCAGTCAAAGACCGCGACGCCCTGCGTGGCATGTGGTCCGGCACCACCGGACGTGTGTCGTTTGAAGCCTGCCCTTTCTACCAGCCTGCTCTCGGTGCCGGCATTACGCTGCGCCTCAAAGCCGTGCAGATCATCGACCTGGTGGAATCCGGTGGCTCAGCCAACAGCTTTGGATTTCAAGAGGAAGCCGGCGGCTGGTCGGCCGGCGAGGCGCCGCAAGCCAGCGTCCCGTTCGACGCAACGGGAACGGCAGCAGACGAAGGGTTTGACTTCTAACCGGTACCGATCCAAGTTCGAAGCATCGATCGCTGCAAGCCTCAAACAACGGGGGCTTGCATTCGATTACGAGACCGTGCCTTTGCCGTACACCATCTCTGCGGTGTACACCCCGGACTTCGTGCTGCCCAACGGCGTGATCGTGGAGACTAAGGGGCTGTTCGACTCGGATGACAGGCGCAAGATGGTGGCCGTCAAGGCACAGCATCCAGGCCTGGACATCAGGCTCTGCTTCCAGAAAGCGGACGTCAAGTTGAGCCGGGCCCCTCGGTCCCTCACGTACTGGCAGTGGGCGGAGAGGCACGGGTTTCTCTGGTGCGAAGGAAACATCCCGACGACATGGGCCGATGCCATCCAAGTTCCTAAAGCATGAGGCCTGTCCCGAGTGCAAGTCCAAGAACAACCTGGCCCGCTACGACGACGGTCACGCGACCTGCTTCGGATGCGGGTACCAGGAGCAACCAAAGAAAGACAAGGCCGAGCCCCGCATGGAACCACTGCCGCCACCGGTCACCCCGACCCTGGACTTCATCGAGACCAGGGCCCTGCCGAAGCGCGGCTTGACGGAGGAGACGTGCACCCTGTTCGGCTACGGCCTGTCGAGCCACAACGGGACCCCGGTGCAGGTGGCGCCGTACCGGAACCAAGCGGGCAAGGTGGTGGCCCAGCACATCCGCACTGCTGACAAGCGGTTCAGGTGGCTGGGTGACACGTCGAACATGCAGCTCTGGGGCCAGCACCTCTGGCGCCAGAACTTTGGCAAGGAGACCAACCTCTTCGTCACCGTGACCGAAGGAGAGATCGACGCCATGTCGGTCAGCCAGGTCCAAGGCAACAAGTACCCGGTGGTGTCCCTGCCTAACGGGGCCCAGTCCGCCAAGAAGTACCTGGCTGCCAACGCCACCTGGCTGGGCCAGTTCGCACGCATCGTGCTGTGCTTCGACTCCGACGAGCCAGGCATGAAGGCAGCTGCCGAGTGCGTGGCCGTGCTGCCCTTGGGCAAAGTGGCCGTGTGCCAGTTGCCCCGCAAAGACGCCAACGAGATGCTGGTGGCAGGCGAAGGGGAAGCCCTTCGTGAGTTGCTCTGGAAGGCCACGCCAACCAGGCCCGATGGGATCGTCAATGCGAACGATCTCTGGGACGAGCTGATTAAGCCCAGTGCTGACTCAGCCTGTCCCTACCCCTGGCCACAGCTGGACGCCATGACCCGTGGCTTCCGGCGTGGCGAGATGGTGACCCTGTGCGCAGGTTCAGGCGTGGGCAAGTCGAGCGTGTGTCGGGAGTGGGCCCACCACTTCTTAAGGGCTGGCTTGCGGGTGGGCTACATCGCCCTGGAGGAATCCACCAAGCGCACCATGCAGGGGATTGTCGGGATCGAGCTGAACAAGCCCATCCACCTAGACCCCAATGCGGCCGACGAGCACCAGATCAGAGATGGCTTTGACCGTGTCTTTGGCACTGGTCGTTGCTACCTGTATGACCACTTTGGATCGATGGATCCAGACCACCTCATCTCCAAGATCAGGTACCTGGCCGATGCCGAGGGCGTCGACGTCGTGGTTCTCGACCACCTCACCATCGTCATCTCAGGACTGACCGACCTGGATGAAAGGCGAGCCATCGACGTCACGTGCACCAAGCTCCGCCAAGTGGTGGAGCAGACCGGCATCGGCTTGGTGCTGGTGTCCCACCTCAAGCGACCGGAAGGCCGCGGCCACGAGGAGGGGGCACAGACCAGCCTCGGTCACCTGCGTGGCAGTCATGCAATCGCTCAGCTGTCCGACATGGTCATCGGCTGCGAGCGCAACCAACAGGCTGACGTCGCCGAGCGCAATGAGCTCCAGCTGCGGGTCCTGAAGAACCGGTTCTCCGGTTCGACCGGGCCCTGCGACAAGTTGCTGTACGACCAGGACACCGGCCGACTCGTCGTGCCCATGTCCCATTACTTCGGAACCTGAACCCACACCAATGCTTTGCCCTAACTGCGACGACAAGTACAACCGCGTCATCAACACGCGCCAAGAGGGACCAGAGACCACGATCCGCCAACGCCTTTGCTTGAGCTGTGCCCACACGTTCCACACCGTCGAGGTGCACCTGCCGCCCCTGTCCGTGCGGTGGACCGATAAGGTCATGGAGCGCGTCGAAGGGTACCGGGGCATCAGGTTCTTCTGATGGCACGCCCCGTCAAGATGAAGCCCCGCCTCCAGATCGGGGTCCGATGCACCTCCGACGAGGTCGAAACCGCCCGGGCCCTGGGCAACGGCAACATCAGCCAAGGGTTCCGCACGGCCCTGCGGTACGCCTCTGATCGCAACGTCAAACCAATGTCTCTGTACCTAACGCTCCGCGCCTGTGCGGAGATGGCCCGCATGTTGGAGCAACCCAAGTGACACTTCTGATTGATGCTGACTGGCTGCTGTACGCAGCGTGCTCCGCCTGTGAGTACGACGTGCGGTGGGACGAATGGATTCACACCCTGCACCTGGACCAAGCAGATGCCAAGAGCTACATCACCCACCAGGTGGGGCGGTGGCAAGACGCAACCGGGCACGAGTCCGTGGTCATGTGCCTGTCGTCGTACCCAACCTTCAGGCACGAGTTGTCCATCGAGTACAAGGCCAACCGCACGGGGCGTCGTAAACCTTTGGGCCTGCGTGACCTGAGGGCCTGGCTTGAATCCGAGTACGAGGTCAGGTGTCACCTCAACCTGGAGGCCGACGACGTCATGGGGATCCTGACGACCAACGGTTCGTACAAGACCCCGATCATGGTGACCGCCGACAAAGACATGCGCACTGTGCCCGGGGCCTTGCTGCGCATGGACAAGATGGAGTTCAACGACGTCGATGACGCCAACAGGAACTGGATGATCCAGGCCCTGGTCGGTGACACGAGTGACAATTACCCCGGGTTGAAAGGGTTTGGACCAGTCAAGGCAGAGAAGCTCTTGGCCGAGCACAAGACCCTGCCTGCCATGTGGGCAGCTGTCGTCGAGGCCTACCGCAAGGGCGGCTCAACCTTTGCCGATGCGTTGCTCAATGCCCGCATGGCCAGGATCCTGCGACACGGGGACTATGACTTCAACTCAACTACGGTTGAACTGTGGGACCCGGACCGTGACCCCGCCATGAAGATCAATGGATGACGCACTCTGGCCACCAATCGACGAGGCCCTGTTGAAACAACTGGACCAGGTTTATCCCGAAGCCTGTCCGGATCCAGCTGCATCCGATCGAGACATCTGGATGGCAGTAGGCGCCAGGCAGGTGGTGCGCATGCTACGGGCCGTTTATCTTGAGCAACAAAACGAGGACTGATCCATGTGTGGAGGAGGTGCCAAAAAGCAGCAGCAGCAACAGGCCCAGGCTGCAGCTCAGGCGCAGGAGCAGAGCCTTGCGCTGCAGCGTGAACAGATGGAGGTGCAGCGACAGCAGATGGAGGTGCAGCAAGCCCAGTACCGGGAGCAGCTGGCCATCAGCAACGCTCCCCCGCCACCGGCCCCGAACGAAGGGGCCATGGCTGCAAAGTCAGCCATCGAATCCGTTGATGCAGCCACCGGCCAGTCGATCCGTGCCGGCATGGGTCGCCGCAAGCTTCGGACCGACGTGCCACAGATGTCGACACTTGCGATTCCAGGAGCGGCCTGATCATGTGCGCAGGAGCAGGGCTTAGCGGGGCCACCGCCAACAAGGGTTACGGCATGACGTCAGCGGGCGCCCCGTCGCCCATCGCCCAAGACGAGCGCCAGTGGTACATCGACCAAGGGTTTGGTGACCCGAACGAGGTGATTGGGGTAAGGAAAGCCCAGCCCCGGATGTACTCCGGCAAGAACCTTATGCCTGCAATCGAGGCCAGCGCTGGTTCGTACCGGGGTGTCAGCCCTGAGGCCCGGTACTTGTACAAGCAATCCCTGGCGCCTAAGCCTGCACCTGCTGCGGCCCAGTCTGCACCGGTGCCGACACTGGCCGTGCCTCCTGCCACCACCCGCTGGGCCGGCAACGCCCTGACCATTAACCCCATGTCCAGCTGATGGAACTCAACCTGACCAGCAACGTTGACCGCCAGCCCAAGCCGTACGGGGAGGACAGCGGCACGGCTGCTGCCAGGTACGGCCAGCTGCAGACCAACCGGGATCCGTATCAGCAACGGGCCCGGGACTGCAGCAAGGTCACGATTCCAGGCCTTATCCCGGATGCAGGGCAAGGGGACCGCGGTCGACTGAAGACCCCGTACCAAAGCCTTGGGGCCCGGGGCGTGAACTACCTGGCCAGCAAGCTGCTGATCACCTTGTTCCCACCGAACTCCAGTTTTTTCAAACTGGAGATCGACGACCTGGCACTCCGCGTCGCGGAGCAAGGGCCAGAGATCAAGACGGAGCTGGACACCGCGTTGGTCCAGGTGGAGCGAGCCGGCATGTCTGCGTTTGAGGTGGCCAACGGCCGGGCCTCGATGCACGAAGCGTTCAAGCATCTGCTGGTTGGCGGCAACGTCCTGCTGTACGTGGCGGAAGACGGCGTCAAGGTGATTCACCTGAACCGCTACGTCGTGTGCCGGGATCCGATGGGGTCCGTGACCGAGATCGTGGTGGAGGAAGAGGTCTACCCCGACGCCTTGCCCAAAGATCTGTACGAACAGTTCGACGAGGAGGACGGTGGCTACGAGTCAGGCCGTAGCTCAAAGACGATCAAGCTCTACACCCACGTCGAGTACGAGGCCGACAAGGTCCATTGGTACCAGGAGGCCAAGGGCAAGGAGATCCCTGGGTCCCACGGCATGTGCGACATCGACGTGAATCCCTGGATTCCCCTGCGGTTCAACCGGGTGGACAGCGAGGAGTACGGCCGGTCATACATCGAGGAGTACTACGGGGACCTGCTGGCCCTCGAGAGTCTGTACCAAGCGATCATCGAGGGGGCTGCGGCCGCGGCCAAGGTCTTGTTCCTGGTCAACCCCAACGGCACGACCAGGCCACGCACCCTGGCCAACGCTGAGAACGGGGCCATTGTCCAAGGCAACGCTGCCGACGTCACGGTCATCCAGACCCAGAAGGCCCAGGATCTGAACATCGCCAACAGCACCATCGAGCGGATCGAGGCCAGGCTGCAGTTTGCGTTTCTGTTGAACACCGCCATCCAACGACGGGGGGAACGGGTGACCGCAGAAGAGATCCGTTACATGAGCCAGGAGCTGGAGGCCGGCATCGGTGGCCTGTACTCGATCCTTACTCAGGAGCTACAACTGCCACTGGTGCGTCGGTTGCTGCACGTTCTCCGCAAACAACGCAAGTTGTCGGCATTCCCGAAGGGCCAGGGTGGTGTGCCTCTGGTGAACCCAAGACCCGTGACAGGCCTGGAGGCCATCGGCCGTGGCGACGACCGGAACAAGTTGATCCAGTTCATCACCACTGCCACCCAGACCCTGGGCCCCGAGGTGATTGCCAAGTTCGTCAATGTCGATGAAGCCCTGCGGCGTCTTGCTGCAAGCGAATCCATCGACACGACCAACCTGGTCAAGTCTCAGGACCAGCTACAGCAAGAGGCCGCTGCTGCCCAAGCGGAACAACAGCAAGCGGCCCAGCGTGAAATGCTGATGACTGGCCTCAAGTCGTCAGCCATGGCACAAGTCGCCAACAACTACACCCAAGAAGGAGCACCCTATGGCCCGCAATTCGCAGATGGCACGGACCCAACCCAGCCAGGAGCAGTGCCCAATGCCATCCCCAGCGCCCCAGCAGCCCCGGGCATCCCTAGTGGGCCCACCGGCGGAGGTGCCACAGCAGGACCCGTATGACGACATCGTCATTGAACACGTAGAGGCACGGCCTGCAGCCCAGCCTGATCCCGAGCCCGTCGTCACCATCGACGATGACGGCTCCATCACCATCAAGTAACCACCAAACCAACGACCCATGCCTGAAGCCATCACCATCACCCAAAGCGAAACCCCGGCCCTGTCGCCCGACAACGAGGAGATGCTTGCCGCCATGGCAGGCGAAGACGACAAAGAGGGCGAGCTACTGGCCGGCAAGTACAAGTCCGTCGAGGACCTGGAGAAGGGTTACAAGGAGCTGCACGCCAAGCTCAGCCGCGGCCAATCAACCACGCCAGAAGCTGAAGACAGCGACGCTGCTGACGACGAGACCGATGGCGACGACAAGGAGGATGACAAGCCCGCCGGGGACGCCCGTGAATTGTACGGGGACTTGATTGGCGGGAAGCTCGACGAAGCGGGCATCGACTTCCAGGACATGAATGTCCGCTGGCAACAGACGGGCACCCTGGAGTCTGGGGATTACGACCAGCTGGCTGAAGCTGGATTCAACCGGGACATGGTTGACGCGTACCTCTCTGGGTTGCAGTACAAGGCAGCACAAGACACGGCGTTGACCGTCAAGGAAGTGACGTCCATCAAGGAGTCCCTTGGTGGCGAAGGCGAGTACAGCAAGATGATCGAGTGGGCAGGCGCCAACCTGTCGGCCGAAGAGGTGGAAGGCTTCAACCAGATCATCAACACCCAGCCCATGGCTGCAGTGAAGATGGCGGTGGTTGGCCTGCATGCCAGGTACACAGCAGCCGAGGGTCGGGAGCCCAAGCTCATTGGTGGTCGTGCCCCGAAAGGCAGCACCGACAAGTTCGAGAGCACAGCTCAGCTGGTCGAAGCCATGTCGGATCCCAGGTACAGCAAGGACCCCGCTTACCAGAAGAAGGTGCAAGAGAAACTCAGTCGATCAAGCATCTTTTGAGCGGTGTGTTCAAGCATTGCCCTCCGTTTATCGGGGGGCTTTTTTCATGGCTTGCATCACTTCGTACACTGATTACACCTAGACCCACTCACGAACCTCGACGGCCCACTGCGGTGGACACCCCTCGTGAACGGGAGCCTGCGGTCGGGGTAACCCCCAACCCTTTGTTTATCTAGGAGCCCAGCAATGGCAGCCCCCGACTTTACCGCTTCACGTCTTGGCCTTGTTAACGCCGCAGGTGGTGGCACCTGGGCCGGCGACAACGCCCTGTTCCTTCAGGTCTGGGCCGGTGAGGTTCTCACCGCGTTCCGTAAGGCCACCATCTTCGAGCCCCTGCACACTGTCCGGACCATCAGCTCCGGCAAGTCTGCGTCGTTCCCCATCGTGGGCTTGAACTCCGCTGCGTACCACACCCCCGGCACCATGCTGACGGGTACCGCAGTGAAGAACGCTGAGGCCGTCATCAAGATCGACGACAAGCTCGTGTCCAACGTGTTTGTGGCCGACATCGACGAGGCCAAGAACCACTGGGACGTGCGCTCCCCGTACTCCGCGGAGATGGGCAACGCCCTGGCGTACACCTTCGACCGCAACATCGCGGCGATGATCGCTAAGGCGGCTCGCACTGCCACCAACTTCAACACCGACCTGCCCGGCGGCACCCGCATCAAGATCGTGGCCGCCAGCAAAACCGCCATCACTGGCGCTCAGCTGGCCACCGCTCTGTTCTCCGCTGCCCAGCGGATGGACGAGAACAACCTGCCCGAGATGGATCGGTATTGCGTGCTGGCTCCGGCCGAGTACTACAAGCTCGTCCAGACCACCGACGTGATCAACCGCGACTGGGGCGGGGCTGGTGCGTACTCCGACGGCACCGTGCTGAAGGTTGCTGGCATCACGATCCTGAAGTCGAACCATCTCCCCACCACCAACCGCTCTGCGGCCACGGGTGAGAACAACGACTACGCCGCCAACTTCACCGACTCCGTCGCCCTTGCTTTCAACAAGCAGGCCGTCGGCACCGTGAAGCTGATGGACATGAAGATGGAGCAAACCGGCGCTGATGTTCATGCCCTGTGGCAAGGCACCTTCATGGTTGCCTCCATGGCCCTGGGCTCCGGCATCCTGCGTCCCGACTGCGCCATCGAGATCTACACCGCAACCAGCTGATCTCGGTTCAATATGGGGGGAGCTTCGGCTCTCCCCCTTTTTTTTCTTTTTGTTCGGGCTTTCGTCATGACCCTTGCTCGCACGTCGTTCCTGGAAGCCGTGAACCGAGTGCTGCAGATGCTTGGCGAGGCACCGGTCAACAGCCTCGATGGTCAGTTCGGCTTGGCGCAGCAGGCCCAAGACGCCATCAACGACGTGTCCCGCAAGATCCAGACAGAGGGGTGGTCGTTCAATACCGACTACGAGCGCCAGCTGCTGCGGGACTCGGTGACCCACCACATCGGCGTCGGCACCAATGTCAGCCGGGTCAAGGTTGATCCCTACTCGTACCCAGACATCGACGTCGTGCTGAGGGGGGCCAAGCTTTATGACCGCCGGGCTGGCAGCTACGAGTTCGACGAGGACCTGTACGCCGACGTCACCTACATCCTGGAGTGGGAGGAGGTGCCCGAGTACGCCCACCAGTACTTCATGATCAAGGCTGGCCGCCAGTTGCAGGAAGCGATCCTGGGATCAGCGGACCTGTCCCGGATCAACATTGCTGCTGAGGCCGAAGCTCGCAGCTTGTTCCTGGAAGAAGAGACGACCCGTGGGGAGCACAGCTGGCTACGTGGCAATCCAAACCACACGGATGTTTTCATGACCTATAAGCCCGCCTGGGCCCTGCGTCGTTAGTCATGCCACTGATCAGCAGCTCCATACCCAACCTGATCAACGGTGTCAGCCAGCAACCAGCAGCTTTGCGACTGGCGTCCCAGTGCGAGCAGATGGTCAACTGCATGCCCAGCCCGGTGGAAGGGCTGAAGAAGCGACCACCAGCGCAACACGTGGCCAAGCTGTTCTCCGGATCAGCTGGTGCCGGGTGCCCGTTCACGACCATCGTGGACCGGGACGGAACCATCCAGTTCCTGGTGCTGATCCTGGACAACGACATCAAGGTCTTTGGCCTGGATGGATCCGTCAAGACGGTGGCCAAACCTGACGGCACGTCGTACCTCAACATCACTGGTGAGCCCAGTGCCGTGTTTCGCGTGGCGTCAGTGGCTGACTTCACGTTCATCGTGAACCGGGAAAAGACGGTGGCCATGTCGGCCACGACGTCGCCCAGCTGGGGCACCAAGTCCATGGTGTTCATCAAGTCAGCTGACTACGCCACCACGTACAGCATCACGGTCAACAGCACCACCGTCACGTACACCACGGCCAGCGCAGGCTCCAGTGTGCCGAGCACTGTGGACATTGCACTCAACCTGCGCAACTCACTGGCCACGGCCCTTGGAGCTGGCTGGACCATCACGGCCAGCGACTACATCGTGCGCATCACGAAAAACGACGGGACCGACTACACGCTGGGCAGCTCTGACACCAGGATCGGCACGGCCACGGTGCCCATCAAAGGCACGGTGGACACCATCTCTGACCTGCCGACCAAGGCTGAGCATGGCTTCATCGTCAAGA
>Ga0164293_10001738_pt1 | contig 18339 bp, 18 predicted proteins | sample GEODES118metaG_FD_111487 | JGI IMG/M metagenome (GOLD analysis project Ga0164293, IMG submission 111487) | Eutrophic lake water microbial communities from Lake Mendota, Wisconsin, USA - GEODES118 metaG | ecosystem: Environmental > Aquatic > Freshwater > Lake | place: USA: Lake Mendota...
GTCGTGGGGGATCTTCCCCTGGCCGGGCGGCCGCGGGTCTGATGGCGGCTTCTGATTCGGCCGGACGTCGTTCACTGGCCGCCTCGGCCCTGCAGCTGACCCTGCTGTTGCTGCTGGCCCTGGCGATGCTGCTGCCATTGCTATGGCTGGTGAGCACCTCGCTCAAGGGGCCTGGCGAAAACATCTTCGCCAGCCCGCCGGCCCTGCTGCCGGCCCAGCCCAGCCTTGAGGCCTATGGACGGCTGTTTGCCGGCAGCCCGATGGGCACCTACCTGCTCAACAGCACCATCGTCAGCGGCCTGGCGGTGGTCTGCAACCTGTTGTTCTGCTCGCTGGCGGCCTATCCCCTGGCACGGTTGCGGTTTGCCGGCCGTGGGCTGGTGCTGGCCCTGGTGGTGGCCACGATTCTGATCCCGTTTCAGGTGGTGATGATTCCGCTGTATCTGCTGATGGTGCAGCTGGGTCTGCGCAACACCCTGGCTGCCCTGGTGATCCCTCAGGCTGCCACCGCCTTCGGCATTTTTCTGCTGCGGCAGAGCTTTGTCGGCGTGCCGGCCGAGCTGGAAGAAGCCGCCCGCTGCGACGGCTGCACGCCCGTGGGGGAATGGTGGAACGTGATGATCCCGGCAGCCAGAGCCGATCTGATCACCCTGGCAATGTTCGTGTTCATCGGAACCTGGAGCGATTTCCTCTGGCCCCTGGTGATCCTGGATGAACCCCGGCTCTACACCCTGCCCCTGGGGCTGCAACAACTGGCGAGCAGTTTTTCGCTCGACTGGCGGCTTGTGGCTGCCGGTTCAGTGGTGTCGATCTTGCCGGTACTGGTGCTGTTTGTCGGTCTGCAGCGCCACATCCTGCCCAGTGCCAGCGGTGATGCGGTCAAAGGCTGATCAGGGTTTGATCGGTGGCAGGGGGGCAATCGCATCGTCGGCCGGGAGCTGGCTGGATGGCTTGCTGACCGAACCCTCCAGGCCCCGAACCTCCTGCCGCAAGCGGGTGTTTTCGGCCGCCAGGCCCGAGACTTGGGCCCCCATGCGTTCCAGGGCCTGCAACCGCTCGGCGGTGGTGCGCAGCTGATCCTCGATCGCCGTGGTGCGGTCGAGGGCCCGGCTGTTCTCGACGCCGGCGATCTTGTCCTGCAGCTGCTGGATCGACACGCTCTGCTGGCGGGTCTTGACCAGCATCACCACGAACAGCACCGCCAGGGTGGTGCTGAGCCCCAGCTGCAGCCAGACCAGCCAGGTGGGAATCACGATCTCGCCCTCGAGGGGTTCGGGCCGGGGATCAGTGGCAGACACCACAGGCATGGAGGACACCAACAGGGAGCATGACCTGATCCTGCCTGCTGGGGCTCCGCTTGGCCACCACTTAACGGTCGAAGATCACCTTGCCGTCGCTGCGCTTGCGGCTGTGGCGCCGCGCCTCGCGGCGGGTGTACTCGCTGACGGTGGGATTGGCCACCAATGGATCGACGTGGGCGACCTGCTGCCACAGCTCCCGGGGGGCCCAGCGCACCGTGTGCTGGATGCGGTCATGCTTGACCACATGGCACCAGCGGGACATCCCGCAAGCCGGACAGAACAGCTCCTCCAGCCACTCGTTGCTGAGCACCAGCACCGGATAGGCCTGGATCACCAGCTTGGCCTTCTTGTCGTTCATGCCCCGCTCCTTGAGCTGCTCGGGCGTCAGCAGGTGCAGGAAGTACTTCTGGCCATTGCCCTCGACCCGTTGTTCAGGGTGGGCGGGACACCACAATTCACGCTTCTTGGGGCGGCGGTTGCGACGCGGGGCATCGGTCACCGGCAAGCTCAAGTCCACTCCTCCTGAACCTATCGCCATGGGCGATCCAACGGTACGGCTGCTCGGCTATGCCGCCGCTTGCCTGACCACGGCCAGTTTCTTTCCCCAGGCACTCAAGACGCTGCGCACGGGCGACACCCAGGGCATCTCCCTGCGGATGTATTTGCTATTTACGCTGGGAATCGCCACCTGGGCCCTCTATGGCCTGCTGCAGCGCGACGGACCGGTGTTGATCGCCAACCTCGTGACCCTGGTGCCGGCAGGAGTGGTGCTGGAGCGCAAACTGCGCTCGCTCAAGCGCTGAACGCCCGCCGGGGCGCGATCGGATAGGGAATGCGGCGGTGCCGCATTCGCCGCCAGACCCGCACAAAGGCACGGATCACGAGCTCCAGCTCCGAGCGGTTGAGGCCGCTCAGGGCCAATTGACCATCGATGAGACGGGCCTCGATCAACCGACGGACCATGTCGCGGGCCTGCTGATCACTGGTGTCCGGTGGCAGCGAGCGCAGGGCGGCCTCACAGCCATCGGCGAGCATCAAGATCGCGGTCTCACGGCTGCGGGGCCTGGGCCCCTGATAACGGAACGCGCTTTCTGGGACCGCTGGATCGCGCTCGCGCGCCTGGTGCAGAAAGAAGCCCATTTTCAGGGTTCCCTGATGTTCAGGAATGAAATCGGCCAGGGGCCTAGGCAACCGGTAACGGCGGGCCAGCTTCAGGCCCTCGTCCACATGGGCTTGCAGGATGCCGGCACTGGCATGGGGGTCATCGAGCCGGTCATGGGGATTCTCTCCCCCGACCTGGTTTTCAATGAACCACTGCGGGCCATGCAGCTTGCCCACGTCGTGGTACAGGGATCCGGTGCGGACCAGGTCCACGTCTGCCCCGATCGCCCGGGCCCCTTCTTCGGCCAGGCCGGCGATCATCAACGTGTGCTCAAACGTGCCCGGCGCCTCGCAGGACAGGCGCCGCAGCAAGGGACGTTCGAGGTCGGCCAGCTCCAGCAACCGTGAGCGGGTGAGCAGGCCGAACAGCTGCTCCACAAGGGGGGCCAGTAACAAACCGGCCATCAACAGCCCACCCAGCAGAAAGGCCTCGCCCAGCAGGTCCACCTGGGCCAGCTGGCCCCGTCCCTGCAGCAGCAGGGCCTGCAGCAGCACGGCGCCACTGGGCAGCACAACCGCCAGTTGCAGCAGTTCGGCGCGGCTGCGCTGGCGTCCAGCGGCGACAGCACCGGCGGCGGCCACCGCCGTAGCCAGCAACAGCCGCAGATCGGCCACCCCACCCAACGACAGGGGCAGCAACAGGCAGGACACAGCCAGCCAGCTAAGACCGGCCGCAGTGCCGAGCCCCTGGGCCAGCAGCAGCGTCGGCGGCACCAGCAGCACCAGGGGGCTGGCCAGGGGTCCCAGCCACAGGCAGATGCCCTGGGCGATCAACAGCATCCCCAGGGCCAGCAGGGCCTGACGGGGTTCGAGGCAGGCCCGCCAGCGGCGCAACAACAGCACCATGACCGCAGCTGCCGCCAACCCTTGGCCGAACGACGCCAGCCAGGCCAGGGGCCTGGGACGGCGGTTGACCAAGCCGAAGTAATCGAGCACGTCGAGAGCCTGAGGGCTGACGGGCTCTCCCTGGCGGGTGATCAGATCGCCGGCCTGGACCTGCAGGGTCGGAATCCCCTGCTGGGTGATCAGGGCTTCGATCCGTCGCTGGCTGAGGGCCGGATCCGGCCGCAGATTGGCCTGGCCCACGAGCGAGCGGGTCAACAATCTGGCCCCCAGGTCCCGACCCGGTGGCGGCAGGGTCTCGAGCTGCAGGGTGGCGGCGCTGAGCAACTGCCCTTCGGCCAGCCCACCGCTGAGCCCCTGGGTCAGCATGCGCAGCTGGGCCTGACGCAGGTCTCGCTCCCAGCCGGCGCGCTGGGTGGCATCCAGCCCCTGCAGCCAGCTCTGCTCGGCAGCGGTGAGCGGCACAGGCGGCAGGGCGGCGGCGGGCCGCGGTCCGAGTTGCTGCAGCTGGTCCAGGATCGCGTTCAAACGCCCCTGCAACACCTGGCTGGCCTGTTGATCCACCACCTGCACGCTGGTGCGGGGCAGCAACTGCAGGCGTCGCTCCTCGAGCGCCGTGCTGTCGACCACGGTGGCAGCCTTAGGGGCGCGGGCGGTGAACGGTGCCGGCATGCCGGCGCGAATGCTGGGTTCAACCAACAAGGGCCAACTGGCCAGCAAGGCCACCAGCACGCAGACCAGCAGCACCGCGAAACTGTCCTGCGGGCGCCACACCGCCGGTTGCTGACGAGGCCGCTCCTGCCGTAGCAGCTGCCGCCACAGAACTTTGGGCTGGCGCCATCGCATCATGAAACGCTAGCCCTTCTGCCGACCGCGATGCCCATGGCCACCCTCCTGGACGGCCGCCAGCTGGCAGCCCGGATCGAAACGCGCCTCGCTGACGCGATCAGCGCCGGCCTGCCCCAAGCAGGCCGGCCGCCGGGTCTGGCTGTGCTCAGGGTCGGCGACGATCCCGCCAGCGGCGTCTATGTGGCCAACAAGGAGAAGGCCTGCAGCCGGATCGGCATCGGCAACCACGGCGCCCATCTGGCGGCGGACACCCCGGCTGCTGAGGTGCTGGCCACCATCGCCCGGCTCAATGCCGATCCGGAGGTCGACGGCATCCTGCTGCAACTGCCCCTGCCCGCCGGGCTGGACGAAGGCCCCCTGCTGGCGGCGATCGACCCCGCCAAGGATGCCGATGGGCTGCACACCTTGAACCTGGGGCGGCTGCTCAAGGGTGAACCCGGACCCCGCAGCTGCACCCCCGCCGGCGTGATGGCGCTGCTGGCTGCCGCCGGCATCGAACTGGCCGGCAAGCGGGCCGTGGTGGTCGGCCGCAGCATCCTGGTGGGTCAGCCGATGGCCCTGATGCTTCAGGCCGCCAATGCCACCGTGACCGTGGCCCACTCACGCACCAAGGATCTGGCCGCAATCACCCGCCAGGCCGATGTGCTGGTGGTGGCCGCCGGTCGCCCCGGCATGATCGGCGCCCAGCACGTGCAGCCTGGCGCGGTGGTGGTGGATGTGGGGATCCACCGCAAACCCGAGGGCGGCCTGTGCGGCGATGTGCGGTTTGACGAGGTCGCGCCGATCGCCAGTGCCATCAGCCCCGTGCCGGGCGGCGTGGGCCCGATGACGGTGACGCTGCTGCTCGTCAACACCGTGGCCAGCTGGTGCGGGCGCTGCGGGATAGCCAACCCCTTGGCCGATCTGCTGCCCTGATGGGCACCCCACGCCCTGGCCTGAGAGAATCCGCCGCAGCGATGGCCCCAGGCCCAGCCCCCATGACCGCGGCCGTCAGCAGTTCAGGCACAAGCTCCAGCCCCGGCTCGGATGAACAGGCGAGCGGTTTCGACTTCGGCGCCTACCTGGAGGCGTCACGCCTGCGGGTCGAGAGCGCACTCGACGCCGCACTGGGCCCCGAGCGCCCCGAAAGCCTGCGCGAAGCAATGCGTTACTCGCTGCTGGCTGGTGGCAAGCGACTGCGACCGATCCTGTGTCTTGCCGCCTGCGAGTTGGCGGGGGGGGATGCGGCCCTGGCGATGCCGACGGCGGTGGCCCTGGAAATGGTGCACACCATGTCGCTGATCCATGACGACCTGCCGGCCATGGACAACGACGACCTGCGCCGCGGCCGCCCCACCAACCACAAGGTCTATGGCGAGGCCAACGCCATCCTGGCCGGTGATGCCCTGCTGACGCGCGCCTTTGAGATGGTGGCCCTGCGCAGCCCCGACGTGCCGGACGCGCGGCTGCTGGCAGTGGTCGGCGAGCTGAGTCTGGCTTCTGGCGCGCCGGGGCTGGTGGGCGGTCAGGTGGTCGATCTGGAGTGCGAGGGCAAAAGCGTCGATCTGGAGACCCTGGAATACATCCACCTGCACAAGACAGGGGCCCTGCTGCGGGCTTGCGTGCTCTGCGGCGCCCTGATCGCCGGCGCCGGTGCCGAGCTGCTGCAAGCGCTGGGCACCTATGCCCGGGGCATCGGCCTGGCCTTTCAGATCATCGACGACATTCTCGATGTCACCGCCAGCAGTGACGTGCTCGGCAAGACCGCCGGCAAGGACCTCACCGCCGACAAAACCACCTACCCCAAGCTGCTGGGCCTCGAGCAGTCACGCCAACGGGCCGAGGCCCTGGTGGACGAGGCCAAGGCCGCCCTGGCACCCTGGAGCGACAGGGCCGCACCGCTGCTGGCGCTGGCTGATTACATCACCAGCCGCGACCGATGATCGACCTACTCGACAATGGTGTGCTGTGGTGGGGTCTGGCAGCCTGCGGCAGCGCCCAGCTCTCCAAACTGGTGATCGAGCTGATCGTCCATCAGCGCTGGAATCCCCGGGTGTTGATCGAGACCGGCGGCATGCCGTCGAGCCATTCGGCCCTGATGACCGGCTGTGCTAGCGGCATCGGCTGGCAGCTGGGCTTTGCCGATCCCCTGTTCGCCCTAGCGGCGACGCTCTGTTTTGTGGTCCTCTATGACGCCAGTGGGGTGCGCCGTGCCGCCGGCAACACGGCCGCGCGGGTCAACACGCTGGCTGACGCAGAGCTCGCTCCCCTCAAGGAGAACCTCGGGCACACCCGTCTCGAGGTGCTGGTCGGCAGCCTGATCGGCCCGGCCGTGGCCTTGCCAGGGCTTGCGCTGGTGGGATCGCCCCTGCAGCTGGCGATCAGCTGGGGCTGGCTGCCGCCGCTCGGATGAACAGCGGAGCGGTTGCGCTCACCCCCCACCAACAGCAGGCCGAGGCCGCCTTTGCCGTCTGGCTGGGCGCGCCGTCCCAGGGCCTCCCCTTTGTGCTGAGCGGCTTCGCGGGAACCGGCAAGACCTTTCTGTCGATGCGCTTGTTGGCCGCCGCCGAGGCGGCTGGCCTGTGCTGGACCGTGGCAGCCCCCACCCACAAGGCGGTGGGGGTGCTGCGCAGCCATCTGAGCGCAGCGGACCTGCGCCCCACCTGGTACCCGGCCACCGTGCACCGGCTGCTGCGGCTCAAGCTCAAGCGGCAGGGGGATCTGGAGCGCTGCGAAGCCACAGCCCAGACCGCAGCGGCACTTGAACACCTGGGCCTGGTGTTGATCGACGAGGCCTCGATGGTCGATAGCAACCTGCTCGAGATCACCCTGCGCTGCGCCCAGCCCTACGGCACCCGCCTGGTGTTCGTGGGGGATCCCGCCCAGTTGCCGCCCGTGGGCGAGCCCCGCAGCCCGGTGTTTGCCCTGGGCCGCCGCCGGGGTGCCGAACTGCGGGATGTGGTGCGCCATCAGGGCCCGGTGCTGCAGCTGGCCACCGGCATCCGCAGCGGAGCGCTGCCCTGCCGCCAGCCGCCCCCCCTGCCACCGATCCGCAGCGACCAGGGTCAGGTGGCCTGCCTGGGGCGCCAGGCCTGGCTGGCAGCCGCTCAGGCGGCCCTGCGGCGCAGCGTCGAGCTCGACAACCCCGACCATGCCCGCATCCTCTGCTACACCAACCGCGCGTTGGAGCGGCTGGTCCCCCTGGCCCGGCGCGCCCTGCACGGCGACATGGCCGACCAGTTGCCGGTGCTGCCAAGCGAGGTGCTGATCACCCGCACGGCGGTGATGGCGCCCGCCTGCACCGCCGGCGAAGAAGCTGCCGAAGCCGTGGCCGAGGAGCCCGACATGGTGTTGGGTTCCAACCGCGAGGTGGTGGTGCGCGATGTCGAACCGGTGCGCTTTGACCTGGCCGACCTGGGGCTCAGCCAGGCCGATCTGGGCGGCAACCTGGCCGTGCCGGTGATCGACACCCTCAAGGCGGTGGTCGACGCCGGCGACAACCAGCTGGCGCTGCGACTGCTGCCGCCTGCTGGTAGCAACCAGCGGCAACGGCTCGACGGGGTGTTGCAGCTGTTGCGGCAACGGGCCCGGGAGGCCGGCAGCGACAGCCAGCGGGCAGCCGGTAAGGCCCTCTGGCGCCGCTATTTTTTGCTGCGCGATGCGTTTGCCTCGCTGGGACCGGCGGCCGTGCTGAGCGTGCACCGCAGCCAGGGCAGCACATTCGGCGAGGTGTTCATCGACGCTGATGTGTTCTGGCCCGCAGATCAGCAACTGCGCCAGCAGCTGGTGTACGTGGCGGTCAGCCGCGCCAGCCAGGCCGTGACCCTGCTGGCGACCGGGGACACACCCGGCGACCGCCAGATCTGGCAACAGTGGTTCAAGCCAACCTGAGGCCCTGAATGCCCTGGGAAGCCAGATAAACCGCCAGAGCAATGCCCATCACCCCCACCAGCAGATCGCCACGGGCCAGCAGCCACTGCTTGCCCCCCTGCAGCACCGGCAGCACCCGCTGCTGGCCCAGCAGCAGCAGGGCCAGCAGCGGCAACAGCAGCAACACAGCACTGCTGACGCCGAACAGCAGCACCACACCCAGCTCCTGAGCCCGGCCCAGATGGGCCGCCAGCAGGCTGCCCGCCGACTTGGCGAACAGAAACAGGTCATCGGGGCTGGCCACCTCAAGCAGGGCACTGAGGCCGAGCAGCGGGGCCAGGGCCATGGCGCATAACCCGTCCAGACGTGCCGCCCAGCCCGGCATCTCGCCGCGCTCCTGACGGCTGGCCAGCAACTCCTTGAGCCCAAGGGCCAGCAGGGCACCAGCAGCGAGCAGGTCGAGGCCGGTGCGGTGGTTGGTGCCCTTGTCCATGGTCAGCAGCAACCCATGCCCCAGGGTCAGCAGCAGCAGCAGGGCCAGGGAGGCGGTGACAATCCAGCCCAGCACGAACAGGCTGCCGCGCCGCAGGGGGTCGGGGCCCAGCAGCAACAGCAACAGCAGCACGATGTGCAGCGGCGAGAACCCGATCGCCAGGGCAAAGGCCCCCAGCTCCCCCAGCAATCCCATCACAACCCCACCCGGATCAAGCGACCGGGCTATTCCAGCGCAGGATCACCCGCTGCTCCCGCTCGAACCCCAGGACACTGATGGTGGCGGTCGACAGGGTGAGCAGCGCACCACCGGTGGCGCCCAGGCCCAGCCAGGTGCCGGCCAGGGCCCGCAGCAGATGGCCATGGGCCACCAGCGCCACCCGTGGCGCCGCCGCGACGGCCAGGGCCCGGGCGATGACGGTTTCACAACGCTGCTGCACCTGGGCGGCCACCTCGCCCGCGGGGCAGCCGTCACGCCACAGGTTCCAATCCGGACGAGCGCTGCGGATCTGGGCCGTGGTGATGCCCTCGTACGCGCCGTAATCCCACTCGAGGAGGTCGTCGCACAACACAGCCGCGGCTGACAGACCCGCCAGCTCGGCCGTGCGCCGGGCCCGCTGCAGCGGGCTCACCAGCACCGCATCAAACAGCACACCGGACAGGGCCGGCGCCAGGGCCCGGGCCTCGTCCTCACCCTCAGCCAGCAGGGGCAGATCCGTGCGGCCGGTGTGACGACCGTTGCGAGCCCATTCGGTGGCCCCGTGGCGCAGCAACCACAGTTCGGCAGACGGTGCAGCCATGGGGCTCAGCGCAGGATTTCAAACCAGTCCGCCCCGGTGGCGGCGGTCTGGGTGGTGGTCACCCGCTGCACCAGAGCGGCTTCGGGGCCCCGCTCGCACCAGAGGCGCAGGTCGTTGAGGGCGCTCAGCGGGCCCTCGGCCTCGACCAGGACGCTGCCGTCCGGGTTGTTGCGCACCCAGCCCCCCAAACCCAGGGACTGGGCCTCGCGCAGCGTCGCCTGCCGATAACCGACCCCCTGGACCCGGCCACTTATGCACAGGCGCCAGCGTTCGCACTGGGGAGGCTGGCGGGGTTCGGCGGGTTGCAGGAAGCGCCGGCTGGCTGCGGCAAGCCGGCGGTCGCGGCTGCGGCGACCAGGCGACGGGGAATCTCCGGGCATCCAGCCCAATGGAGATGAAGCCAACTGGCGTGCACGTTTGGCGCTGTCCATCCCTCCTCGCGCGGTGAGCATCCCCAACCTTCAAGCTGCCACAGCCCCGGGCTGATGGCCACAAGCGGCGGGATCTGCGGCGCGCAGGGTTCCAGCTGCCAACGGTGAAACTCGTGGCCCCAGCGGCGCTCACCGGCCCGGGTCAACAGACCATCCATGGGGCTCAGGGTCTGGCGATAGCCAAGGCTGAGACTGCCGCGGGACGCCCTGAACGGCAGCAGGCCAGCCATCGGGTGCCAACGGCCGTCGGCATCGGCCAGGGACTGACCCAGCAGCAACAAACCACCACATTCGGCCAACAACGGGACCCCCTGGGCCACCGCCTGGCGCAGGCTGCCGAGGGCACGGCTGGCGGCGGCCAGCTCGGCTGCCGCCAGTTCGGGATAGCCCCCCGGCAGCAGCACCGCCCGGGTGCCTGCGGGGAGGGGCTGATCGGCCAGGGGGCTCCAGGGCCTGGGCGCGGCACCCAGGGCGAGCAGCAGTTCGCCAACCTCCGGATAGCAAAACTGAAAGGCCCGATCGCTGGCAATCGCCACCGGCAGAGACGGCGTGCTGGGCGCTGGGCTGGGCAACCCGCCGGACTGCTGCAGCAGCCATTGCACGGGGTCGACCGCCGCGGCCGCTGACGCCCAGGGGACACAGTCCGACGGCGCCAACAGGGGCCAGAGGCGCTCGAGATCGAGATGGGCCTCAGCCAGGGCGGCCCACTGGGGCAGGCGCTGGGGCAGATCATCCAGCTCGGCCGCACTGAGCAGCCCCAGATGCCGCGACGGCAGATCGAGCACCTCGGCAGGGGGCAACAGCCCCAACAGGGGCACCTCGATCGCCGCCAGGGCCTCGGCCAGCAGAGCCCTGTGGCGGGCGCTGCCGACCTTGTTGAGCACGACTCCAGCCAGCCGCACCCGAGGCGGCCCGTGGTCGCGAAAGCCACGCACCAAGGCCGCCAGGGAACCCGCCTGGCGCGAAGCCTCGACCACGAGCACCACCGGCAGATCAAGCAGCGCAGCCACCTCGGCGCTGCTGCCCTCGGCACTGGCCCCGCGGCCATCAAACAGGCCCATGACCCCCTCAACTAGGGCCAGATCAGCGCACCCGGCGTGCCAGGCAAAACTGCGGCGCACCCAATCCGGGCCACACAGCAGGGTGTCGAGGTTGCGGCAGGGGCGCCCCGCCACCCGGCCCAGCAGCTGCGGATCGAGGTAATCGGGCCCCACCTTGAATGGCTGCAGGCTCTGACCGCGCTGACGGGCCAGGGCCGTCAACATCAGGCTCAGCAGGGTCTTGCCGCTACCGCTGCTGGGTGCCGCGATCAGACAGGCCACAGGGCTCAGGCCGGCAGCAGCCGGGCAGCCACCGGTGCGGCAGCGGCAAACAGGGGGTTGGTGGTGTCATGGCCGCCGCCCAGCAACCGGGCCAGCTCCATCTCCTCGCTTTCGTCGGGGACGGGCACCACCTCCTCGAGCAATTCCATGCTGGCCATGCCGCCGGCTTCGAGGCGCATGCAGCCGCCTGATTCAGAACACAGAATCACACACAGAGGCGAGCGTCGCGGGGGCTCGCAGATCAGCCGCAGGCCGACCATCGCTCCGGGGTGGGTGCGGGGCACCCCCACCGGCACGGGCATCAAGCGGAACTGGACCGTGGCGCCATCGTTGCGCTGAAACTCGGCCCCGACGCCGCTGCCGACCCCGTCGCCATCGACCCCAAAGCTGCTGACCAGATGCCAGCCGAGCCGGTCGGCGATCCAGGCTGCCAGCAGCAACCCCTTGAGGGTGTGATCCCCCTCGACGTCGATGTCGAGCTGCACCACATGGTCGAGGGCATCGCGCCGTGACGGCGGATCAAACACCATGGCCAGCGATTCGCGCCAGGTGCGCAGCCGCATCCAGTTGAGGTCATTGACCGCCTGGCCGGCCTGGATGCGTTCGACCAGCAGGTCAATGCAGCGCCGCGGTGCCCCCAGGGAACTGTCGACCACCAGCCGACGGCCTGGACGGGCCAGGGCGTCAAGCAAGTCGGGCGCCTCATCGAGGGAACTGTTCCACCACACCCAGCAGGGCAGACCCTGGTCGACCAGCGGATCCACCAGCGGCAGGCCCTGCTGCAGCGAACCCAGCCCGCCACGCAACACCACCACATCCCCGCAGGCCTGGGCGGCACTGGTGCCCTCATCCACCAGGGGGCAAAACGCCGCCACCCTGGTCTCCAGGGGCAACGACGTGTCCAGGGTCGGCGCCAGGGTGATCAGGCGCCGGGGCATGTGCACGCTGATGGCGGTGTCGACAAACTGGCCGCGCAGGTCTTCGGCCTGATGGCGGCCCGGATGCTGACCCAGGGCCCAGGCCAACCGCTGATCCATCACGGCCGTGCTCAGCGGCAGACCGCAATCGGCCACGGCCTGCTTGCCCTGCTCGATCACCGCACGATCGAGCAGCCCGGTGATTGGACCGTCGAGCCGGCCGGTGCGGATCAACTGCTGCTGCAACCAGGACGCCTCATAGATCAGCAACGTGAAGGTCGAGGCCCCTGCAGACCCCTGCAGATCCGTGCTCCAGAGACGTTGGAGATAGGGCTGCACCTCGGCCGGGGGCAGAGCCAGAGGAGCCTGAAGGGTGAGCTGGGCAGCCATGGGATCAGGAAAACGGGGGGAACAACACGGTCAGGGGCGTCGCCAGGCCAGGCCGTCCTCGGCCAGCAGGTTGTCTGCGGCGGCAGGGCCCCAGGTGCGGGCCTCGTAGGGGTGCACCGGCACCTGCTCGGGTGACTCCTCCATCAGCTCAATCAACGGGGTGTAAAGGCGCCAGGCGGCTTCCACCTCGTCGCTGCGGGTGTACAGGGTCGGATCGCCCAGCATGGCGTCAGCCAGCAGGCGCACATACCCCTCGTCGGAGGGCTCACCAAAACTTTCGTCGTAGCTGAAGGCCATGTCGACGGGTCGGCTGCGCATGCCCGAGCCCGGGGCCTTGACCTCGAAACGGATGTCAGCCCCTTCATCGGGCTGGATGCGCAGGATCAGCTGGTTGGGTGTCGGAGCCCCACCAGCGGCATCAAACAGGTGCACCGGCGCCTCGCGGAAGGTGAGGACCACCTCCGACAGGCGCTTGGGCAGCCGCTTGCCGGTGCGGATGTAGAAGGGCACGCCCTGCCAGCGCCAGTTGTTGATGAACAGCTTGGTGGCGACATACGTCTCGGTGGTGCTCTGGGGGTTCACCCCCGGCTCCTGGCGATAGCCGGCGATCGGCCGCTCGGCCGAGCCGCCCGGGCCGTACTGACCGCGCACGCAACACTTCCAGGGTTCCTCGGGGGTGGCCAGCCGCGCAGCCTGCAGCACCTTGGCCTTTTCGTTGCGCATCGATTCGGGATCGAACCGACCGGGGGGCTCCATCGCCGTCAGCGCCAGGATCTGGGTGAGGTGGTTCTGCACCATGTCGCGCAGGGCACCACTGGACTCGTAGTACCCGGCCCGCTCCTCGACCCCGACGGTCTCGGCTGCGGTGATCTGCACATTGGCGATGTAGTTGCGGTTCCAGATCGGCTCAAAGATCGTGTTGGCGAACCGCAGCACCAGGATGTTCTGGACCGTCTCCTTGCCCAGGTAGTGGTCGATGCGAAAGATCTGGTTTTCCTGGGCGCAGGCCTGAACCACCTTGTTCAACGCCTGGGCACTGGCGTAATCGGTGCCGAAGGGCTTTTCGATCACCACCCGGCTACGGGCCGGATCGCTCAGCAGGCCGGCTGCTGCCAGGGCACGGCAACCGCTGCCGTAAAACGCCGGCGACACCGACAGGTAAAACGTCCGGTTGCCGCGGGTGGCCCGCTGGCGATCGATCAGATCAAGGCGCTCCCCCAGCCGCACCACAGTCGGTGGATCCTGCAGATCGACCGGCTCGTAGTACAAGCAGGCGGAAAACTGCTCCCAGGCGCTGCGGTGCTCAGCGATGTCGGCTGCCATGGCATCAGCCATGCGCTGCCTGAACTCCTCGTCGCTCCAGGGCCGCCTGGCACAGCCCAGGACGGCAAATTCACTGGGCAGACGCCGCTGCCTGAACAACTCGAACAGGGCTGGGACCAGCTTGCGATGAGTGAGATCGCCGCTAGCCCCAAAGATCACCAGGCATTGCGGGCTGATCACCCGTTCCTGCCGTAGACCCACCCGCAGAGGGTTGGTGAGCACGTCGCTCATCGCTGCCTTGCCGTGTGCCCCTGGTTTAACGGCGCCAGGGGACTTAACCCAGCTGTTGCCCGAATTGTGACGAACCTGTGTGTGGGTTCAGAGACCTCGAGACGTGGCTCAATAGGTCTCGACGTGCCAACGCTCGGCCTTCTTGAGCTGGGGACGCAGCTGCGACCAATCCAGACCCTTGGCAGCGGCGGCGGCGGTCATTGCCTCGTCAATGCCCGGCTCCATGCCCCGCAGACCACACATGTAGACATGGGTCTTGGGGTTCTCAATCCAGGAGAAGATCTCGTCAGCGTTTTCGCTGACGCGGTCCTGGATGTACATGCGGCCGCCCTTGGCGTTCTGCTGCTCCCGGCTGATGGCTTTGGTGTAGCGGAAGTTCTCGGGGAACTGGCTCTGGTAGTGCTCGAAGTCGGCGTCGTAGAGCAGGTTGGCGGTGGTGGGGGCTCCCATGAACAGCCAAGCCTTGCCCTTGAAGGTCCAGCCGTTCTTCTCCCGTTCAGCCGGTTCAAACATCCGGCGCAAGTAGGTGCGCATCGGCGCGATGCCGGTGCCGGTGGCCAACATGATCACATTGGCCTCCTCGTCGTCGGGCAGGAGCATCTCCTTGCCGACGGGGCCGGTGATCTTGACCTTGGCGCCTGACGCAATGTCACACAGGAAGGTGGAGCAGACGCCGTTGATGGTCTCGCCGTCCTTCTCGTACTGCAGCTGACGGACGCAGAGGGAAACGGTGTTGCCGGCCAGGTTGTCGCCGTGGCGTGTGCTGGCGATCGAGTACAGGCGCAGTTTGTGGGGCTTGCCGTTGGCGTCTTCGCCATCGGGAATGATGCCGATGCTCTGGCCCTCGACGTAGTGCAGTTGGGGATTACCGCCGCTCAGGTCAAAGGTGATGTGATTCACCCGACCGATGGCTCCCTCGGCCAACAGGCTGTAGTTCTCGGTCACCGTGCCGATGAAGGGATCCTTCGGCTTGTAGAGATTGACAGGAACGGAGGCGTGGGAAGAAGTCACAGCAGCTTTGGTCGAGGGGGCAACGTTGGCCGTTTCGGGCTGGGCAGGAGCAGGCGACGGCTCGGCCTGGCCGTCGGCAGGGGTCATGGCCGTGATGCGACCACCCTGGAGAGCGATGGTCTGCATCAGGGCCTGGAGCCGCCCGAAAGGCACCAACAGGGTGCGCTGGCCGCGACGCTGCAGACCCACTCCGAAGCCTGTGACCGTCACGCGAAACATGCGGCCGTCGCTCTCGACGCTGCGAGCAGTGGAGACGCGCATGCTGACCTTCCGCAAAAGCGGGCTGATCATAGAGAACGTCTGTGGCAGTGCCGTTCACGCAGGACCGGCAACTGCCGCTAAGTTTGTGGCCCAGAGCACCATTGCCGGTGCCTGATCGCGTCCCCAGTTCCGTCGGCCCTGGTGCAGCTGCTCGAATCCCCGGTCCTGGCTGCGGTGGCCCCGCCCCCCCACGACATCGGCAGCTGTGCACTGGACACGATCCAGCAGGAGATGGAGCGTCTGCCCCAGGGCACTCGCCGCCTGGCCGTGCAACTGCGGATGGGACTTGATCCCGCCTGGTTGTGGGCGGTACTCACCGACTACGCCAATCTGAGCCAGTTCATTCCCAATCTTCAGAGCTCACGCCTGCTCTGGCGGCGCGCCAATGTCGTGGGACTCGAACAGGAGGGGTGTCAAACCTTCATGGGCCTGCGCTTCAAGGCCCGTGTCCAGCTCGAACTGACGGAGCTGCTGGACCAGCAACGTCTCAGTTTCGTGATGGTCAAGGGTGACTTCCGTCGTTTCGAGGGGGCCTGGCAAATCGGGCACGACGAGCGCGGCAGCACCCTGCTGTACGAGCTGACGGTGCAGGGATGTGCTGGCATGCCGATCGGCCTAATCGAGCAGCGCCTGCGTGAAGACCTGGCTGCCAACCTGCGCGCCGTGCAACAGGAAGCCCTGCGCCGCGCCGGCTGCCGCTAAACATTATTCCATCTTGCTGACCACCAACGAAGCCCCTCAGACCAAACCATTGGTCCAAATTTGTTGCGGTCGTTTTGCAATACCCCCAAGGGGATTCGAACCCCTGTCGCCTCCGTGAAAGGGAGGTGTCCTAGGCCTCTAGACGATGGGGGCGAGGCCACAGCATTGGGGGCTGATTGCGCCCCCGCTGATCCAGTGAACGTACGGTTCAGGGGGACCCTTCGTCAAGGCGCCCCTCGCCCGCCAGCGCCGGTCCGCTCTGGCCCTGCCAGACGGGCACGGTCACATGGAAGCAAGCTCCTTCGCCTGGCTCGGAGACCACCCAGATACGGCCGCCGTGCACCTCAGCGATCCGGCGGCACACAGACAGACCCACACCGAAGCCGGCGGTGGTGTTCGAGGTCTGGGGCAACCGCACCCGATCCAGAAAGATGCGCTGCTGTTCGCTGGCAGGAATGCCCGGGCCGCTGTCGCAGACGCTGACCTGCACCCACTGGCTGGTGCGGTGCAGCAGGGTCAGAGAGACCTGCCCTCCCTCGGGTGTGTACTTGAGCGCGTTCTCGAGCAGGTTCAGCAGCACCTGGCGCATGCGCCGCTGATCGGCGAACACCTCGGGCAGATCCGCGGGGATGTCGGTGACCAGCTTCAGCTGGCGACCGACCCACAGCTTTTCCAGCTCAAGAATGGCCTCGGCTGCCACCTTGCCCAGGGCCAGCCGCTGGGGGTTGAACAGGGCCTCCCAGCGGGTGGTGCCCACCTCGAGCAGATCCTTGGACAGATGCTCGATGTCATCGAGACGGCGGGTGAGCACATCGCGAAAACGCGGTTCATCGATCTGCCCCAGGGTGTGGCTCTGCAGGGCGAGCTTGGCGGCGGTCAACGGTGTGCGCAGTTCATGGGCCACCATGCGCAGCAGGCGCTCCTGCACCCCCAGCCGTTCGATCAGGGTCTCGTTCTCCTGACGCAGCACCAACACCTGATCTTCGAGCTGCAGCTCGCGCTGGGTGCGGCTGCCATCGACCTCGGCGGGTCGCAGGGTCATGCCCAAGCCCGTGACCACCTGCATCTGTTGCCAGCGGGGCAGCCAGCTGCGCAGGCGCTGGGTGATGCCATGGCCCGCGAACACCTGACGCGGCAGCGGCTGAAGCTTGACCAGCGCGGGGGTGGCCACCAGGCGATGCAACTCCAGCAATTCGGGCTGCTTGGAGGGATCGGCGATCTCGAGGGTCACAGCAAAGCCGCAGTCCTCGGCGTTGAGCCAGGCCACCAACTGACGCAGGTCAGGGCTGGCCAAATGGTGATTGGCAGCCACCAACAGCAGCTTGAGCTCCTGTCGCCCGGAGCCGGGGGCCTCGCCCCGCATCGCCTGAGGTGGAGCAGAGCCGGTCACGGCACCACCCTATGAAGATCTGGCGGTTATGGGCCTGAGGTGACACAACTTGGTGGCCAGGCCCCCATTCCATGGCTAGACAGAATCAGCAGGCTGCGGCAGCGGGCATCCATGGCCTCCACCCATCCCCTGAGCGAGCGCATGCCGCCGGTGAGCCGCATTCAGCTCGACAGCAGCTTGCGCCGCTGGTTCTCCCGCAACCTGGGGCTGTGGCGTTCGCGTCGGCTGTATTTCTTTGCCGACGGCGATGTGCTGCGGGTCGACATGATGCTGCGGGTCGAGAGCTTCAGCGAACCGATCGAAGGCGAGGCCGCCTACCGCTTCAGCTGGTGGCCTGAGCAGGAGTTCGATTTCTTCGAAAAGAAGCCGCGGTATGTCCCGACCGGCACGATGGAGGCCTATCTCTGCGGCCACCAGCTGCGCCGCAGTCGCGGCTACCTGTGCGGCAGCCCCACCAAAAGTCAGATCCGCCAGGTCGACGAACACGAGCTGGTGTTCGAATCCCATTACCAGTCTTGGGACATTCTCGAACACATCCGCCTGGTGGACCAAGACCGTTACCGGGCCCGCTCGATCTACAGCTGGAACGATGGGGTGCTGGAACTGACCGAAACCCACCACGAAATCAGGATCGAGGAGGCGGGGGTGCCGCTGGCGTCCTGATGCAGCAGCATGGGATCACCCTGAACCACCATCTCTTGTCCCTGCTGCGTCGCTTGAGCCCCCTGCTGGTGGCCCCTCTGCTGACCCTGCCCCTGCTGTTGGCTCCCGGACCTGCCCTGGCAGCTCCGGCGACCGAAGCCGAGATGAACCTGTACACCCGGATCGCTGCGGTCAACGTCTGCATTGCCCGTGCCGCCGGGGTCGACTTCGACAAGGCGGTCGGCATCGCCGGTGAAACCATCGCCCAGCTGCTTCAGGGTCAGCACGGAGGGGTGATCCAGCAGGTGGGCAGCAAGCCGCTCAGCCTGGAGGACCTGCGCAAGGGATCGATCAATTCGGCCGTGCTGGGTGCGGTGGAGATCTGCCCCAAGGAGGTGCCGGCCGAGATCCTCAAGAGGGTGCA
>Ga0164293_10001740_pt1 | contig 18333 bp, 4 predicted proteins | sample GEODES118metaG_FD_111487 | JGI IMG/M metagenome (GOLD analysis project Ga0164293, IMG submission 111487) | Eutrophic lake water microbial communities from Lake Mendota, Wisconsin, USA - GEODES118 metaG | ecosystem: Environmental > Aquatic > Freshwater > Lake | place: USA: Lake Mendota, Wisconsin...
AGGTTTTTGACCAGGGATATAAATGATAACAATTTTACTTCTGCTCAAATATTAAGTTCAGCTTACATTATTTTCACTGATGAAAATAATGTTTTACTAGGCCAAGGGACTATAGGTTTACGATTTCCAGATGAGTCAAGCTCTCCTAATCAAACCGCTAGTGAATGGTTTGGAGAGTCTGTGGGCACAGTGCAATCTCCTAATTTTAGTTTGATTGGGATTGGAGTCAAGATTCCATTTTTTTATAAGCTTGGGTCAGATGATAAATTTCGAGGTATTTTTATTTTAGATGTTCAAGGTGATCTTGATAAAACTAAAGATAAAATATCTGATGATACTAACGAAGGAACAAGCGGTGGATATTGGTATAGAGATGTAAGCGGAACTGTAGAAGGTTATTTTTTTGATGGAAAACCACTTTCAGAATTTGTAGAAATTTCTGAACATTACCCCTTAAAAGAAACAAGAGTTCCAAACACTTGTCAATCAACAAATCAAGTTTGGTCTCCAGAGGATCTTACAGAAAAAACTGTTAGGCAATGGCCAAAATATACAACCTTAAACTGGTTTGAATCGATAAATCCTAATATTAAATCAAAAAATGGCATTTATATCATTCACACTAAAAGCAATGGTCAAACAAGTATTTTTTCAAAAAGTATTGAATACACAAATAATCTTTTTACCACTGTCTCTTATGGAATAAAAAAAACCGCATATGCTTGGCAAAGTTTCAATCCTGGCAGTAGTTATGCAACAAGTGGGTATATAAGAATCGGTGGTAGTGTTGCTTATGAAGATTACAAAATAGAGCCATTAGTAACTCCAAATGGAGTTGTCACTGAAGATAGTTGGGAGTTAAGATCAGACCCCGTGATAAAGGGAAAGATTAAAATTGCTTTATATCAAGAACCTTCAAGAAAAGTAACTTTTGACTCACAAATATTTAATTGGGATAAGCCATACACTGACTATCTGAAAGGTTATATAATAGGTTTTGATAGCAAAGGCGTTTTAGAAAATAAAAACTTCATCTGTGACAATAAAAAAGTAGTAGTTCCAACTTTTCAAACAGTTGAGACTAGAAGTGGCAAGATTTCCGGTAGTCAAACATATGTAAGTTACAAATTAGAAAAAGTACTTATTGTTGCTGAGTTTATTGGTACTGGCCAAGCGACAATAAGAAAAACTGCACCCGTTATTGACTTCAATAATCAACAAAAGTGGATTTTTGGCGCAATTGACAGAAGAACAGCACCAGAAGAATTTGATACTCTGATAAGTCCAACAAAGTTTATGGACTATCCAGAAAAATTTGTTAGATTAAGGTGTGGCTGTCAGGATATAAATGAAGAATCTCGTTTTAGAACTTTAGATTTTGATGAAGATTTTTTTGGTTGCGCTCCTATTCCATTAAAAGGTTGGAAGTTCAATGCTATGACATTGAAACAAGATCAAACTTTTAGCATTCCAGGAGAAACAAATTCTAGAACTTTTACTGGCGATGCACAAAATCCAAAATATTATGGTGACTTAAATCTTTCAGGCTTCAGATATCTGAGAATTAAAGCAAGGTCAAAAAATAATGACAACCAATCTGCTAACCTGCAAATATTTGAAATTGCTAAAGGTCCAAAACAAAACGAAAATTCAAGTGTAGAAAATGAAAAATCTTTCTTAATCAAAACAAGTTCAAATAATTACACAACGTCAATTGTAGACCTTTGTAATCCTGACAATAAAATAGATTTTGTTGACAATCAAGATTCTCCATATCCAAGACTAAATACATATACAACTTCAGTTCCTACAGAATCGTTTAACCTTGGTTTTTTATCAGTTGAAAACAAACCTAAGGATGATTTCTTAATTACCAAACCGTCATTAGATACTGAATCTGACAATTGGATTACTGATAAAATTAAAAAAAGTATCAGCAATTCAGGTTTTATTTATATTTCAAATGACTCTGATTCAACGATAGATTATTTTGAAGTCGATACTAAAAGATTTCCAAAAGCAGGCGTAGGAACAAATATCATTTATGGAAGGCCTAGAATCATAAATGGCAAAATAAAGCTTGCTAAATATTGGAATCCAAACGAGAGAGGCAATGATCCAGACTTCAGAAAAACATTATATCTTTATGTGCCAAAAAATGATTTAACTAAAGATAAAACTATATACACTCTTTTGAATCAGAGTAAAGATAAAACTTTCCCAGATGAATTTGAAATTTTTGACTATGCCTACAATTTCCCAGATATAACAGATGTAGTTGCTAAAGTTACAACTAAGTTTACAGATGGAAATAACACTATTTTCATAACAAACATTTCTGCATACGACAAAAATCAAGACTTACCTTATGATGCAATACTAGTTGAAAATGCTCAAGGCGTTTCTAAAAAATATAAAATATTTGATTATGTAAATTCAGTTGATTTTAGTTCTGCATATTTTACTCTTCAAACAACTGGGCAATTTGATCAAAACTTAGTTTTTGACGTCAATTCAACAATAAAATTAACAATTTTTGATCAAACAACTGATGACACATTCAATTCAGTAGTAGTCAAATTTGCTAGTGTCGAAAGATTTAATGACGTATATAGAGCAACTTTAGAATATGCAAAATATGACAAAAATAGTGAACCAGACTTTGACGGTATTCCATTAAAAACCACTGATGGAAGAGACAATATTTTTTCTAATAATGCTCCTGTAATAACTGTCAATCCTATTAGACTTAATGAATATACATTTCCAAAAGATTCACTACTCAGAACTAGAATATCACCCGAAAATACTGGAAATGAAGTTACTGCAATAGATGACTATCCAGAAGATGAAATACAGAATGGTCCGTATTATGGAATATCTAGAGTCACAAAAATCAATTTAGAAAACCCATTGATGGAACTGGGTGACATTGAACTAGTAAGACAAAATTCATTAGCCAATTTTGTTATTGCTGGAAACCAAAATACTTTTGAAGCAAAAACAAAGTTTACAGTTTCAGAGAATGCAAATACATCAGGTGTTCCAACAGAGACTCAATATTACACAAGAAGATTTTGGCAACAAAATACTGATGGTAAAGATGAAGAAGAAGGCGACATTACTTGGCAATTTACTTCTTCTGCAACTTTAAGTAGCTGGTCATTGTTTCCAAAAACAATATCAGACTTGTGTGATGACATAAATAAAATTGATTATTACGTTGCTCCTCGTTGGTTAAACCCTAATAATCCTTACTCAGAAATTATAAGACACCCAGGATGGATTGCTGAAAAGGTTGATAAATCTTATCCAACAGATCCTATAACTGGTGATAGAATCTACGGAAACTTACTAGACCCTGATTACTTGAACTCTGATTCTGGGTATGCATCTTGGCTATATGGCGGTGGTGTTTTAGCAGTTCCAAGCGGTAAAAATACAGGTAGTGGCACATCATACGTAACTGCTATTGATGTGAATTTCAACAATCTTAAAAACATTCTTGCACAAACAGTTTTCCATAGAATAAATGCAGATTTTCCACCAGGTAAACCAGATTTATTTGGCAATTCTTCCTTAAGGAATGAGGACGGAACAACTGAAGAATCAACATTGCATTTACGTGGTGGAATGATTGCTAGAGGTCCTGGTCACGGTCTTATACTTCCACCTCAAAAAAGCACACCAGAAAATCTTAGAAAAGCCAATCTTATAGAAGCTCCTACTGGAAATAATGTTGGTTCTTCAGAATCTGATGATGATGGGTATTTTGAAACTGACACTCCTTATGGCAAAAATAAAATAGATCATTACATTCAATTAGAAGAATCACAAAGCTTTACAGATCCTGCCAGATTCAAGAGCACAAATAGAAAAATGGCTCAAGCAAAAAGAGAAAGAGCTTCATTTAAGGGTGGTAAATCATTTGCAACTGATGTAACTGCTTGTGAATCTGGATTTGAAAATTCTTTAGTTATTGGATATACAGTTCCATCAACTAAGGAAGGTAGCGTACAATACACTTCAATAATTCAGTTGGACTCATTCTATAGTAATGTTTTTGAAAATTATTGTGTAGGATATCCAGATGTCACTGCTGGAAATGGAATTTCTCTTCACGGAAAATATCCATTTCTATTATCTTCTGAACTGTTATTTAATTCTAGACAAGTTCACACATTTTTATTTACTGAAAAATCTGAAGTTGAAAAATCACTATCTACAAACAATTATGTTTCATTAATTGCGTCGAATACTGATATGAGAAATAAAGAATCTTGGTTCCCATTTGTTTATGGAGAATCTAAGAGTGATGCTAATTTTTCAACTCAGTCTAAAGCATTTGCTAAAACAAAACTTAATTCTTACAGTATCAGTGAAGATAGTCCATTGCTTGCTAGTGTAGGATATGCAGATGATGGCGCTATCATTTTTAGAACAATCCCACTAAATACAACAGGCCCATCTACACCGCTGAACGATAAAAATTTATTTATAGGTGGGAAAGCACCAACTTTTATAAATGAGTTCAGACTTTTAGACACCATCATAACTGACGGCACTCCTGCAGCAGAAATACACCCAACTGTCTCAGTATTATCATCACAAGAATACTATGTTTCATATGTATTAAAAGAAAACACAAGAACTATCAATGGAAAGTTTATTTCTAATTTCCAACCATCAGAAAAGTTTGAAATTATAAATCTTGATATTTTAGCTGGACAAAAACTTTCTGCTGATAGTGATATTTTTGGACTAACTTCATCGTATGATAAAAAACTTGAGGTGCAAAGAAATGTTTTTTATTGTAATGGATTGCTTTTATATTTTGAAAATCCTGTTTCTTCAAGTCCCAACGGTTCATCAAGAATACCAAAAATTCATTTAGTTGCTGGAAATATAAACTCTGACTTTGCAACCAATTTGATTCAAAGAAATAACTTAATTACTTATTATGATGCAAATTCAGAATTAAATGAAGCAGTCATCAAACATAAGCCTGCTATAGTTTCTTGTAAGAATGAAGCATATAAATCAAGTGTATGCGTTGTGTATGATACTGGAAAATGTAAGTTACGAGCAGTATTATTCAATCCATTCGAAACTACTTTCAATTCTTCATCAGGAACAGCAAGTACATTTAGAGATTTCGATATTGAATGTATTTCTTCAGTAGACGACACCACTGATGTTAATTCCAGAAAACCACAGGCACAATTTAGTGCAAGCCCTTTAAGCGGGATAACAGATCTTAATGTTACTTTTATTGACGAATCATTTGATTTTACAGGAAGTGAATTAACTTATGAATGGGATTTTGGTGATGGCACAACATCTATAGAAAAGAATCCAAGTCACGTTTTTGTCAACTCAACAAATGCTGACAAAGTATTCACAGTGAGCTTAGTCGTCACAAATGGCTCTAATGTAAAATCAGATCCATTTACAATAAAAATTACAGTTTTTCCAAAAGTTACAGATTTAAAACCAACTGCTAGGTTTACTGCTTCTCCAACAACAGGACCAGCAACATTAAACGTAAATTTTGTAAACTTATCTAAACCAGTCAACGATGGGTCATCAATATCATTTTACTCTTGGGATTTTTATGGTGATGGAAATATCACTACTTTGTTTGACAATCAAGATATAAGAGTTGATTATACTATTCCTGGCACATATAAACCAACACTTATTGTTGAAGACAATTTTAGTAGAAAAAGTGATAAATTTATTGGACCAGATATTGTTGTATCTGACAAGCCAAAAGCAGATTTTAGTTGGAAACAAACTTCTTTTGGTCCTGTTTTTGGAGTAACTTTCACTGACAAATCTTTACCAGTAAATACAATAAAATCTTGGTCTTGGGATTTTGGCGATTCTCAATCGTCTACTTCTCAAAACCCTTTGCATTTTTACAATTTGCCAGGACTATATGAAGTAACATTAACTGTTACAAATAATTTAAACTTAACAGACACTAAAAGTTATCAAGTTGAGGTAAAAGGGCAAGGAAACAATTCTCCTTCTGCAAGTTTTACATATACTCAAACTGACAGAACTTTTCAAATAAATTTCAGAGATACTTCAACTGATACAGATGGTCAAATTGTTTCTTGGAAATGGTATTTTGACTTAAACGACTTGACTAAAGTTTCTGACTTGCAAAATCCAATTTATGTATATCCATCTAGTGGAACTTACAATGTAAAATTAGAAGTTACTGATAATTCTGGAAGCGTTTCAGCAGTGACACAACCAGTGACAGTTAGCCCAGTAATAAACCAACCACCTGTTATTAATTTTGTGTCTGGGGTTCAAACTAGCTTCAATCCTATTGTCGTAAAATTTACAGAGAGTTCATCTGATCCTGATGGGTTTATTGAAAAGTGGGATTGGGACTTTGGAGACAGTTCTGAAATATTTAGCACAACATCTTCTGCAAGTAAAAATCCGTCACATCAATATGCAAATCCAGGAGTGTATGATGTAACCCTTACAGTAACAGATAATGGTTTGGCTGATGGTACAAATAAAAAAACTGCTCAAAAAACAATCACTGTAGAAGTTTTTGGACCACCAGCAAACAAGCCACCTCAAGCATCATTTACAGTAGATAACAACAACAATTTTGCTCCTCTGATAGTCAACTTTACAGATTCGTCTACTGATTCTGATGGATTTATCGTTAAGTGGTTGTGGGAGTTTGAAACTAATGTTTTTCAAGAATTCAATGTTCAAACATACAGAAGAGTAGTTCAATATAGATTTACAAAGTCAGGCACTTATACTGTGAAATTAACAGTCACTGATAATAATGGACTTACAAATACTGCTACTTACGATATTGTTGTAAATAATTCTTCTCCTAAATCTATTTTTACGATTTCTCCAAACCCAATAAATTCTAAAGAATTTACAACCTTAAATGCATTGAGTTCTACAGATACAGATGGTTCTATAGTTTCGTATAACTGGAATTTTGGAGATAGTGAAATCTTAAGTAATGGCCCTGCGGTTGTAAATAAAACTTACAATAGGCCTGGATCTTACACAATAAGTTTAGAGGTAGTTGATAATCAAGGTGCAACTAATTCTAGCCAAGGTATTTTGGTAGTTAGAAATCGCAAACCAACAGCAGTAATTGAATATACGTCATTAACTGTCAAAGCACCAGGAACATTATCTTTTTCAGGGGCAAGTTCATTTGACGAAGATGGCAACATTGTTTCTTACGCTTGGACAGTTACTAATGGTCAAACATCAAATGTTGTAAATCCAAGCTTTCAATTTTCATCAGAAGGCATTTATGTAGTTACGCTTAAAGTAACAGATGATTTTGGTGACACTGGAACTTCAAGCGTTACAGTGAATGTAACTCCTGCTGATAATATTTTACCAAACGCAATTTTATTGGTAGACAGAAATATAGGTGTTATAAACAACTTGTTTATTTTTGATGTTTCACAGTCAAATGATCCAGATGGTTTTATAACACTTTACGAGTTAGATTTTGGTGATGGCAATAACACATCTTTTGTAAATCCTTCTAGCATAAATCATATTTACACAAGAACTGGTGTATTTAACGCTAAGTTAGTAGTTACTGATAATAGAAGTGGCAGAAGTGCTGAAAGTATTCAAATAATTTCAATTATCAATCAGCCACCTAAGGCAAATTTTTCATTCAATCCTGCTAACCCACAAACTCTTGAAACTGTTAATTTTGTAGATTCTTCAACGGATCCAGAAAATGACATCAAGACATGGGAATGGAATTTTGGAGATGGGAACACTTTTGTTACTTCTGATATAACTCAAAAGTCTCCACAATATCAATATCTGACTGGCAATAAAACTTACAAAGTTTCTTTAACAGTTTATGACAGATTTGATTTATCAAATTCTATTTCTAAAGATATTTTCGTATCAAATAGAATACCTGTTGCAGTAATATCTACCAATCCAGTAGATGTAAATAAAGTTATTACTGGAAGTGCTCCTTTTACAATAGCATTTGATTCCTTATCATATGATTTAGATGGGCAAGTGACAGACTATGAATGGACGATAACAGGTTTAGTAAGTACCCCAATTACTACAAAATCTTTCACTTACACATTTAACACACCTAGATTCATTCCTTACACAGTTTCTCATAGAGTAAGGGATAATGATGGTTTTTTGAGCAATGTTGTAACTGTTGCAGTTAAGATCAATCCTCCCAATGAACCTCCAGTCGCTCGTATAACAGCAAACCCTGCATCAAATACAAGTTTTGCTCCAGTTGATGTAACTTTTTCAGGCGCTGGTAGTTACGATCCTGATAATATTGGTGGACCATTGGCTTATTATTGGGATCTTGGTAATGGACAGACTTCGTTTGAACAAGTTGCTGTAACAAGATACACTCAGCCAGGAACTTATAATGTTTCCTTGAAAGTTATAGACAATCAGGATGGATTTAATACTGCATTTTTATCCTACATTGTTAGAAACAACAAGCCGATTGCAGTTTTGAATACAGTACCGCCTGATATAACTCAGGTAGAAATAAATACTTCAGTAGCCTTTACTTCAAATGGAAGTAATGATCCTGACATTAATCAATTTGTAAATGGATATAAATGGTTAGTTGATGGAGTTAATTTAAATCTAAGTACTCCTGATATATCTTACGTCTTTACAAGTGTTGGTAATCATACTGTGACCTTGAGCGTTTTCGATAATTTTGGATTAGAGAGCGACCCAGTAAGTAAAACTATATTTGTTGTCAGAACTCCTCCACCTCCACCACCAAATAAAAATCCAATTGCAGTTATTAGTAATGAGCCTGGAGTTACTGGAAATATAGAACTTAAGTTAGGAGACATTTTTATTTTTGATGGAACTCAGTCATACGATCCTGAAGATGGTTCTAATATAACATTTGAATGGTATATAGATGGAGTGTTTGTTGGCACATCTTCGCAACTATCTTACACTTTTAACACTGTAGGATTATTTGATGTTTCATTAATTGTAACAGACACTCAAAACTTAAAATCTTCAGCACTAACAAATTTAGGAAGAAGATTTAGTATATCAGTAAATGTTTCTCCAGTTCCAAAAGCAGATGTGAATAAATTATTTACTACGGGTCTGGCAAGAGAGGGAGCAATAGCAAGTGGCAATTATCAACCAAATAGGTACGGTTACGAGTTAGTAGACAATACTAAAAAGTACGTCATAATCGAAGCAGGGTTGAAGCATTCATTCTTTGTCGATGATCTTGGAATACTTTATGGAAGTGGAGATAATACTTATGGTCAACTCGGCTTACCAAATAACATAAGTAAAGTAAATGTCTTAACAAAAATACCATTAAATTCAAAGTTTAAGATAGTCAAAGTTTCAGCAGGAGACAGAACTTCAGCAATTATCGTTGAAGACTCTATATTAAACAAAAAAGTTTTACTAGTCTGTGGAGATAACAGTTCAGGAACTTTTGGACAAGCATTGCCTAGAAATATTATATTTGGCTTTCAATCGATATTAGAAAGAAATTTAACCAATAGCGCATTTAATTTTTCTAACAATGATGGACTTTTAGATGTTTCAACTTGTCAACACATTACTGCTTTCGCTGATAATAAAAAAGTATGGGTTGCTGGAAAACACAATTATTCTTCAACTGGATTTGTAAATGAAATTGGATTTATTGGTATTGATGTTCGACAAAATCCTGATTTATTTTTAACAACTCCTATGATGCCGTTTAAAATAGAAGTAGGATTTTTTGATCCAACTAGCCCTAACGACTTTGTAGGATATGTTACTGGCATTGCATTCGATCCCGACAATCAAATTGTTTGGTTTGCTGGAAAAACAAATTTGAGAGGCTGGGGATATGCTTATGATATTTCTACATATGAGAACAGGATTGGAGTATTGCTGGCTGACACTGACCCTTATTTCAACAGAGCAATATACTTCTATGGATTTACAAGCACAAATGAAATTCCAGCATTCCTAATAAGTCCTGGAACAGCAGCAGAAAGTCAAAACTTTTTACCAGGCGATCCTCAGGCAGAAACTTTTCAAAAAGTATCAGTTAGCAATTTTGGTTATTTAGCTTTGTCAGAAAATAATTATTGGCCTTGGGGCGATAACTCAAATGGCGAGCTTGGTTTTGCAATAAATTACAAAGACACTCTTTCTGAAAACGCAAAGAATGGAAGATTCCCTGGCGAAATATCTTCTGTTCCCGATATTGCAAATCCAACTGATATATCTGCTGGAGGATTTCATTCATTGTTAATTGCCTCATCTGCTAAACCAGCAACTAATACTTTTATCTTCGTAAGAACAGGCGGATATCCAAATCCTGAGGTTCTTACAGTATATCCAACTGAACAAGCAGCACAATAAAGGATAATACAGTATTTAGTATTTTATAATTAAGTAATATGAATCTCATTCCAGATCCAAGACAATTAGTTTCTTCTATAAAACTATCAGTGATGAATGCTCCTGATAGTGGCTTTTTTACTGGTGACTATACTGCTACAACGCAAACTAAAAATTTGGATAACTTGAATGTCTTAAATTATGACTTTGAGTCAAGTATCCCCTTACCAGATGGAACTTCTGAACCAAAATATAGTAATAGATTGCAAATATTAAGTAGTTTGCAAAATTCAAGAATACCAGAAGTAAATACAGCAGTAAGTGCTTCGTCTTGTACTTTTGCATTTGGTGGCATTGTTCCCGATCAAACTCATCCAAACTTTAATAAACTTAAGGGACCAACATATTCAGTAAATTTTGTTGACGACCCTTCAACAAGCGCTATAAATAGATCATCCTCAATCACTCCAAATTCAAATCTGCACGTTCCAAAAATACCTTTCAGTAATAATGGAAATGTACTTACTACTTACAATATATGGAATATTGTTGGATCTAAATCCTCAGAAGCTTTGAAGTTCATTGGGCCAAAAACTACAGGCAGTTCTACTGGCACATTAAAAACTATTAACGATCCAAATGGCGGGGCATCTGTTGAGATAAGTTCGATTGACAAAATTACTACAGTTGAAAGAATATTTCCAACATCTATGGATGCAGTGTATCAAGACGGAGCAGAAGTTCATAATCCTGATGGAACAAAAGAAGCTATCAAAGCAAGAGGCACTTTTGGCGGTAATGGATTTCATATAAATTTCTCTGCGAGTAACGTTGAAACAGATACATCAGTAATAAGTTTATTTTTAGAGCCAGTTACTAGAGACGATAGATACATAAACAGATTTGCTATAGAGTTCAAACTTAATAAAAGACCAGTAATTAAAATATTTGATCCATCACAAGGATTATATAAAACTCAATCTGATATTATCGCTCCTGTATTTGATAAAAATACAATGAATTCATATGATATTTTTGTTCATTTTGTGGGACCAAATGTAATGTTTGGTTTTACTCCAGATATATCAAGATGGAATACGATAATACCAGCATCGAATGAAGTGTATTGTCCAGCTGAAACAAAAATTTATTTTGAAGCATCTAACGTAAATATTAGATTTAGATACTCAGCAATTATATTTAATAACTTTAATAACAATCAATCTACTAATAAAAAAAATCATGTAATTGCACAGTTTGTATGCCCAGAAAAACTTGCCACAAATGAAGGTTTGATGGCACTAGTATATAATCAATTTGAAAAAGCATCTTATCGAATAAATAGTTCTCCTGGCAGCACTGGTTTCAATGAAGTTAATCCATTAGATAAAAACATTTCATACTTTGCTGACTTAAGGTTATCAGGAAATCAATTTACTTATAATTTTTTATATTCTGTGCCAAGAAACAATAGAGAAACAAAATCCAGAAGATTTAATTTTGTTTTTAAATTAATTTATAATACTACTATTGAGGGTCCAGCTTATATGCAAGTTGAAATGCCTCACGCTGGAGTTTTAGGTAAAGCGCTTGGTTTTGATCTTTTAGGAGAACAAGGAAAAGGTTATGGATTCAACGATCCATCAGTAGGTGATCTTTTTGTTCCTATAGCAGACATAACAGAATTTTTAGAGAGTTGGACAGTTAATTGTTCTGCTGAAGGCTCTAATATGTCCATAATTAAAAAATCTGCTACCATAATTTTGAAGAACTTGGACACAACCAAAAAGGGTGAAAAAGTTATAAATGCTATAGAAAATAACCTTATTTGCGTAACCATTGACGCTGGTTACTTAAATGGAGTTTTATTTCCTTATTTTCAAGGGTTTATTACAAGTACTACCTATACTCGTTCTGGTGCAAACAGTACATTTACATTAACGTGCACAGACATCATGTCATATACTTTGGAAAATATATACTTCGAAAAAAGTATGATGATAGCAGGAATGAGACATGACTTTGCATTTGACAGCATTATGGCTGCATCTGGATTTTGGTCCTATTATTTTAGAGATAATACAAATGTTACAGGTATGGATTTAAGACTAAACACCCAATCTGTCAACAATCATGATTTAATAAAACTTACTCCTGTCGATAAAATATTAGACAAACTAACTCTCATAATTGAAAGATTAAATGTTCCTGGTTCATTGCCTGCGTTTAGATGGGCAGAAAACTTTGGATTTGTTTTGACAGGAAGATACAGAGAAGATGCTGTTGATAGTGACTTGAAATTTACAGGTATTACTGCTACTTCTAATGGAATTGGTGGAGTTATTGACGTACCTGAAAACGCAGGTGTTCTCCAAAATGCACCATTAGCAGATCCAGGTTGGCATGGATTATTGACAAGTACATTCACAATTAGCACTGATATGAGAACATTGGCTGCAGGGGTAAAAGCATTTGCCTCTTCTATTACTGGATTCTTAGCAGATGAAAGAATAAATGATACTTTTTATCCAGCAGATCCTAGAGATTATCTAGGCGATCAAACTTTGTTAGATAAGCTTTCAGTTAAGAAAGATTTTATAAATCCTGAAAACCCATTCTCAAAACCATATATTGGTTTCAGAAAATATGTTGTTTCATCACTTCAAAGAAATTCTATACCCGACCAAAAAACATTGGAAAATATTACTGATCAAGTTGAAAAAGTTATTTCTACACCAGTAAGTAAAATTAGATTCAATTGTTATGTCACTAAACCATTAAAGTTTCACGGTACTTTTACCATAGGCGTATTTATGGGTTCATCTTATGACTACACAGATAGATATTTGTATGAGTCAGTTTCGTATTCTTTGGATAAGAAAAATAACGTTATAACTGCTGATGTGGAAGGAATTAACATACCATTTTTGATAAAGGATATACAGTAAATGCCACTTTTCAATTCTCTTTCATTTGTAATCTCCCAACAGTTTAAGGCTCAAAGTATTGTAGAAGATAACAATATTTCCTTAAGAAGTCCTGTCGCTCAACAGATGCAAATAGTAAATACTTCTAAATCAGATGTAGTTCAAACTGAAGATGTATTAAGATGGGGATATTCAAACTGGGGATTACAAAAAGTTACTTCAGAGTATAAGCCAAGAGAAACTCGATAATGGGAAATACACCAATTTATGGGTTTGGATATATAGAACCAAACCAAGACCTTTCTGAAAACATTGATTTAGATGAATTAAGATTTAGATCAATTGAAAATCAGATGTACAATCTGTATCAAATTTTCAAGAATGGAATTATAGAGTCAGACCCTAACACTCCATCGTGGCGTATACAAACTTATGCTAATGATTTTAAATTAACAAAAATTTTAGTCACTGCAGGTGAGGGATTTGTATCTTATAAGGCAGCAAGAACTTCAGCGTCAAAAGATGTAAGTCTGCCATTATTGCCTGCTGACATTAGTGTATCTAGAGTTTTTGTTTATGCTTACGAAAATGATGAAACAGTAGTTAGTGGTGATGTTAGTTTTGTTGCTTCTCTTACTCAAATTAACGATACTGTAAATTATATTCCTTTAGGTTTTCTTGATATTGATGTCAATACAGCGAGTATTTCTTTAGATGAATCAACTAGACAAGATATAACATTATTTTCTTCTTTATCTTCAGTTATAAAAAACCATAAGCACATAGGTGGCTCAGGAAATCCAGCACCTATAGATTTATCAGAAGAAGTTCAAAATCAAATTACATCTGAAAATATTTCAAACGTAGATGCTTCAAAAATTACAACTGGAATATTAGATTCAGCAAGATTACCCGATATAAGTCATAATAGTTTGTCTCAGAAGGGCAACTTAAGTCATGAACAACTAGAAAGTTTACTTTTAGATCTTTCGAATAACAATTCTTCAAATACTCTGTCTGAACTTTCAATCGCAAATAGACTTCAAATGCTCATCGCTTTGAAAAAACAAAGTGGTTCAGGATACTCACATGTTGATTCCACTCAAATAAATACAATAGTTTATGTACCTGGAATCTATCCAAACAATTCAAATAATGCTTCTACAGGCACAAGTTCTGGATTTGCAATAACCTCTGGCGCTCCAAACAAATACACATTAGCAACAGTTTACAATACTGCTCCTTACTCTTCTGGAAATGCTATTAGTAATAGTGTTTCCACAAGTACATTTGTTGGTGACAAGCCATATGTAACTTTGACTGAGCTTAATCAGGCAAGAATAGTAGCATCTTCTATCGGATCCACTCTTTACAATTATTACAATAATATAGCAATCACTGGGTCTGCAACATCTGGAAGTTTTTCGATTGATACTCCAATAAATTACAGAACTTTAGCAATACCATCAGCAAGTATTTTCAACACCTCAGACAATTGGAATTCCGGTCTTGTATTTACGAATTCTTACTCTTCAAATAAGTTAAAGGTAGATACTGGCTTATATACCTACAAACTATTTGACACTCCAATATCTCTTGAATATAATTCCAAAATTGGTATTGGATTTTCTGCTGGGCTTGGTGAAACAGGTGCTGCACTTGGTAAAATTTACATGTATCTTGTTGTTGGAACTGGAGGCTCAGATCCGAACTTATCTTCAGATCTTAAAGTTGAATTTGCTCCAAACACAGGTACTGCTACAACTGCTATTTACATTTCTCCAGCAACAAATAAAAAAATATTTGACGATGCTGTGTATGGAACTACAGGCTCGACTTCTACATATCAATCATTCAGCTTGTCAGATTTTGGAGATAGTACTTTAACTAAGTCAGTACTAGGATATGGTTTTTATTTTGCAACAGATCAAGGCTGGAGTGCTGATAAGCAAATTAAGTTTGAATTATTGACACCTTCAGAATCTGTCATAAATCCAGACAACTCTTTGGATGACCTTATAGAATCAAGAAGAGCAGCATTTGGAACAACGTCTTCATTATTTGTTTGGAATGATTTATATACTTACAAAAATGCAAATTTTTTATTTAGATTTGATTCAGGAGACGTCAACACCCAATACAATCAAGTTCAATACGAAGTTGATTTGCCTTTAGGAACAAAATATACACTGAAGTCAAGGTCTAACATAAACTCTGAAGTTTTTTACAATGTAAGAACAGTAAGTGAAACTGATGTAATCATAGTTACTCCTAATACAAATAGCGGTACGGGAAGATATTTTGATTTACTGTTTTCTATGTACTCAAATGAAAATCAAAATCTGACACCATCATTTTCAAATATTAAGATTAACTATTCTGCAGTTGGTACTGGCTTATCAAGAATATATGATAGAAACCTTACGGACAATACTATAAATAAATTTGGTTGGGTTTCAGATGCATACTCTACTAAAAATATAGGCTATGGCACTACTAACCCTGATGCCACAAATTATCTATCAATATACGACACATCTAAAGTCGGAAACTGGGTGTATTTGAGAAATAATACGTTAATTTCAGCAACAAGTACTAGAGTTGAAACTACTGTCGAAGATGGAATTGACAATTCAACTCTTGCTGGTTATTTAACTCCAAGACAAATATTCAACAAATCAACAAGTTATGGTTTTGACACTCCTAAAGATTATCAAGCATTAAGTAATGGTGGAAATATTATTTGTGATACATTCAATGACAGAATTGTAATTACAGATATAAATGGCAATTTCACCAAAGTTATTCAGGGCAATATAAGGCTCAGATTACAATCAAGAGATTTTGTAGCATTGTCAGCAACTTTTAATCCTACAACCAGAAAGATATTTATTGCTTTTTCTCAAAATATATCTTTTGTTGATTTGACAAAAATATTCATTACTTATGATAATATAACAATAAGAGCAGATGACACTAGAATCACATCAGATTACTTAGACCCTATTTTGGGCAACAGTGCAACATATGTTTTAACAATGTCAGACACAGTAGACGGAAGAGCATTGGCAAGCGCTATCTCAAATGCAAATACAAAAAAAATAAGACTAGACAAAGGGTGTTTTACAAATTCAGGAACATCTATAAATACCACTGATGTTTTATCTGCAACTATACCAGAATCTACTATTTCTTCAGTAAATAGAACTGAACAATTTTATGCTGGAATATCTACATCTTTGACTGGCACTATTACAACAGCAATTGGCATTTCTAGCACGTCTCAATCAGTCTCAGCAATAACTGACTACAATGGTGATGGAAGTGTCTCTTTAACGGCTTTATATGGCCCTTATAACCAAGTTGACGATATTCAATTAGACTTATTGAAAGGCCCAATTTATTTTTCTAATATATACAACCCAATATCAGTACAGTTTGTCGAAGAAGATGGAAGTATTGTGATTGCTCAACCTCACTCAAATTCAGTCGTTTCTTATAAAAATAATGACAACTTAGATTTGAATTGGGCTGTAACTTCAGACGTTGTAAAGTTTTATGATAATAAAGTTGGTTCTGCATATCGAATGAGTAATGGTAAATTACTTTTAGCAAGTCCAGCTGTTGATTCTTTAGATACTGGAAAATTGCAAGTTTACAATATCACAAATGGATTTATTGAGACTAAGTTGACTTTCAATAATGACGTTGTAAAAGCATTGCCTGGACCAGCAACTGACTTTTCAAACTTCTATGTTCTGACAGATGACGTTGTAAATTTCGGAGAAAACTCAAGGTTACATTTAGTAAATACTTCTGGAACAATCTTATCAACTTGGGGCGATAATAATGAACTGTTTCATCCTAAGGGACTCAGAATCACAGGAAATGATACTATTTTAATCTCGGAATAATTATGGAAATATCAGTAAATAATAAATCAACTATAGACTTCATTGATGGAGAAAACATTTTTTCTGTAGATTTTTTATCTGTATCAAAAGAAAAGTCAGTAACAAAAAACTCAGAAGCAGCAAATTTAAAGTTACTAAAAGATACGGATGCTATTTTATCTATCAATGAAAATACTGTTAGTATTGATTTTTATAAAAAAGTAAAGTATTTGCAGTTTGTTACATTTTCTTTAATAACTGATGCTATATATGAAATTAACTCTGACAACATTAAATTTATTTCCGGTAGTGGAAGTTATGTAATAGACTTTGGAAGTACTAGATTTAGCTTAGATTCTGCGAACAGTATCATAGTTGCTCTTTCAGAAAGCCATCATAAAATTAGCATAGTTCAGAACATTGCTTTTAATCAAAAATTTCAAGCACAAAATTTTGAAGCACTTACTTTGGCTAATCCTTTTTTGATTGATGAAACCTCAAAAATGCCAGAATTTTCTATTGGTATTTTTGACGATGCAGCATTTGCTATATCAAGACCAATAAGGCAAGGAAACCCCGTTATTTCGACTGTACCAGCAGTAATCAATGACATTTCAACTGCGGGCGAAGTTGATTATTATAATTCTGGTTTTGGACCAGAATCCAAGACTGTTTATTTTAAGATTATTTGCAACCAAATTTTAGAGAGTGCTTTGTCTTCTGGGGATCTTTCAACAAATTTACAATTAAAAGTTTACTTACCTAATGGTCTTGATACAGTCAAGAATGCTTCATATGAGGATATTTATTTTGTATCTAAAGATGTTACAAATAATATTTCTGTTTACTCATCTTCATACACATTCTATAAACAAGGTACACACAATAATATAGATTATGTGGATGGTTTTATGTATTTTGACGTACATTGTCCATTAACTGTACAAAAATCATTACCTTTCCAGTTTGATTTTTCAATATAAATAGGTTATTGAACTGCTGGAAAAGAATATTTTAAGTAATCTCTGACAGTGGTGGATCAAGGTGCCATATAACGTATCAGTAATTTTACCTGACAATTTATCAAGCGGATATTTACAATCTGAATTCATTAATTC
>Ga0164293_10001741_pt1 | contig 18330 bp, 13 predicted proteins | sample GEODES118metaG_FD_111487 | JGI IMG/M metagenome (GOLD analysis project Ga0164293, IMG submission 111487) | Eutrophic lake water microbial communities from Lake Mendota, Wisconsin, USA - GEODES118 metaG | ecosystem: Environmental > Aquatic > Freshwater > Lake | place: USA: Lake Mendota...
CAAACATATAGTTGTAGATGGTGAGGTTACTAATATTCCTTCCTTGTTAGTTAAACCTGGTCAAACAGTAGCCGTTAGAGAGAAATCGAAAGCACTTGAGAATATCACAACAAGTACTAGTATAAATTCTTCTAAGAAATATGGTTGGATTGAGTTCAATTCAACTGACTTGGCTGGAGTTTTTATTAACTACCCAGACAGAGACCAAGTTCCAGAGAATTTCAACGATCAGGCGGTTGTCGAATTGTACAACAAGTAATAATATCATACCACCCCTCAACGGGGGTGGTTTCTTTAATATATTTTGGGATAATCCCAAAATTATTTCGTTAACGAAAATATACAGCACAGTATGTCAATTTTAGCATTTCAAATGCCCGATAAAGTCGTAATGGAAAAAGCGGACGACTTTCATGGTTTTTTTGAGTTTAAACCGCTCGAAAGAGGATATGGAGTAACCATCGGTAATGCCCTTCGTCGTATATTGTTGTCTTCATTAGAAGGTTTCGCAATTACATCGGTAAGATTTCCTGGTGTTCTTCATGAGTTTTCATCAATTGAAGGTGTTGTGGATGATGTAACTGAAATTATTTTGAATTTGAAACAAGTAAGATTCAAAAAGGTTTCGGATTTTGTAGATAATAAGATTACTGTAAAAGTAAAAAATCAGAGTGAATTAACGGCGGGTGAAATAAGTAAATTTTCTTCGTGTTTTGAAGTTCTTAATCCTGATTTGGTTCTTGCTCGTTTAGATTCTAAGAAGGAATTAGAGTTTGAGATAATTGTAGATAAAGGTAGAGGTTATGTGCCAAGTGAAGAGCACAAAGCCAATGATTTGCCTATTGGCTTTATTTCGATAGACTCTATTTATACTCCGATTAAGAATGTTAAGTTCAGCGTTGAAAATACGCGTGTTGAGCAAAGAACTGATTACGAGAAACTTTTACTTGAAATCAAAACTGATGGATCTATTCATCCAGAGAAAGCATTGCAAGAGGCTTCGCACATCCTGATTCAACACTTCCTTAAATTTACAGATGAGAACATGGTGTTTGACTCTAAGAAAGATGAGGAGGATAATATGGTAGATGAGGAATTCTTACACATGAGAAAGCTTCTAAAAACTTCATTGCAGGATCTTGACTTGTCAGTTAGAGCTTATAACTGTTTAAAATCGGCTGATATTCGCACCTTGGGTGATTTAGCAAGATTAGAGGTTGCTGATATGATGAAGTTTAGAAACTTTGGTAAAAAGTCACTCACTGAATTGGAGCAGCTTATCGCTGATAAGCAGTTGCATTTCGGAATGGATGTTGCCAGATATAAGCTGGACGAAGAATAATAATAATTTCGCAGAATTAATTTTTTTTAACTCGTAATAGGTGGATAACATAGCTGCGTAGTTGTTTTCAAACCGTTACTTACGAAAATAGTATAAAATGAGACACGGAAAAAAAGTAAACCATTTAGGTAGGACGAAATCTCACAGGGACGCATTGTTAGCAAACCTTACGATTTCTTTGATTAAGGCAAAAAGAATTGAGACAACATTGGCTAAAGCAAAAGCTTTAAGAATGTATATCGAGCCTTTGATTACTAAGTCTAAAACTGATAATACTCACTCGAGAAGAACAGTGTTCTCCTATTTACAAGACAAAGAGTCTATCAAGACTCTTTTCGGAGAAATAGCTGAGAAGGTAGCTGAAAGAAATGGTGGATACACAAGAATCATCAAATTGGGTCAAAGACAAGGTGACAATGCTGTAGTAGCACTTATTGAGTTGGTTGATTTCAACGAAAACTTGTTAAGTTCGGCAATTGAAGAAGGCGATACTAAAGCGAAACGTTCTAGAAGAGGTAAAAGTAAGAAGACAGAAGAGACTACTAATGTAGTAGCTGCTACTGTTACTGAGGTTCCGTCTGCTGAGGTTGTTGAAGAAGTTGTTGAGGAAACTCCTTCTGCTGAAATAGTTGAAGAGGTAACCGAAACTCCTGCTGAAGAAACGGAGGATAACAAAGAAGAAGAAGTAAAATAGTTTAATTTTGTTTTCTAGTTTAAAAAAGGAGCCCTAAGGCTCCTTTTTGCGTTTAATCAAGCGAAGCTATATACTAGGATTGGTATTTGAGTATCGTTTATGATTCTTTTTGTTTTACTGGGATTCAATATTCCGTCTAATATTCCCCGTTTGTGTGTAGTGAGTGCCAACAAAGTAATATGCTCATCCGAAATTAACTTATTAATTCCTTTTTTAAAACTATTTCCTTCTTTCTGTATAATTTTTATATTCTCCTTACCGAAGTTTTTAATTATCGGTTCCAAAAAAAGCTCATCTGCATTAATGTTTAACTCTGAGGTGTCTTTGATGTGAACTAGGGATAATTCATGAGCTGAGACTTTCGCTAGTTTAACTACTTTTTCAATGTATTTTTCTTCATCAAATTCTAGTTGAGTGCAGTAGGCCAACTTTTTCAATGTTTCGTTTTTGTAATTTTCGGGAATAATCATGAGCGGAGCCTCAATGCTATCAATTAAATGGTTCGCCGTAGAGCCAATTATTTTCTCAATAATATTGCTATTTCCCGTTTTTCCAACTACGATGAATAAAATATTTTCGGTCGCACAAACATCATTCAATGCAGTACTTAAATCGCTAAAAGATAGTTTATAATTGACTACTAAGCCCTCTAACCGTATTCTTTCAGTTTCGGCAATTAATCTTTCCTCTAAAGCCTTTAAGGTATGCTGATACGTTTCTTCTATGAGGCCAATTGGTATGTTTGGGTCTAAGATAGGAGGGGAGTAGGCGTGTACCAATGTGATTTTGGTGTTTATTGATTTAGCCATTTTTATAGAATGATTAATGGCATTGGAGCTTCCCTCAGAAAAATCCGTGGCTACAACGATAGTTTTCATAATTAAATTGATTTAGAATTTCTTTACGATGACAAAATTATGGTACATTCATTTATGAAATTATGATTTTCAAATGTATAAAATATGATTTTTGGTAATTTATCTACATTATTTATTGATAAGGTAATATTTGTTAGATAAGTTGATTTTTTGATATAACTTTGTACTCCGATAATCTTATCTAATCGGAAAATAACATTCTAATGAGTTTCATTCCCCAAGACGCTATCTTAATGCTTCAAGATGGCACTGTTTTCAAAGGCAAAGCTTTAGGTAAAATTGGTACTACAACAGGTGAAATCTGTTTTAATACTGGTATGACTGGCTACCAAGAGATCTATACCGATCCTTCATACTATGGTCAGGTTATAGTGAACACTACTGCCCACATAGGCAATTACGGCGTTAAACTGGATTCAGAAGAAGAATCGGACAGTATAAAAATTAAAGGAATGATATGCAATGCATACGCAGATCATTACTACTCTCGAACGACTGCTGATTATTCATTGCAAGAATATTTTGAAAAAAATGGAATTGTGGGCATTTGTGATATCGACACAAGACAAATTGTGAGATATATCAGAAACGCCGGAGTGATGAACTGTATTATTTCTTCGGAGATTTCTGATGAGGCAGAATTGAAAAAAATATTGGACGATTGCCCTTCAATGGACGGTTTGGAGTTAAGTTCCCTCGTGAGTACGCAAGAATCTTATTTTTTAGGAAATCCGGAGGCGAAGCACAAATTAGCAGTGATTGACTACGGCTGTAAAAGAAATATTTTGAGAAATTTTGTTCAGAGAGATTGCTATGTTAAGGTTTTTAACTCCAAAACAGATATTACTGAAGTATTGGACTGGAACGCCGATGGATATTTTATTTCAAACGGCCCAGGTGATCCAGGTGCCATGGATTATGCTGTGGAAACAATTACCGAACTTTTGAAGACTGATAAACCTCTTTTCGGAATATGCTTGGGGCATCAATTGTTGAGTAGATCGGTAGGTATTGGTACATATAAAATGCATAATGGACACAGAGGCTTGAATCACCCCGTTAAAAATTTGATGACAGGGAAATGTGAGGTTACATCACAAAATCATGGATTTGCGGTTATTCCGGAAGAAGCCTTTAAGAGTCCTGAGGTAGAAGTAACACACTTAAACTTGAATGACAATACGATTGAAGGTATCAGATTGAAAAATAAGCCTGCTTTCTCGGTTCAGTATCACCCTGAGGCGGCTCCGGGTCCTCACGATTCTAATTATTTATTCGATCAGTTCGTCGCTATGATGGATTAATTCTGACTTTAATGCAGCTATACAGTACAAATAAAATCAGCGTTAATGTAGGCTTTGAGGAAGCTATTTTTAGAGGGCTACCGCCTGATAATGGCCTTTATATGCCCTTAAGCATCCCTAAATTGCCACAGTTGTTTTGGGATAATGTCGAAAACTTATCACTTCAAGAGATTGCATTTGAGATTTGTAATGTTTTAATAGGTGACGATATTCCTACAGAAGATTTAAAAAGTTTAGTAGACCAAGCTATAAATTTTGAAGCACCCGTAGTTCAAATAAAAGAAAATATTTATTGTTTGGAGTTATTTCACGGCTCTTCTATGGCATTCAAAGATTTTGGTGCAAGGTTTATGGCGGCTGTGATGTCTTATTTCTTAAAAAAATCTCAGAAAAGCATAAATATTTTGGTCGCCACTTCGGGTGATACCGGTGGAGCTGTGGCTCAGGGCTTTTTTGAGAAGGATAATATTTCGGTTACTATCCTTTATCCGGAAGGTAAGGTGAGCAACATTCAAGAGAAACAATTAACCACCCTTGGCAAGAATATAAAGGCCCTTGAAATAGACGGTACTTTTGATGACTGTCAAGCCTTGGTAAAGAAGGCTTTTTTAGATGAGAATCTGAGAGATAGATTCAATTTGGCTTCAGCAAATTCCATTAATATAGCTCGACTCATTCCTCAGTCTTTTTATTACGTGGCCGCTTATGCAGCTCTTAAAAAGCTGGGTAAGAAATACGTTTTTTCTGTCCCCTCTGGTAATTTTGGTAATCTGACGGCTGGAATATTGGCCATAAAGATGGGAATGCCGGCGACTACGTTTATCGCTGCAACGAATATCAACAATGTAGTTCCAGAATATTTGGAGTCGGGAATTTATTCTCCAATTTCTCCATCAAAGTCGACTATATCTAACGCCATGGATGTGGGTAATCCAAGTAACTTTCCTAGAATGAAGGCCTTATTTGGAGGTAACTTGAGTGAAATGAAAAAGCAACTTATAGGTTGTTTTTTTGATGATGACCAAACGAGAGAAGGGATCAAGGAATTGTACGAAAGCTATAGCTATCTAACTTGTCCTCACTCCGCCATTGCATATTTGGGCCTAAAGGAGTATTTGAATGAAAATCAAGATACAGTTGGAGTATTTTTATCAACAGCCCATTATGCCAAGTTCTTACCAGAAATGGAGTCGACGTTAGGCTTTTCACCTGATATTCCAGACAGATTAGCTAGCTTGCTGAATAAAACCAAAGTGGCGGTTTCTATGGCAAACGACTTTGAGGATTTTAAAAGTTATTTGAATCAGAATTTAATATAAAAATGGCAAAGTCTCAGACTTTGCCATTTTTGCTTATTTAATTATTACTGCACCAAGCGGTGGCAAGGTTAATTCTATTGATTGTTCAAAACCATGGGCTTTGATTTTTTCTGTTTTTAAACTGCCATTTGTATTACCTGCTCCCCAATATTTCGTATCATCGGAGTTTAATATTTCCACATATTGTTTGTCTTTAGGTACCCCAATTCTATAATTTTTTTGAGGAAGTGGAGTTAAGTTTAAAAGCACCATTACTTCTTCGTTAAGTCCTTTTCGTCTGTAATATACCACACAATTGTTGGTATCTGAGGTATCTAGCCAATCAAAACCTTCTGGACTAAATTGCTTATCGAACAAGGCAGGCTCGGCTCTATAAACTTTGTTTAAGTCCTGAACCAACAAGTTGATGCCTTTGTGGCTATCGTAGTTCAATAAGTGCCAGTCTAAGCTTTTAAGGAAATTCCATTCTTCGGATTGACCAAATTCGCCACCCATAAATAATAGTTTTGAGCCTGGATGTGTGAACATATAAGAAAAAAGCAAGCGGAGATTTGCAAATTTTTGCCACTCATCTCCAGGCATTTTGTTCAGCAATGATTGCTTTCCATAAACCACTTCGTCGTGCGATAGCGGCAACATGAAATTTTCAGAAAAAGCATAGACCGTGCTAAAAGTCAAGTCATTTTGATGCCATTTCCTATGCATTGGGTCTTTAGAGAAATATCGCAGAGTATCGTTCATCCAGCCCATCATCCATTTCATGCCAAAGCCAAGTCCACCCAAGAAAGTTGGTCTAGAAACTCCAGGGAATGCTGTAGATTCCTCGGCAATGGTCTGTACATCGGGAAATGACTTGTATATCTCCTCGTTGAGTTCTTTAAAAAGTGAAATGACTTCCAAGTTTTCTCTTCCTCCAAAAACATTTGGAATCCATTCTCCATCGTTTCTAGAATAGTCTCTATAAAGCATCGATGCCACTGCATCAACTCTTAAACCATCCGCATGGAATCTATCTAACCAAAATAATGCATTGCTTATCAAAAACGAACGAACTTCGTATCTTCCATAATTAAATATGTAGGATTTCCAGTCAGGATGGTAGCCTTGGCGAGGGTCTTCGTGCTCGTAAAGAGCTGATCCATCAAATCTATAAATACCATGAGCATCGTTTGGATAATGTGAAGGTACCCAGTCAAGAATAACTCCAATGCCATTTTGATGCAGCTGCTCCACCAAGTACATAAAGTCTTGAGGAGTTCCGAATCTGCTACTTGCAGCAAAATACCCTGTTATCTGATAACCCCATGAGGGCTCATAAGGGTGTTGCATGATAGGCATGAACTCTACGTGCGTAAAGCCCATTTCTTTGACATAAGGCACCAAAGTGTCGGCTATTTCTCTGTAAGTAAGTCTTCTTTCGTTATTTTTTGGGTCTCTTTTCCAAGATCCCAGATGAACTTCATAGACAGAACAAGGTGCAGAAAGGCTGTTGGCTGTTCTTCGGGTCTTCATCCACTCCTCGTCTTTCCACTCGTACCAGGTATCCCATACAATCGAAGCCGTCTTAGGTGATTCTTCCCATCTCAGTGCAAAGGGGTCGCCTTTTTCTAGTTTTTGTCCTCCAATATTTGAATTGATGTAATATTTGTAAACATGACCATTGCCAACATGGGGTACCCATCCTTCCCAAATACCCGAGCCATCCCAACGCGGCATCAACTGATGACTTTCTTTATTCCAGCCGTTAAAGTCGCCAAAAACTGCAACCGATGCGGCATTTGGAGCCCACACGCCGAAGTAAGTCCCCAAAGTGCCTTGGTTTTCTAAAACATGAGACCCAAGTTTTTCGTATAAACGATAGTGCCTGCCAGACTTAAAAAGAGAAATGTCAAAGTCGGTAAGTAATGAAAAGGGTTCAACATGCCTAAATTCTGGCTTCTCAGGGTTCGTTGCTTGTTTGTTTTTGCTCATAAAGGGTAAATGTATCTTTTCTCTTGCAATGTTTTAAAATAGATTCTGCTATTCGAAAGAAAATCCGAAGGTTTTTCAAAAAGGAAAGATAGTATTTTTTTAGGTTGAATTATTGCCTTTTTTTTAAAAAAATATTTGTGGCAAATAGTTTTATTTAATCTTTTAGTAGAAATAAACGAATTAAAGTATTTTTGCGAATTGAAAATTATCTAAAGTGATGGAAATTAATAAAAGCGAACAATACGTGGTATTTAAGCCACTAGGAGCAAGTTTTGATGATACTGTAGCCGCTCTGATGGAGAAAAACATAGCAGTAATGTATTCTTCTGAAGGAAAAATTAATTTTATTTTGAACTTACTCAAGGTAGATGCCATAAGGCCCAGCGGAATAACTCTATTAAATAAAGTGCAAAGAATATGTAAAAACGAGTCTGGTTTATTGGTTTTAGTTTCTACTAACAACGATGTGATTGATTTCATCTCTGGAGCTACTGAGGATTTCTTGCTGATATTACCAAGTGAAGAAGAGGCTATAGATGCCGTTTATATGAATGAGTTAGAAAATGACTTCAAAGATGAGCAAGACGAAGAATTTGGTTCGGAGCAAAGCGACTATTGATAAACAAATAAAGGTTGGAATTTAGAATACTTGGTACTGGTTCTGCAACTCCTCAATTGCAACGTAATCCTTCGGCTTTTGTCGTGACAATTGATAATTTTTTAATATTGATTGATTGTGGTGAAGGAACGCAATATCGCTTATTGGAGCATAAAGTCAAGATTTCGAGGCTCAGGTATATTCTCATTAGTCACTTGCACGGTGATCATTATTTTGGCCTGATTGGTCTTTTGAGCACGCTGAATATGCAAAAAAGAACTGAACCTTTGGTTATTTACGGACCTAATGGGCTAGATGAAATCATTGGCTTGCAGCTGAAATATTCAGGAACCATCCTAAATTTCAAGCTCAATTTTTCGGTGACGAATCCGACCGGTTTCAATGAAATATTGAACACTGAAACCATTCAAATCAAGACATTTCCACTCAAACATAGGATTGATTGCACAGGATTTTTACTAACCAAGAAAAAATACAAACGAAAAATTTTGGCTGACAAACTTCCTGAAAATTTTCCAGCAACTTTTTATAAGATGTTGCAAGAAGGACACGATGTAGTAGATGAATTTAGTGGAATTACTTATATAAATGACGAATACACTACCGAGGGCTGTCCAGAAAAACGTCTGGCGTATTGCTCTGATACTATTTACGACGAAACAATTGTAGATTATATCAAAAATGTTGATTTGCTTTACCACGAGGCAACTTTCTTAGCAGAGCATGCTGAAAGAGCAAAATTAACTTTCCATACCACTGCAGCCCAAGCTGCCTCTATTGCTCAGAAAGCTAACGTAAAGCGATTGTTAATCGGGCATTTTTCTTCTAGGTACAAAACGATCGAAGATTTTCTTACTGAAGCACGTGCTGTTTTTTCAGATACGACCCTTTCTGAAGAGGGTGAGAATTTCATTTTTTAAATAAAGTATATAAATTTTACAATCTATTTGAGACTTTGTTAAACATTTACCATATAAACTCTATGTGTTTAGTAGGATAATAAATAACTTTGGAAAAAATATAATTGGAATAGATTAATGCAAAGTTTCAGGACAGAGTTAGAGAATCCGGTGGTTGAGCAGGATATAATAGATTTAGAAAAGAAAATTAGAATGTTTCGTGAGGGCACAATTCACGAGGATAAATTCAGAAGTTTGCGTTTGGCTAGAGGGGTTTATGGTCAGCGTCAGCAGGGTGTTCAGATGGTCAGAATCAAATTGCCTTACGGCAAAATGACCTTTAAACAATGGAAAAGAATTTCTGATATTTCTGATGAATATTCTACCGGAAACTTGCACCTCACCACACGTCAGGATATTCAGATTCACTTCGTGAGTCTTGATCGCACTCCAGAACTTTGGCATGAATTAGAACAAGATAAGGTTACACTGCGTGAAGCTTGCGGAAATACAGTTAGAAACATTACGGCATCTGTAACCGCCGGTATAGACCCAAACGAGCCTTTTGATATCACCCCTTATGCTCATTCCTTGTTTGAGTATTTGTTAAGAAACCCTATTTGTCAGGAAATGGGAAGAAAAATTAAGATATCTTTCTCCAATACCGACGAAGATACAGCTTTGGCTTTTATTCATGATATGGGATTTTTACCCAAGATAAAAGAAGGCAAGAGAGGCTTTAAAGTTGTTGTAGGTGGTGGACTTGGTGCTCAGCCAAGAATGGCCGATTTGGCTCATGAATTTTTGCCAGAAGATCAATTGATTCCATTTGCAGAAGCCGTTTTGAGAGTTTTTGACCGTCATGGAGAAAGAAATTCAAGAAGCAAGGCCAGAATGAAGTTTCTTTTACAGAAAATTGGTTTTGAGTCTTTTATGGAGTTAGTTGAGGCAGAAAGATTAGCCATCAAGAACAAATCTTTTGAGATAAATACTGAACGTTTTGAAGTGAATGAGGAAGTTCAAGTAAAAACGGAAACAGTTTCTGATGTTCAAAAATTTGAAATTTGGAAAACCACCAATACATTCGAACAAAAGCAACAAGGCAAGTTCGGTGTGTACATTAGAGTGCCTTTGGGAAATATTTCTAGCGTAGTTTCAAGAAGTATTATCGAAAAATTGAACGGTTTCGTGGGAGATGACATCAGAGTAACCATAAACCAAGGTCTTTTCTTGAGAAATGTACCAGTAGTCAACTTAGCCTATGTTTTCAATGTTCTTGAGTCCGAAGGATTAGCTGCTTTTGGTGCTAATAGCGTGGCAAACATCACGGCTTGCCCGGGAACTGATACTTGTAACTTGGCCATTTCTGACAGTGTGAGTATTACTTATGAGTTAGAAAAAGTAATTGACCAAGAGTTTCCGGACTTGGTTAAGAACAATGACTTCAAAATTAAAATATCCGGTTGCATGAATTCATGCGGACAGCATGGAATGGCCAATATTGGATTCCACGGTAGTTCGTTAAAAGATGTCAACAAAAATGTACTTCCGGCCTTGCAGGTATTGCTCGGTGGTGGTGCATCAGGTGATGGATTTGGTAGGGCGGCCGAAAAGGTAATTAAAGTTCCTTCTAAAAGAGGGCCGCAAGTGTTGAGATATATTTTCTCGGATTACCAAGAAAATGGCCAAGAGGGCGAATATTTTAATAATTATTTTGATAGAAAAGGAAAAAATTACTTTTACGAACTGTTAAAACCTTTGGCGAGCCTTGATGCTTTGGTTCAGTCTGATTTTATCGATTGGGGTCAAGAGGTGGCTTTCGAAACGGCTATTGGAGTAGGTGAGTGTGCGGCTGTAATGGTAGATTTAGTGGCTATACTTTTTGTAGAGGCCGACGAAAAATTGGCCGATGCCAAAGGTGCATTTGAAAGCGAAAAATGGGCTGATGCTATTTATTTGGCATACAGTGCACAAGTTAATGCCGCCAAAGCTATGCTTTTGGATATTGATGTCAATTGTAGTACACAAATGAAGGTTATTTCTGAATTCACCAAAAACTTTGACGAAGGGTTTCAGGAAAGTATTTTGAGAATAAATAAAGAAAATCCGACCAAAGAATTTGCGGTTGACTACATAAGAGATGCTGTAACATTCTGTTCAGAAACAAAAAAGAAAAGAGAAGAAAACTTAAAATCTCAAGTTACTGCTTAATGTTTTTCCCTAATAAAATACCGAAATTGACCTTGGTGGGTGCTGGGCCTGGCGATCCGGAGTTGATAACTTTGAAGGCCATAAATGCTCTCAGAAACGCCGATGTGGTACTATACGATGCATTAGCCAATGACGACTTGCTTGACTATTGTCATCCGATGTGTGAGAAAATATATGTGGGCAAAAGAGGGCATCAAAAGGGGATTACACAAGACGGCATAAATTTTTTGATAGCTGAAAAAGCCTTCGAAAAAGGTCATGTGGTTAGGCTCAAAGGCGGCGACCCGTTTGTGTTTGGTAGAGGAATGGAGGAAATAGAATTCGCAAAGCAGAGAGGTATAGCGTCAAGCTACGTTCCAGGCATTTCCTCGGTTTTTTCAGGAGGAAATCACCTTATACCACTAACAGATAGGCGAGTAAGCGACGGTTTTTGGGTAATTACAGGCCATAAATCGGACAAGAAATTTGCTTCAGATTTAGACCTTGCCGTTCAATCTAACTCCACAGTGGTGTTGTTAATGGCCATGTCTAAGCTCAGCTATATTTCTGAAAAATATCAAACGGCCAACAGATCAGAAATACCCGTTTGTATTATTCAAAACGCCAGTACGACCAAAGAAAAAATGGCTGTGGGTAAAGTTTCAGAATTGGAGCAGATGGCAGAAGAAAATAAACTTAGCAATCCGGCAATAATTATCATTGGTGAAGTGGTTGATTATCATACACTGAGCCTTTCTAATATCGAGAAGCAATATTTAGAGGTATAACGAATAAAATAAGTGAGGGTAAGTCCCTAAATTTGTGCTTTATTTTCGAATAATAAAAATCTTTCTTTAGATTATGATTGAAGAATTAGAAAACTTGAACCTTGTGGCTTCATTGCGTTTAGTGAGCGAAAAATACCCCAACAAAGTGGTTTTTTCTACCTCATTTGGCCAAGAAGATCAGGTTATAACTGACGCCATTTTTAAAAACGGTTTAGCCATTCAGGTTTTTACTTTAGACACAGGCAGGTTATTTCCTGAAACTTACGAGTTAATGGATAAGACCAAAGCAAGATACAAAGCCACTTTTAAAACCTATTTCCCTGACACAGAAAAAGTAGAGCAATTTGTTGAAAGTAAGGGTTTTAATTCGTTTTACGAATCTGTAGAAAACCGTAAAGCGTGCTGTGGTATTCGCAAAATAGTAGGCTTAAAAAGAGCTTTGAAAGGAAACGAAGTTTGGATTACAGGCCTGAGGGCTGAGCAATCTGATAACCGAAGTTCGATGAGCATTTGGGAATATGATGGAGGAAACCAAATTTTTAAATTTAATCCGTTGGTAAACTGGTCTTTCGAACAAATGGAAACTTATTTGAAAGATAACAATGTCCCTCAGAATTCTCTCCATAAAAAAGGATTTGTGAGTATAGGTTGTCAGCCTTGTACCAGGGCTATCGAGCCTGGAGAGCATCCAAGAGCCGGTCGTTGGTGGTGGGAAGAGTCCCAAAAAGAGTGTGGATTGCACGCTGCAAAATAATAGATTTAGTTTTTTTGATACATAAGAATGAATATTAACAAACAATTTCCGAGAGCTTTAGAGGATGAGGCCATCTTTATTTTAAGAGAAGTGGCAGCACAATTTGAAAAGCCGGCGATACTTTTTTCGGGAGGTAAAGATTCTATAACTTTGGTAAGATTAGCCCAAAAAGCGTTTTTCCCAGGTAAAATCCCTTTTCCATTGGTGCATGTCGATACCGGCCATAATTTTCCAGAAACTACTGATTTTCGTGATAAATTGGCTGCTGAATTAGGGGTGGAGTTGATTATCAGAAATGTAGAGGACTCTATTAAAGCGGGAAAAGTGAAAGAAGAAACGGGCAAATATGCCAGTAGAAATGCTTTGCAAACGGTTACTCTTTTGGATACTATCGAAGAATTTAAGTTTGATGCTTGTATAGGTGGTGCTCGTAGGGACGAGGAAAAAGCCCGTGCCAAAGAAAGAATTTTCTCTGTAAGAAATGATTTTGGCGAATGGGATGCTAAAAAACAACGTCCAGAGCTTTTTGATATGCTTAATGGTAAAATAGACTTGGGCGAAAACGTAAGGGTATTCCCGATTTCTAACTGGACGGAATTAGACGTTTGGAACTACATAAAAGCCGAAAACTTAGAGATTCCATCTATATACTTCGCTCACGAACGGGAGGTTTTTGATAGAGATGGCATGATTTGGTCTGATTCGGAGTTTATCAACAAGTCAGAAGACGAGATTCCTTACAAAACCATCGTAAGGTTTAGAACTGTGGGCGATATGACCTGCACAGCGGCGGTTTCGTCTACTGCCGACAATATTGACACAATTATAGAAGAGATTTTGGAGGCGGAGATTTCTGAAAGAGGAGCGAGGATAGACGACAAACGCTCAGAGGCTGCCATGGAAAAACGTAAACAACAAGGATATTTTTAAATAATGGATATATTAAGAATTGCAACAGCTGGATCTGTTGATGACGGAAAAAGTACTTTGATAGGCAGATTGTTGTTTGAAACCCAGTCGATTACCAAAGATAAAATAGAGGCCTTGAAAGCCGCGAGCCAAAGAAAAGGTTTAGATTTTGTGGATTTGTCTTTGTTAACAGACGGCTTAATAGCTGAACGCGAACAAGGAATAACTATAGACGTGGCACATATCTATTTCAATACGCCCACTCGTAAATATATCATTGCCGACACTCCTGGGCATTTTGAATATACCCGCAACATGGTTACAGGAGCTTCTAATGCATCTGTTTCTATCATTTTGATTGATGCACGAAACGGTGTGGGTGAACAAACGAGAAGACATTTTTATATTTCTTCCTTGTTAGAAATCAAAAATGTGGTGGTAGCTGTAAACAAAATGGATTTGGTGCACTACGCTGAAAGCCGATACGACGAAATCAAGAATGACTTTTTCGAATTATCAGATAAACTCAGAAAACCAAATCAGAACATCACTTTTATTCCTATTTCGTCACTTTACGGTGAAAATATTGTAGTGAAGTCCGATAAAATGCCTTGGTATTCCGGAGAATCTTTACTGGGTATCTTGGAAGGGGTTGCTCCGGAAGATATTGATTCAGCTGTTTTGCCTTTTAGGTTTCCGGTTCAGCATGTAATACGCCCAAAATCTGAAGAATATCATGATTTTAGAGGGTATTCTGGAAAGATAGCATCGGGCCAAATCAACAAAGGAGATATGGTGGCTGCTCTGCCAAGTCAGCAAACGAGCAAGGTCAAAGAGATATTGAAATACACGGATTCTCTTGACTCCGCTCATCAGACAGAATCGGTGGTGATTACACTTGAGGACAATATTGACATCAGTCGTGGCAATATGCTAGTGAAATTCGGAGAACAACCAGAGCTTAAGAAGCAAATAAACGCAAGAATTTGTTGGATGGATACGGAGCCAATGAAAGTGGGCAAAGGTTATTTGGTTCAGCATGGCATAAACAGAGTAAAAGCCAAGGTGGCCTCTATTGATTCCAGACTAGAGATTTCTACTTTTGAAGAGTCAGAAAATGTGGATGAACTGAAGCTAAATCAGATTGGTGAAGTTTCATTTAAGCTAGCGGCTCATATCTTTGCCGATAATTTTGAAGCGAATCCAGGCAATGGAGCATTTATCATTATTGATGAGTTTAACAACAACACCGTAGGTGTCGGTTTTGTAAAATAGTGTATAGGGGTATATCAGTTTTCGAAAGAATGGCGGCAGTTTTGTCGCCTTTTTTTATGTCAAATTGTATAATTTCAATACATTTTAGTAATATAATTACAAAATAATTTAGCATTCATAAAATTTGGCAAATTGTTCATTTCACCTTTCAAATAATTATTAAATTGCGTTGCAGGCTAAATAATCTACTTTATTTTCTGCTTTTACAATGAATTTATTTTCGAGTTATTTTCGATAATTATTCGAAAAAATCAAACTGAATTTAGGCTACAATATAAAAAAACTATTCATTAAAAAATGACTCAAATCGATCAAAATCAAGGTCTTTACCTACCCGAGTTTGAACACGATGCCTGCGGTATCGGATTTAGGGCTCACCTTAAGGGAAGAAAATCGCACCAAATTGTAGCTGACGCCATTCAGATGCTCGAGCGTATGGATCACCGCGGTGCTTGTGGGTGTGACCCAAACACGGGTGACGGTGCAGGTATTTTGTTGCAAATTCCACATGAATTTTTGCACGAAGAATGTCTAAATCTTGGTTTTAAACTTCCACCATTGGGTGATTATGGACTCGGAATGCTTTTCTTTCCTAACGATGAAAGGCAAAGAGAGGAGTGCAAAGAGATTTTGAATCGTAAAATTACAAGTCTTGGATTCGAACTATTGGGTTACAGAAAAGTACCCACTCAAAACGAAACGCTAGGGGAAGGCTCGGGTTCTGTAGAACCTTGGGTGGAGCAATTGTTTATTTCGAAAATAGATCCTTTACAAGATAATATTACATTTGAGAGAAAACTTTACGTTTTTAGGCAATATGCCACTAAGCTTATACATGAGTCTGTAGACGGTACCAAAGAGCAGTTTTATTTTAGCTCCTTGTCTTCTAGCACGGTTTCTTACAAAGGACAGTTGACTACAGACCAACTTAAATATTATTTTCCCGACCTAAAAAATTCGGATGTGGTTTCGGCATTTGCCATCGTACACTCCAGATTTTCGACCAATACATTCCCTTCTTGGAAATTGGCCCAGCCATTCCGTTATATAGCCCACAATGGTGAAATAAACACTGTTAAAGGTAACGTAAACTGGATCAGAGCAGCAGAGTCAACTTTCTATTCTGAGTTTTTTACTGAGAAAGAAATGCAAATGATTTTGCCAATCTGTGATAAGGGAAATTCTGACTCCGCACAGTTAGATAATGCTATTGAGTTACTGTATCTTTCGGGTCGTTCGTTACCTCATGTGATGATGATGCTTATTCCTGAAGCTTGGGACGGCAATGAGCACATGGATCCAGTAAGAAAGGCATTCTATGAGTATCATTCAAGTATCATGGAGCCATGGGACGGTCCTGCGTCTATCTCATTTACAGATGGTAAAATAGTAGGTGCGACCTTGGATAGAAACGGACTTCGACCATCAAGGTATTGGGTGCTCAACGACGATACCGTTATTATGGCCTCAGAAGCTGGAGTTTTAGATGTTGATCAATCAAAAGTTATATCGAAAGGTCGTTTGCAGCCGGGTAAAATGTTCGTTGTGGACATGGAGCAAGGCCGAATTATTCCTGACGAAGAACTTAAGGCCGATATTTGTTCAAGACAGCCTTATCAAGAATGGTTGGATGAACACAAAATAAAGATTTTGGAATTACCAGATTCCATTCGTCCATATACAAACTATGACGAAAAATCGCTTCTGAAACGCCAATTGGCTAGTGGTTACACTTCTGAGGATTTAAGGATGATTTTAGCTCCTATGGCAGCCTCAGGTGCCGAAGCCATTGGCTCTATGGGCATAGACTCCCCATTGGCGGTGCTTTCTAATCAAAGTCAGCATATTTCATATTACTTCAAGCAACTTTTTGCTCAGGTAACCAACCCACCTATAGATTCTATCAGAGAGCGTTCTATCATGTCTTTGATTTCCTTTGTGGGTGCAGCCGATAATATTTTGACGGAGTCGCCAAAACACTGTCGTCAGGTGCAGTTAGAGCAGCCTGTATTGACCATCAAGCAGTTTGATAAATTGAGATTTGTGGACTACGAAGGTTTTCAGGCGAAAACTATTAATACTTATTTCAATGTTGATACAGACAATCCAGCCAAATCACTTGAATTTGCTTTAGAAAGAATTTGTAGGTATGCTGAAGATGCCATAAATGATGGCTTCGAAATTATCATACTTTCTGACCGTGCCATAGATTCTGACCATGCACCCATCCCTTCTTTGCTGGCAGTGGCGGCTGTTCATCATTATTTGATCAGAGAGGGCATCAGAGGAAAAGTAGGTATTTTGGTTGAATCAGGAGATGTCTGGGAAACGCACCATTTTGCTACACTAATCGGTTACGGAGCATCAGGTATTTGTCCCTATATTGCCTTTGAGACCATTTCTGAAATGAAAAGAAAAGGTATGATTGACGGTGAGTTTACCGACGAACAATTATATAAAAACTACACCAAAGCTGTTGATAAAGAGTTGCTGAAGATTTTCTCTAAAATGGGAATTTCTACACTGCAATCTTATAGAGGAGCTCAGATTTTTGAATGTATTGGCTTGAATAGGTCGGTTGTAGATAAATTTTTTACAGGTACTGTATCTCGAATTGAAGGTTTAGGCTTGGAAGAAATTGCTAAGGAATGCCTCATTCGTCATACCATAGCTTTTCCGAAGGTTTCGGTTCAAAGTGTGAAAAGATTGGAAGTAGGAGGCGTGTATCAATGGAAACAAAGAGGCGAAAAACACCTTTTCAATCCTGAAACTATTCACTTGCTTCAGCAGTCGGCTAGGGTTGCGGAGAAAGACCAAGACAAAGGATACGAGATATTTAAGAAGTATTCTAAAATAATGAATGATCAGACTGAGCAGGCAATGACTTTGCGTGGTTTGTTGACTTTCAAAAACGCCAATCCAATTTCAATTGATGAAGTAGAGCCGGTAGAGAATATCCTCAAGAGATTTGCAACAGGTGCTATGTCATTTGGTTCCATCTCTTGGGAGGCACACACCACTTTGGCTATCGCTATGAACCGGATAGGCGGACGCTCAAACTCAGGTGAAGGCGGCGAGGACGAAATTCGTTATGCCATTCGTGAAAACGGCGATAACCTTAGTTCGAGTATCAAGCAAGTAGCCTCTGGTAGATTTGGAGTAACTTCTTATTACTTAACCAATGCCAAAGAGCTACAAATCAAAATGGCTCAAGGTGCAAAACCTGGTGAGGGTGGACAATTGCCCGGCCATAAAGTAGATGATTGGATTGGAAAAGTGAGACACTCCACTCCAGGTGTAGGATTAATCTCCCCGCCACCACACCACGATATTTACTCTATTGAGGATTTGGCTCAGTTGATATATGACCTTAAAAATGCCAACAGAG
>Ga0164293_10001744_pt1 | contig 18311 bp, 17 predicted proteins | sample GEODES118metaG_FD_111487 | JGI IMG/M metagenome (GOLD analysis project Ga0164293, IMG submission 111487) | Eutrophic lake water microbial communities from Lake Mendota, Wisconsin, USA - GEODES118 metaG | ecosystem: Environmental > Aquatic > Freshwater > Lake | place: USA: Lake Mendota...
GTAAGAAATAAGCCTCTGCAATAGACTCCCGCACATGACTTTAAAGCTATCGGTAATTGGTTGTGGCTATCTTGGCGCGACCCACGCAGCATGTATGTCTTCACTCGGCTTTGAAGTAGTAGGTATTGATACTGACCCAGAGAAAGTTGCTCTACTCTCAAAGGGCGTGCTCCCCTTCTACGAGCCGGGCCTTGACACACTTCTTGCTGATGAAATGAAGACTGGTCGACTCTCCTTTACAACTGATTTTTCTGCAGTGGCTGATGCCGATGTTCACTTCATCTGTGTTGGAACCCCGCAAAGCAAAGATGGGTTGGCAGCCGATCTAACATATGTAAAGTCATCAGTTGCCGCAATCGCACCACACTTAAAGGATGGCGCACTCGTAGTTGGAAAGTCCACAGTTCCAGTTGGCACTGCCCAAGCGCTACGCGCCCTTCTTGCAGAGAGCGCACCTCAAGCAGATTTAGCTTGGAATCCTGAGTTCCTGCGAGAGGGTTTTGCAGTTGAAGATACCCTTACTCCAAATCGCCTCGTTGTAGGTGTAGCAAATGATCGCGCAGAAGAAATTCTTAAAGAGGTTTACAAACCAGTCATCGCGCTAGGAACTCCTTGGATTCGAGCAGACTTACCAACGGCGGAACTTGTAAAGGTCGCGGCTAATTCTTTCCTTGCAACGAAGATTTCATTCATTAACGCTATGGCTGAAGTATGTGAGGCAGCGGGCGGAGATGTCACCGTCCTTGCGAAAGCTATTGGGTATGACCCACGAATCGGTAGCCGCTTCTTGCAAGCAGGTATCGGATTTGGTGGCGGCTGCTTACCAAAAGATATTCGAGCATTTATGGCGCGTGCCCAAGAACTGGGAGCAGACCAAGCACTTGAGTTCTTACGCGAGATCGACAATATCAATCTACGTGCTCGTCAACGCGTTATCGATGTGGTTCGTGCAGATCTTTCTGAGGACCTTACGCAATACAAGATTGCTGTTCTTGGTGCGACATTTAAGCCAGATAGCGATGATGTTCGCGATTCCCCCGCACTTGATATCGCTGCACAATTGCAGGCAGCAGGTGCACAAGTTGTCGTTCATGACCCTAAGGGAATTGAGCCCGCTCGCAAGCGTTTTCCTAATCTTGATTTCGCAGAGAAGGTTGTCGATGCCGTAAAAGGTGCAGATGCAATCTTGCACCTGACTGAATGGAAAGAGTATCGCGAGCTTGATCCAGCAGTGATTGGTCAATTAGTGAAGCAGAAATTCCTTATTGATGGTCGCAACGCCCTTGATCGCAATCTCTGGCGAAATGCCGGCTGGCGCGTGCATGCCTTGGGGCGTACAGATTAGTTAGAAGCCAGTTTTATTATTGCGTCGAGCGTTTAGCTGGGCGCCCTTTGCCTTGGCTTCTTCGGAAATTGTGGCGAGTTGAGCTTCGACCCTTTTTGCCACAGCGTTATCTGCAGAGCCGATTATTCGTGCGGCTAGGATTCCAGCATTCTTTGCACCATCGATACTCACTGTCGCAACCGGAACGCCAGCAGGCATCTGCACAATAGAAAGTAGCGAATCCATTCCGTCAAGATTCTTTAAGGAGATAGGCACGCCAATAACAGGAAGAGTGGTTAAAGATGCAACCATTCCTGGCAGATGTGCAGCTCCGCCGGCACCAGCAATAATTACTTTGTAGCCCTTAGATGCTGCACTCTTTGCAAAATCAAACATTTCTTCGGGCATGCGATGTGCTGATACAACTTCAGCAGAGTAAGAAATCTCAAATGTATCGAGCACCTTGGCCGCTTCTTCCATTACTGGCCAATCCGAATCAGAACCCATGATGATTGCTACATCTTTACTCATCAATTACTCCGCTCATATAGTCGCGCGCATGCTCGACCTCGTGGATTAAGTGTAGAAGGTCATTGCCACATGCTGTGACATGGCCAATCTTGCGCCCAGGACGCACATCTTTTTTGTATTGATGAAAATGCAAGCTTGGATTACGCGCCATGAGGTGGAGATATGGACGATACATATCAGTCTTCTCTCCTCCCAACACATTGCCCATGACCGCGAATTCATGATTCATATCTGGGCTCCCTAAAGGCAGATCCAAGATTGCGCGAAGATGTTGCTCGAATTGAGAAGTCGCGGCCCCCTCAATAGACCAATGACCAGAGTTATGGGGCCGCATTGCAAGTTCATTGATATAAATATCATTGCCTTTAACAAACATTTCTACAGCCATGACTCCCACAACACCTACCGCTTGAGCAATCTCAAGTGCCATCTGTTGAGCGCGTTGCGCAACATCAGATGAAATTTTCTGTGCCGGGGTAATCGTCAAGACACAAATACCATCTTCTTGAACCGTCTCAACCGGTGCCCATGAAGTTGCCTGACCATGTGGCGAGCGGGCAACCATGACGGCGATCTCACTATCAAATTCGATAAGTTCTTCGATAAGAAGCGGTGAACATTCCTTGAGAATCTCTTCAAGTTCGGATGATGTCTGTACTTTCCATACCCCACGACCGTCATATCCACCGCTAATTGCCTTTGCAATGATAGGAAAACTTGTAACGCTGGATGCTGCTGTGACTATTTGGAATTCCGGAGCAGGAAAATCGCTTAACTTTCTGCGCATCTCTGCTTTATCTTGCGAATAGATAAATGCTTGCGATGGCGGATAAACCCTCACACCCGCCGACTCCAACCCTTTGATTATTGAGAGAGGGACGAGCTCATGTTCAAATGTAACGACATCGCATTGTTGGGCAAAGTTTAGAACTTCACTGAGATTGGTGTAATCACCAACTAAATGGTGAGCAACCTGGGCTCCTGAGTCATTGTCATCTTGAGCAAAAAGAAGAAGATCGATGCCGAGCGCTGTCGCCGGAGCAACCATCATGCGAGCAAGTTGACCTGCCCCTATGACGCCGACTTTAGGAAATGGCTTTGGCACTGGCCTATCGTAGATGAATCACATCTCCAACGGTGACGACCTCTCCGTTCTCCAGAAGGAGTTCTCCTGCATCAGAGACTCCTACCGCTTTGGATTTAATGGATACCCCAGCAGGAAGCAGAACCTCAACATCTGCGCCTATCGTTGAAGAAGCCTCTTTGTATTCTGCGATAAAACTCTTGCCTAGCTCCCATATTTGAAGATTTATTTCAAAGTGGTTAAGTATTGTGGCCAGAATGATATTGCGATCTAATTCATAAAAATTTTCTATTGCGAGTGAAGTTGCGGTCGGTACAGGTAGTTCTGATTCGTTCATTCCAACATTGATTCCAATACCGATAATCACACCTTTAGTAGTCGCTTGAGCAATGATTCCTGCACACTTTTTTTCGCCAATCATCAAATCATTGGGCCACTTCACAGCAACACGAGATGAATTATCAAGTGATGCAAGAGCTTCTCTTACACTCAAAGTAGCAAGCAACGTTAGAAATGACCACTCTGCTTTATCAACTTTAGGTTCGATGTACATTGAAAAAGTTAGTGCAGACATCGACGCTGCATCAAAACTACGATCAAGACGACCACGACCTGCACTTTGGTATTCACTTGCGATTACACTCTTTGCAAGAGCTTGATTGCTACTTACGAGTTGCATTAGGTCATCTTGAGTAGATCCGGTGATATCAACCACGCTTACTCGCCAGTATTGAGAGATTTCATCGGATATGCGTTTGCGATCTAGTGGCGCTCTTGGCGCATCAGTACTCATGGCTAGTACCTTATGCACATGAGCAACAATCTGCACACTACTTCAGGAAAAATAAATGACCTCCGTGATCGGATTGATGAAGCAGTTACTGCAGGCTCCGCACGCGCGGCTGAGAAACAACACGCTAAGGGAAAGAAAACAGCCCGCGAACGCATCGAAATGTTGGTTGACCCAGATTCTTTCACTGAAATTGATGAATTTGCCCGCCACCATGCCACTAATTTCGGCATGGAGAAGAACCGCCCTTATGGCGATGGAGTTGTGATTGGTACTGCAACAGTTGATGGACGACCTATCGCTCTCTACTCTCAAGATTTTACGGTTTTTGGTGGATCGCTCGGCGAGGTTCACGCAGATAAAATTGTGAAGATTGCTGACTTCGCTCTCAAATCTGGAATTCCGCTCATCGGAATCAATGACTCTGGTGGAGCACGAATCCAAGAAGGTGTTGCCTCACTCAATGGCTATGGAAAAATCTTCCGACTTAATACCCGCTCATCTGGTGTGATTCCACAGATCTCACTGATTCTTGGTCCTTGTGCTGGTGGTTCTGCTTACTCCCCCGCTCTCACAGATTTCACTGTGATGGTGAAAGAAACTTCGAATATGTTTATTACTGGTCCTGATGTAATCAAGACTGTTACTGGTGAAGATGTCGGAATGGAAGAGTTGGGTGGAGCGCTAACCCATAACACTAAATCTGGTAATGCTCATTACATGGCAGATTCAGAGGCGGATGCGATTGATTATGTAAAAGCCCTCCTCTCATACTTGCCTTCAAATAACATGGATGGCTCTCCTGTTCTGCCACCTACCCAAACACTCGATAAGAAGTCGAGCGATACAGCGCTCAATGAGTTGATTCCAGATAGCCCAAATCAGCCTTACGATATGAAGAAGCTCATCCAAGCACTAGTCGATGAAGCTGAATTCCTAGAAGTGCATTCTCTTTATGCTCCTAATATCGTTGTTGGATTTGCGCGTATCGAGGGTCAATCAATTGGAATCATTGCAAACCAACCTTCACAGCTGGCCGGAACTCTCGATATCAATTCATCAGAAAAAGCGGCTCGTTTCTTGAGATTCTGCGACGCTTTCAATATTCCAATTCTGACTCTCGTTGATGTGCCCGGATTCATGCCAGGCATCGAACAAGAGTGGAACGGAATTATCCGTCGTGGCGCAAAATTGCTCTATGCCTATGCTGAAGCTTCTGTCCCTCTGGTTACTTTGATTACTCGCAAGGCTTACGGCGGTGCCTTTATTGTTATGGGATCTAAATATCTTGGTAGCGATATCAACTTCGCATGGCCAACCGCTGAAATCGCAGTAATGGGAGCCCAGGGTGCGGTCAATATTCTTTATCGTAAAGAGCTCGCCGGCAGTGATGATGTAGAGGCCAAGCGTGCAGAGCTCATCACTGATTACACTGAAAAATTCTCAAATCCATATCTGGCAGCTGAACGAGGAACTATCGATAGCGTTATTGAACCTGAGGATTCAAGGCAATACATCACAAAGGCCTTTAGAACACTTAAGACCAAGCGTGACATCTTGCCTGCCCGCAAACACGGAAATATTCCACTCTAAATATGAAATTTACTATCGCATCCGGCAACCCAACAGAGGAAGAAGTCATTGCGCTTCAAGCTGTTCTTAAGAATCACAAAGCGGTAGAACTTAAGCCTGTGATTAAGAGAAGCGTCTTTGGTTTGCCACAACTTCGACAACCGCTTCCAAATCAGATTACTTTCGGGGCAAGGAGATTTGAGTAATGCCTCGCATTGTCCTAGCCTCGCAATCAACTTCCCGTCGCAGATTGCTGGAGGGTGCGGGATTAAACCCGACAGTCATTGTCAGCCACGTTGATGAAGAGACAGATTTTTTCACATCTATGAGCCCTGCAGATATGGTTATTGCACTTGCAATTGCTAAGGCACACACAGTGCGTGAGAACATTGATTACCCTGCGATTATCATTGGTTGCGATTCAACATTTGACGTTGATGGCATCTCATTCGGAAAGCCTGAAACTCCTGCTGTTGCAATCGAAAGAGCCCGCAAGATAAGTGGGCGCTCAGGCTGGCTCCATACTGGACATTGCATTATCGATACGGAAAAAGGTATTGAAATCGCTGATCGCATCACAACCAAAGTAACCTTCGATGTAATGAATGAAGAAGAAATCGCAGATTACGTTGCATCGGGTGAGCCGCTCAAGGTTGCAGGTGGATTTACTCTCGATGGTTTTGGCTCTCCATTTATCCCTGTCATTGAAGGTGACTATACAAATGTGGTCGGAATTTCAATGCCATTTCTCCGTCGCACCATAAAAGAGCTTGGGTATACCTGGCCACAAGTTAAGAAGATGGGCGCCTAATGAAGAGAGTCCTGATTGCTAATCGTGGCGAGATCGCGCTTCGAGTCATTCGTGCTTGCAAAGATCATGGTCTTGAATCTGTCGCCATCTATTCAGAGGAGGATCGCGATGCATTACATGCTAGAAGTGCCGATTTTGCATTCTCTCTCGATGGAGTTGTAGCAAAAGATACATATCTCAATATTCCAAAAATCATTGCTCTCGCCAAGGTTTCTGGCGCAGATGCGATCCACCCTGGATACGGTTTTCTCTCTGAAAATGCTGACTTCGCACAGGCGGTCATTGATGCAAAGTTGATTTGGATTGGTCCCTCGCCTGCTGCCATTAGCGCTCTCGGAGATAAGGTTTCCGCTCGCCGCATTGCATCAGCAGCTGGTGCACCATTAGTTGCAGGTACAAAAGATCCGGTAAATGACGCAGAAGAAATTATTGCCTTTGCGCGCGAACATGGATTGCCTGTTGCAATCAAAGCCGCCTTTGGTGGTGGTGGTCGCGGTCTTAAAGTTGCCCGCACTATTGAAGAGATTCCAGAGCTCTTTGCATCTGCTGTCCGTGAAGCTATCGCAGGTTTTGGACGCGGTGAATGTTTTGTCGAGCGTTATTTGGATAAACCTCGCCACGTAGAAACACAAGTATTAGCTGATTCTTTTGGCCACGCAGTTGTTATTTCAACTCGCGATTGCTCTTTGCAGCGCCGCCATCAAAAACTTGTTGAAGAGGCGCCTGCTCCATTTTTATCCGATGAACAGAATGCGGAGCTCTATCGCGCTTCTAAAGCAATTATGAAAGAGGCAGGTTACGTTGGTGCAGGTACGTGTGAGTTTCTTATCGGTCTCGATGGAACAATCGCTTTTCTCGAGGTCAATACCCGACTTCAGGTAGAACACCCTGTCTCTGAGGAAGTAACTGGCATTGATTTAGTTCGCCAGCAATTTCGAATTGCTATGGGAGAACCACTTGGTTTTGATGATCCAGTTATTCGTGGGCACTCGATTGAATTTAGAATCAATGGCGAAGATCCCGGTCGTTCTTTCTTGCCGGCACCAGGTCGCATCACCCAATGGGAGATTCCAACTGGGCCAGGAATTCGCGTTGATGCTGGCTTCAGAAATGGTGATGTGATTGGCGGAAACTTTGATTCACTCCTTGCCAAGCTGGTTGTCACAGGAGCAACGCGTCAAGAAGCGATTGAGCGTTCTCGCAGAGCTCTCGATGAATTTCGTGTCGAAGGGCTGGCAACGGCACTTCCATTTCATCGAGCGATAGTTCGTGATCCTAAATTCACAGATGATTTTCATGTCTACACAAGTTATATCGAAAATGAATTTATCAATGAGATTCCGATGTATGCGCCAGTGGTAGCAGATATCAAAACGAATGCAGTCTCAGAGAAGTTGATTGCAGAGGTCAATGGAAAGCGATTTGAAATCCTCGTCCATGCACCGGAGCCAGTTGTTAAGCGCCACCGTGCCAAAGCTGCCTCAGCTGCTGGTGCCACCGGAGATGCCCTCTCAAGCCCAATGCAGGGCACTGTGGTTAAAGTTGCAGTCAAAGAGGGCGATACTGTCGCAGCTGGTGATCTCATAATCGTTCTTGAGGCGATGAAGATGGAACAGCCACTTAACGCCCATAAAGATGGAGTAATCAGAGAATTGAAAGCTGTTGTTGGAGAGAGCGTTTCGAGCGGAACCGTTCTCTGTGAGATTATTCAGGCATGACCTCAACTGATTCTCGAGAAGATAACCTGCTTTACACAGATCCACTCGCCGCAGCAACAGAAGCTGCCTGCGAGATAGCCAAGCGGACCGGGGTCGCATCTCATGATGTCGCGCTGGTGATGGGATCGGGTTGGGTAACTGCTGTAGATGCTCTTGGTACTCCCGCTTATGAATGCGATGCGCATGAGATTACTGGATTTGCAGCTCCTGCCGTTGAAGGACATTCTGGCAAAGTTCGTTCTTATGAGATCAAGAGTGGTGATAAAACTATTCGCGCACTTGTCTTCTTGGGGCGTACCCATCTCTATGAAGGCAAAGGGATGGAACCTGTTGTTCACGGAGTTCGCACCGCCGTTAAGGCTGGGTGCAATGTTGTGATTCTTACCAACGCTTGTGGCGGAATAAATGCAAAGTACAAAGTTGGTGAACCCGTATTGATTCGTGACCATATCTCACTAACCGCGGCATCTCCACTTTCAGGTGCTACATTCGTTGATCTCACAGATTTATACAGCAAGCGCATTCGTGAAATTGTTAAGGTCGAAGATTCTTCACTGCAAGAAGGTGTTTACGTTCATTGGCGTGGCCCAACATATGAAACACCTGCGGAAATTTTAATGATGCGCACTATGGGTGCAGACCTTGTTGGAATGTCGACCGTGCCTGAGGCTATTGCAGCACATGCTCTTGGCGCTGAAGTTCTTGGCATATCACTCGTCTCAAATGCAGCCGCCGGCATGACTGGTGAAAAACTTAACCATGAAGAGGTAATTGCTGCTGGAAAAGCTGCCGCTAGCCGAATGGGCGAACTTCTTAAGAATGTAATTCCAAAGATAGTTTAAGAACGAATTTAATGATTAGAGTAGAGCTCCGAAACGAGGTTGAAGCCTGGATTGCCGATGATCCTGATCCAGTAACCGCTGCACAGCTTCAGACATATCTCGATAATGACGACATTGCTTCGCTAAACCCACTCTTTAACGGCTTCTTGCAATTTGGAACCGCGGGCTTGCGTGGCCCAATCGGTGCTGGTCCATCATGTATGAACCGCGCTGTTGTTGGACGTACCGCCGCTGGCTTAGCTTCCTATATGAGCAAGCGCGGAATGAAGAAGGTCGTAATTGGCCGCGATGCTCGTTATGGGTCAGAGGATTACACCATTGAAAGTGCCGAGATTCTCAGCGGTGCTGGCATGGATGTCTATATTCTGCCGCGTCCGCTACCGACTCCTGTTCTGGCTTTTGCAACAGCACAGCTTGGTTGCGATCTGGGAATCATGGTGACAGCAAGTCACAATCCCCCGCAAGATAATGGCTATAAGGTTTATATCGGGCCTGATGCCGATGGAATTAAGTATGCCTCATCGCAAATTATCAATCCAACAGATGGGTTCATTGCCGACGAAATAACGGCAATCACCTCACTTAAATCACAACCGCGTGGAAACAAATGGACCGTACTTGGCGAAGATGTCATCACTGAATACATCAATCGCACAATAAAGATTGCGCCTCGTCCAGGTGATATCAAGATTGTTTATACCGCCATGCATGGTGTTGGAACCGAGATAGTGCAACGTGTTTTTAACCATGCAGGATTTGCAACGCTGATTTTAGTCGATGAGCAGTGCACGCCCGATCCCGATTTTCCAACAGTTGCTTTTCCAAATCCTGAAGAACCAGGTGCTATCGACCTAGCTCTGGCAAAGGCGAGAGATTTTGGTGCAGATTTAGTTATTGCAAATGATCCTGATGCCGATCGTTGCGCTGCAGCAGTGAATGACCCTGTTGTCGGTTGGCGTATGTTGCGCGGGGATGAACTAGGGGTCATCTTTGGTGAATGGATTGCCAGAAAACATCCATCGGGTACTTTCGGAAATTCGATTGTCTCTTCATCTGCGCTTCGAAAAATTGCCGCACATTACAATGTGCACTTTCAAGAAGTTCTCACAGGATTTAAATGGCTTGCAAAAATTGAAGATTTAGCTTTTGGGTACGAAGAAGCAATTGGCTATGCCGTTGACTCAGATACCGTGAATGATAAAGACGGTATCTCGGCAGCGCTTTTTCTCGCGCAAATTGCTACCGATCTCAAGCGCGATGGCCTCACCCTGCTTGATCTCCTCAATGAAGTATGGGTTCGCCATGGTTTTCACGGCACAGAGCAAATCTCAATACGGGTAGCAGATATGGGAGCAATCACCAGGCTGCTCTCGTCTCTACGCCAGAACCCACCTGCAGAGATTGCCGGAATCGCCGTCGAGAAGATTGATGATCTCAATGTACCTACAGATGCTCTGCCACCCACAGATGGCTTAAGGATTTGGTTAGCCGGTGGGATTCGCATCATCATCAGACCCTCTGGAACTGAGGCGAAGATGAAGTGCTACATCGAAGTGATTACAAAAGATAGTAAGGAAGCAGCAAAGGCACTGGATCAGTTGAGAGGACCTTTAACAACTTTTCTTACAAGCTGATTTTAGCTTTCGAAACGCTCTTTAAACTCATCGAGCATCGCAGCTGCCGCACTTGCACCACTTCGTTTTACACCAGCATCCATAAATGCCAATAACATATCAAGATTCTTAACGCCACCTGCGCTCTTGACTTCGATCTTTGGAGAAACAGATGCACGCATTAATACAACATCTTCTAAAATTGCCCCGGTAGGTGCGAACCCTGTTGAAGTCTTTACATAGTCAGCACCCGATGCTTCGACGAGCTGGCAAGCTTTTACAATCTCCTCTTTGGTGAGATAGGCATTTTCAAGAATTACTTTGACTTGATTGCCCGACGCCACAGCCACAACTGCAGCAAGTTCATCACGAACCTCGTCATACATCCCTGACTTCATCCAGCCAATATTGATCACGACATCTATTTCAGTTGCTCCATCAGCAACTACCTGCTTAGTTTCAAATACTTTGACAGAAGTCGCAGAGTTTCCGTGAGGGAAACCCACAACGGTTCCAACATGAACATCGCTACCCCGCAGGATATCTGCGCAGAATGCGACATCGGCTGGCTTGCAACAGACAGAGGCGACATCGTATTTCAGTGCAACCTGACAACCTTCGCGCACTTCTTCGCGGGTCATATCCGGGCGCAACAAGGCATAGTCGATTGTCTTGGCAACCTGCTTGAGGGTGTATTTACTGTGCGCCATTAATTGCTCCTCATCTATTCGCCAGCAATCTGAGCAAATGCTGGCTTAACTATTTCTTCAATGATTTCAAGTCGTTCTTCAAAGGGAATGAAAGCACTTTTGAGAGCATTGATGGTGACGCGCTGCAGGTCCTGGAAATTCCAATCGCACTCTTTAACAAGTTGATTCATTTCATGCGACATTGAAGTCGCCGACATCAAGCGATTATCGGTATTGAGCGTGATGCGAAAACGAAGCTTGGCGAGCTTTGCAATTGGGTGATCTGCAAAACTTGTTGCGACACCTGTCTGAATATTTGATGACGGACACATTTCAAGAGGAATACGACGGTCGCGCACGTATGAGGCAAGGCGCCCTAAACGTGGTGGGGTATGGTTAAAGTCAACATCGTCAGCGATGCGGACTCCGTGTCCTAAGCGCTCTGCACCACAGATTTGAATTGCTTCCCAAATTGACGGAAGACCGTAGGCCTCGCCGGCGTGAATGGTGAAATGAGCATTCTCGCGACGCAGATATTCGAAGGTATCGAGCTGATCGCTTGGCGGAAAACCATCTTCTGGACCAGCGATATCAAATCCAACAACGCCTTTATCGCGATACTTGACCGCAAGCTCTGCCACTTCCTGTGAAAGATTATTCTGGCGCATTCCGCACAGCAGTGAAACCACACGAATTTTATTGCCTTCGGCAAGGGCATCACTTTCTCCCAGTCGGAAACCTTCGAGAATCGCTTCAACCGCGCCTGGTAAATCTAGTTCGCCTGTTGTAAGTAACTCAGGGGCCATACGGACTTCTGCATAGACAACGCCATCGCGGGCCAAGTCAATTGCGCATTCACGGGCAACACGAACAACATCCTTACGACGTTGCATGACTGCAACAGTGTGGGCAAAGGTTTCAAGGTAGAGAACAAGAGAGCCGGAATCGCAAGAAGCACGGAACCACTCTGCTAATTCAGCGGGATCGGTAGTTGGAAGTGAATGGTTGATCTCTTTTGATATCTCAATAATTGTCTCTGGACGCAAACCACCATCAAGGTGATCGTGCAGTAGGGCTTTTGGTAAACGCTTTACTTGCCCTTCGTTCGGTTTCTTTAATAAATCTGGATTTGTTGTACTCATCCTTCAATCCGTTCTATTACAAGTGGTAGACGATTAACGGTTCCATTTTCAACGATCGCAACAGCGCCTTCAAGAATCTCAAGCGCACGCTCAAATCGAGGTGCTTCATCTGTATGGAGGGTGAAAAGCGGAGCACCCGCTTCGATGTAATCGCCCGGTTTTGCATGCATCTCAATACCAGCACCAGCTTGAACCTTTTCTCCTTGCTTGGAGCGTCCAGCGCCCAAGCGCCAAGCAGATACGCCAACCTTCATCGCATCCATTGTCGTAATGATTCCACTATTGGTTGCTGTAACAATATGTTGTTCGCGAGCCACCGGCAGCGCAGCATCTGGATCCCCACCTTGGGCAGTAATCATGCGGCGCCAATGATCCATCGCACTGCCATCTTTAAGTGCATCGGCAGGATCTTTACCGATAATCCCAGCTGCATCAATCATTTCGCGGGCTAACAATATTGTTAACTCAACAACATCTGTTGGTCCACCACCGGCAAGAACTTCAACTGATTCACGCACTTCAAGCGCGTTTCCAGCGGTAAGCCCTAGCGGAACATCCATGGCAGTTACTAGTGCCCGCATCTTTACGCCGGCATCAACACCTAACTGCACCATGGTACGGGCCAGCTCGCCCGCTTTGGCAGGGTCTGACATAAAGGCACCTGAGCCAGTCTTTACATCAAGTACTAACGCTGAAGTTCCTTCAGCAATCTTCTTACTCATAATTGATGAGGCAATGAGTGGAATCGCTTCAACTGTAGCGGTGACATCGCGGAGGGCATAAAGCTTCTTATCAGCGGGAGCAAGACCTGCACCAGCTGCGCAGATAACAGCGCCAGTATCTTTAAGGACTTGCAACATTTCATCATTTGAAAGTGAGGCACGCCAACCTGGAATTGATTCAAGTTTATCGAGAGTTCCACCTGTGTGGCCAAGGCCTCGACCAGAAAGTTGAGGAACCGCTCCCCCACATGCAGCAACGAGCGGTGCAAGTGGAAGAGTAATTTTGTCGCCGACACCACCTGTTGAATGCTTATCGGCTGTCTTGCGATCAAGTGAAGACCAATTCATTCGCTCACCACTATTGATCATCGCGTTAGTCCAGCGAGATATTTCGCGAGAGTTCATGCCATTAAGAAGAATCGCCATAAGTAGCGCTGACATTTGTTCATCGGCAACTGCGCCGCGTGTGTAGGCATCAACAACCCAGTCAATCTGCGGATCACTTAACTCGTTGCGATCTCGCTTAGCTGCGATTATCTCTACAGCAGCGAATGGTTCAATCACGAAAGTCTGCTCTCGATCTCTTCGGGGCCAAAAGCCCACGGCAATAGATCGCTCAATGGCTTCACACCTTGATCTGTCATAAGCAGAAGATTTGAACCACCATGCTCTTGCAAGAGCTGTCTGCAACGCCCACACGGCATCAGTGGATTGCCAGCAATATCGACACAAGCAAATGCAACAAGTCGTCCGCCTCCTGAAGAGATCAGAGATGAGACGAGACCGCATTCAGCGCAGAGAGTTAAGCCATAACTAGCATTCTCAACATTGCACCCTGTGACGATGCGCCCATCGTTTACCAAGGCTGCGACGCCTACCGGAAACTTCGAATAAGGCACATAAGCCTTCTTCATCGCAGCAACCGCTTCAGTGCGCAGTTGCTCCCAATTAATCTCCACTAGCGTGAACCGCCGCCGCGTTTATACGGAATTCCATCTGCCGCCGGCGCTCGAACTTTTCCGATAAAACCAGAGACGGCAATGATGGTGGCAATATAAGGCGCCATCAACATAAATTCAGATGGAATTGGCGTTCCAATAATTGTAAGAAGGCCTTGCAGATTATCGGCAAAGCCAAAGATCAAAGCTGCTCCGACTGCTCCCATTGGGCTCCAGCGCCCAAAGATGAGCGCTGCGAGTGCGATAAATCCTTTACCTGCAGTCATCTCCTTACTAAATGATCCGACTGCTCCCAAGGTGAAGAAGGCGCCACCTAGACCTGCAATAGCTCCAGCAAGGATCACGTTCTTGAAGCGAAGGCGATTTACATTGATACCTACGGATTCAGCTGCAGTTGGGTGCTCTCCAACTGCGCGAGTACGTAGTCCCCATTTGCTCTTAAAGAGCGTGATGTGAATCAAAGTAACGACGATATACATCAAATAAACGATGATGCTCTGTGCGAAGAAGATTGGCCCAATCACAGGAATCTTCGAGAGCAAAGGTATTTCAATCGGAACAAAGGCAACTGCTGAGTTCCAATCTGATTGGTAAGGGATCAACAGTTTCTTGTAGAAGAAGTTAGTGAGGCCAATTACAAGCACGTTGAGAACGAAGCCAAGGATCACCTGATCGATTCCGTACTTAATTGCAAACACAGCAAGAAGGAGTGCGATAAGTGCGCCAGCAAATGGAGCAAAGAGCAGCCCAAGCCAGTTATTTGCAAAGAGCGATGCTAGGACTCCTGAGACAAAAGCACCTGCCAGTAATTGGCCCTCAATTGCAATATTGATGACACCTGATCGCTCTGAAATCACGCCTGCCATAGCTCCAAAAATCAATGGAACGGATAGCAGAAGCGCACCCTGAAGTAGTCCGGTAAAGGGAACAAACTTTCCAGATGCAGCCCATGAGAGGAAAGACATCAAAAATGCAGAACCGAATATGAAACTTACGATGCGCGAACTGCGCTTAACTTTAAAGAGGAAGGTAGCTAAGAAGGTTGTTAAGAGCGCGAGAATTGCAAAGAGAGTTGATGCCGTCTTTGAATCAATAATCCACTCTTTAAGAAGAATCCACTCTCCCCCAAGTACAAAGCCGTAAGTAACAGGTGCGCTCTCTTTAGGCAGATAAGCAAAGACGATGATTGCAAATAGAGACAGCACAAACATCGTGACTAGACCGCGGAATTTACGGCGCTCTGGTGCAGACATATTCTTTGGGTTAAAGGATGACATCAGCCGTTCCATCCCTTCGAGGCCATTGCTTGGCCTTCATCGACGCTCTTCAATCTAAAGATTGCTTTTATTACAGCAGGAGCTGCAATAAATAGAACTACTAGCGCTTGAATAATGAGAACGATATCGAGCGGTGTCTCAGTGCTTGCCTGCATCGTTAATCCACCAGCACGCAGGGCGCCGAAGAGAAGAGCTGCTAGAACAGTGCCAAGCGGAGTTCCGCGACCAAGGAGCGCAACTGTGATTGCATCGAATCCAAAACTGCCTCCTACTTCATTGGTGAGTGCGTGATCAGCGCCAAGAATATGAACGGCGCCACCAAGTCCGGCGAGAGCGCCAGCTATCACCATTACAAATGTTGTTGATTTTGCAACAGAGATTCCAGCAGTACGTGACGCTTTAGCATTTGCGCCAACCGCTCTAAATTTAAATCCGAGCGTACTGCGATTGAGTAACCACCAGATTGCGGTGGCTGCAAGGAGGGCGATAAAAATTCCGGCATGAAGTCGGTAATCCTGACCAGCCAAACGTGGCAATCGTGAACTCTCAAGAACCTCAGGAGCAATTGGGTCCATACGACCTTCGCGTAAGAATGCCTTTGTGCTAAGTAACCAGAGCAAGAAATAGCTCGCTACATAGTTGAGCATAATTGTCACAATTACTTCGTGGGCTCCAGTACGGGCTTTAAGTAGACCAACGAATCCACCATAGAGGCCTGCACAAATGATTGCCGCTGCAATTGCTGCTAACGCATGAAGAACTATTGGAAGTTCAAAAGTAAAACCAACATAGCTGGCACCGATAGCACCAACAATAAATTGTCCCTGCGCTCCGATATTAAAGAGCCCTGCTTTAAAGGCAAGTGCTACCGATAGTCCGGTAAGAATCAGCGGAGTTGAAACAACTATTGTTTCTGAGAGCGGATAGAGGCCTCCGAAGAATCCCGTATCAGCCAACTGCGGATCATAAATTGAACCGCGAAAGAGCGCCCAGTATGCCGAACCTGCAATCGAAAGCGCCTTTCCTAGCATCGCTAATGGATCGCCCTTGAGGGCCAAAACCTTTGGGTCGGAGAATGCGATGAGCAGTCCACTCACAAAGAGCGCCACAACTAGGGCAAGAATAGGAAGCTTGATTTTCTGTAAAACTTTTCTCATTTCTTGACACCTGCCATTAATAAACCTAACTCTTCTCGAGAAGTATCTGCAGGAACAATTGCAATAAATTCACCGCGATACATGACAGCAATACGATCAGCTAGACCGACTACTTCATCGAGTTCGGTGCTAAAGAGCAGAACTGCTCGGCCTGAATCTCGCTCAGCAATAATCCGTTCATGAACAAATTCAATCGAGCCCACATCAAGTCCACGAGTTGGTTGTGAGGCGACAACAAGTCGTACCGGGCGAGAGAGTTCACGGGCCAATACAACTTTCTGCTTATTTCCGCCAGAGAGTGATGAGGCAGGATCCTTCGGCGAGAGCGCTCGAATATCAAATTCTGCAACTCTTGTTACACCATTTTCGGCAACAGCTGATTGAGAGATAGCTGCACCCTTTGAAAATGGAAGTAAATCATGAAGATCTAAGATCAGGTTTTCTTCAATACTAAATGAAGAGATCAATCCATCTTCTTCACGGGATTCAGGTATAAAAGCGATACCTGAGTGCAGAGCTGTCCGCACCGATGCACCAGCAAGGTTCTTTCCGTCCAGAGTAATCTCGCCCTCGATATGTTCTTGCAGTCCCACAATCGCTTCAGCAAGTTCGCTCTGCCCGTTACCTTGAACGCCAGCGACCGCGAGGATCTCGCCATCTTGAATTGAGAAAGTTATACCCTTTACGAGTGCTCGCCCCGTGTAATCACGTACAGTTAAATTGCGGACATCGAGTGCGACCTTGCCTAGCTTAGGTGCGCTCTTATCGACATCGAGTGATACTGGGCGTCCCACCATGAGAGTTGCTAGTTCAGCTTGGCTCGCCGATGGTGATGCGGTGCCTACAACCTTGCCACGTCGAATGATTGTGATTTTATCGGCTGCTTCACGAACTTCGCGGAGCTTATGGGTGATAAAGACGATAGCAGTACCTTGATCTCGCAACTTCTTCATATTGCGAAGTAATTCATCTGTCTCTTGCGGTGTAAGGACCGCTGTTGGCTCATCCAAAATCAAAACTTTTGCATCATAAATAAGGGCGCGAATAATCTCGACGCGCTGCTGGATTCCAACAGGTAAATCTTCTACAAGTGCATCAGGGTCAACATCGAAATTAAACTCAGCTGAGACTCGCAAAATCTCGCGACGCGCACTCTCTAAATCTAGAAATCCGGGGCCTTTAACTTGTTCGTGACCCAAAACAATGTTTTCAGCAACAGTAAAGACAGGAATCAACATAAAGTGCTGGTGAACCATACCTATGCCAGCTGCAAGAGCATCGAGCGGAGATTGGATATCAAGAACTTTGTTGTCTACTGAAATTGTTCCCTCATCGGGGGCAAGTAAGCCATAAACAATATTCATAAGCGTTGATTTGCCCGCACCATTTTCACCTAAAATCGCGTGAATCTCACCGGATTCAACTTTTAGATCAATTGAATCATTTGCAGTGAGGGCGCCAAAGCGCTTGGTAATGCCACGTAATTCGAGGGACATGAGCGTCAATCTACTGGGTAAATTCGCTTTATACAAAGAGAAAAGCGGGGCCGATGAAAAATCATCGGCCCCGCTTTTGCAAGCAGTTTAGTTAATTACTTAACTGAAATCTTGCCATTCTTGATATCTGTTCCAAGCTTTACAACCTCTTGACGAAGTGCTGATGGCACGACGCGGATGAGATCGTGGTACGGAGCAAGCTTTGTACCCTGGTTTGCAAATGTGCCCATGTAACCCTTTGATGAGAACTTGTTGTTCGCAACATCGAGAATCACGTTCTGAACTGAAAGGTCAACGCGCTTCATAACTGAAGTAAGAAGAACCTTGCGGTAGCTGTTTGCAGATACGAATCCATCAGTATCTACCCAGATTACATATGACTTCTTAGAAGCGATTGAGTTAGCAGCTGTTGCGCCAGCTAGACCACCTGCGACAGGAAGGATGACATCTGCACCCTGCTGCTCGAAGTTCTTTGAGATCTGGAGTGCCTTAGCTGAATCACCGAAGCCACCAACCATGGTGCCTTCTTGTGTCTTGATATCCCAACCGAGGACCTGGACGTTCTTACCCTTGACCTTGTTGTA
>Ga0164293_10001748_pt1 | contig 18305 bp, 17 predicted proteins | sample GEODES118metaG_FD_111487 | JGI IMG/M metagenome (GOLD analysis project Ga0164293, IMG submission 111487) | Eutrophic lake water microbial communities from Lake Mendota, Wisconsin, USA - GEODES118 metaG | ecosystem: Environmental > Aquatic > Freshwater > Lake | place: USA: Lake Mendota...
GGAATGCACGCCGCTCGACCCGCGCACCTTCGAGCGCGAGCGACTCACGGCGCGCTACAAGGCCACCGGCTCGCGCTGCTGCTGATTGGCGCTCAGCGCCATCCATATCGCCGCGCCCACCGCGAGCCCGGCCCCCATGGCGAACGCCGTCCCGGCCGAGTAACGGTCCCACACGTAGCCGAAGAGCACACTCGCAGGGAGCGCGGCGGCGCCGACGAGGCCGTGATACCAGCCGAACGCCGTGCCGCGCTGCGCCGGAGCCACGAGATCGGCGACCAACGCCTTCTCGGAACCCTCCGTGAGCCCGAAGACGGCACCGTATGCGGCGAACAGCGCCCACGCGTGCCATTGGGCCTCGGCGAGCGCGAAACCAGCGTACACCGCCGCGTAAAGCAACCAGCCAGCCACGATGAGGGGCCGGCGGCCAATCCGGTCGGACAAGGCGCCACCGGGCGTGCTCGACGCACTCTTTACCACGTGCAATGCCACCCATACCAGCGGGATGAGCGCCGTGGGGACCCCGAGCTGCGACGCGCGCAGCAGCAGAAAGGCATCGGTGGAATTCCCGAGCGTGAAGAGCATCACCGGCGCGATACCGGCCCAGAAGCGCGTGGGGAGCGCCACGCGCGCCTCACGCCCGCGAATGGGAGCCGCCAAGTCCGCCGGACGCTCTTCCTTCACCGCCACGAGCGCCACCAGCACCGCCAGCGCGCCCGGCACCGCGGCCACCCAGAACACGTGACGCATCGGCATGGCGAGCCACTGCAGGCATGCCAACGCGATGAGCGGTCCCACCACGGCCCCGGCGTGGTCGGCCGCGCGGTGAAATCCGAAGGCCCGTCCGCGCTGCTCCACCGGGACAGACGCCGCCAGCAACGCATCGCGTGGCGCACCGCGGAGACCCTTCCCCACCCGATCGGTGAGTCGAATGGCGAGCACGTGCGCGCCGGTTTGGGCGATCGCCACCATGGGGCGCACAAGACTGGCCAGACCGTAGCCCAACACGATGAGCGGCTTGCGCCGCGACACTCGATCGGACCACCATCCACTCGCAACCTTGAGCAGCGCGGCCACGGCTTCGGCGGCGCCTTCGATCACGCCCACCATTTGCACGGACGCGCCCAGCGTGCCCACGAGAAACAGCGGCAGGAGCGGCGCGATGATTTCACTCGAGGCGTCGGTGAGAAAACTCACCGCGGCGAGAGCGAGCACATTGCCGCGCGGCCGCCATGCGCGCTGTTCGTCGTGAGGGGATGCTGATGGTTCTCCGGCCACGCGTCGGCCTCCGATCGTCTCCGTCGACGAATAACAAGTGGACCACGACGTGGGTGAACACGTACGCGGCGGTGACGTCCACGCAGCAGACGTGGGCACTCGAGCAACAGGTGTCGCTCGCCGCCGTCGCTGCGCCCACCGGGAACGAAGGTCCCCGGGCACGCGCCATGCAACAGGGGCTGCAGCAGGCCGGTGCGCGGGCGTGCCATCTCGATGCCGTGGGGAACGTGTGTGCGTCCTTCGGTGAAGGCAAGGACGCACCGCTCGTCTGCCTCGCGCATCTCGACACCGTGTACGATGCCGGGCCCCCGCAGGACGGGGTCGTGGCCGTACACCGGCATGCGACGCGGCTGCGTGCGCCGGGCATCGGCGACAACAGCCGGGGACTCGCAGCCATGCTCCTTTTGGCGCGCGTGCTCGGCCTGCCCGACGTGCGTACGCAGCTACGGCGCCCCGTGCATCTGGTGGCGACCGTGTCAGAAGAAGGCGAAGGGAATCTGCGCGGGGCGCGGGCGTGGTTCGATGCGGCGGAGCAACGTGGCGTCGTTCCCTACGCCGCCGTGGCCATCGACGGGCCCGGTGACGAGAGTATCGTGCATCACGCCGTCGGCTCACATCGGCTGCGTGTCACAGTGCACGGCGACGGCGGCCACAGTTGGGTGCATGCCGACGCGGCCAACCCGATTCATGTGCTCGGCGAGTTCATTGCCCGCGTCTCGCGCCTTGGTGATGCCCGTCGTCGCGATGCCGTCGTCCACGTCACGCGCATGCAGGGCGGCGAATCACTCACCGGCATTCCCCAACGGGCGTGGGTCGACGTGGACCTGCGCGGGACATCGGCGGCGCGTATCGACGCGGTCAGGCGCGAGCTCATGCGGCTCGTGCAGCAGCTCACGCCACCGACCCTGCGCGCCTCAGTCACGATACACGGCGATCGCCCCGCTGGCTCGCTCGACGACGCGCATCCTCTCGTGGATGCCGCACGGCGCGCCACGGAAGCCGTTGGGGTCACCCCGCGCTCGGCCTCGGCGAGCACCGATGCGAACATCCCGCTGTCACGAGGCATTCCGGCCATCGCCATTGGCGCGGGCGGCTGCGGTGGCGGTGCGCACACCAGCGAGGAGTGGTACGACGACACGACGGGCGCGCGCGGGCTCACGCGCCTGCTGCGACTCGTGCTCGATCTCGCTGTTACCGCGTAGCCACCACGAGCGACACGATACAGGCGACGACCAGCCCCACACTCACCCATCCGCCCATGCGGGACCACCGCGGCGGACGGGCCTCCCCCACCACCTTGGCATCGGCCGCGAGCATCACGAGCGCCACGAGGTGCAGGGGAAGCACCACGGCGTTCACCACCTGGCTCGCGTAGATGAGCGGAATGAGCGGTAGACCAGGGAGCGCCACCACGCTCACGGCGGCGACCGTGAGGCCGACGAACGCGGCGTAGAACCACTGGAAGTGATGCCCATCGAGCCCCAGCGATGCCGGCTCGTTCACCCCTTCGGCAATGGAGTATGCCGTCGCAATTGGCACGATGGCGGCGGCCAGCAGCGACGCGCCAAGCAGGGCGGCACCGAACAACACCGTTGCAAAGGCGCCGGCCAGCGGGCGCAGCGCCATGGCGGCGTCGGCGGCGGTCTCCACGTGTGCGTTCGTGCTGTGCAGCGTAGCCGCGCACGCCACGGCAATCGCCAACCCCACGACACCCGTAAGCAGCGAGCCGATCACGACATCGACACGCGCCCACTTCAACGTGCCCACGGTGATCTTTTTGTCCACCGCATACGACTGAATGAACGCGAGTCCCCACGGCGCGAGCGTCGTGCCGAGCGCCGCCGACAGCGCCACCCATCCCGATGTATTCAGTGGCATGCGCGGTACGATGGCCCCTGTCGCCACCGCCGACCAGTCGGGCCCGGCAAGCACACCGTCGATGATGTACAGCGCGAGTGTCGATGACACGATCAGCAGCACACGCTCGACGCGTTTGAACGAGCCCATCACCACCATGAGCGCAATGAGCGCACCGGCGAGCGGCGCGCTCACCCAGGAGGGAATCCCCACGAGTGATCCGGCAGCCGCAATCCCGGCATACTCGGCGCAGATCGTCCCGAAGTTGGCGAAGAGCAGTCCCAGTACCGCGGCGTAGCCCCAGCCACGTCCCCAGCGACTCCGCACGAGCGCCACGAACCCCTTACCGGTGACCGCCCCCAGTTGCACGGCCATCAGGTGGAACTGCACCAGCAGGATCGTGGACGCCGGAATGATCCACAGCAGCCGGTAGCCGTGTTCGGTGCCGAGGATCGAATACGTGGTGATCCCGGCGGGGTCATCGTCGGAGAGTCCGGCGAGCAAACCCGGCCCAAGCACCGCCAGAAAGGCGGCCCAGGCACCGGGGCGGGCCGACCGAAGTGCCGCGAAACGCAAACCGGTACCGCGGTGGTGGTGAGCCACCACGTGCTGCGGGGGGCGACGCATGTTGGAATGTACCCTTGGATGGTGGCGAGGGTACGGGTGCGGGGGCGTGCGGGGGTGGGTCTCGAACGGCAGACGGCAGACGGCAGTTCAAGAGTGCCCGTCGCCCAAACCCACGTCAGACCAGCTCGAACGCCGGCGAACTCGGCGTCGTCTGAAAGAACAGCGCGCGGTGCGACGCACTGTGATGTACGCGCAGATACTTCTCCCGCCAGCGGCTCGCAAAACGCTCCGCATCGACCGTGGGCACCATCGCCCACACCGCACCACCGAATCCCGCACCGAATGCGCTGGCCGCCGTTGCACCAAGTTCGCGCGCGTACCGCTGCAGGTGCACGGTCTCGGCGATCTGATTCTCGAGCGCACGCTCGGCGCCAGCCTGCGACTTGTCCACCAGTCGTCCGAACTCGGTGAGATCGTTGGCAACGAGCGCTTCCGCCGCACGCGGGACGATCACGAACGTTTCGTCGAAGAACTGCCCGAGTCGTCCCACCAGATGTCCGGCCGAGAACTCCTCCGAGGCCGACGCTTCCGCCGCGGTAACCAGAGCGGGCGGGACTTCGCCGAACGGCGCATCACCAGCCGCCGCAAGGAAAGCATCACGCAGCGTGCGGACCTGTTCGCCACCCGTCGCATTCCACGCCTGCACGAGGTGGTGTGCCGTACGTGCGGCGCGATTGTAGCGCTCTTTCGCCGCGCCCGTCTTGGCGGCCACCACGCCACTCACGCCCACCACGAAGGTGTGGGTCGACGGCCACGGGACGGAGCGTTCGAACCGTACCGGCGCCCACGAATACACTTCCAGACGCCCGCGCTCACTGCAGAGAATCGCCGTCTGATCCTGCGCCCCGCCGAGCGTACCCACGCCCTTGTGACCGGTGAGCACCCCGTAGTCCATGCCGTTCTCGAGGGCGCCCACGTACCCCGCGAGATCGGCGCGATCATGCAGCGCCTGCCCCCACAGCGGGTGCGACGGCAGATCGAACAACGCCGAAAACGCGAGTGTGAGCCCCACGGTCAGCGCACTCGAGCTCGATACGCCCGCAGCCGGAGGCAGGTTGCTGGCCAACGCGACTTCGGCCCCCTGCATCTGCTCACCGAAGTTCCGCAGCAGACGGTTCACCACGGTGCGCGGGTAGATCGACCACGGGACCGCCCCGCGGGACGGCGCATCGAGCGACAGCGACAGCGCCTCACGCCGGCGCGCATCGCGTAGCACGACGGTGCGGTCTGCCCGTTTGCGGGCGACGATCACGATGCCGCGCTCCACCGTGCACAACAGCGAACGTCCCCCGGCATAATCCACGTGCTTGCCGAGCACTTCGATGCGACCGGGCACGATCCACACCCGGCGTTCGGTAGAGGGCACTTCCGCCTCGTCGAGGGCCTCGTGCGCCTCGCGCAGCAGCGAGCGATACGCATCGGCCACGACAGGCGAAAAGCCAGCCGCTTCGAAGGTGTGCCGGACGAAGAAATCAGTCACGAGACGGGCCGCTCACGGGCGTGGATCGAGATGGCGCAACCGATCCACAACGCCGGCGATATCGCCGCGGCGCGAGAGGTCGAGCACCGGCGCTGCGAGACGCACGACGCGCACGGGCACCCCCTCGCGCACCGCCAACGCCACGGCTTCGGGAAGCTCGAATTCCCCGCGCACCGACTTCGGGACGCGGCGACACGCCTCCACCACAGCCGGCGTCACGGCCCAGAGGTTCATGCCGACCCAGCGCGCGGCCTCACTCGCGAGGTCGAGCGAGTCACCAGGTTTTTCGACGATGCCCGCGAGGAAGCCGTCATCGCCCACGTCGAGTACGGCAAACGACCGCACGCGTTCGGCGTCGATGTTGCCCTCGTCTACCAGCGCATCACGATCGAATGCGACGACCCCTGCCGTCTCGTCTGCGGCGAGTCGCCGGAACGCTTCCACCGGGTAGTAGTTGTCGGCGTTGAGCACGAGGAATGGCTCGTCACCGATGACCGCCGCCGCGCTCGTCACGGCATTGGCCGTCCCGATCGGTTCGTCCTGCACAGCGAACCGCACACGGGTGCGCACCGGGGGTGCCTCGTGCCCGAAGTGCTGCCGAATGGCATCATGCTCCGGGCCGATCACCAGCACCACCTCGGTGATACCGGCATCGGCGAGTGCCGAGATCACGTACTCCAGAAACGGGCGACGAATGGGGATCATCCCCTTCACGCCCGTTTCCGCCGCGGCGGCCTGCGATGCCTCGAGAGCAGCCGTGGCATCAGCGCGTCGCATGCGCGTGCCCAGCCCTCGGGCCATGATGACCGCCGTGCGAATCATGGGCGGCGGAAAGACCAGTTGCAGGACGGCAACTCAGCCGGCCGCAATGGCGGGCCCCTGCGGCGCCGTGCTCGTGCGCCACGCCCCGCGCGTGAAGTCGGGGAACTTCACCGGCGCACTGCCCTTGCGGATCGACTGCTCGCACAACGCATACGGCACACTCCACGCGGCCGCGTCGTACACATCGAAATCGGGCGCCAGCCCTTCGCGCATGCACTGCACCAGGCGATACGCCATGATGAAGTCCATGCCGCCGTGCCCGCCGTTCTTGCGGGCGAGCTCACCGACCGCCGTCCACAACGGATGTTCGTACTTGCTCTTGTACTCGCTGAGCGGCGTCCACTTCTCGCCTCCCGCCGTGCCGTCGATGTAGAGGCGCGGGGGATAGTCGTTGAACACCGCCTTCGAGCCCTGGAGATTATTGAGCCGCGAATACGGGCGCGGGCTGGTGACGTTGTGCTGCAGCAGAATCGTGCGCCCCTTCGCCGTCTTGATGAGCGACGTGTTCACATCGCCCGTCTTGTACGTTTCCGTCCACTTGGGGCTGTCCTTGGGCTCGTGCTGCTCACGCCATTCGGTCAGGCCAGCCTCGGGTGACGACATGGACACGATGTGCTCGAAGCGGTCGCCGCGATGGATGCCGAGATACTGCGCCACCGGCCCGAGGCCGTGCGTGGGATACAAGTTCGTGTCGTGCTGCGTGTGGGGGAAACGGCGCCAGAGTCCCTCGTCGCGATTCTCGAACAGGATGGCACGCAGGTCGTGATTGTACGCCGCCTCGGCGTGCAGCAACGTGCCGAACACCCCCTCACGCACCATGCGGAGCACTGTGAGTTCGCTGTTGCCGTAGCAGCAGTTCTCCATCATGAGGCAGTGCCGGCGCGTCTTTTCCGACGTTTCCACCAGCGCCCACGCCTGTTCGAGCGTGAGGGCAATGGGTACCTCACTGCCGCAATGCTTCCCCGCCTTCATGGCCGCGAGCATGACCGGCGTGTGGAACGGCCACGGAGTGGCGGTATACACGAAGTCGATGTCGTTGCGCTGCACCAGGCGCTCGTAGTCACGTTCGCCGTCGGTGAAAACGGCCGGGGCCTTGCGCCCGGCCTTGGTGCACATGGCCACCGCCCGCTGCGCCTTCTCCGGCACCACATCGGCGACCGCCGTGATCTCCACGCCCTCGATGGCGAGCAGTTCGTTCAGGACACTCCGACCGCGCAGCCCCGTACCCACGATGGCGACGCGCACGGTCGCGTGCTTTTCGAACGGCACCCCGAGCATCGAGTCGTTGCCCGCCCACACCGGCGCGGCCAGATCGACGCGCCAGTCGTTAGTGCTGGCAAAGAGCTGCGCCGGCGTGCCGGCCACCGCAGCAGCGGCCGCCGCCGCAGCACCGGCGAGGAGATCACGACGGGACAGTGACGAACGCGGATCAGTCATCCTTCGCCTCGAATTTCGGAGTGGTCACCAATGTTGATGCTGCCAGCGACGCCCTCGACATACACGTGATCACCCAGCACGCAATCGTGTAAGGTGGCATTGGTGATCGTCACGTGGTCACCGGCAATCGTATCGCGCACGGTGCTCTGTCGCACCACGCTCCCCTTGCCGAGCGATACGTTCGGCCCAACGGTGGCATGTTCGATGATGCACCCTTCCTCGACGTACACGGGCTCGATGATCGTCGCGCCCTCGCCCAATGCATCCGGATGGCGCGCCCGCCCCTTCTCCAGCATCACGCGATTCGTGTCGAGCAGCGTCTCCAACTGTCCCGCGTCGTACCAGCCGTCCACGTCGACCACACGGATCTTCGCACCATGGTCGATCATGTACTGGAAGGCGTCGGTCAGATACCACTCGCCCTTGTTGGGTGTGGTGGTGAGCACGTGGGCGATCGCTTCCTTGAGCAGCTGCCAGTTGCGGATGTAGTAGAGTCCGATGTTCGCGCGCTTGCTGATCGGCTCCTTTGGCTTCTCCACGATGCGCGTCATGTGGCCGTTGTCGTCGGTAACCACCACGCCGAAGCGCTGATAGTCCTCGACTTCCTTGGTCCAGATGATGCCGTCGTCGCTGCTGTCCTTCACCACGCTCAAATCCGCGTCGAAGATCGTGTCGACGAAGATGATGAGCACCGGCGCATCGATGTGATCGCCGGCGCGCGCTACGGCACCGGCGGTTCCGTCCTGTACATCCTGCTCGATGAATTTCGCCGGCACCGCGAATGCCTTCGGCGCGAACGCCTCCACCTTCTCCTTGAGATGCCCCGTGATGTAGATGACCTCTTCGACGTTGCCGAGCTGCAGCACATCGTCCATCACGTAGCTCATCACCGGCCGGCCAGCCACCTTCACCATCGGCTTCGGCACCACATGGGTGTGGGGGCGTAGTCGCGTACCTTTGCCGGCGAGCGGGATGATCACTTTCATGGCAGCGGATGTTGGGAGTTATTGAACGGCCAATTGCGCGAAATGTCGGCATCTGACGGTGGGCAGAGGCCGGAGTTACGACCCAAAATGCAGAACGGCGACACCCCGTGGGAAGGGTATCGCCGTATCGACTTTGCATTCGTGGCCCCTGCGCGTGGGGCGCCCTGCATGTCAGGCGTCAGGGAGCGCTGGTGCCTTCGCGCCCGTAGCGGTCCTTGATGCGTACCACATCGTCGAGCTCGGGGGTGCTGGCCTCGAGTACATCGCAATCAGTCACCGCTTCCATGTAGTGAATCGTTCCCGGCGTGATGCGGAACGATTGCCCGGTAGACAGGGCCTGGTCACGCATCTCGGTATCGCCCGGCAGCTGGACCCAGTACTTCATCTCGCCGCTCAGCAGATACACGGTCTCGTCCTTGCGCTCGTGGTACTGCACGGACAGCGCCTGCCCGGCCTTGATGTGCAGGATCTTGCCCACGTAGCGATCGGTGTGCGCCCAGATGGTTTCGTGACCCCACGGCTTCGGCACATGGCGCACGTCGACTCGACCACTCATTCGCACATCCTCAAGGGGCAACGGTGAATTGCACGCGAGACCATCAGAACAGGACAAAACGAGACGACGCGGTGGTGCGACTCTCCACGGTGCCGAAGGGATCGAGCCATACATCCATCGGCGGCTCCGGGAGCACGATACGCACCGTCTGCCGGTCGGGCAACGGCTCCGCCCGCACCACGGTCCACCCGGAGGCGGTACGCACCCCGACCGGCATGGGATGACGATACGCGCCGCGGCGCTGCAACTGCACCGTCACGACCCACTGCTTCGGCCGATTCGCGACACTGTCGTCGCCGGCCCGTACGACCGTAGGGCGCTCGAGCACGTAGTCGATGGTGCCCGTGCTGTCGATCCACTGATCGAAGAACCAGCCCAACCGGGTCCCGGTGACACTCTCCGCTGTCCGTTGCATGGCCCAGCGGTCGACATGGCGGAAGCTCCAGCGTCCGTAGTACGTGCGCAGGAATACGCGGAACCGCTCCTCCCCCAGGACGTCGTGCAGTGCGGAGTACATGGCCGCCGCCCGGTCGTACACCATGGCGTCGTAATCCTCCTTCGACGCGAAGAGGTCCGACCGCAGTCCCAAGGGCGGCGCCCCGGTGAGCCGGGTGGCCTCTTCGATCGTGGCGGTGAACGCCTCGACGGCCCGCACCCGCCGCCGGACGGCGCTGTCGGGAATGGTCACGACATCGTGCCATTGCCGCGCTGCCCGTTCGGCCGCCAAAGGCACCCGCGCTTCCCCGCGCGACCACAGTTCCTGATAGGTGGTAAAGCCCTCGTCCATCCACGCGCTCTGCCACTCGTTGTTCGCCAGGAGCCCATAGGTGAACTGATGCCCGACCTCATGCACCACGAGCGACCGGTCCTCCTCGCCATCCATGACGAGCATGGGGAACTCGGTCCCGCTGGACTCCAACCGTTCGGCGATCGTGAGCTGCGGCCAGGCGTAGGGGCCGTAGAGCGATTCCAGCCAGGTCAGCGCGTGGCGTGCGTCGCCAAGGGTGCGCCCCGGCGACCAGCGTTCGTGCAGCACATGCAACGCCACGGTATCCCAACCGGGGCGGCCGTTACGCGGGCGAATCCACTGCCCGCCCTCGTACCGATAGCCGGGGGACACACTCCACCCGAAGTGGTGCACGTCGCGGGCGACGAAGCGCACGGTGCGATACCCCTTAAGCGCTGGCGCGCGCGGCGCCCGTGGGAGCCCCGCCAAACCGTAGGCCCGGCGCGCGTAGTCCGGCGCGGCACTCCCCGGCAGCCGAACCCGCTCCCAGCCGGGATCGCCGCTCACCGGCACGCCGGTGGACGCGATCACCTGGTCCGCGGGGAGCACGAAGGTCACGTCGAAGGTGCCGAACTCGCCGTACAGCTCTCCCTGAGCCACGAACGCGTTGGGCTTCCAGCCGTGGCGATCGTACACGGCGACTTTGGGAAACCACTGCGCAAAGTCGAAGTGCCGTCCACGACGTCCCTGCCGCCGCAGCACGGTACTCGGCCGCGCTTCCCACGACAGCTGCACCTCCAACTGCTGCCCGGGTGGCAGTGGCTGCCGCAGTTCGACCCGCACCACCGTGCTGTCCGGGGCCAGCGGATAGCTGAAGCGCAGGGGCTGCCCGTTGACGCGGGGCGCCGCGGTGAACCGTTCGAAGGCGTGGTCGGGGTCGTTCAGTCGCTGAAAACGCTCCTTGCCTTTCGCCTCATCGTCGGCGCTCCAGCGGGATCCGGGGCGAAAGGCGTTGAGATGCTGATGGAGCCACAGCTCACGCAGCGTGTCGGGGCTCGCATTCGTGTAACGCAGCGCGCCCTGCGCCTTCACCAACCCGCGGGCCTCGTCGAGTTGCGCGACGATCTGATAGTCGGCCCGCTGCTGCCAGTACCCGGTGGTGGTACCGGACGGCGGGGTGGTGGCGGGTGTTTTGGGCAGGCGCGGCGACGCGGCGCCCTGATTGGGGAGCGTAATCGCCTGCGCGCCGAGCGTGTGCCGTGGCGCGCCCATCAGGGCGGCGAGGGCCGCCGAGGCCATCAGCGTGCGTGGAAAGAGCAGCGCTCGCATGCCGGAGAGGTATCGGGGAGAGGGAGGGAAGCACGACGGGGAGTGCCCCAGCTGGTGAGGCACTCCCCGTCGAATGGTGTCACGTGAAACGGCGCGTGTGGCCGCCGGGATCAGGCGCGACCGGTACCCATGCGCGTGCGCAGCTTCGAGAGCTTGCGACGCACCGAGCCGTCCATCACGGTGTCACCCATGCGCACCACGACGCCACCGATGATGGTGGGGTCGATGGAGACATGCGGTACCACCTTCTTGCCCACCACCTTCGAGAGTCGGTCGGCGATCATGGCCGTTTCCTCGTCGGCGGTGGTCCGCGCCAGCGTGACCTTGGCGTGCACGATGCCCTCGGAGGCATCGAGCAGCGTGTCATACTCGTTGGCAATGGCCGGGATGAGCGTCTGCCGACGATTCTTCACCAGCTGCTGCAGGAAGCGAAGAAAGAGGCGGGGGACGCGCTCGCCGAGCGCCTTGCCGAGCACGGCCGACTTGGCATCACCGGCGATGCGCGGCGACTCGAGGAAGCTGGCGAGCGTCGCATCGGTGGAGATGGCGTTGGCCAGCTGGCGCAGCATCGTGCCCCACCCCGCCGCGTCGTCCGCCTTGCGGGCGAGCGTGAGCAGCGCCTCGGCGTAGTTGCGAGCGACGGATTCGCCCTGCACGCCGGCCGGCATCAGCGACCTGCCTTGCTGTCGAGCGACGCGAGGAAGCTTTCGACGATCTTGCGGTTGCCGGCGGAATCGAGGTTCTGCTCGATCACGCGGGAGGCACCAGCGATCGCGAGGTCCACCGCTTCCTTGCGGAGGTCGGCAATCGCGGCGGCCTTCTCGCCCTCGATGGCGCGACGGGCCTGCTCGATCATCTCTTCCTGCTGCTGCTTGGTCTGCGCGAGCAGGTCGCTGCGCATCTTTTCCGCGGTGGCGCGGCTGTCGGCGATGATCTGCTGCGCTTCAGTGCGGGCCGCCTCGAGCTGCGCGCGCTGCTGCGCCAACGCGGCTTCGGTTTCGGCACGATCACGCTTCGCGCCTTCGATCGCGTCGCTCAGCGCCTGTTCGCGGGCCTCGACGGCGGCGAAGAGCGGCTTGAACGCGAACTTGGAGAGCACGAACAGCAACAGCAGGAAGATGACCAGCGTCCACGCCATCACGCCGGTCGACGGCGCGAGGAGATCGACCGGGGCGCCTTCGGCAGCCCCGGACGCCATGGCGGGCGTGGCGGTGAGCATCAGCGAAGCAGCAAGCGCGCCGAACCGGCGGGCAGAAAGAGCGAACATGGAAGAGTCCACGAAGAGAGAGGGTGCGGCGGGGCGTCCGATGGGACGCCCCGCGCGCGGACACATCAGAACGTGATCTTGCCCTGAATCAAGAAGCCCACGACGACGCCGAACAGCGCGGCGCCTTCGACGAGGGCGGCGAGGATGAGGGCGGCCGTCTGGATCTTGCCAGCGGCTTCGGGCTGACGCGCCATACCTTCGACGGCCGAGCCACCGATGCGGCCGATGCCCATGCCGGCACCGATCACCGCGCCGCCGGCCGCGAGGCCGGCACCGATCATCGCGAGACCCTTCGGATCCTGCACCACCGGAGCGGCGGCCTGGAGGAGACCCATGATTTCCATCGTATAACTCCAAGAAGAAAGTCGTGTGTGTACTGCGCTCCCGACGGACGCTCAGGTCCGCATGTCCCGTCGGCGAGTCCGGAGACTCAACGGGTTTCGCCGGTCGCTCGACCGGCTACACGATCCTGGGCCCGGGAGTGGGGCGGTCGGATCGGAGGAAATGCTTCGTCGTGCGACTAGTGGTGCGCTTCGCGAATCTGCCCGATGAACACCGACGCCAGCAGCGTGAAGATGAACGCCTGCAGGAACGCGACGAACAGTTCGAGCATGCTGATGGCGGTGGCCATGAGGACCGGCACCGGCGTCAGCGCCCAGCTCTTGAACGTGAAGATGATGCCGATGAGGGCGAGCAACACGATGTGCCCGGCCGTCATGTTCGCGAACAGACGAATCGTGAGTGCGAACGGCTTGGACAGCTTGCCGACGATTTCGACCGGCGTCATGACGAAGAACATGAGGACGCGCATGACGAGCGGCAGATCCTTGTTCCAGTAGAAGATCGTGCTGAGATAGCCAAGACCGTTGGCACGCATCCCCGCCACCTCGACGATCACCGCGGTGATGATGGCGAGCATCGCCGTCACCGCGATGTTGCCGGTGGCCGTCGCGCCCCACGGCAGCATGCCGAGCAGGTTGCAGACGAGGATGAAGAAGAAGAGCGTGAGCGCGAAGGGCACGAAGCCCTCGCCGTGGTGCCCCACGTTGGGGAGCACCACCTCGTTGCGGAGATACAGCGCCATGGCCTCGATGGCCCCGGCGAAGCCCTTGGAGTGCCCCATGGTCGCGTGCTGCTTCTTCGACGCGTTGCCCGCGATGATGAGCAGCAGCGACACGATCACCGCCGCCAGCAGCATGAACACGACATGCTTGGTGGGCGACAGATCGACCGTGAGGGGACCGATGTGGATCGGTTCGAACTTCGGGAGCTCGATCTCGGCCGCGAGGTGCGAGTTGAGCGCCGGAATCTCGAGATGACGGCTGTCGGTGATGTGCGGCGTAATGAAGTCGACCGGCTTGTCCGAGGCCGCCGGGGCGGCATGCTCGGTGGCGGTAGCATCATGCTCCTGCGCGCCAACGGACAGCGGCGCAAAGGCGAGCATGGCGACACAGGCGAAACGCGACAGCGAACGGAGCATCAGCTGCATCCGGGAAGTTCAGTTCAGGAAGAGCGGCTCGACGAGTGTCGAGACGAAGTAGAACAGCACCAGCGACATCAGCGCAGGACCCACGAGAAGCCCCAGCGCCTTGATTCCGAGCAAGCCCCAGAAGGCGACCGACGCGAACCGCAGGATCACGCCCAGCCCCCACCCGGCAATCACGTTCTGCCGCGCCACGAGCCGCGCGATGAGAAACGTGAAGGTCTGCACGATGAACGCGAGCCAGGCACTCGCACGCACCGATCCCACGCCCGACACATCGGTCCAGACGAACCGCTGCAGTACCACCATCGCGCAGAACACGATCACCGCCTGCGCGACCGTGAACCCGACCAGCGCCTTCAGCATCCCGGACATGCCATCAACAGATTCCCGGGGCATGGCGTTTCCCGTCATGATTTCGGAGTCGTGTCGTGGTTACGTCGCGGCGAGCTACGCGGCGTCGTGAGTTGCCGGTAACTCAGATAGAAACTGCCTCCCCCGCCCACGAACACGCCGCCCAAGAGAAAGAGCGGCGCGGTGTCGAGCCGGCGATCGAGCCAGGTGCCGACCCACACAAAGAGCAGGATGGAAGCGAAGAACTGCGTCCCCAGCCCCGCCAGCGCCCACGGCGACACCTCGTCGTCCGATGGTTTGGAAACACGCGTCGGCTTTTCCGGGATTTCATCCATTCGTGGGCGGAACCTAGACGCTTGTGAAATTTTTCGCAAGCGAACTTTTTGACCGAAACCGAACAAATACCGGCATCAGTCCGAACTCCGCGAACCCCAACCCCCACCGTCACTTAGACGGTCAGATCGGTGTAAACTCGCTCTTGACAGTCCGAGCGACCGTTAATAACGTGGCCAAAGATCGAAATGTGATGCGCAAGCGCCCAACCGCATGCAGGACCATCGATTGGCGCCGATGCATCGCTCCCCCGACATTTCGCCCCGCTCACCGATGCTGTGGCGCATCACCGTTCCACTGCTGGCCGCTGCCGGACTCGTCTTTGCGTGTGGACCACGCACGCCGAGCCCGACCGCGAGCGCGCGCCCCAAGGCCGGCGCCGACAAGGGGGTGACTTCCCATGTCATGGTGGATACCGCGAACGGCTCGGTGCACTTCGCCATTCAGGTCGCGAATGACTCCCCGAAGCGCGTCGAGCTCCTGTTCCCCGACGGGCGGACCCACGACTTCGCGGTCCTCGACAGCGTCGGGCGGGAGGTATGGCGCTGGAGCCAGGGGCGGTTGTTCACGCAGGGGATCCAGAATCGCCTCCTCGATGCGCGCGACAGCGCCGTGTACGACGAGCGCTGGGAGCCCCCCGCTCCGGGGCGCTATACTCTCGTTGCGCAGCTCAACAGCGAGAACTATCCCGTGCAGCAGCGGGTCGCCTTCGCGCTCCGCTGAGCGCCGCGAGCGGTACATTCCAGAAGTGGACGCAACGGACGCCGCTTGGCGTCCGTTAGTGTTTCCGTAGCCATTGCCGCGACCATCCAACCCACGCACGTGACTTCGCCCTCCGAGACATCGCCGCCGGACGCCAACGACCTCGCGCTGCTCGATCGCCTCGCGCAGGCGCGCACGCAACTCACCGCGCAAATCGCGCAACGCATCGTGGGCCAGCATCACGTGGTCGACGATCTCGTCACCGCCCTCCTCGCCGGCGGGCACGCCGTGCTGGTGGGTGTGCCGGGGCTCGCCAAGACGTTGCTCGTGCAGACGGTCGCGCAGGCGCTCGACCTGTCGTTCTCGCGCGTGCAGTTCACCCCCGACCTCATGCCGAGCGACATCACCGGCACGGAGTTGATGGAAGAGGAGCCGGGCACCGGGAAGCGCGCGTTCCGCTTCGCGCCCGGTCCGGTGTTCGGCAACATGGTGCTCGCCGACGAAATCAATCGCGCCCCGCCAAAGACGCAGGCCGCGCTGCTGCAGGCCATGCAGGAGCGTACGGTTACCGTGGCCGGCCGCACGTATGAGCTGCCGCGGCCGTTCTTCGTGCTCGCCACGCAGAACCCGGTGGAACAGGAAGGCACCTACCCGCTGCCCGAAGCGCAGCTCGATCGATTCATGTTCGAGCTGAACATCGGGTATCCGACGCGCGAGGAAGAGGAACAGATCGTCCGCTCCACCACGGGCGACTCGCAGGGCACCATCACCCCGGTGCTCGGCGGCGAGGAGCTGCTCAAGCTGCAGCGGCTCGTGCGCCGGTTGCCGGCCCCGCCGAGTCTCGTGTCGTACGCCGTTGGCCTCGTGCGCAGCACCCGCCCCGATTCCCCGGAAGCCACAGCGCGGGTGAAGAAGTACGTGAGCTGGGGCGCCGGGCCGCGCGCGTCGCAGTATCTGGTCCTCGGCGCAAAGGCCCGTGCCGCCATGGATGGTCGCGCCATGCCCGACATCGCCGATGTGAAGAGCGTCGCCAAGTCGGTGCTGCGTCATCGCCTGGTGGTGAACTTCCAGGCCGAAGCCGACGGCGTGGCGACCGAGTCGCTCATCGAGCTGCCGTGAGGTAGCCCGCGGCGCGTTGGCGGTCAGTATCACACGGGCGGTACTCTTCACGGGTACCGCCCGTTTCGTCTGTCACCGAAGCGTGCAGCACTGGCATGTGAGGGCCCCCGTCCCCGTCCCGCGTGGGTCGTGCAGATGACGTCGAGATGACGCGGTGACAGGATGTTGCCCGCCGACCATCGTTCGTCGTCTGTCATCTCCGTCGGCTGACCATGCGCCCTCATTCCGTTGTCCCTGATCTGAGCGTTACACCTTCCTCTCCGATGGACGCCATCGACGAATCCGCCACCGATGCCGTGCCGCTCACGCTGCAGACGTTCGGCGCGGCGCGGATCATGCTGGGCGACCAGACGCTCGGCATGCACAATGCCCTGCTCTTCATGCTCGTGCTGCGGATGGCGTATGCGCCCTCGATGGCGGTACGGCGGGACACCGTGCTGGAGGAGTTCTGGCCCGATCAGGACGAAGTGCGCCAGCGCGGCAATCTGCGGCAGGCGCTGTACAAGCTGCGCACCCTCGGCGTGAAGGCGGCGTTGCGTGGTGACGTGATTCAGCTGGACGCCATGCAGGTGCAGCGCACGTTCTCGCTGGCGCCGTCGCTCGAGCATTTCGAGCGAGACATCACCCGCGGCACCGAACCGTATGGCACGTTCCTTCCTGACATCACGCCCCCCACGCCCGCGCTCTGTGAGTGGATCGAGCGCACGCGAGAGGCGATGCACGGGGCCGTGCGCCGCGTGCTGGTGGAGGTGTTGCGCCTGCGGCGTGAGCGGGCGGACTGGAAGGGCACGCAGGTGGTCGCCCAGTGGCTCCTGCAGCTCGATCCGCTCAACGAGGACGGCACCCTGGCGCTGGCCGAGTGCGCGGCGCTGACCGGTTCGAAGGCAGAGGCTGTGGCCATTCTCGACCGATACCTCGCCGACCTCGGTCCGGGGGCGGGTGACATTCGGCTTCCCGCCACGTTGTTGCGGAAGCGATTCGCGGAGGCGCCGCAGCGGCGCCGGTCGGTGGCGCTGGTGACCGACAAGTGTTTCGTGGGGCGCGACGCCGATCTGAGCGCCATGACGATGTCGTTGCGCCGCGCCCGCTGGCACGATGGCAGCGCGGTGTTGCTGTACGGGCCGCCGGGGATGGGAAAGTCGCGCGTGGTGGCCGAGATGGTGAAGGTGGCGCAGTTCGAGGGGTACCACGATGTGGTCATCGAGTGCCGAGAGAGCATCAACGCGCGCCCGCTCGGCGCACTCATCGAGGTGCTCCCGGAGCTACTTACGTCGCCCGGCGCGATGGGGTGCGCGCCGGAGAGTCTCACCGTACTGCGGAAGCTGCTGGCCCCCGATTCGGTACGCGGTGACGAGCGACCGGAGGAGCCGCCCACGCCCGACGCGATGGCGGCGCTCACGCCGACGGAGCGCATCGAGCTGGCGATCCGCACGATGCGCGCGCAGTCCATCCGTCACGCGGTCGTGGACCTGTTCGCCGCCGTCTCGGACGAGCGGCCCATTTTTCTGCTGGTCGAGGATGTGCACTGGCTCGACGATGCGTCGTGGGAGGTGCTATCCGACGTGATGCAGCGCGTGAACGAGATGCGCGTGTACGTCGTGCTCACGTCGCGCTTTGCGACCATCATGGAAGAGCGTCCATCGCGGGTGCCCACGCCGCTGACGTATCGGAAGCTCGCGCCGCTCGATGGGGACGCCTTGTCGGCGATGATTCGCGCGGTGGCCGACGATCATGGCCTGGTGGTGGCCGACGACGTCGTCCGGTGGATTATCGCCGGCTGCGAGGGGAACCCGTTGATGCTGCGCGCCTTGCTGGAACACTGGGCCGTCACGGGTCGCGCCGACGGCGTTCCCCCCTCCCTGAGCAGCCTGATCGACCAACGCCTCGATCGCCTGGACGGACACGCGCAGCAGGCGCTGCAGGCGACGAGTCTCCTTGGGGCGTTTGCGAC
>Ga0164293_10001752_pt1 | contig 18246 bp, 15 predicted proteins | sample GEODES118metaG_FD_111487 | JGI IMG/M metagenome (GOLD analysis project Ga0164293, IMG submission 111487) | Eutrophic lake water microbial communities from Lake Mendota, Wisconsin, USA - GEODES118 metaG | ecosystem: Environmental > Aquatic > Freshwater > Lake | place: USA: Lake Mendota...
GAAACCTTCGGTGGCCCCATTGGCCCCGGTGATCATGACTTTGAAAGGATTGGCACTGCCGTCGTTCACCAACTGGGCTTTGTAACCTCGGTTGGATGCATTGATGGCGGCCACCACGCCCGCAGGCGTGTCATCGAATGTTTTCTTGACCAAACCCATGCCGGTCAGGGTTTTGCCCGAGGCAGAGGTGACTTGCAAACCAGTGCTGCTGCTGTAGGTGACTGAAATATCGGTGGTGCTGTCCAAGGCGCGCAATTGCGACTGGATGTTGGCGGCCAAATCACTCATGCTGGCCGTGGTGGGGGCCGGGTAGATGCTGCGCACCGTGCCACCAATGGTGATGTTGAAGGCGCTGAAGTCGTTGACCGAGGGCACCGTGCCAAAGCTGGCACCGGTGATGGTGTTGTCGGTCACGATGCCCACATTCGCACCATTGTCCAAATTCACCACGGTGGACTTGGACAAAGCAGGGTTGGACACCACGCGTGTGCTGGTGGCCGAGGTGATGTTGATGCTGGTGCCGTCATACACCACACTCAAATCAGAACTGCCGTCTTGGGCATGCAGTTGCTTTTGAATGTTGGCGGCCAAGTCCGTCAAGGTGGCGGTGGCAGGTGCAGGTGTCAGGTTGAAGGTTTTGCCATCAATATCAACCGTAAAATTTTTGAAATCATTCACCGAGGGCACGGTGCCAAACGATGGCGCAGTGATGGCAGCGGTGTAGGTGCCATAGGACATGGTGGTGCCCACGCTGGCCGTGTTGTTGCCCGTCAGGGTGAGCGCGAAACTGTTGCCGCCATTCAAAGAGGTGGTGGCCAAAGCCGACGAAGCGCTGACGCTGCGTTGTGCTTGCGAAATGGCATTGACCACAATTTGATGGTCGCCCGCCGCCGCCGAGGTGCTGGCCACCACATTCACCGCACTGGTGTTGGTATTGGCCAAGGTCAGCGAATTGAAATTGTCCTTGTCTTTCAAAGCCGACATCGCGGTTTTGAGCTCGGACATCATGAACATGACGGCCGACAAGCCGCTGACCTTGCTGTCGTTCTTGGCAATCTTCGCGTTGATCGCGTTCTCTTGCGGCACCTTCTCGGCGTTCACCAAGTTCTGTGCCAAGGAGGCCACGTCCACGCCCGAGCCTGCGCTCAAAGACGTGAGGATTTTTTGCGCATTGGCTTTGTTGGCAGCGGCCACATCCGCCGCGGTGGTGGCGGCGGTGGAGGTGCTGGAGCTGACTGCGGAGGTGGCCATGGGCTTTAAGGGTTTATCGTCAAATCAATCGGATCAATGGAGAAAAACTTGAGCTGATCAATTGATGTAATTGAACAAACTGAGTTTGGAAATCTTGGCAAAGCTGCTTTGCGCAGCTTCCAAGGCCAGTTGGTCTTTGTTCATCTTGGTGATGGCTTCGGTGTAGTCCAGGTCTTGGATGTCGGACATGGTGGTTTTCAAGCGCAGGGTGATTTCATCCAGCACATTGTTTTGCGAATCCACCACGTTCAAGTCGGTGCCCACTTGGGCTTCGGCATCACTGATGCCTTGTTGCAAATGGTCAATCTCGGCAATGCCTTGCTGGATGCCAATGCGGTTACTGCCCTTGACCGCTTCAATCAGATCGCCCAAGGCTTGGAAAAAACCCACACCAACCCGCCCGCCTTTGCCATCGCTGCGCACCACATTGCCAAAGGCATCGGAACCAGGAATGTTCAGGTTCATGCGCCGGTTGTCGCCCACAGCCACCACCATGCGGGTTTGGTCACCCTTGTAAACAATCACGCCCTTGGCATCCGGGCCAAAGGGCACTTGGCTGACGCGGCTGCCCGCAAAAAAGTAATTGCCATTCGAGTCTTGCGAATTGGCCAAACTCAAAATTTGATTGCGCAACTCATTCAGTTCAAGGGAAATGGTTTTGCGGTCGGCGGCACTCAAGGTGTCGTTGGCGGCTTGGACGGCCAACTCTTTCATGCGGTACATCACTTCGCTGGTGTTGATCAACGCCGTTTCTTCGCCCAACAAGCGGGTTTCCATCGACTTGATATTGCCTTGGTAGCTTTTTTGGCGGGCGATTTCAGACTCCAAGCGCGTCACCAACGAGGCTTTGTCGGGCTCGTCGCTGGGCTTGGTGATTTGCTTGCCAGTCGAGAGCTGTTCTTGGGTTTTGGCCAAGCTGCCTTGGACATTGCCCAGCTGGGTGCTGGCTTTGTCAAAAAACATGCTGGTAGAAACTTTCATGACCATGGGGAACTCTCTTTATCAGCGTATTTGCACAATGGAATCAAACAATTGACCAGAAATTTGCAGCGCCTTGGCAGCCGCTTGGTAGGCTTGTTGAAAACGAATCAAATCAGCTGCTTCGTCATCCAAATTCACACCGGACACTTTGTCACGTGCGCTTTTGGCTTGGTCGTTCACCACGGTCAAGGCCTGTTGCGTGATGCGGGCTTGCTGCGCGGCATTGCCCACGTCATTGACTTGATCGATGTAACTCTCTGCCAAGGTTTTGTTGCCCACAATTTTTCGCTGGGACAAATCCGCCATGACCAACATGTTTTCGTTGTTGCCAATACCGTCGTTGTTGCCATCCACCTGAAACACATCGCCGACATCGGGGGCGCGTGAGAGCTTGATGGCCAAGCCTTGGTAATGAACCACCGGGTCCAACACGGTGTTGTCATAACGGCGGTTCACCAACTCGGTGTTGGTTTTGCCATCGATGATGACGTAACGGTCGGGTTCGATGAATTTGATTTGCAGGTTTTGCGCCCGCAGTTTGTCTTTGGGGTCGATCGGTTCGCCATCAAAGCTGGCAGCAATCGTGGCTTTGCCTTGACCGGTGACAAACACCAGCAAGTCATCAGGCACTTTGCCTTCAATGTAGGCAGCGGTTCTGAAGCCGAGCAAGCTGAGGTCAAAGGGTGTGCCCGTTTGACGCGCGTCGACGGGGCCGTACTCGCCAAATGACAGTCGAATATCGGATTTGGCTGGGTCGCCCAAGCGGCGCGTCATGCGCACCATGCCATGGAACTTCTCCGACCCTTCGCTGATGTTCAAGCTCAGGGCGTTGGCCGACTTGCCACCGGTGTCCAACGGGCCGATTTCAATCGTTTCGCCCTCTTTGCCCTGCACGTTTTCCAAAATCAAGTCACCGTTGTCGGCCAGTCGTGCGGTGACGCCGGTGGCTTCACTCTTGATTTGAATGGCTTGCACAAAAGTCAGCAGGTCTTTGTACTGCGCGGGGAACTTGGCGCCCACAGGCAGCTTGCCAATCACCACGCCGTTGATGGTGAGTTCTTTGTGGAAATCAAGTGAGGCCGAAGGCAAGCGGATTTCATTGAAAATTTCCGCATGCTTCAAGTCATTGGCCCGCACATCCGCAGCCGCGAGGTGTGCGGCTGCTTTGGTGCCATTGAAGCCCCGAATCAAGCCGGTGAGAATGGTTTTTTTGCCGTTGGTATCGGTCTCTTTGCCGCTGAAATAAATTTGCTCTTCGCCGATGCGAATCACACCGCCTTCGTCTGGAAAGAAATCTGTGTTGCGCACCGTCAAGGTCAAGTCCGTGGCCGACAGGGATGCTTGTAATGACGACTTGTCCGAGGTGAAGCTGGGGTTGCTGTCAACACCCGCATTCAACCAGTCGGCAACCTGTTGTGGGCCCAATGTTTGATTGGCATCAAGTTTCAACTCACCCAAAGCCACATCATTGAGCTTGATCGCGCCTTTGGGAATCACCACCAATTCAGTCGATGAAGCGATGGGCACGACGCGTTTGCTGACCAATTGAGCTGGCACGGGTGTGGGGTCGTCGGGCTGTCCGAGTTTGTCGAACTGCTGCTCATACAACACACTGGCCTTGGTGCCATAGAACACATTGGTGTCCAAGTAGCCCTTTTCGCCCGACATGTTCATGTAGGCGTCGCTGTAGGTCAGCGCAGGGCTGAAGCCGTTGCTGGTGTTGAGCATCTGGAACTTCTCGTCCTCGGTCAGGGTGGTGCCAATCAAGTGGCGGCCATCGCGGGTGATGAGTTGCAGGTTTTGTCCTGGCTTGACGTTGTCCAGGTAAATCGTGGGCTCGGTCATGCCAGCAGCGATGGTGGTCACCGAAGAGAAGAGACGCCCGCCGCCCACTTCAATCCCGACAGGGTTGTTGGTGAACGGGTTGTCAATCAAGTTGACGTTGCTGATGCCCAAAGGCAAGGGCTCGGACGCAAAGCTGACTCGCGCACGCACATCGCTGGCATTGTTGGCGTTCTCGCTGACGCGGAACATGCCACCGGTGGTCACGCGCATCGGGTCTTGCAACAGCACGCGGATGCCGCTTGATGCTGATGCGGCATTGGGGTCGATGCGCAGCAAATCCACGCCAATTTGGCCATAGCCGTCAATGCCACCGCGTTGGATGGTGTTGACTTCATTGACAAAGGTTTGTGCCAAAAAATCCAAGCTTTTTTGCGCGGGCTCCAGCACTTGGCTGATGAAGGTGTTCAAGCCGCCGATTTCACCCCCGCTGGCACCCGACAAGGGCTCGGTGTTGCCGTAAGGGTCGATCACCATGTCCAATTGACTGACCGAGTTCGGGTCAAACCCAATCGGACGTGATTTCAAGCCGTCCACCACCAAGCTTTGCTTCATGGTGTTGCCCAAGCTGACCGACACGATGCCGTTGTTGGTGAAGCTGGTTTTGATGCGCGAGAACTCTGAAATTTGCCGCAGCAACAAATCACGGCGGTCCAGCAACTCGGAAGACTGCCCTTCGAGCGTGGGGGATTTGGTGAGCTGTTGATTGACCAAGGACAGTTGCTCAGTCAGGGTGTTCATTTGGCCAGCCGCACCCTCCAAGGCTTGGCGGGTTTCCGTCGACACCAAATTCAATTGGCCTGCCAACTCGGCAAAACGCGAACCCACGCCTTCGCTGGAGCGGATGAAGCTGGTGCGCATGACGGTGGAGGCCGGATCAACCGACAAACTGCGTGCGGCATCAAAAAATGTGTCCAACGCGGAGCTCAGGCCCACGCTCTTGTCACCCATGATGTCCATCACCCGTTGCGAATAGTTCACCAAGGGCTCTTGTGTGGCCAAGTCGGTGTTGCTGTTGCGCAGGTTGCTTTCGGCAAAGGTGTCGAACGCCCGCTTGACAGCGGTGAACAGCACGCCCGTGCCCAAGTACATATTGGCTTGCTTGGACGGGGCGCTTTGTTGCAGCGTGGATGTTTGACGCGAATACCCTTCGGTGCTCACGTTGGCAATGTTGTTACTGACCGTGCCCAAGGCCCGTTGATAAGCGGCAACGGCCGTACTGCTGATGCCCAACATGGCACTCATGGCTCACTCCTGGTGGATGGCAGCTGAATGCTGTTGTGGATGGGCAAGGGTTTGATGATTTGTTGGGGCAAGGCCAAGGCGTCTTGTGCCTTGGGCTGCAAGCTCATTGGAAGAACGGGTTTGTGCAAGGGCACGCCGGCTGGAATCAAGGACTTGCTGCCTTCGCGCACGGCCAACATGTCGGCGGTGCTGGGCGTGGCTTGGTTGGCCGTCATTTGCTTGACCACCAAGTCGGCAAAACCCAAAGAATTGCGCTTGGCCATTTGCATGGAAATTTCTTTGTCGTACATGCCTTGGAATGTTTCCAACGCATTCGACTGAAACATGTCACTTTTCATGACATTCGAGGCGTCTCGCATCGACTTGAGCATCATTTGAATGAACAAGGCTTCGAACTGTTCGGCCGACTCACGCAAAGCACCGGTTTCATTGCGCTGGGCTTTGCCGCGCAATTCGCCCAGCGCCGAAAAGTCCGTGTAGGACCTCGCGCTGTTGCTGTTGATGTAGTCGCTCATGGTGGTTTAGATGATGACGAGTTCAGCCCGCAAGCTGCCGGAGCTTTTCAAAGCTTCCAAGATGGCAATCAAGGCCGAGGGACTGGCACCGACTTGGTTGACCGCGTCGACGATGTCACGCAAGTCCACGCCTGGTTTGAACAAGAACATCGGGTTCTTCGGCTCGGTCACCGCAATGTCGGCGTTTTGCACTTCGACCGTTTGACCTTGCGACAAGGGATTGGGTTGCGACACCTCGTTGGTGGCCGTGATGGCCACCGAGATGGTGCCGTGTGACACGGCAGCTGCTGTGACGCGCACGGCGCGGTTGATCACCACCGTGCCGGTGCGCGAATTGATGACCACGCGAGCATTCGGCTCAGCCGGTGTGACCTCGATGTTTTCCAACATGCCCATGAAGGCCACACGTTGATTCAAGTTTTCAGGTGCTCGTACCGATATCGATGTGCCATCAACAGCTTGTGCCACGTCGGGACCAAATTTTGAATTGATCGCTGAAACAATGGCGCTGCTGGTGGAGAAATCGTTATCACGCAGGTTCAGCACCAGAAATTCAGATTTTTCAAAAGGTGTTTCCACCATGCGCTCGACAATCGCGCCGCTGGGAATGCGACCTGCTGTGGGCACGCCAATCGCCACTTTCGAACCGGCTGCTGCCGCGTCGATGCCCGTGGCCGTGAGTGCACCTTGCGCCAGCGCGTAAATTTCGCCATCCACGCCGCGCATGGCGGTGAGAATCAAATTGCCACCGCGCAAATTCGTGGCCTTGCCAATCGCCGACACGTTCACGTCAATGCGCTGCCCTGGCTTGGCAAAGCCCGGCAAATCCGCAGTCACCATCACGGCAGCCGCGTTTTTGATGTCGATTCGACTGGCGGAAGCGGCTTGTTCAAAGTCCGACAAGGGGCCGTCAATGCGGACCCCCATTTGCGCCAGCATGGCTTTCATGCTTTGCGTGGTGAACGGCACCGAGGCATCGTCACCCGTGCCTTGCAAACCGACCACCAAACCAAAACCAATCAATTGGTTGGAGCGCTGAGCTGCCACGGTGGCCAGGTCTTTCACGCGGTCGGCCCAAGCAGGCATGGCCGTGGCGAACGCCAAGGCCATCAAGACAGTTTTGAAACGAGGGGATGTCATGTGCGCTTGTCCAGGGTTAGAAAGGCCAGAATTTCAAGAGGCCGGATGTTCCCCAACCTGGCTTGCTGGCTGCGGCCAACTCGCCAGAACCACGGTAGGAAATTTGGGCATTGGCCAAGCGCAAGGATTGCACCGTGCCATTGGGTCCAATGTCTTGGGGCCGAATCACGCCTGACACCTGAATCACTTCCGTGCCTTCAGACAAGCCGAGTTTCTTTTCGCCACGCACCACCAAATTCCCGTTGGCCAAAATTTCAATCACGGTGACCGTGACTGATCCACTCAAGCTGGCTTTTTGGTCGGCGGAGCCTTGGCCACTGCTGGCCGTTGTCGATTCGTTCAAATTGATGCCACTCAACAGGGGAATGGCTTTTTCAACACGTGCGGCCACGCCTGCGGGTACCGCCGTGTTCGAGGCTTCACGGCTGACATCTGTTTTTTGACTGCGGGCCGCTTGGGTCGACTCGTTCAAGAGCACGGTGACCAAATCGCCGACTTGGTAATTGCGACCACGACCAAACCAGGCATCGCTTTGGCGGTTGCCATAAATGCCGCCAGTGGCTGGGCGTGATTGCTCATTGGCCAAGGGGTACACCGGGGCAAAGTCGGGCGACGGTGTGAGCGGCGCCATCACGGGGTTGGGGTTGTTGGCACAAGCTTGCAAGCCCAACACAACGAACAACATCAGCAAAGATTTTTTCATGGCAGTCTCAATGAATTAGAGGTTTTGGTTCAAATACTTCAACATGCCATCGACCGATTCGATCGACTTGGAATTGATTTCGTAGGCGCGTTGGGTTTCGATCATGTTGACCATTTCTTCCACCACATTCACGTTGGAAGCTTCCAACGAGCCTTGGTTCAACACACCAGCACCCACCGTGCCTGGTTGCAGCAACTGCACCGGTCCGCTGGAGGCCGTGGCGGCCAACAAGTTGTTGCCCAGCGGCTTCAAGCCACTTGGGTTGACAAACTTGGCGATCTGAATTTGGCCCAGCACCTGCTGACCACCGCCAGCGACCAGCTCAACCGACACCGTGCCATCACGGCCAACGGTGAGTGAAGAAGCATTGCCTGGAATGGTGATTTGTGGCTCTAAAAAGAAGCCGGTGGAGGTGACCAACTGGCCGGTGCCGGTCAGTTTGAAAGCGCCGTCACGTGTGTAGGCGATGGTGCCGTCTTGTTGTTGAATCTGGAAAAAGCCGTCGCCCATGATGGCCACGTCCAAAGGGTTTTGACTGTTGATCAAATTGCCTTGAATGTGCAGCTTCTCTGTGGCCACCACTTTGGTACCTGTGCCCAGCATCAAGCCCGTTGGGGATTGGGTATTGGCCGTGGTTTGACCACCCGCTTGGCGGATGTTTTGATACAGCAAGTCCTCGAACACCGCGCGATCACGCTTGAAGCCCGTGGTGCTGACGTTGGCCAAGTTGTTGGAGATGACGTTCATGCGCGTTTGCTGCGCGTCCAAGCCGGTCTTGGCTACCCACAATGCTGCATCCATCAATTCACCTCTGTTTCAATTCATCAAAAAATCACCGCCTGCTGTGGCTCAACTCAGCTTCATCATGGAAGCGCCAGACTGATCGTTGTCATGACTGGTCTTGACCATGCGCACCTGTTGTTCAAACATGCGGGACTGCTCAATCAGTTTCACCATCACATCGGCTGGATTGACATTGCTGCCTTCCAACGCTTGCGCGGTCACTGATGTCCGTACAGGACCAGTAGCAAAATCCGAGCCTGTCGGTTTATCGTGCACTTTGAACAGACCGTCTTCGCGGCGTGTCATCAGGGTTTGACTGGCATCTCTGAGTAACAAAGTAGCAACCAACTCGGCTTGTTGTACGCCAGGTTGACTCGTATCGGTGGCATAAACACCGCCATCTTGGGCAATCTCGACTTTGGAGCCAGGCGGGATGGTGATGGGCGTGTTGCCCTCACCCATCACCGGATGGCCGTTGCCAGTTTGCAATTCACCGTTTACCGACAGGTGCAAGTCGCCACGGCGCGTGAAGGCCAGTTCGCCATTGGGCGAGCGCACGCCCAAGACGGTTTGGTCGTTCATCATGATGTCCAGATCGCGGCCGGTGGCCATCAACGGCCCAGGTGTCATCTTGATGAAGTCCAAATGGGCGGCTTGCGGTTGGAAATTAGAGTCAAAACCCTCGCCCTCGGCCTTGAAGGCCTTCATCGACACTTCGTAAGAGCGCTTGAAACCGTTGGTTGCAATATTGGCCATGTCATTGGCCAGGTTTTGACGGGCCAATCGCATTTCAGTGATGGCGGCAGATGCATTAAAGGCTAGACGATCCATGTCGATTCTCTAAGGAGGAGCTTTAGGCTCTGATTTGGATAATGGATTGGGTCATGGTGGTGCTGGTCTCAATCGCCTTGGCATTGGCCTGGAAGTTCCGCTGCTCCGTGATCAAGTCCACCAACTCTTGCGTCAAGTCGACGTTGGCACGCTCGGTGGCACCGGAGCGCACCGTACCGAAACCGGCTGAACCGGCTTCGCCGTACTTGGCCGCACCGGATGTGGCCGATTTGTAGTAACTGGTGTCACCAATCTGGCGCAAACCCGTTGGATTGGAGAAGTTGACCAAGACCACCTTGCCCAATGATTTTTGGGCACCGTTGGAGTAAGACGCGTTGACCAAACCATCGTCACCCACCGACAAGCCCACCAAGTCACCTTCGGGCGCACCGTCTTGCGACTGTGACAACACCGCGTAGGGTGAAGAGAACTGGGTTGATTTGGAATAGTTGATGTTGATGGTCAAAGCACCCTTACCATCAGGCAGGTACACCGTGTCCAACTGCGAGCCTTGTTTGGGTGACACCAAGTTACCGCCGGTGTCAAAGGTCAATTCGCCTTTTTCCAAGAAGATCGGTGACCATTCGGGCAGGTTCTTGAAGCCATCAGGACTGAAGGTTTCTTTGCCAAACTCGTCGATGTACATGGCCACGGCCACGCCATTGACGGTTTGTGTGTACTGCGTTGGTTTGATCCAGCTTGATGTGTTGCCACGGCCGCCATCCACGTTGGCCAAGCCCCATTGGCTGTCGCCTGAGACCTTGATAAAAGAATTGGTGGAGGCTGTGCCGGTGGTGAATTTCAAGCTGTTGGTGCTGGTGTCATAAGACACCCGCACACCTGAAACCATCGAACCGGTCAAACCAGGTTGGTCAGACGGTCCGGCCAAGCGGTTGATGCCGTTTTGCAAAGCCTGCACAAAACTATCGATGGTGTAGGTTTCTTTCGGTTCCAAATACACCGTGCCCTTGACATCATCGACCGAGACCACGAATTTGTTGTTGGTCAGGTTGACGCTGAAGTTGTTGTTGGCGTTGATGCCCAACGGCGAGCCATTCATGACCGCAGGTTCAGAATAGATACCGCGAACAGCCAAGGTGGAAGGTTTAACTTCATAGTCGCCATCAGCAGCCAAGCCCAAGCGTTCTGAGGCATAGGTGCTGGGGTTGCCGATTTTGATGCTGGAGGTGTCGCCGGTTGTGCCAGATTTGAAAATGAAGCGTTCGTTCACCGTGTCGTATTCAACCTTCATGCCGTAACGCTGCAATTTCAACGGACGGATGTAGTTGTTGGTGATCGAAGGTGAACCCGACAAAGTCAGGCCATCGCTGCCAACCTCTTGGGTAATGGGGGTGGTGATGCCCAACTGGTTGTTCAGGCCCGACAAGGTGATCGAGTTGCCCAACACGGGCACAAAGCTGAACTGCTGCGACACGGGGTCGTAACTGGCCGTGACCATGTTGTCTGCAGGCAGTGCTTCGATCAAGAAATTCCTTGAGCCCGTGGAGACTTTCGAGGCCGTGGTGGCATCGGCTGTCAAGCTGAAATTGGTGATGTTGGTGCCGCTGCTGTCAATGATCTTGAGGTCTTTGCCGTTGATCACGGTGACAGTGATTTTGGCCAAACGCTCATCGGTATAAACCGTGGGGTCGGTGTCTTGCAAGGTGCTGCGGATTTTTTCTTGCAGCCGGTTTGCCAAATCGTTGATGGGGATGCTGGACAAAGTCAACTCACCCAAGCTCACGCTGCTCAAGGTGGTGCCATCATCCAAGGTCAAGTCAAAGGACTTGAACTCTCTGCCGGTTGGCGTGGTGCCCAAGGGGAACGAGACATTCGACAAGGTGTATGAGCTGGGTGTGAGGATGTTGCCATCGGTGTCTTGCACCATGTCTTGCTGAACCACAGCGCCGCCTTTGATCAGGCTGGGGTAGCCGGTGCTGCCACCAACGGTGGTGGTGTTGGCTTCCAAGGTCAGCGCACTGATGAACTTGCCTGTGGGCTCTTTCGCCACCAAGGCGTTGGTGTTGCGATCCCAGGTGATGCTCACAGCTGCGCCTTTGGTGGAGGCAGCACGAACCGCTGTTTGAATGTCTGCAGCCAACAAATCCAAGTGGTCAGCGTTGGTTGGATCGAAGGTGGCATAGCTGGGTGCAGGATCAATGCCGGTCAAGCTTGGAAATTTGCTGCTGTCCAAGGTGATGGTGTCTGTTTCCGTGGTGCCATCATTGATCGCAAAAGTGATGCTCTTGAAATGGCTCAGCAGGGGTTCGCTGTCAATCGGTTCGCTAGCGAATTGAATGTTGGCAAGGGTTGTTTTGGACTCGTTGCTGGTCACTGTTGGCCCTGTCAAGCCTGTTTTGGCTGTCAGCGCCAAGGCGTTGATTTGGTGGCCGCCCACATCTTTCACAATCAAGTGACCCGCCACATTGGGGTCGGTGGCAATCGTGACCTGGGCCGCTTCAAACGTGGACCAACCCATTTCCACCAATTTGGCTTGGGCCTTGTCTTGCAATTCTTGGGCGAAGACATCCAAATCGCTGGGGTCGGAATCGCTCAGGTCGACCGTGATCGAGTCGCCGTCCAAGGACATGGTCAGCGAGGTGTAGTCGCCAATTTCAGTCAAGGTCACACCATTCAAAGATTTTTGGTTCTCAATCAGGTTCTGTGCGCCCGTGCTGATGCTGCGCAGCACGAAGCTGGAAATCTCGGCGCCGCCAGCATCGTTGACACGCACCTCATTGCCGTTTTGCACATTCACCGTGACTTTGCCAGCGGCTTCAGGCGTGTACCCCAAGCGTTGTTGCAAGTCCAACTGGATACGGCCTTGCAACTTGGTGGCCAAGTCTTCCATCGGTTTGGTGCTGAGCGTGGTGCCCAAGTCAATCTGATTCGAAACAACCTGCCCATCAATCGTCATGGTGTAGCCCTTGAACTCACCGGGCGAAGGGGATGCACTGAAAGCCACGTTCGACAAAACATTGCTGCTACCGCTGAGCTGGCTGTTGATTTTGTTGACCACTTGCTCGTAGGTCATGTCATCCGCATCCAATTGAATGGTGCGGTTTTGTGTCAAAGTGCCATCGGCATTGCTGGCGGTCACTTGAAACGTTTGTTGACCGGCAAAGTTGAAATAGCGTTCGTCACCAAATTTACGATTCAAGACATTGGTGAATTCCTTGGCGATTTCGGTGCCCGACAAGCGCATCGGCGTGCCCGCCAAATGGTCCAATCCCACGCTCAAAGGGGTGCCGCTGCCATCCACGTCAATCTCAAACAAGTCTTTCAACTGGCTGGGTTGCAGGGTGCTGAAATCAATGCCTTCCAAGGTGCTCAAACGGGGCGCTTTGCCGCCTTGCACCGTGGCAGGCTCGGAAGCGCGTTGATCGGTCAGCTGGTTCAAGGAGAATTTTTGGGTTTTGGCGTTGACCAACAAGTCGCCCACTTCGCTCTCTGGTTTGAGCTGGCCGTATTTGTTGACATACATCTTTTCGCCGCTGGCCGGATCGGTGGCCTGTTGCAAAGCAGCAGCCACCAGCGTTTCACCCACATACACATAGGTTTGCCATTTGTTGTTGGGGTCGGCCTGACTCGCGTTCTGTGTTTTGGCGTAGTACACCGTGGCCAAGTAACCATTGCCACCCTTGTCATACACGGTGAGCGCAGTGCTCTTGTTGTAGGACGCGGGGTCGTTTCGGTTGAAGGATTGCGTCACCACCTGCGCATCAGCAGGAAAGTTCAGACCCAATTGCACCAAGGACGTTTCTTTGGCCATGCCGGTGGTTTTTTGCGGAATCGTCAACACGTTCAAGTCGTTCAAGTTGGCTTTACCGGTCGAGTCAACCGACGCCGCCATCAAACGCTGTCCCGCCGAGTTCACCACGTTGTACTGGTCGTTCATCATGAACGAGCCGTTGCGCGTGAAAATGTCTTGAAAGCCGTCGGCTGATTTCAAAGGAAAGAAACCATCGCCTGAAATAGCCAAGTCCAAGGTATTGGACGAGAAGTTCATATTGCCCTGCCCAAACTCTTGGGTCACGCGCTTCAAAGACACACCCTGACCAATCGTGGATGTCGCTTTTTGCAAAGGCGAGGTGGCAAAAATGTCGCCAAAGTCGGCGCGACTGCGTTTGAAGCCCACGGTACTCGCGTTGGCAATGTTGTTGGACGTGACGCCCAGCTGTGCAGTGGCTGCATTCAAACCGGTGAGTGAGGTAAAAAAGGACATGGTCTAGTTGCTCCGTTGAATTTCGTTCTGCTGCTGTATCAATAAGCGATGCGTTTGACATCGGTGAGGCTGACGCTCTTGCCGCCATCGACTTCCAACAGCCAGGTGTTGTCACCTGTACCGGCATTGCTGACACTGCGCACTGTGGACAAGGTGTTGACCACGGGTTGCATGGCTTTGCCCTGCGCACTGATGAGCACTTGCATGCTGTAAGTGCCATCGGGCATGGCAGCGCCGCCATCGTTCATGCCATCCCATGACAATTTCATGGCACCGGCTATTTGTGCGCCGAAAATTTGTTTGCGCACCACTTGGCCTTTGTCGTTCAATATTTGCATTTGCACGCCATCAGCGCCGGTGGGCAAGTCCACGGTCGCATCAATAGGCTGACCGCCCAAAAGCACCAAGGGGCCGTTGGGCACGGCCACTTTGCGGCCAATCATGGAAGCACCGGCCAACATCTTGTCGCCCTGCAGGCTTTGCGCCATGGCCTCCATGCTGTTTTTCATCGCCGTGGTGGCTTCAAGTTGAGAGAACTGCGCCAGCTGCGCCACAAAGGCCTCGTTTTTCACGGGGTCCAAAGGGTTTTGGTTTTTCAATTGCGTTGTGAACAAGGTCAGAAATGCGCCTTGGTCCATGGTGTTGGACGGTGCCTTGACTTTGTTTTTGGCGATGTAATCTTCGTAGCTGACGATGCCGTTGGGCAAAGGCGCTCTGGCGGGGGATGCTGTGGCCATGTCAATTTGCTTTCAGGTATCAGGATTTGGTGATTTCAATGGTGCGCATCATCAATTGACGAGCGGTGTTCACCACTTCCACATTGTTTTGGTAGGAACGTGAAGCGGCCATCATTTCGACCATCTCTTGCATTTCGTTCACGTTGGACAAATACACATAGCCGTTCTCGTCGGCAGACGGGTTGCCGGGGTCGTAAATGCTGCGAATCGGTGTGGGGTCGTCCACCACCTGGTCCACCTTCACGCCACCTTGGTATTGAAAACCGGCGTTGGTCATTTCTTCTTTCACCAAGGCCTTGAACACGGTGCGTTTGGCACGAAAGGCTTCGCCTTCGGATTTCGCAACAGTGGTGGCATTGGCCAAGTTGGAGGCGGTGGTGTTGAGGCGCACGGTTTGCGCATTCAGCGCGGTGCCTGCAATACCAAATACGCTGTCAAGGGTTCTCATCGGTTATTCCCCTTTCAAGGCTTTGCGGATGCCGCTGATGCGGTTTTCCAGGAAGTTCAAGGTGGTCTGATAGTCAGCTGCGGCTTGACCGAACTGGGCTTGTTCCACATTGATCTCGACGGTGTTGCCATCAAAAGAGCTGTTGAAAGGCACGCGGTAGCGTTGTCCGTTATCGGGTTGCTCTTCGATCGCCGCGTAATGCTTGGCATTCGTGGCTGATAAATATTCGCGGGTGGTTTCCTTCAGCATGGCTTTGAAGTCCAGCTCTTCCGCTTTGTAATTGGGCGTGTCGGCATTGGCAATGTTGCGAGACAACACCTCCAAGCGTTGACTGCGCACGCCGAGGGCTCGCTCGTGAATGCCAAATGCTCCAGCAAATAAGTTCATGACACACCTCCTCGGTTGGTAGAAATCGCCGTTTTCACGACACCAAGCTCTCAAGTTGTGGAGCCTGCGGTCGATACTTGCAATTTGTGTGCCACCAAAGACTGAATACTTAGCACCGCGCTCAAACTGAACTCAGCGGCAATACATGTCCGCCAGCTCGGTCCATCGGCAAAGCTTTGCCGCTTAGCGCAAATAGTCTTGGTTCAAATAAGCGCTCACGCGCAGCGCCTGAGCGCGTTGAGAGGCCTCGTGCGGGGCTTGGCTGTTTTTAGCTTGTGCCAAGGTTTGCGCATGCTCATGCTTGCTCAAACGTTCAATGGCATTTTGGTAAAGCCCTTGCATGATCGAGTTGCGGGTAATGGGTGCGCTTTTATCGCGGTTGACATACAACTGCTTGGCTTGTGTGCCCGCGATGTTCAAGTTGGCGTCCGGGGATTTGATGTTGCGCGCTGCAGGCGTGAGCACCGTCAGGTACAGGTCGTCCAAGCTGGTGGGGCCCATGCGCCGCAAACCCGTCTCATCGAAATACTTGCCCACCATGTCGAGTTGCTGCAACACGCTGTGGCCCAAGATGGCCTTGGGGTTGTGGCCAAAGCCCGCACTGGCCGCGCCTCGGTCAGGGCCATCACAGAATTGGATGATGCCGTGACAACGGTTGTTGGTGGCCTTGGGGTTCATGCCATCGCTTTCCATCAAGGTCATGCGGGCAAAGTCGTCGGGCGCAAACTGATAGGTGCGCGACATGCTGACAATTTTTTCAAACACCAACTGGCGTTCTTGGGGCGGTATGAACCCCTTGGCCACGGCCCGGTCCAAGGTTTTTTCAAGCACGGGGTGTTGCCCCGTGGCCAAAGAGGGGCGTGACAGGTTCAGGTTGCGCGCTTGTGCGGCTGAATTCATGGCCAAGGCAGAGTGGGCCGCGGGCGGTGCTTTTGCTAACTTTTGATTTGCTTCTGTGGCCATGAATTCATTCAAAGCACTCATGTTCAGGCGTTGGCCTGGGAAAATGCGGTCTGGGTTGCTGATGCCATTGGCTTTGGCCAAGTCTTGCGACAAACGCAAGGCCTGGGCGCTGTCGACCGGGCGACCCAGGGCCTCCATGTGATTTTTCACAATGCTGCTGAGGGTGTCGCCGTCTTGTACCGCCAAGCTGGGCACCTTGGGATTCAAAATCGTCGAGGAATTGACACCAGGCTTGTGTTGCAACTGCGCCAAGGTTTGGGCAAAGCCCACGCGTGCAGGCATGCTGCCAGTTTGAGAACGCGCAACAGCATTGCTGTCATTTGGATGTACAAATGTGGTTTTGACGAGTGCCTTGGGATCAATATTGAAGTTCATTTTGCGCTCGGTGGTGGTCAAAAAGGGTTGGCATCAAAGTTGCATCGGGTTTGGGCATGACGCTCAAAACGTCAAAACATCCACACCCTTGGAGAACATCTTGCAAATGCTGTGCCGAACTTCAAAAAGAATGCAACAAACTGGTTTCAAGAAACTGGTGGCCTTTGGCTTGCTGATGGCCAGTGCCTGGGGTGCAGCTTGGGCCCAAAGCACGCCAGCCAACCCGGCTTGGAGCGCGATTGAGCAAGGTGCCAAGCAATTCGTGATCGACAACTACAAAGTGGACGCGCCGCTGGTGAACATCTTGCCGATGGACAGCCGCATCAAATTCTCAGCATGCACCGAGGTCATCTTGTTTGACCAACCGTTTGGCAACAAACAAAGCGTGCGTGCGCGTTGCGCCCAACCTGTTTGGCAACATTTCGTCATGGTGCAGGTCCGCTCTGGCATCGGCGCGCAGCTGGCCACCGGCAGTGCCAACAACAGCGTCACCCGCTTGGTCTGGGTGTCGACCCAATCCCTCAAACGTGGCACGACCATGCAACCTGGCATGTTCAAGCCGGTCGAGCAAAGTGTGGCGGCCCATGAAACACGCTATGTCAATGACGAGCGTGAATTGGTCAACACCGAGTTGTTGCGTGATTTGCCCGCCAACACACCGCTGAAATTACAAGACTTGAAACCCACCACCATGGTCAAGCGTGGTCAGCAAGTGACGGTGGCTGTGGGCGAAGGCAAAGGTTTTGTCATCACCGTGAAAGCCGAGGCCCAACAAGATGGGCTGTTAGGTGATCAAATCCGCTTGAAAAACCCGGAATCCGGTCGATCTTTGACAGCGGTGGTCACGGGTGTGAACATGGCACGCGGTTTGTGAAAATGAACTCAAAATGATTCATTTAAAGTTTGAATTTTTTTCCGGTAAAGCCCTCAAGTCTCAAGACTTGGGGTCGATACTGACGATAACGCAAAGAAAATTGCGACCAGTGCTCAGTCATTAAAGGACCCATCATGGCAGATCCCATCTCTTCCTCTCAATCCCGTGTGGCCCACTCTGTGGTCGCCAATCGCACAACCCTGGACAAACTGGATAAAAAACCGGTTGCCAGCAAACCCGAGCAGCCGATCGAGGCCAAAGCCCCCGCCAAGCCTCAAGGAGCCGATTCCGTGAACCTCAGCAATGTGAAGCAACGCATCGATGACCAACCTGGTTTTGACCGCGCCAAAGTGGATGCCATCAAGGCCGCCATTCAAAGCGGCAACTACCCGGTCAATCCTCGTCAGATTGCCGAGAATTTTGTGTCCCTGGAAAAAATGATCCAAGGTTGAACTGAACCATGACGTCAACGACCGTTTTGGACACGCCCCAATCTGTGGAACAAGCCCATGGCTTGGTCGATCGTTTGGAAGAAGTGCTTGAACACGAGTTCAATGCGCTCAAGGTTCAAGACTTGGATCAGTTCGAGCTGCTGCTGGGTGAAAAAAACCACCTGCTGAGCGAATTGGGCCGCATAACCGGCGTGCAGCAACCGGATGACGCCGACAAATTGGGACCGCACTGGAATGAATTTCGCACCCGCATGATGAGCTGCCGCGACATGCACCGCCGCAATGAAATCCTCATCCTGCGCAAACTCGACGCCATCCGTGGCGCCCTCGAGAGTTTGAATGTGAACGACCCCACCAGCCCGGTGGAGGTCTACGACCGCCTGGGTCAAATCAAGCGACTGCGTCGCTTAAGAGGCTTTACCGAAGCTTGACGCTGTGGGTGCTGCGCCGCCCACCGCTTTCTCATCACCGGGCTGCATGCCCTTGAGCCAATA
>Ga0164293_10001754_pt1 | contig 18244 bp, 18 predicted proteins | sample GEODES118metaG_FD_111487 | JGI IMG/M metagenome (GOLD analysis project Ga0164293, IMG submission 111487) | Eutrophic lake water microbial communities from Lake Mendota, Wisconsin, USA - GEODES118 metaG | ecosystem: Environmental > Aquatic > Freshwater > Lake | place: USA: Lake Mendota...
ATCATAAAATCTTTGGTTTTCAATGCACTCATCATCTCTCTTCGCATAACTTCAAGATTATTTCCAGGGGAAGTAATGTAGTCCTGAATGTCTGTTTTATCAAATTCGCAAATATCGACTATTTGTTTTAGCATAAATATATCCATATTATGGGGTCTTATCATAAAATTATTCACAATCATTGATATATAATTTACTGAATCCATATCCAAAGCCAAGTTTTTTTTCAACTTGGTTTGTAAATATTTTTCAAAAGATGGGTTCAGGGTATAATAAAAGTCATAATATAACGACCAAAACAAATCTGCCAATTCTGACTGAAACCCAGAATAATAAATCTCATATGCCCAAAATATGGCTTCATCCTCTTTTTTATTTAGAATACATAGTATGAGTGCCATTTTGACCTCGTCCTTCTCATAAAGATATCTTGTAAACTGGATTTCCTTGTTCATATTTTACACTTTAAACTTTAATAGCTTGTTGTTTTTATTAGTTTTTAAGTTTGAGAAAATAATGTAAAAACTAATCAATTTTATTTTAATTTAAATTGCGTCAAATACTTTTTATCTCATTTAATAATATAATGAGTGCTTGGAACGATTTTGTAAAGAAAATTTACTGGGAAAACAAGAAGAAAAATAAGAATTTTCAATTTAAGGATGCTTTGAGAGAAGCAAGTAGACGCAAAGGTGAAATGGGTAGTAGCAGTAGTAAATCTATGAAAATGGGCAAATCTATGAAAATGAAGTCCAAAAAATGCTGCCCTTGCCCTAAGAAGAGAAAGAGTCGCAAGACCCGCAAGAGCGGTATGTTCTTTTAAACCTTATAAATCTTTATTAATTATTTTTAAAATATAAAATAATTAACTTAATAGTTAACACAACTTAATTTTTTGATGACTCATATACTTATAACCAATGTCAACCAATTCCTCTCCATCATCAAAATTCAGCATATTGTAATCGTCAAAATATTTAGAATCAACAAAATAATTGTTAATTTCACCATAAGGTTTGTCGCATTCTTGATTTATCTTTGAATAAGGATTGTTATAATTACTGGTTATTATTTCAAATGACCTGATAATCATATCTTTAATTGATGTAATCGGCGTATCATTTTCTTGCAATTGATTTCCAGGTGTAATATAAGTAATATTCAAATAATCATTCACGTGTACTATATCAAGCAATTCATTACTTAATGTGCCACCATCCGCATACATATAATTATTATATGTTATGGGTGGGAATACAACAGGAATGGCCGATGTAGACATCAATATTTTCACTTGGTCCGCTGCGGACTTGGTGTCAAATTGAAATACATCCAGTTTCCCAGTGTATAAATTGGTCGCGCCAATCATAGTTTTTACAACTGGCTTATTAGGCATTTTATTTACGACGGTAGTCAGTGTGTCAAATAATGGCTCAGTGTTTAGCAAAGAGACGCCAGTTTCGGGTAATAATCGGTATACCTTAAAATTTCGCATACCGGAATACAATGATTCAGCGCGTTTAATTCCAACGCTTAAGTCATCATAAAATGACAAGAAACCGGCGTTCAATCCACCGGCTGAAATTCCAGTATACATATCGTATTTTTTGGGGTTAAGTTCATTGATTCTTTTTAAGATACCGATTTCAACCGCACCAAATGCTCCTCCACCACTGAAGGCAAGTTGGTTGAAGGTTGCGGACGCTAAATTCGAAAATAATGTAAACAATAAAAACAATTGAAAAGTGTTCATTATTTATTATATAGTGTTATTTTTATATTTCTTTCTTTTAGTTTATTTTTACTTTCAATCTTTTTTACACTGTATAAATTTTAAGTTTTTCATTTTTTTTAAAAAAACAAAAAAAATTGAATTCATTTTTTGTGACATGAGTAAAGGTATTAAATATTACTTGAAACAGCAAATTAATTTGAAAATGACGACAAATAACAGAAAACCTACTGCCGCCGATTTTATGTTGGCAGAGTTAGACGACGAGAAGAATCGCGTTAGACGTCTTCACGTTGAAAGAGCGAGGCTGTTTCTTGCGGGGAGGTATGAGTTGGAGGAGGGTGAGATATTGATTGGTCTCGAGTATGATGAGACCTATGAGTAAAAAAATAAAAAAACTACGGACGCACCAGCAGAAAAATTGGTAGGGTGCGACGGATATGTGCGTTTTGGAGGGGCACATATCAAAAAATATATTGAGAGTTCTCACTCTAATATATGGGGACAATGGGCGATTATAATATAATTTTAATAGGCGCTGCTGTCTTAAGGCGGTGGTGTTTGACTATTGAATATAAAATGGGGACAATGGGCGAATTCTATTAAAATTATTGTAATAAATATTTAATGATAATTAATATTAATACTTCATTAAAAATTTATGAAAATAATTAAAACTTTATGACAATACCAATGGAAAAAATCGCCATTTTAAATGGGGTCATTTGAGTCAGAGCCAAGGACGGTCTGCTACTGGCAAAAGGCACACTTGAGGTTTAAATGCTAACCAAGTACGGGTTAAAAAACGGTACATTGATAGAGTGTTTGAAAAAAAGTGGATTATCAAGTCCAATCGTTTATAACACCAAAACCCCTAAAATATAATCTTTAATCTTTTAAAAACCGACGGACGCACCATTTAGTGGTTAAATTATGGTTGGGTGCGACGCAAATATGCGATGGATGGGGCATATTTTTTTCCTTATTTTATCTATTTTTTCCTTTTGTCTCTGCAATAATTATTCCTCTCTCTTCTTTCAATCGTTTATTTAACCAAATAGTTTGATTATCCATTAATAATACAGTGGCATAAATATTTACACATACGCCAAAAAATATTTTTGTTCCAACATAAGACATAATATGTATAAATAATGTCTTATGTTTTTATGCTGTTTTAAAAATAAAAAAAAAATAAAAAATAAAAAAAATAAAAAAAATAAAAAAAAATGAATTTTCAGTTTTTTAAAAAATGAAAAAAAAAATAAAAAATTGAAATACTTTTTGACAATTGAAGTATGGACGGTGGACGTATCAGCCTTAACCAGGATACGACAGGTATGTGCGAGGTAAAAGTTGTTCTTGAACAACGATGGGGGCACATACCAACTAATAAATTCGCTTTAATATGGGTTGTGAGAGGCGACCAAGAGCTCCCGTCTGTGATTACACGGGGAGTGATCTGGCACTAGTCACGGGTTTATGATGTTGATTACGCCGAGGCAGGTAAAGCTGCTGGTTTCTAAAAAGAAAACATTCAAACTACTTACCCCGGTCCGAAAGGGAGGACTATATACCGTGTTGAGGGTGGCGTGCGTCGGAAGACGAGTAATGATCCCCAGCTAAAAATATACCCGTCGGCTTGCAAGTTGGCCGTGCGACATACGTGACTGTCGCAACTGATACATTCTGGATTAATCCTCTGTGTGTATCTTATAGTTATAAAGGATTAGCACTGAACAAACTAATAAACAGACTTTGGTCCCCGCGTCTATAAATGTCGACCAAGAAAAAACTATATGGGTAGCGGAACCCGTATTAGAATACCCCGAATGGGATTATGAATGCTTTCATTGTGGAACTGAAACGGAAGAACATGAAGGTTATTTAAGAGATGGAGAGTGTTATTGTGATTCGTGTGCTTATGACTTATTTGATCAACCAATGCCAAAGTCAAAATACACTGATGAAATGTGGGATAATTTTCATAAAAGTTGTAAACCTAAAGAAGAAGCAGTAAAATCAATGATCCCTGATGACGCCATTATTATAGATGACAACTATGTGATCTGTGATACATACGACAAAGCAAAAGAGATGCTCAATCGTGCTACTTGTACTAAAAATGACGTTGTTCAAGAACTACCTTACTCATATATTGTTTCGCAAAATAATGGCAAGTTTTGGTTTAAACTCAGTAAAGATATAAATAATCCGACCAAATTTATCGTCTATGCGTATGCGTCTAAAGATGAAGTCGCCAAAAAATATATAAGACGAATGTTGGACGACTGTATCTATCATATGGATTATCTTTTGAACCCTGAGGACTATAAAGCAGAAGTTGAAAGCTCAGACGAAGACTGCGCTACTGAAGAAGATGAGGCAAACTTCTATAGAGAACAAGCACAAGAAGAAGAACAAAAACATATGGAACAAAATGATATGGATGTAGATGTGAATGACTACGACAACTACTATTCAAAAAAGGCTCTATGCGTTACGTGTGGTGAAATCAATTATGCCGAGCCGGTATGTGAAGTTGAAGGTCGTTCAAGAATGGTATGTTGTGACTGTATTGAAATAGTCAACCGTTGCGAAGAATGTAATCATCTTACACTTGATTATCTCTACGAAAGTAATAATGATGATGGAGTTCAAAGAGATTTGTGCTTCGATTGTAAATTCAATAAGCCGTTATCAATGCAGATACCTTTGGAAGTTCACTTGTCAATACGAAGCGACATACAGAGCCTCAGCCGCCGACATTTTGATATTCTGACAGATTATGCCGAGTTAGCACAACTGACTATATTTGACGCTTATCGTTACAAATCCAGGTGTCATTTCTATGATTGCGACCAAATGGTGCCACCAAGTGCGTGGGATGCCGAAGAAGCAGTTCAATTTTGCTGTCGCAGACACTGTGAAATGTCTGAACTCATTGGTTGCCACTGTCAAAACGTATATGATGGCAGTGAATACGACGATGAATATGAAGAAGCCACATGTAAGATGTGTCATAATTCTAATTACGACACAAATATGATACCGCGAATAGCTCTTAGAGAAAGCGACCAAGGTGTCAAACCAATCGTATCGGCAATCTGCGTGTTCAATGAATGTATCCAAATGTCTAATGTATTTGCTGAATCTTTGGTAGACCTACACGAGTACTTCATATAATTTTGTATATAATTTGTATAATTTCGTATAATATTTAATTTTGTATATATAATATTTAAATTTAATTAAGATTTGTTGTTTTAACTTAGCAACAAATCAAACATTTTTTATTTTTTCGTATTTTTCGTATTTTTCGTATTTTTCGTATTTTTCGTATTTTTCGTATTTTTTTTTATTTTTTTTAAGTATTTCGTATTTTTTACGAAAATAAAAAAAAATGAAATACTTTTTTGAGATTATAGTAAGAGTAGTAATTTTATAGACTTCTAACTATTTTAAATAGAAAACTTTAATAAAGTATTAAACTTAATAATCACAATTGATAAAATGATGAAAAATTCTACTGATGCCAAGGCACAACAATTGTGGAACATTCTCGCAAAGCAAGAGAGCGCCAGAATACAAGAACGCAATAGAGAACTCGAGATGAGTACTCATTTGACATGTGAATACACTGGTCCCGAGGAACACGACCCAGAATACGACTACGATTCACTCCAAGAAGATAAATTCGTCCATACCAGATGTTACGACTGGGACCCTAAAACCGGGTTTGAAGATGATATGTCCCTATCTCGTGAGTATTACCACGTACAAGAAGACGAAGAAGACCTGTTCCCTAAAGATACATTACCAAACAGCATAGAAGAGCTTTACGAATATTTGAACGAACAACTTAAAAACCAAGAAGAGTATGACTACGCGACTGAAGAAGAGGCTGACTATTACTTGAAAAACCAGGACCCGTGTTTTATGTGTAAAGAATTCAATTACAGCAATGTAATGATTGACGCAGACCGGATGAGAATTCTATGCCGCGACTGCTATCCCAAGGTCAAACAATGCTGCGAATGCGAGACGATTACGAAAGAACAGACCTATTACAACTTTGAGACAGGTGTTCGTTTGTGTTTTGACTGCCAGTTCAAGACGGAAGAAAGAGTCCAGATGCCACTTGAAGAACACTTGTTGGTAAGACGTGACATACAGTACCTTAGACGCCAACACTTTGACATTCTAGTGGATTATGCCGAGCTTGCCGAGTTCACCATATTTGACGCATATCGCTACAAATCGAAATGCCACTTCTATGATTGCATTCAAAGAATGTCACCGTCTGGTTGGGATGCCGAGGAAACATTGGCGTTTTGCTGTCGCAGACACCGTGAATATTCTGAAGACTGTGGCTGTCACTGTACGAATGTTTGGAATGGCACTGACTATGATGACCACTATGAAGAAGCTACGTGTAAAATCTGTAATTCGCCTCACGAAGCAAACGTGAAAAGTCGCGTGGCTCTTAGAGAAAGTCACAAGCTCAACGGGCCTATTGTGTCGGCAATCTGTATGTTTGATGAAATCCGTATGTCCAATATTTTGTTTATGTCTTTGATAGATCTACATAAGTATTTTGTATAATTTTATGTATTTGTATAATTTTGTATGTATTTGTATAATTTTGTATGTATTTGTATAATTTAATTTAATTTAATTAATTAATTAATATTGTTGTTATTAACTTAACAACAAATGAAACAATTTTTTCATTTTTTCACTCGAAAAATCATTAATAAACCCCCAATCTGAATTATCAAACAATTTATCATAGTTTTCACTGGTTTCTTTTAATGTTTCTCTCTTCAAAGGATTAGGATGAATATTTTGTATTAATAACAAAGTAAATTTATTCATAAAAGTCCCCTTTAGAGAGAAAAACTTGGAAATATTACCAATAATATGTAAATACAAAATACTCAAACTATAATTGTCCCAGTATTTACTATAATTTAAAATATCAGAAATTATTGCCGATTTTGGCCGGTTAATATATTTTTTCAAGGTTTCGACACATGACTTCTCAAATGATTCCTTATAGTTTTGAGAGAAAAGTGACAATACATCCATATTTTTTACATAATTGTTGCAAATAGCCTCTATAAAAGACAGCGACATCGTTTCCTCATTATTTACTATTAAATAGAATAAAACGTGTACTTCTAATGGTTTATAAGTATAATTTACGATATTTATAATTATATTCTGAATATATGACGTATTAAGGTCAGAGACTATTAGACTGTTTTTGAAACTTTTAAGAAAAGGTCTTGAATATGGTGAAAAAACAATATTTTCGGTGCTTAACTCAAAAAAACAAACACCATTTTCGTTTAATTTTATTAAACTATTAAGCAAAAACGAGTAAGTATTTAAAATATTGAATACAAATTGTTTATTATTGTTATTATTAGGTAATTTAAATAAAAAATCGCTAAATCCTATGCGTTTTTCATCATTATAATTGAAAACCACATATTTTTTATCCTTATTTTTCGAGTCTAAATCCACATTTTCTATTATTTTCTCTCCTATTTTGCCAATATCTATAAAATCATAGTCGGTAAGTATGTCATAATAATTTCTGTAATAAGGTATTTCTTCTATTATTTCACTAATTTTTATTTCATTTATGGAAAAAAAGTCATAGACTGTTATTTTTGTTTGGGTTTCATCATTATCGTCTATATTATTGACTTTCTTCCGATTATTTGTTATTTGGTTAATAATCAAACCTATATTAATGCTTTTATTCATTTTATTATTAATTATTATTACTTTAATATTTATTTAGTTACTAAAATAAAATATCTGTTTTTGTAGGTTTTTTTAATCTTATCCTTGATTTCATTATGATCTGTAAAACCAGTTTTACATAATCGATTCACTTCTTCCTTTAAGATTTCGACCTTTTCTTTGCAAAATAGCGAAAATCCCTCAGAAGGCTTATAATCCTTATTGTTAATATTACTAATAATATGTTCATCCATTGCTTCGAGCAATTCCTTTTGAACACCAACATAAACACGCCTCTTTTGAGGCTCTTTCTTATCGGTATCCTTCTTTCTAAAATAATAGCGAGCACTCTTAAACATCTTGTCTAACACGTCACCATCGTAACCCAAATTGGTTAAGCGTCTGACTTCGCCGTCTACCAAGTTTTCATTTTCTTCAGTCCAAATTTGCCACGCATCCTTGAAATCCTTTCGGTGGTCATATTGGTGAATCTTTGAAAATTTGTAGAGCTCTTGGGTGAAATCGTCGGTAAATTTATAACGATAAATGCTGACGTTATTTTCGTTTGATAATTCAAAATCCATTTTAGTTTTAAAAGAATGTGTATTGGGTAGGTATTTATGCTGTTAAAATAAAAAAGAATTTTTATTTCAATTTTTTTTGTAAACTTATTTTTTTAACTTTTTTAATGCAAAATTCCGATTTCCAATAATTTTCTTTCCAAAATATCATTTTCAGTGGGATTTATTTTTATAACCCGCACATTATTGTCAATTCGAGCTTCTGTTACTGGTATTGCTACTGGTATAGCTACTAATTCAGCAACTGCTTCAGCAACTACAGCTTGAGCAAATACTTCGGCATTTTCTGATTGATTCAAAGTTAAATTATCATAAAATTCCTTCACTTTTCTATTGATTCGTATTTTTGATGCGTCAAATGATGTCAAATATAGTCCATCCAGACTTTTTACTCGTGACAACGCCACGTATGTTTGTCCGCATTCAAATATGCCACTCCCGACATCAATTTCCGCAGCATCTAACGTCGCACCTTGTGACTTGTGAATTGTCAAAGCCCATGCCAAAATCAGCGGTACTTGCGAAACACCAATGCCCGGAATTTTGTCACTTTGCCAAATATTTCGTGTCATTATCATCTCGATACCATTATTAAATTTTACTTGTGGACACCCAGTTATGGCACAAAAACCAGTAATAATTCCTTGACTGCCATTACAAACATCGAGACCTCTATCAGATTGGATATTTATAATGGACATAACTTGTGCGCCGACCTTAAGTTTCATTTCTTTTTCGCAAATGAGGTTATTTGCCAGAAATTCAAGTTCCATTTGTATATCTTTATCGGTATAATCGCAGCGAGTTACTCTTTCGGCTCGAGTCATCTCCAGATCCTTTAAATATTTAATCTTGAATTCCTTTTCGTCGCTTTGTAGTGCCGACATTTTGGTATTATTGATGTTTTCTACCTTCACGCGTGTAGGGAACAATTTTGTCGGCTCGGCTACCAAATTTGCGGCAAAAGGTCGCCCTACATACTCAAGGAGCATATCATTCGACTTTCGCCGAATTTTTCCCTCCCTGATTTGATTTAAAATTGTCGAATAGATTTCGTCGGTTTGTCTGAAGATTTTAATCAATTGTATTTGACAATGCGGTCGAAAAACTGTGTTCCAATCTTCGCTTTCAAAGCAGAAACGCTGTGTGTCTATTTCGTCTTTGTCGCCGACGGGTGGCAATTGGAAGAAATCACCTGAAAATACGAGCTGAATCCCGCCAAATGGATTCGGATTATTTCGCACTGCTTTACCAATTGCGTTTAAAACATTGAATAATTTTAACGAGAGCATACTCACTTCGTCTACTACTAAAATATCAGTACTTTTCCATAATGCTTTCGCAAATTTATTTTTTTTAATTTTTGTTACGAGTTGTTCAATTGTGCCATTCCCAAGACCAATCCCGGCCCAAGAATGCAATGTTTTTGCTTTACAATTTAATAAAACTGCGGCGCAACCCGTCATCGCTGTTACGTAAATACCTTTGAATTTTTTATATGCGTGGTCATTTATTAGACGGATTAACGCGGATTTTCCTGAGCCGCCAGGACCAGTAATAAATATATTATGTCCTTGAACATATTTATCAAATGCTATTTGCTGTTCTTTTGAAAGTTCCATTATATATGCTTATATCTTTATATTTAATATGATTTTTTAAATCAATTTTATCTATCCACTTTTTTTCACGAAGTTATGAAGATGGATTCTCTAATTTTTTAACTCTTTCTTTCAATTCTTGGATTTCTTTTATTAAAATACCAATTAATCCATTATAATTGACACTTTGTAAATTTTCTCCATCCTTCTCTCCGTTTACTAAAAATGGATATACTTCTTGTAGTTCGTGAGCTATTAAACCAATATCTTGTTTTTTAAGTTCAGTATTATTATAACTAACAGGTCTCAATTTATCAACGGTAAACTTTTCATCAAGAGTAACTACATCTTTTTTAATTCGATAATCTGAAGGAGAATTATAACTTGTTGCGTTAACAGTGCCATTCACATTTAACGCGTAGCCGCTTGCTGGATTATAAACCCCACCAATACCCACATAAGAACCAGGTATTTGTACACCAGGATAAGAACCACCTCCTAATCCTCCCAATACAATTTGATTTGAAGCATCTATTATCGCATTAAAACCAAGTGCAGTTGAATAATTATATATATTTGTTGATATAGCAATGTTTGTACTAACACCTAAAAAGGTATTATAATTTGAATTACCAGATAAATCAACACCGGCTTGTTGACCAAAAGCAGAATTACCAGATCCTTGAGATGCCAATAAAGCTCCTTCACCAAAAGCACTATTACCATTACCAGTCGTATTGTCCTGTAATGCTTGATAGCCAAATGCGTTATTATAATTTCCGGCTGTATTATTTCCTAAAGCAACATTTCCAAAAGAAGTATTAGCTGACCCTGTTGTATTACTTTGTAAAGAATTTGATCCAAATACAGTATTTAAACTATTATTTGTTCCAGAACCTCGACCAGCATTTACATTATTAATAATAACATCTGCATTTGTTTTTAAGTTCCCACTAATATCCAAAGTATAAGTAGGAGTTGATTTTCCTATTCCAACATTACCTGAAGCATAATAAATAGCATTACTTGTTCCGTTACTCCATTGTGTAGTTCCAGAAAAAGGGTTACCATCTTCTAATAAAGAACCGGTAAAATTAATATTCCCACTAATATCCAATGTGTAAGCAGGAGTTGCTGTTCCTATTCCAACAGAACCAGTATCATAATAAATAGCATTACTTGTTCCGTTACTCCATTGTGTAGTTCCAGAAAAAGGGTTACCATCTTCTAATAAAGAACCGGTAAAATTAATATTCCCACTAACATCCAATGTGTAACCAGGAGTTGCTGTCATTATACCTACTCCTGGTGTAGTTCCACTTTCATTAACATATATAGCTGTCGTTGTCGAAGCTAACGCTATACCACCTGCTGTACCTGTGTTTTGAATTACAGTTGCTGACCCTGTAGTTGAAGTACCAGTTGCTTTATAAATTAGACAATTTGCGCCTTCTAATTCTATTTTAAACGGAGGACGGATGGTGGTTGATGGAGTATAAACCCATACTGAAGGAAATGGTGCATAATAAAAAGAGGATGTAGATACATTTAAACCATTTAAAGAAGAAGTATAAATAGTTTGGAATGTTCCATCTTGCACTTGTAATATTCCGCTAACATCCAATGCGTAGCCACTTCCCGGATTATAAACCCCATTAATACCAACATAAGATCCAGGGATTTTTATAGTTTCATTTGAAGTTCCTAATACGATTTCATTTGAAGCGTCTATTATCGCATTATAACCAACCGCAGTTGAATTTGAATAAGGAAGTATTCCATTATTGGATACATCTGTATTAAAACCTAAAAAGGTATTATAATTTGAATTTCCAGATAAATTAATTCCAGCACCAAAACCAATAGCTGTGTTACTACCTCCAGTTGTATTACTATTAAGTGAACCAGTACCAATTGTTGTATTGGAAGAACCTGTTGTATTAGCTTGAAGTGAATTAACACCAACTGCTGTATTACTACCTCCACTTGTATTAATTGATAGTGAATTATTACCAATTGCTACATTGGAAGAACCTGTTGTATTTAAATTAAGTGATACAACACCAATAGCGGTATTAGAAAAACCAGTTGTATTAGATTGAAGTGAATAACTACCAACCAATATATTATTATTTATATTTCCTCCACCCAAACCAACAGTTACTCCATTAATACTGGCATCCATTGTTGTAATTAAACTACCCGTGATATTTACATCATTATTAAACTGGTTATTTGTTGTTGCTGAACCAATATTAATATTAGGTGTATAATTTCCTATATTTAATGTATTACCCGAGTTATCTATCTCGGTTAAGAAATTTAATACAGGGTTTACTTGAAGAACTGTAGTATTATTACTACTAACTGTTTTTATTAGACCTGGACCTAATATAAATGGAATATCATAAGGGCTCCATAATACAGCACTTGCGTCTATAATTGCTGGAAACTCATCTGTGCCACTTGTACACACAAATTTATAATTAGCATATTCAACACCACTTAAAATAACTGTTGATGTGCCAGTTGCTCTATCACCGGTAGCTAAATAAGATGCTCTTGCCCACGTGCCAGAACTTATAATATATATACCATTATTAATATTAGCAACATTTTGTCCTCCTTGTGCATTAACTAATATAGGACTACCATTAAAACTCGAATTTAATGTAACACCATCAATAGTTTGAGTATTACCGGATAAAGTTATAGGCGCTACGTTTGAACACAAAATACTGGCTGGCAATGGTCTTATACCACTGGCCACCGAATCTACATAAGATTTTGGAACAACACCGTTATTAGCGGTTGTATAATTGCTGCCAGATGATAAAAACATATAATATGCCGTAATATTTCCACTAACATCCAAATTCCCACTACAGTCAATATTTCCACTAACATCTAAATTCCCAAAACAGTCAATATCGCCTGTAGTGTATATATTCCCACTAACATCTAAATCCCCGTAAATAATTATATTTCCACTAATATCACTTTCAAAATTAATATAAGTGTTTGGTTGTCCGACATTTTGTGTAACATAAAAACTATCAGTGGTATTTACATTACTTTTTACAATGTTATGCGAACTAGCAAATTGTGTTCCACCATATTTTCTAAATGACATTATACTATATTCTTATAAAAAGTAATTAGGAGGTAAAAAGTAAAAAATTAGAAAAGAAAAATTAGAAAAGAAAAAATTAGAATAGTTAAAAGTTAAAAATAAGGTAAAAAACATTATATTTAGCTATTATAAAATGGGGTATAATATTGAGGTATCCTTTAATATTTTGAAACACAGTAGCGTAACAGAAATACAAGAGCTCATTAAAGAACAAGCTCATAATTGCGGATGTAATTTTTGTTATGAGGATTATGAGTTTGAAACAAATGTTCAATATAAAAGAAACCACTGTATTATGCTAACAAATTTTGACATAGAAAATACGGCATATTTTATTACTTTTTTACGGAAGATAAAACGTATACCGGGTATTTATATTGAATGTATTTATGACGATGAGAATAACAATATTTTGTATGCTTCCAGATATTTTTTAACTCAAAAAATCACTGAAAAAAATTCTTACAAGACAGAAAAAAGAAAACGTTGTTATTCTGAAGAAGAAATATTAATTTTAAATGAAGTAGAGAGAAAAAAATAAATTAATTGTGTCTACTTTTTCTTTGTGTTTTATGTCTTCTAATTTTGCGTCTATTTTTACTTTTTTGTAAGCCTCTTCCTATATTATGTAGACGATGATATACCTTATGAGTTTTAGGTCTTAGACGTCGTTTTGTATTTCCTGTAAAAATAAATGGTATTTCTGATTCTTTTTCATCTATGGTTAAAGGTATGATTAGTTCTTCATTTGGAAGCGGGCTTGAAACGTGAGTATTTGGTTTTAATGATTGCAATATTTCTTCAGAAAAAGATTCAGGTTCATAATTATCCATTTCTGGCGCTATAGGCATTAAAGCAGGTGATCTAAAATCGTCAAGATAAATATTATACAAGCTGGGATCTTTAATTAAATGAGCCTTTTTAAAATCTTTTTCCAACCTTTTATGAATAGGCATTTTAATACTGTTAATATTCAAAATATTGGCTAAATCGTCGTTATCTAATTTAAGGTTATAATGATCAACATTACCATTATTCGTTAAATCGAGTGATATGTTAGCAACATCTCCATCATAATCAGCATCCCATTCAACCACATTAACATTATTTTTATTATTATCGTGGATTATAGTTTTAGTAGTTCCTCTATTTTTAATAAATGTGTTTAACATATTTATATTAAAAGCATATTTTTTTTATAGAATATGTAAAATAATAAGTAAAAAAATATATTATTATAAATATGAACCTTAATTTTACCGAAATAGATGATTTAGGTAATAATAACAATTTTGATGTAAATGGTTATCAAACAAACAATTATTGGGAAACCTCAAATGTGAATGTGAATGTGAAAGAGCCAAAAAAGAAAAAAATAAATTATAATGATATTTTGAATTCATTAAATTTGGTTGTTAATAAAAGCGGTGTGTTACAATATATGACGACAACTGATGGTCAAGAGCAACAAGAACAACAGCAACAACAACCTATTAAAGGGAAGCCATTAGAACCACAAGTAAAGAACAGTCACATTTACAATAAATATTTCAAGGATTACAAAGATCCAAATGCTGAATATGTACAAGAAGTGAAAGTGCCTCAGACTATTGAAGAGTATAACAGAATGCTTTTAGAAGACCGTATAAAACGTATTCAAGAGAGAAACCGAGTAGCGCAAATAAAATCAACCAAATTGTTATTTGAAAGCAATAATAATGGTTTTATAAATAATGGTAATTCTAAAATTGGTGCTACCAAAAATAATTTACGTATGATGAATTTCAACTAATTATATAATAAAAAATACAAATATTATATAAATGTCTGAATTCGTAAAAGCAGCGCAAAATGGCGACCTGAATGAAGTAAAACGATTATTTGCTTTAAATCCGGGTATAATTAATGAAAAGGACAGAGAGAAAGATACCGCAATTATGAAGGCGTGTAGGGATTGTAATGCCGTCAATGTAGTAGCTTTTTTGCTCGAAAATGGTGCGAATATTAATGACCGAGAATATCATGATTTAATCGACCAAACCCCACTCATTATTGCGGCATTTAATGGATGTACTGATATAGTAAGAATGTTATTAGATGCTGGTGCTAATATAGAACATAAAAACGACCAAGGTGAAAACGCGCTTATCAGTGCCGTACAAGAAGGACATATAGATACAGTCAAACTTTTACTTGATGCTGGCGCGGATGTAAATCAATCGAATACGGACGGTGAAACAGCACTTGATCTGGCAATAAGACTTAGACAAAAGAAGGAATTAATTGATTTATTGAGAGAAAAAACAGATGGCGCAATGGGAATCAAAAAAAAGGTTAAAAGAATGAAAGAAAGTAACAATAAACCCAAAAGTTTAAAAAAGAAGCGAAAAAGAAGAAGAACAATTAAGAAAAGAACAAGAAAATATTAATAAGTATTTGAAAACTACTTAAAGACAAATCAATTAATAATATGTTAAGCAATATTAACCACCCGACTTTAGCTCAGTTGGTAGAGCGTTTGACTGTAGATGTTACCAATTTAATTTGGAAAAAAGTAATCAAATTGTCGCCTGTTCGATTCAGGCAAGTCGGAAAAATAAATATTTTACATAATTTTTGTGTACAATATTTATTAATTAAAATAAAACCAATATATGAAAAATGCCGAAAAAATGATAATCAAAAAATCATTTTTAGTAAGCCGTGTTTGTATAATTTGTATATGCGTTTGAGTATTAAAATGGTTTATTTGGTTTATTTGGTTTATTTGATATGGTGTAAAACTATCAATAGGATTTCTACAAATTGGACACGCAAATTTAATTATGAACCAAGTATCTAAGCAACTTTTATGAAACCAACCGTTACATTCACATAGCTTTTCACAAGACGCTAAATCGTTTAAATTTATTGTTTTTTCATTATTATTATTATTTACTTCTAAACAAATAAGGCATTCATTTTCGTTAATATTAGAATTAATAGAATTATTGTTATTATAATCATTATCAATATTGTCATCATTGTTAGAAACATTTGTAGCATTATTATTTTTATTAGCTACTTTACTTTTATGTTTTTTTAAAATAGTTATCTTGGGTTTTATATTTCTCATATTTATATTTATCTATAAAATATTTTATATTTTATATTTTTATATTATTTGTTTGTTTTGGTATCATTGTGGCATTCAACATCAAAATCCATAAGCGAATTCGATGAATCGGACCGTTTACTGCGTTTTTCATCGTGTGTATCGTCTATTTGAATTTTTACAGTATCATCATCACCTTTCAATTTTATAACATCTCCAATATTGTTATTTTTTTTAAGAGACATCACATTTTCTTCAGTGCAATCAGAGCAATATTTTATATCCTTGTAAATTTCACCCTTTTCCAGTTTATCATATAAACAATCTACCATTTTTTTATTGTCTTTAAAATACTTCAATAATTCTTTTTTTGTTGCTTCTTTTCTTTTTTCTTCTATTTCGCTTCGTTTTCGCAATTCTTCCAAACACTTATCTTGTCTTCCATAAGGATCCATCACATCTTCTATAAAACTATTTGTATTTCTCGGGTCAATTAATTTATCTTTAATACCGTAACCACAACAAAACCATCTTCTAATTGCCATTGCTTTATATTTTTCGGCATTTTCCATTTCTTTTATAAACATATCGTCAATAATAGAAAACGCTGACTTTAACACCAGCAAATTATTAATATGTCTGTCCTTTTCTTTTATTAATCGACTTATTTCAAGCTCCAAATTTTTAAGAGATGATTTTTTCTCCTTGTTTTTTTTAGATTTTAATACAGCAATCAAATAGCTTCTCTGGTTTCTGTTTTCTTTCAGCGAATTTATTTTACGTTTTCTTATGTCTTCTATCTTTTTTATAATCAAAAAAACATTGGTATTGTACATAATCGGATAAACTGTCCTAATCATTTTCGGTATTACAAACTGATTTGTTTCCTTTATTTCATTAATTTTTTTTTCAGTATCATCCAACTTGAGTTTTATAGTTTTCTTTGTTTCTTCAATGTTACCAGAATCAAATAATAATGTAGTTCCAGAGAGAAACTCTATAGATGTTTGTAATTTGTCGTACTGATGAGACGATATTTTGTGAGCTTCAGCTGTTGCATCTAATTTTAAATAGTTGACAAGTGTTAAAAGAAAAGCAATTACTCCATTTATACCAGCAATCAAATACATTCCCCATCCATATTCTTTTACAACAGAAGATAATACTGTTGCGACAGTTGATAACAAAATAGCGGGCATCATTAAAAAATTTAATCGCGTTTCGCAAAAATTTTTTGACTCCATATAAATGAGTTTTTGGCCTCTTAAATACGTTGCCAGAATATCAAGTGCGCTTGAATGATATTCTTTTTCTGAAAAATAATCTTTCCAAATTTCATCTTCTACTTCTTTGAATGTCCATTTTCTATATGTTATCTTGTTTGATTTTTTAGTTATTATGTTACCAGAACTATCTTTTATAGAACTATCTTTTACAATATTACCAGAAATATCTTTTATAGAACTATCGTTGGAGGCCGCTTCAATTTCATCTTCAAATACAAAACCAATTCCTTCAGTTTCTGGTTCATCTACTTGTTCATCTACATATGACGACCTTGACATAAATCTATCATCCATAAAATTTTTATTAGCAAGTGCCGGATGATGTTTATTAATTATGTCTTTTTTTAGCCTACCTAATTGCGGTTCTTTAAAATTAGATGGTGATTTTTTATTATTCATAATACTTAATAATATATAAAAAATATATATTGTCAACTTATATAAATATGCCTAAAACACGTAGAAATGGACGCGGATCTGCCACCAGAGGCTGGAAAAATCAACAACCCAGTTATCGTCAAAGAAGTATTATGCTCAAAAAATGCGGCAAAAAATGCTTTTTAGGAACAAAAAAATCATTCCCTATTTGCAAGAAAAATACTTGTAAGGTCAGTCCACAAGGTGTATACTCAGCGTATATTAGAGCTCGCCAATACAGCTCAAAAGGACGCAAATATAGAACGGTTTCTAAAAAAGCAAATCAAATGCTTGTAAAAATGGGCGAAAAGCGATAATTCTTTTAATTAATTAAAAAATTGAATTATAATCATATTAAAACATTTTATGAATATAATATAATACATTAATCAAACAAAATGAACAAAATGAACAAAATGAACAAAATAGTAAGACAATTTGAACCGAGTTATATTGGAAATGGATGGGGAAATTATATTGATATCGAAAATTTTAAATATGACTTATATTCAACACAACGGCTACCTTTGGTTAAAAAAACTGAAGTGTACTCCTATCATATTGATATCAAAAATAATAATAATAACAACAACAATAACAATAATAACAATAATAACAATAATAACAATAATAACAATAATAA
>Ga0164293_10001755_pt1 | contig 18235 bp, 12 predicted proteins | sample GEODES118metaG_FD_111487 | JGI IMG/M metagenome (GOLD analysis project Ga0164293, IMG submission 111487) | Eutrophic lake water microbial communities from Lake Mendota, Wisconsin, USA - GEODES118 metaG | ecosystem: Environmental > Aquatic > Freshwater > Lake | place: USA: Lake Mendota...
ACCGGGCGGTTGTATCCAAGGCAAATTGTCGACCGAGCATTTTCAAAACCAGGTGAGCTATCGCGAATTGATCCAGCATTAGTTGTTAGTAAGGAAAACCCATTTTTGTATGATGGATATATTGTTTTACAGTCTGAGAAGATTGGTGGCAAGAGCAGTAGCGATACCTCATTTATTCCAACCCCACAGATATCTCAAAAGGTTGCCGGTTTTTACTGGCAACACATCTCTTATGTGGTGGTGTGGTGGTTTATGGGCGCACTACTCTTAATCGCGCCCCTGTTTCCACAATTTCGAGCACCAAAGAAAGTTTTAAAGAGCGGAGTGAGAAAATGAATGGTGTAATCCTTAGGTTTCGCGTTATGGCTATTTGGGCTGGGGTAATGTCACTGCTGCTTTGGTTTGCATACATGCCGGCTAAATATCTAGTTTCAGATGGCACTTTCTATGAGCGCTTTATTTGGATCCCAATTGTGCATGGCTTTACCTACCCGATCTATTTATTGGCAGCACTACACCTTTGTATTGCCCAGCGAAAATCTTTATTCAGCACTGGACTTTTTCTGCTCGCCGGTACCCTGCCAGTTGCTTCAATTTGGATTGAGCGAAAGGTTAAGGCAGCAGACCGCTAGCTCTTTTGGCTTGATCCTTTACCTAAACTTAATCTTTAAACCTTGCGTGTCAGCACAAAAAATTAACTCTCCTGATTTACCGTTTACCTCATCTTCCAAAACGTTGAGCACAACTAAACAGATTGCGATGATAGAACTTGGCCAATGAATCTATTGTCTTAAAGTCAGTATCTGCCCAATCAAATCCTGCTCGAATTACATATGTCTTAGATACCAGCGTGCTACTTGCTGATCCAGTTGCATTAACTAGGTTTGCCGAACATGAAGTAATCATTCCAATCACGGTAATTGGTGAGCTTGAGACCAAGCGTGATCACCCAGATCTTGGCTACTTTGCTCGGGCTGCCCTTCGCACCCTAGATGACCTGCGGGTTAAAAGCGGAAGGTTAGATCACCCAATCTCTATCAATGATGTGGGCGGATCATTATCAGTTGAATTAAACCACTCAGATGTTTCAAAACTGCCTGCTGGCTTTTTGCGAGACGGATCAAATGATTCAAGGATTTTGGCGATTGCTAAAAACTTAATGGCAGATGGCCGAAAGGTTGTTTTAGTAACTAAAGATTTACCACTACGGGTTAAAGCATCCTCAGTTGGTGTTGAGGCAGAGGAGTATCGAGCAGAGCTTGCTAGCAGTAGTGGTTGGACTGGGATGGTTGAGGAAAGTGTTGGCTCAACAATTATTGACGCCCTTTATGAGAAAGACCGGATTCCACATGAGTTGGCAAAAACTCATCCTTGCCATACTGGAATTGTCCTGCACTCTGAAAAAGGAAGTGCACTTGCACGAGTAACTCCAGATAAACATCTGCAATTAGTTCGAGGAGATCGAGCAGCTTTTGGTTTGCATGGGCGAAGCGCCGAACAAAGGGTGGCGTTAGATATTTTGCTAGATAATGAAATTGGAATTGTCTCCCTAGGCGGGAGGGCTGGAACTGGCAAAAGTGCCTTGGCATTATCGGCCGGTCTTGAAGCGGTGTTAGAAAAACGATTACATAAAAAGGTGGTTATCTTTCGCCCACTTTATGCAGTTGGCGGACAGGAGCTTGGTTACTTACCAGGAAGTGAAAATGAAAAGATGTCTCCTTGGGCCCAGGCTGTTTTTGACACCCTTGGGGCGTTGGTAAGCCAGCAGGTCATTGATGAGGTTGTTGAACGAGGATTAATTGAGGTTCTGCCCTTGACCCATATCCGCGGTCGCTCCCTGCACGACTCCTTTGTAATTGTTGATGAGGCTCAATCCCTTGAGCGAGGTGTTCTGCTTACTGTGCTCTCTCGAATCGGCCAGGGCTCTCGAGTAATCCTTACCCATGACATCGCCCAGCGGGATAACCTGCGGGTGGGCCGTCATGATGGTGTGGTTGCAGTGGTTGAGTCGCTCAAAGGCCATCCACTCTTTGCCCACATCACCTTGACCAGAAGCGAGCGGTCCCAGATCGCAGCTCTGGTAACTGAGTTGCTTGAGGAGCCAATTAACTTTACAAGTTGATTTTACCCCTGTTACGACATAAGGGATAAATCGGACTTCACCGTGCCTGACCTGCGGTTTTATATCTGGGATTGCCTGTGAATATAAACATAATCGCGCCACACGCCTCTATAAAGTTGCCCCTGCTACCCCTGGCTGACACCCTAAAGCAGTCAGAAGAGGCCAATAACTGGCCAGTAGAAGAAGGGAGGGGCAGAGATGAAGCAAAAGCTTGCGCCACTGCGCCCTACAAGAGTCCGCCGACTCTCCCTTTTTGCTGCCTTCATGGCTTTTTTCATGATGGCGGTTGAACCGACCTATGCCTCTGGCACCTTGCAGTTTTATGTGACCATTCCAAATTCCCAAACCGCACCAGGAACCGGTGACGGCCAAGGCCTTGATGGGGCAACTGACATCACCCCATCCTTAATTGAGTTAGGTGCGATTAAAACGGTGGATGCCTCCGCGATGGCTTTGGTATCCCTTGCCGCCCGCCAGGTGGATTTAGCCCGCCAGCCTGAAGGGGCCAAAGAGGTTGCCAAGATTTTAACTACCACTAAATACCAATGGTCAGATGCCCAGTTCACCTGCCTTGATCAACTTTGGACTAGAGAGAGTCATTGGAATTACAAAGCCAGAAATAAAATCTCTGGTGCTCATGGAATTGCCCAAGCATTACCTGCTACCAAAATGGAGGTAGTTGGCACTGATTGGCGAACTAATCCAGTTACGCAAATTACTTGGGGACTTAAATATATCGAAGAGCGTTATAACACCCCTTGTAAGGCGTGGAGTAAGTTTAAAAGATCTAACTGGTATTAAAAAACTAGTTTGGCCGTTTGCCAATACTTAGTGGTTTTCGAGTTTGGGCATAAAAATCATTTCCCTTATCATCGATAATTATAAAAGCTGGAAAGTTTTCAACCTCAATCTTCCAAACCGCTTCCATACCAAGCTCTTCATAATCTAAAACCTCTACTTTTTTAATGCAGTCTTGCGCAAGTCGGGCAGCAGGTCCTCCAATTGAACCTAAGTAAAACCCACCATACTTCTTACACGCAGCTGAAACCGCTTCAGAACGATTTCCTTTTGCAAGCATTATTAATGAACCACCTGCTGCTTGAAATTGCTCAACATATGAATCCATTCGGCCGGCAGTCGTTGGCCCAAAGGAACCAGAGGCGTAACCAGTTGGGGTTTTAGCAGGGCCTGCGTAATAAACTGCATGATCCTTTAAATACTTTGGCATCTCTTTTCCACTATCTAACAACTCTTTTATTTTTGAATGAGCAAGATCGCGAGCAACAACTAATGTGCCAGAAAGACTAACTCGAGTCTTGGCTGGATGCTTTGATAATTGAGCCAAAATAGCCTTCATTGGCTGATTTAAATCAATCTTTATTTCATCCGTTGCCAAATCATCTGCCGTAGTTGTCGGTAAGAAGTGGGCAGGTTCGGTCTCAAGTTTTTCAATAAAGATGCCATCCTTATTGATTTTGGCCTTAACTTGTCGATCTGCAGAACAAGAGACTGCAATTGCAATTGGCAGGGATGCACCATGACGAGGCAGACGAACAACTCGAACATCATGGCAGAAGTACTTGCCACCAAATTGGGCGCCGATTCCAATATTTTGAGTTAACTTTAAAATCTCATTCTCTAACTCTAAATCTCTAAAACCGTGACCGGTCTTAGCATCACCCTTTGTTGGCAGTGAATCCAAATATTTCGTGCTGGCAAGCTTTGCAGTCTTAACGGTGTATTCAGCACTTGTGCCACCGATTACTACAACTAGGTGATAAGGCGGGCAGGCTGAGGTGCCAAGGGATCGAAGCTTTTCATCTAGCCAACTCATAAATGAGGTTGGATTTAAAACCGCTTTAGTCTCTTGATATAGAAATGATTTATTAGCACTTCCGCCGCCTTTGGCAATAAATAAAAAGTTGTACTCATCGGCATGATCAGTATCTGAGTAGATCTCAATCTGGGCGGGCAGATTATTGCCGGTATTTTTCTCCTCCCAGGTAGAAACTGGTGCTAATTGGGAGTAGCGCAAATTTAATTTTGTGAATGCATCATAAACACCTTTTGAAATTGAGATCTCATCTTTTTCATCAGTTAAAACTTGTTGGCCTTTTTTACCCATCACAATTGCAGTGCCAGTGTCCTGACACATTGGCAGCACGCCACCGGCTGAGATGTTGGCATTTTTTAATAGATCTAATGCCACAAAGCGATCATTCGCTGAGCTCTCTGGATCGGTCAATATATTTGCAAGTTGTTGCAGATGTTCTGCGCGCAGGTAATGGGAAATATCATGGATTGCTGCTTGCGTTAAATTACTTATCGCCTCACCTGATACCTTTAAAAATTCTCGCCCCTCAGCCTTAAAGGTTTCAAGGCCCTCTTTGGTCAGCAGCCGGTACTCGGTTTTATCCTCACCAATTGGCAGTAGATCCTGATAAGTAAACTCTGGCGCCATAGGGTAAATCTAATCACTTCTACCATCAATTAGGATGGGCACATGAGCCAGGCCATGAAAAAACGAGTATTACTTGCAGCACCTCGCGGGTATTGCGCTGGCGTTGATCGTGCAGTTGTCACAGTTGAAAAAGCATTAGATCTCTATGGTGCACCGGTTTATGTGCGAAAGCAGATTGTTCACAACAAACATGTGGTCGCAACCTTAGAAGCACGGGGTGCAATATTTGTCGATGAGACTGATGAAGTACCAGAGGGAAAGATTGTTGTTTTTTCAGCCCATGGTGTATCCCCAGCAGTTCATGAAAGTGCAGCGGCTAGAAACTTAAAAACAATTGATGCTACCTGCCCATTGGTAACAAAGGTTCACCATGAAGCGCGCAGATTTGCCTCTGATGATTACGATATTTTATTGGTCGGACATGAAGGACATGAAGAGGTTGATGGCACAGCGGGGGAAGCACCAAATCATGTTCAACTTGTTGATGGCATCGAAAGTATTAAAGATATAAAGGTAAGAGATGAAAATAAAGTTGTTTGGTTATCTCAGACCACATTAAGTGTTGATGAAACCTTAGCTACCGTAGCTGAGCTTCGTAAGAAGTTTCCTAAGTTAATGGATCCACCAAGTGATGATATTTGTTATGCAACCCAAAACCGCCAGGTAGCGATCAAAGAGATTGCACCCAAGGCTGATCTAGTTCTAGTTGTTGGTTCAACTAACTCATCTAACTCAGTTCGCTTAGTTGAGGTCTCACTTGAATACGGCGCAAAAGCTGCCTACCTAATTGATTACGCTGCTGAGGCAAAGGATGAATGGCTAACCGGTGTTAATACTGTTGGAGTTTCAAGTGGTGCCTCAGTTCCTGAAATTTTAGTTAAGGATTTACTTAATTGGCTGGCTATACGTGGCTTTGATGATGTTGAAACAATTACTGCAACCGAAGAGCACTTGCTCTTTTCACTGCCACCGGAACTTCGTAAGGAATTAAAACTCGCTGGTAAGTGAAGTATTTGCGTTATTTTTTTCATTCTTATACCAAATATACCAAGCAACTGCTGCGCCAGTTAGAAGATAAAAAGCAACTGAGGCAAGGCCGGCAACTAAATCAATTAAAAATTTTGTGGGCACCAAGGATCCACCACCAACTGTAGGCATTAATAAAATTGAAGATATAAGCAGTGAAACTGGTGGGGAAACTGCAGTGACAAATGCGGTGCCAGATCTTCCTAAGTAGATACCGCCAAAGAATGCAATCCAGAGGGCAAGACAGGTAATTATTCCAAGTGAATTACGGAAGATTAATTCAATCGCCTCAAAGAAAAAAATAACTAGAAACTGCAAAATAACTATGCCAGCCTTTGTTAAACCTGGTCCCTTAAGGGGTGAGTTAATTGGCAACCTACTCATCTTTACCGCCTTCAATCTCCTCTACCTCAATGAAATCATCATCACCAGAAATACTCTTTAATTCTCTAACCTCACCAGGAGATTCTGGATACTCAATTGCTAACTTATCTTTATCACCAGTAACACCTAAATTATGAATTCTTCTTGCTGGGCTTAACACTGTTCGCTCAGCAGTTGGAATTAAATCCTCATACGCTTTAGCAGTAGAAGAAATAGCTTTACCAACCGCCACAATCTTGCCATGTAGCAGTGTTATGTTCTTTAAAAATGTATTTGCCACCTTTTGAATCTCATCAGCGTTATCAGCTAACTTATTTCGAGTGAAGATATAACCGATTGTGCGAAGAAGTGCCATCATTGAGGTAGGAGTTGCCACCGTTACATTTAACTTAAATGCTTTTTCTAAAAAGGCTGGATCAATTCGAAGGGCCTCGGCAAGTAAAGTTTCAAATGGCACAAACAAGACCACAAAATCAGGTGATCCTGCTGATTTGTGATAGCCACGTTTGGCAAGGGCATCAACATGTTTAAGCAAATCTTTTGTGTGTTGGGCTAAGAACTCATCTCGCTCACTTGCAACATCAGTTCCAAATGCATCTAGAAATCGATCAAATGGAAACTTTGAATCAATAAATATCGCAGAACCCCCAGGCATCTTTACTGTGATGTCAGGAATTCCAGATGAGTCAGCATCGGTAGTTGATTTTTGTCTGGTGTATTCATGACCTTCACGAAGTCCTGCTGATTGCAGTAATAATTCAAGTTGGGCCTCACCAAACTTTCCTCTTGCCTGACTATTAGATAGGGCGCCAGCAATTTTTTTAGTCTCATCAAATATGGACTCACTTGCTCGCCTCATCTCATTAATTGTGGTTTCAAGCTTTGCTTCGGCCTCAGTGCGAACCCGGTTGGCTTCATTTGATTGAACTGATAATTTTTCAACAGTTGATTTCATCGCATTTAATTCTGCAGTTAACTTAATTGAATTTTCAGTCTTACCTCGTTCTGCCTCTAACTGCTTTTTATATTCATCTAATAGGGCGCCGTCATTACCCCCTGATTTATTGCGAAGCTTTGCCGCTAGGAAGCCAATTGCCCCACCAGCCAATAGGCCGATAAGTAAGAAGATGATCGATGTGGGCATGGGGTTATAGTGGCAGGAAGAGGTGACAATCTTGCGTAGGCTTTACCCCTCGTGAGCCTTTCAATCGGAATTGTCGGTCTACCAAATGTGGGTAAATCCACCCTTTTTAATGCGCTGACTAAAAACAATGTCCTAGCTGCTAACTACCCCTTTGCCACCATTGAACCCAATGTTGGTGTGGTTGGCGTGCCAGATGATCGCTTACCAGTGCTGGCTAAAATATTTGAATCTGAAAAAATTTTACCGGCCGCCGTCTCCTTTGTTGATATTGCTGGGATTGTAAAAGGTGCATCAGAGGGTGCGGGCCTGGGAAATAAGTTTCTAGCAAACATTAGAGAAAGTGATGCGATCTGCCAAGTAATTAGAGTATTTAAAGATGGTGATGTGGTCCATGTTGATGGCAATGTTGATCCTAAAAAAGATATGGAAACTATAAATACCGAACTTTGTTTAGCTGATTTACAAACTTTAGAAAAAGCAATCCAGCGTCTTGAAAAAGAGGTTCGCACCGTTAAAGAAAAGCAGCCGGTATTAAATTCAGCTAAAGCAGCTGCTGAAATTCTAAATCAGGGCCAGCTTCTTCGTGGCAGTAAGGTTGATATTGAGGAGATCGCTGAACTTCAGCTGTTAACCGCCAAACCATTCCTATATGTATTTAATGTTGATGCAGCTGAGTTATCAGATAAAGGTTTACGGGATGAATTAGCTGCGTTAGTAAAGCCGGCGGAGGCAATTTTCTTAGATGCAAAGACGGAGGCAGAATTAGCTGATTTAGATGAGGCAGATGCGCTGGAATTACTTAAATCAATCGGATTAACTGAGCCAGGGCTAACCACATTAGCAAGAGTTGGATTTAATACATTAGGATTACAGACATATCTGACCGCAGGTCCGAAAGAGACCAGAGCGTGGACGATTCATAAAGGTGATACCGCCCCGGCAGCTGCTGGTGTGATTCACACAGATTTTCAAAAAGGATTTATCAAGGCTGAAATTGTGGCCTTTGATGATTTAGTAACTGCTGGATCAATGGTGCAAGCCCGCGCCAATGGCAAGGTGCGAATGGAAGGCAAGGATTACGTAATGGCTGATGGCGATGTAGTGGAGTTTAGGTTCAATGTCTAAAAAACAAGCACACTTAAAAGATCTGCCAGTTAAAAAACGGGATAACTTAAGAAACGTAGCAATCATTGCTCACGTTGACCATGGTAAAACCACATTAGTAGATGCCATGCTTTGGCAATCTGGTGCGTTCGCTGCTCATAAGAAACAAGATGAGGGCCAAGATCGAATGATGGATTCGATGGATCTTGAGCGCGAAAAAGGAATTACGATTTTGGCAAAAAATACTGCAGTAAAACGCGGAGATACGATTGTAAATATTATTGATACACCAGGCCATGCTGATTTTGGTGGTGAGGTTGAGCGCGGACTTGAGATGGTTGATGGCGTTATTTTGTTAGTTGATGCCTCTGAAGGTCCACTGCCACAAACACGTTTCGTACTTCGTAAAGCTTTGCAAAAAAATCTACCAGTTATTTTACTTATTAATAAAGTAGATCGTCCTGATTCACGTATTGCAGAGGTTGTCGATGAGGCATACGCACTCTTCTTAGATTTAGATGCAAATGAATCACAAATTGAATTTCCAATTGTTTATGCATCAGCGAAAGCAGGACGAGCATCCCTTACTAGACCTGCTGATGGTGGCATGCCTGATAATGAAAACTTAGATATTTTATTTGACACAATATTTTCAGCAATTCCTGCTCCGGAGTACCATGAAGGCGCACCGCTGCAGGCACATGTAACAAACCTTGACTCCTCTCCTTTCCTAGGTCGCCTAGCGCTTTGCCGCGTTAGAGAAGGTGTGATTAAGAAAGGCCAATCAGTTACTTGGATTAAAACTGATGGCACAACTGAGCGAGTTAAAGTATCTGAACTTTTAATTACTGAAGCATTAGAGCGAGTACCTGCAATGGAAGCTCATCCTGGTGACATTATTGCGGTTGCTGGAATTGAAACTATTACCTTAGGTGAAACCCTTGCTGATTTAGAAAATCCACACGCACTTCCGCTAATCACAGTTGATGAGCCAAGTATTTCGATGACAATCGGTATTAATACCTCACCATTGGCCGGTAAGAGTGGAAATAAATTAACTGCTCGCCAAGTTAAGAACCGTTTGGATACTGAGTTAGTAGGAAATGTTTCACTTCGGGTTTTAAATACCGATCGCCCAGATACCTGGGAGGTACAGGGACGTGGTGAGTTACAACTTGCAGTCTTAGTTGAAATTATGAAGCGTGAAGGATTTGAGTTAACTGTTGGTAAGCCACAGGTTGTTACCAAGATGGTTGATGGCAAATTACATGAGCCGATGGAGCGTTTATCTATTGACGCCCCTGAGGAGTACTTAGGTGTGATTACGCAATTAATGGCGCTTCGAAAAGGTCGCATGGAACAAATGGTTAACCATGGCACTAGTTGGATTCGCCTTGATTACCGAGTTCCTTCCCGTGGCTTAATTGGATTTAGAACTGAGTTTTTAACTGAAACTCGTGGAACTGGATTACTCCACCATGTATTTGATGGTTATGAAGCATGGCATGGTGAGCTTAGAACTCGTTCAACTGGTTCATTAGTTTCAGATCGAATGGGAGCAGTAACAAGTTACGCACTTTATGGAACTCAAGATCGCGGTTCAATATTTGTTGAGCCAGGTGATGAAGTTTATGAAGGTATGGTGATTGGTGAGAATTCACGAAGTGAGGATATGGATGTTAACTGCGTTCGCGAGAAGAAGTTAACAAATATGCGCGCCTCCGGAACTGATGAATCTGAGCGATTAATCCCTGCTAAAAAATTAAATATGGAAGGTGCTCTTGAGTTTTGCCGAGAGGATGAGTGTGTTGAGGTAACACCTGCGGTGGTTCGAATCCGTAAGGTAATTCTTGATGGATCAACTAGAGCGCGATTGACTTCTAAAAACAAGCGAGCAAACGAGAACTCCTAGCTCTAGTTGGGTCATAGCCCTTAATGTCAGTGCGCTCGCGTTAAATTAAGCCGTGGCCAGCGCAAAAAATACCCCAAAGCTAAATCTGGTTAGAGCGCCATTTAAAAATGAATTAATAGATCACACGCAATTAAATGATCAACAAAAGCAGGCAATTAATCATCGAGGCAGCCCATTATTAGTTTTAGGAGAAGCTGGCAGTGGTAAAACCACAACTTTAATAAGTGCCGTTGCCAAGAGAATTAGTGAAGGTCAAGTCCCAAACTCAATATTAGTTATTACTTATGGTCGCCACAGTGCCAGCAAACTTCGTGATCAGATTGCTTCTGCAAACCCAGCAAGTCATACAGTAAGTGAGCCAATTGCTAGAACCTTTCACTCAATTGCATTCTTAATTTTAAATGATCCACTTGCAAACACTGATTCTTCAAAATATGTTTTGTTATCAGGTGCTGAACAAGATGCCCAAATTAGAGAGCTACTAGCAATAGATGCTGCAAATCCAGCTGCAACATTATGGCCAAAGGAGTTAATTCCTGCTTTAACAACTAGAGGATTTGCTAAAGAGTTACGTGATTTTATTGGTAGAGCCACTGAGCGAGGATCATCCCCAGCTGAGTTAATAAAGTATGCCGATAAGTATGAACAAAAGTATTGGCCAGCAATATGTGAGTTTTGGCAGAGGTATCGCCAATCACTTGCGCTACGGGATGTGACCACTTCTGCTTCAGTAAATCGAATTGATCCAAGTGAAATTATTATCGCTGCCGCTGAAAAACTTGAGAGTAATCAAAATTTACTTGATAAGTATCGAAAGCTTTTTCAAACAATTTATGTTGATGAGTTTCAAGAGTCAGATCGGGCGCAACGCCGGCTACTTCAATTACTAAGTGGGCAGGAGTTAGTTATCTTTGCCGATCCACAATCAGCAGTTGGCAGATTTAGGGGAGCTGATCCAGATAATTTGCTTAGTGATTTAGAGCAGAGCGGCATTAAAAACATACTCAAATTACCGGTAAGTTTTAGAATTGTTAAAGACAAAGAAGTTGCGATGTTAAGCAGTGCTAGTGATGAAGCAAATTACATCGCCCATCAATTTAGATCAGCCCACTTAAGGCAAGGTGTGCCGTGGTCACAAATGGCGGTAATTCTTAGATCTCCCGGTGCTCAAGTTGGAGCCTTGCAGCGAGCATTTGCGATGAATGCAATTCCAGTTGAAATAGATGCAGTTGCACTCTCACTCGCTGATAATCCAGCAATTAAACCAATTATTACTTTGGCGCAAATTGCACTCGGGCAGCTGAAGTTAATTCCAAGCAATTGGGATCAGGTTGAAGAGTTACTTAAAAGTGAGTTTGCCGGGGCGGATGCAATTTCAATTCGGCAAATGCGGATTTCATTAAGCAAAGAACAAAAAGGTGATTTAACAAAAAGTTCAACCGAGTTAATTCTCGATGCTTTAACTGCGCCAACTGCTGATCTACCTTGGGAGCAATTGACTCCACTTAAGCGAATAAATGATCTACTAAAAGATGCAAAAAAAGTTTCAAGTAGATCCAATGATATTTCAGATTTGCTTTGGAGTATTTGGAGTAATGCAAAAAATTATGAAGGTGAATTAATATCCTCAAATTGGCAACAACAAGCATTATCAGGTGGAAATCGAGGTGCTATTGCAGATCAAAATCTTGATGCCTTAATTACTTTATTTGAGGTTGCTCGCCGCTTTAGCGAAAGACTTCCTGGTGCTAAAGCTGGATTATTTATTGATCAACTTCTGGGTGAAAAGATTTTATCTGACAGCATTACAGCCTCTGCTCAACGTGGTGAGGTAGTGCAGGTAATGACTGTGCACTCTTCTAAAGGATTGCAATGGCGTTATGTAGCACTTGCTGGCATGCAAGAAGGAAGTTGGCCAAACTTAAAGCAACGTGGCTCACTGCTTGGTAGTGAGAGATTGGTAGAAATATTTCGCCATGGCATAAGTAACCCAGCCCAACTAGATGCAATTTCTGCTTCTGGTTTAGCAGAGGATGAGAAGCGATTATTAAATGTTGCAACTACAAGAGCCACTGAAAAATTAATAATTACTGCAGTTTCCCAAGAGGATAATCAGCCATCTAGGTACTTTGAAAAGTTCACACCAGGTGAAATCGAAATAACTCAAACTGCAAGAGCGATTACCCAACCTGCATTAGTTGCAGATTTACGCAGACTGGCAAGCCGCGCAAGTAATAAAGAAGATGAGTTATTTGCCCAAAGAATGCTTAAGACATTGGCAGTAAATGGTGTGAACCGGGCAGAGCCAAAAAATTGGATTGGACACGCACCAATTTCAACTGATCTGCCAGTTATTAAAAGTGATGAAGTATTAAGAATCTCACCAAGCTCACTTGAATCATTTACCGAATGCTCACTTAAATGGTTATTAGAGCAAAGTGGCGGTAAAGATGCTGATTCAACTGCCCAAGTATTAGGTACTGCTATCCATGTGATTGCTGCTCAATTACTTGAGCAACCATCTCTTTCACTTGATCAGTTAGAGGATAAATTAAAAGGGGCTTGGTCTTTAATTGATATGAATAAGGGTTGGATTAAAGATTACGAGTATCGCAGGGCAGCTGCCATGCTTGAAAAGTTTTATAGTTGGAATCTAAAGAATAAGAACACTCTGGTTGGTGTTGAAGAAAGGTTTGAATTTAAATTAGGCAACGCGGTGGTCTCAGGTTCAATTGACCGAATCGAATTAACTGCAGAGAACAAGTATTACATTGTTGATTTAAAGACTGGTGCAACTGCTATCTCATATGACAAAGCACTCGATAACAAACAGTTACAGAGCTATCAATTAGCGGTGGTAAATGATGGGTTTAAGGAAAAGTTAGAACATCAAGAGGTTGCCGGTGCAGAGCTTGTTTTTGTTGGTGATCATAAAGCCAAAGATGCTAAGCCTCGTCCGCAAGAAGCGGTAGCAGCTAGTGAAGTAACAGCAGAGTTAACTCAGATAGCACAAAGTATGAGTGATAAGAGTTTTGTCGCAACTATTAATGATCGCTGCCGTACTTGCGCAGTTAAATCATCCTGCCCAATTCAAATTCAAGGTCAGGCGGTGATTGGTAAATGAGTATCAAATACTCCGCACTAGATATTGCAAAGCGCATAAGCGCAGTTGATCCGACCTTTAGAGTGCCAACCGATGAGCAGATTCCAATTATTCAAGCACCACTTGCACCATCTGTTGTAATTGCAGGTGCTGGCTCTGGCAAAACTGAAACGATGAGCCAGCGAGTTTTGTATTTGGTTGCCAACTCAATAATTACGCCAGATCAATTACTTGGCCTTACCTTTACAAGAAAAGCAGCAGGTGATTTAGCAAAGCGCATTAAATACCGACTTAAGCAGTTAAAGAGTGCGAATTTGTTACCAGATCACTTAGATGAATCTGAGTTAACAGTATCTACCTATCACTCATACGCCGGACGTGTGCTAGCAGATCATGCAATTCGAATTGGTATAGATGCTGATGCTGATCCAATTGGTGAGGCAGCCGCCTGGCAAATTGCATTTGAAGAGGTAAGTAGGTTTGCTGGCAATGACCTACCAATAAATGGATCACCAAATTCAGTTGTTAAAGAGGTAATGGATCTATCCACTCAAATAGCTGAAAATGATCGAAGTGCAGATGAGATTATTACTTATACTGAAAAACTGCTAGCAAACCTTTCAGAGTTCTCAGATCGTCAAACAAATCCAGTACTTGAATTTAAAGAGGAGTTATCACAACGGCTTGCAATCTTGCCGATCGTGGCAGCTTTTGATAATCGGCGCAAACAACATGGCTTACTAACTTTTAATGATCATATGTCTATTGCAGCAAAATTAGTTGAGGAAAGTAAGCAGAACCATAATGATGATATTGGGATAATTGAGCGAAATAAATTTAAGGTCGTATTACTTGATGAGTATCAAGACACCTCATTTAATCAGATTAAGTTCTTATCTAATCTATTTGGTGATAATCACCCAGTAACTGCAGTGGGAGATCCAAATCAAGCAATTTATGGCTGGCGTAGTGCTAGCTCTGAGACTTTAGATACCTTCTCTAAATCCTTTAATAGCAGTGCAACACGGTACACATTACTTACTACCTGGCGAAATGATTCTGCTGTTTTAGATTTAGCAAATGTAATGATTGATGAGATTTCAACTAATAAACAAATTGATAAATTAACTGCCCGGCCAAATGCAAAAACTGGTGAGGTAATTTGTGGAATTTATGAGACGCAAATTCAAGAGGGTAAAGAGATTGCAAAATACTTTGCCAAATACTGGTTTGATAAAGATCGAGAAAAACTTGTCGCAAATGAAAAATCAACCTTTGCAGTATTAGTAAGAAGCAGGTTACAAATTGATTCAATTCAATCAGCATTTGCAGAGTTAGATATACCAACTGATGTAGTTGGCGTTGGTGGATTAATCCACACTCCAGAGATTTCAGACATTATCGCTTTGCTTCGCACTTTAACCATGCCAGATTCTGGAACTGCATTAATGCGTCTATTAACCGGCCCACATATAAATCTTGGGGCAAGAGATTTAATGGCGCTGGGAATATTTACCAAAAACTTTGCCAGATTAAATGATTACTCAAGAGGTAAAGAGCTAAAACAAGCACTTGAGCAAAACATTGAAGTTAATTCAACCGCTGATGAGTTTGCGGCTGGTTCAATAATTGAATCCTTAGAGCTGTTATTAACATTAAAGCAGGGTGAATTTACAAAGTATCAAGGCACTCCCGCATTTAGCGAAGAAGGCTTAGCTAGGCTGCGCAAATTCGCACTCTCACTTCGCGCACTACGCCGTAATTTAAACAGCTCAATTTCTGAGGCAATTATTGAGGTTGAACAATTTTTATCTCTCGATACTGAAGTGTTAGTAAGAGATGGCTGGCAATCTGGTCGCAGGAATCTAGATAGGTTCCTAGATGAGGCAGCTAGATTTGAAAAAAATGGTGGCACATTGCTTGGTTTCTTGCAGTGGTTAAAAATTGCCGAAGATACTGAGGGTGGTTTAAAGCCGGCTGAGGTAGATGTTAGAAGTGATGCAGTACAAATTTTAACCATCCATTCAGCAAAAGGTGCAGAGTGGGATTATGTTGCAATTCCTGGTCTTGCTGAGAAAACATTTCCAAGTGTTGGCAAGAAATCAGATAACTGGGTTAAAAATGCGGGCTCAATTCCAGTAAGTATGCGTGGAGATTTTGAGCAACTTCCATCAATTAATTTCGATACTTTCTCCACAAATAAAAATCTAAAAGATGGCTTAGAGCAATTTGAGGATGAGTGGAAAGTTCGTAAGTCACTGGAGGAAATGCGTCTTGCTTATGTGGCTATTACTCGTGCTAAGCAGGGATTAATCTGCACAACTTCACACTTTAGAAATGGTGAGAATATTGTTAATCCAAGTAGATTGTTTAATACCTTTGCAAACGCGCTTATCAAAATTAAAGGTGGAATAGTACTTACCGATACGCCAATTCCTGAAGGGCGTAATCCAATTAAGGAAAATCCTACGACCGGCATCTGGCCAACACGCAGTAGCAGGCTAGATAAACTACAAGAGATTGCAATGGGAATTGAAAGTGCGACACCATTTACACCTAGTGAGGTAAACAAGTTAATTAATGAAGCAGCAGCAGATACTCAAAAAGTTTCTTTGCTATCTGATATGCAGGCAATTCTTTCTGAGATAACTAATCGAAGTGAAAAGATAATGATTACCCTGCCAAGTAGGTTATCTGTTTCAACCTTGCTTTATTTAGCAAAAGATCCCCAGGAGTTAGCCCTTAGATTGCGCCGGCCGATGCCAAATCACATTGATAAATATGCAAGACGTGGAACTGATTTTCACCTTTGGCTTGAAAATCATTTTAAGCACCCATCATTAATCTCTATGGATGATTTATTTAACCAAGGTAGCACCATGGTTACTGAAGAGTTTGCAGATGCCCCATTTGATAAATTAAAAAGTGCTTGGCTAGCAAGTCAGTGGGCCAATAAACAACCAGTAGGCGTTGAGGTTGGTTTTGAAACAATGATTGATAACACTTTAATTCGCGGCAGAATTGATGCGGTCTATCAAAACGGTGATCAGTATGAAGTGGTTGATTGGAAAACTGGCAAGGTTAAAGATGGGGATGATTTAGCAACTGCGGCTATTCAGTTGGCGATGTATCGCCTGGCTTATTCAAAACTTAAGAATGTACCAATTGAAAAAATAAGTGCTGCTTTTCATTATGTAGCAGATAACCAAACGGTGCGGCCAGCTGATATTTTAGATGAACAAGCATTAATAACTTTGATAAGCAAAATACCTATTGAAATCTAAGCTCTAATCCAATTGGGGTATGGTCTGAAATATTAGTTTTCACCGCGCTAATTGGCATCACCGAAAATGATTTAAAGGATGATTTTGGAACCATTATGTAATCAAACTGTATTTTCTCTTTCCAGCTTGGATAGGTCATCTGTTTAGCAAGTGATCTAAAGCTACTAAATTTGCTTGGTAGATTTGCAATCATATTCAAATCACCGGTAAGCACCTGCGCCCCTGGTAATTTATTTAATGAAGAACAAAGGCGATTTAACTGATAGACATTAACCACTGGGGCAAAGGAGAGATGGGTGGTAGTAATAGTTAGACCATTCTCAAGCTCTGCAGTTAATGCAACCCTAGGTTCATCTTTAACATAAATAAATCTAACCCCACCATTATCTTTTGGAATCAACAACGGAAGCCCAATAATTGATCTGCCCAATTTTTTAACATGCAACTTTTTGATTACTTGATTTGTGGCTATACCAATGCCGTAGCTCATGTTTTTAACTGGTGCAGAATCTTGAGTGATTAGCGCACTTTTTAAATCTTTAACTTTTTCCCATTTTTCACCTGGTGTGCCAAATATTGTTGGTAGATACGCCCAATATTTAAGTCCCACACTTTCGGCAATTAGTTGTGTTTGATTTATTAATGATGACCGTGGTTGTGAGTAATCAACCTCTTGCAATCCAATAAAATCTGGCTGGTAATTATCGGCCACAGTTTTAGCAGCCGTTATTAAACTCTGTCGCCAATCTTGATCATTATTAGGCGGGATTATCTGCCCATGCAAAAGGTTCCACGAGATGATTCTCATGCTTTGAGCGGGGGCGACAACCATGACGACAGGCTAGTAGGGTCGGGCGGTGATGGCGCCTAATAAATCACTAAAACTCCCACTAGCAGTTGCTGAGGTTGATCGCGCTGCGCACTTACGAAGTGATGAGGCCTACCTAAAATCTGCCTGGGCTAGCGCATCGGTATTACTTTTTATGGATGAGAAATTTGTATCTAACAGTAACCAGATTAACTTTACGACCGGATCAGCCTTAGGTGAGTACCAATCTCAAACCGATTACTTTTTAGGGGTTAAAGATAAAGAGAACTACTTTGTTCGCCACTTAGAAAGTGGTGAAAATACAAATCTAGAATTAAAGACCTTAAGAGAGATTGGTGCTTTTTTATCACCACGTGATATTGGTTTGGCTGTTCATGCTCAAGGCTTAGCTAATTGGCACAAGAAGCATCCAAGATGTTCACAATGTGGTGCGGCCACAACTGTTGTATTAGGTGGTTCAGTTAGAAGATGTTTAATTGATGAAAGTGAGCATTACCCAAGAACTGATGGGGCAATAATTGTTTTAATTAAAGATGATCAAGATCGGGTATTACTTGGCCGGCAAAAGGTTTGGCCAAAACATCGCTTCTCAACCTTTGCTGGCTTTGTTGAGCCCGGTGAATCATTTGAGCACTGCGTTGTTAGAGAGGTAAGAGAAGAGGCAGGTGTTGAGTTATCCCAGATTAATTATCTTGGTTCCCAACCATGGCCATTTCCAGCATCCTTAATGATTGCATTTGAAGCGGTAACAAATACGCCAGAAATTGCAAAAGCAGATGGGGATGAGATTGAAGAGATTCGTTGGTTTTCAAGAGGTGATATGAAAGCTGCAATTTTAGATAAATCATTAATTCTGCCCCTTGAAA
>Ga0164293_10001756_pt1 | contig 18231 bp, 12 predicted proteins | sample GEODES118metaG_FD_111487 | JGI IMG/M metagenome (GOLD analysis project Ga0164293, IMG submission 111487) | Eutrophic lake water microbial communities from Lake Mendota, Wisconsin, USA - GEODES118 metaG | ecosystem: Environmental > Aquatic > Freshwater > Lake | place: USA: Lake Mendota...
GCCGCCGGCCGCCAGCTCGATGCGACCGATCTCCTGCGCCGTCTGTACCGTGGCCAGGGTGCGTACCGGCTGCTCGCCCGAGCCCAGATCAATGCGCCCACCCGAAGCCTCTTGCTGCATCTGCCCCAACTGCTGCGAGACCTGCACCGCGGTCAGCCCCAAGGCCTGCAGACGCTGCACGTCGAGCTCAACCCGCACCTGGCGTGTCACCCCGCCAACGCGATTGACTGCGCCCACGCCCTTGATGGCCAGCAGCTTGCGGGTAAGCTCATAGTCCACCAACCAAGACAGGGCCTCATCGTCCATGCCTTGCGCACGCACGGTATAGGCGAGTACCGGCGTACCAGCCAGGTTGAGCTTTTGCACGATAGGGTCGCGCAGGTCGCCCGGCAGGTCGGCGCGCGCGCCCTGCACCGCAGAACGCACCTCGTCGAGCGCCTCCTGCACCGGCTTTTCAAGGCGGAATTCGGCGGTCAGCGTGACCGCACCGTCCTGCACCTTGGTGGTGATGTGCTTGAGCCCCTGCAAGGGCGCCAATGCGTTTTCGATCTTGCGGGCCACATCGGTTTCGAGCTGCGAGGGCGCAGCGCCAGGCAAATTGGCGGTGACCTGTATGGTGGGCAGATCCAGGTCGGGAAAGTTCTGTACCTTCATCGACCCATAGGCGATCGCTCCGGCCAGCGTCAGCAGGACGAAAAACAGCAGGGCCGGCAACGGGTTGCGGATCGACCAGGAGGAAACATTGATCATGCGCAGCCCCGCTTACTTTGAAGCGGGCGCGGCGGCGGGCACTGCCGGGGCAGCCGCCGGCACCACCCGCACCGTATCGCCGTGATTGAGGAAGGCGCCGCCCGAGGCCACCAGCCTGGCATCAGCTGCCAGACCACTGACTATTTCCAGCCTATCGCCCACCTGGCGTCCCGTCTGCACCTTGACCTGCGCCACCTTGTCCTGTGCGCCCAGGGCATACACATAACTGAAGCCGTCGCGCACCACCACCGCCGTCTGCGGCACCGTCAGGCCCGAGCTGCGCCCGAGCTCGATCAATCCGCTGGCGAACATGCCAGGCACCAGAGCGGCGGCCTGGCCGCGGGGCGCCCTCACATCGACGTAGACCAGGGCGTTGCGGGTTTGCGGGTCGGCCGAAGGCGCCAGCATACGCACCCGGCCCTGCAGCTCCAGGCCGGAGGCCGTCTGCAGGCGCACCGACGTGCCCACCCGCACCCGCGGCAATTCAGCCGCCGTCACCTCGGCGCGCCATTCAAGCCGGCCCTGACGGATCAGCCGAAACAGCTCGGCACCAGCGCCGGCGACGCTGCCGACGGTCGCGTTGCGCGCCGAAATCACGCCGGCGTCGGGTGCACGCACCTCGGTCTGCGCCAGTCGCAGCTGCTGCAAAGCCAAAGCCGCCCGCGCCGACTGCACCCGCGCCAGTGCTACCGCCTCGCTGGCCAGCGCGGCACTCAATTGCGCTGGGCTGAAAAAGCCCTGCTGCTGCAAGGAGCGGGCCCGCTCGGCCTGCGCACGCGCCTCCTGCGCCGCCGCCTCGGCCTCAGCCACCGCCGCCTGCGTCTGCGCTAGCTCGGCGCGCAAAGTGTCGGACTGCAGCAAGGCCAGCAGATCGCCGCGCCGCACCACATCACCGACATTGACCTTCACCTCGGTGAGCTTGAGGCCAGGCAACTCAGCGCCGACCAGCGCCTCCTGCCAGGCGGCCACCGAACCATGGGCCTGCATCACCTGCGGCAGGGTCATGGTCTGTGGCTGCACGGCTGTGACCGTCAGCGCCGGCCGCACCGCCGTGGCGGCCTTGTCCTGCGCAGGCGCAGAAAAAGCGAGCGCCCAAACCGCGCCCAGACCGGCCAGGCGCCATAAATTTGCTTGTTTCATGATCAATCCTCGGGGAAAACCCGTACCCGGTCAGTGTAACGAGGGGGCAAAGCCTCAGGAGCTCATGGGGACAGCGCAAGCGCCTCCAAACAGACGCTCAGCCCAGCACCTGATGCCACAGCCGCAGCACTGCCTCGCGTTGCTCCACCAGCTCGGTCAGGGGCAGCTGCGTGGGCTCCTCGTTGAGGCGGGCGTGGTGCTGGACCCGGCGCAGCTCGCGGTAGGCGCCCGCTGCGGCATGACCCATTGCAGCGGGCAGCAAGCCGGCCTGCTCGGCGCGCTCGAGCAGAGCAATATTGCCCACGTTATCGACCAGCTGCGGGTATCTGCAGGCGTGGGCCAGTACCAGGTACTGCACCACAAACTCCACATCGACCATGCCGCCGGCGCTGTGCTTGACGTCAAACACATCGGCTCCGCGCACCGGATGGGCGGCGCGGACCTTATCGCGCATGGCAACGATCTCGCCACGCAGCGCCGTCGCGTCGCGCTCGGCCATGATGACCTGCCGGCGTACCTCCTCGAAGCGCCCTTGCAGCTCGGCCGATCCGAGTACAAACCTCGCCCGCGTCATCGCCTGATGCTCCCAGGTCCAGGCGGTATTGCTGCCGCGCTGCTGCTGGTAGTCGGCATAGGCGGTAAAACGGGTGACCAGCAGGCCCGAATTGCCATTGGGCCGCAGTGCGGTGTCGATCTCAAACAGATCGCCCTCGCTGGTCTTGACCGTCAGCCAGTTGATCAGCTTGCGGGCAAAGGCTGCATAGACTTCGGGCGCACGCTCATCCTCGTCTTCGTAGACGAACACCACATCCAGATCGCTGCCGTAGCCCAGCTCCTTGCCGCCCAGCTTGCCGTAGGCAATGATGGCCAACTGCGGCTGATCACGGTGTTTTTGCTTCAGGCGCTGCCAACACCACTGAGCGGTCAGGCTCAGCACTGCTTCGGCCAGGGCACTCAGGTCATCGGCCACCTGCTCGACGCTGAGCAAGCCTTCCACATCGCGGGCCAGCGTGCGAAACACCTCAGCATGGTGGGCGCGCCGCAGCAGGTTCAGGCAGGCCTCTTCATCGTCTTCACCCGTGCGCTTGAGCGCTTGCAGGCGCGCCTGCAGCTCCCGGGTGAAAGCCTGCGGATCCAGGCGCTGCTGCAACATCTGGCCATGGGCCAGCTCATCAATGACGCCCGGATGCGCCAGCAGATAACGCGCCGGCCAGCGCGCCGCGCCAAGCAGGCGCAGCAATCGCTCGTGCACCGAAGGCCGCTCGATCAGCAAAGCCAGGTAACTCTCGCGCCGCAGCAGCGGCTCGATCCAATCGATCAGCCGCAGCACCCCGTCCTGACCGACTCTGCCACCTTCCAGCCAGGCGATGGAGCGTTGCACCAAGCGCAGCAGGCGCGAGCGCGAGTCCTCGCGCAGCGCCAGCACCCGTGGATGGTCCTGCCAGGCCAGCAAACGGGTGCGCAGGGCCTCGGGCCACTGCCCACCCTCGCGCTGCACCAACTCGGTCAGATCCTGCGGTGCAGCCTGCTGCCCCGGCTTGGAGCAGCCCACACACTGCGCGTGACCGCCCAGCAGCTTGTCAAACTCCTCGGCCACGCGCTCGCGGTGGCCGTCGAGCTCGGCCAAAAATGCACCGGTGTGGGCAAAACCCAGGGTGGCTGCAATCCAGGCCAAGTCGGCGTCCTGGGTGGGCAGTAAATGGGTCTGCTGGTCGTCCAGGTATTGAATGCGATGCTCAACCCGGCGCAAAAAGTCATAGGCCTGAGCCAAGCCCGCGGCAGTGGCAGGCGGCATCAAACCGGCCCGGCTGATGCGCCCGAGGGCATCGACCGTGGGACGGGTACGCAGCTCGGGAAACTGACCGCCACGCACCACCTGCAGCAACTGCACGGTAAATTCAATCTCACGAATGCCGCCGCGCGAGAGCTTGACGTCGTTGGCACGCTCGGGATGGCCAGCAGCCCGGCGCGCCGCCTGCTCGCGGATTTGACGGTGCAGCACCCGCAGGGACTCGAACACGTTGTAGTCGAGGTAGCGACGAAACACGAAGGGCAGCACCAGCTGGCGCAGGGCGTCAGTCGAGCCGTCGCTGCGGCTGGCCAGAGGCGCCACCACCCGGCTCTTGAGCCAGGCAAAGCGCTCCCACTCGCGGCCCTGGACCTGGAAATACTCCTCCAGGGCGCCCAGCGAGACAGCCGGCGGGCCGGAATTGCCGTTGGGCCGCAGGGCCAGGTCCACCCGAAACACAAAGCCATGCTCGGTGACTTCACCAATCAGCGCATGGACCGCCTTGACCTGGTGAGCAAAATACTCCTGATTAGAGATCACGCCACGGCCGTCAGCACGGCCCTGGGTCTGGCCCTGCTCGTCGTAGACGTAGATCAGGTCGATGTCGCTGGAGACATTGAGCTCGCGCGCACCAAGCTTGCCCATGCCGATCACCCACATGCAAGCGCGGCGGGTCGGCTGCTGCTTACCGTCACCGACCTGCGGCGGGCCGTAAAGAGCGTCCAGGTCCTGGGCCGACTGGCGCATGGCCACATCGAGCGCCAATTCGGCCAGCTCGGTCATGGCGCCGGTGACCACGGCCAGCGCCAGTGGCTCGCTGGCCTGGCTGTCCAGGACCACCAGGCGCTCGAGCACCAACTGACGCAGGATGCGCAAAGCCGCGCCGCTGTGATGACCGGCAGCACACAGGCGCTCAAAGGTCTGAGCCATCAGGGCCCGATCGGGCGCGCCAGCAGGCAGCCATTGCAAATGGTCGGCATAACGCCGACGAATGCGCTGCACGTAGCGGCTGTGGCCCGCATCGCGGCCGACCGAAAGTCCCTGCATGGGCAGGTCGGCCGGAGAAGGCGTCGTCGGGCGTGGCAACGGTGTCATGGGCTTGCGTTCGGTCTGCGTCGAAAGAGCAGGACAAACCCCGGTCGAAGGTCATAATTCCAGACAGCCATGCTGCCGCAATCTGCCTCCACGCCCACCATCATGCCGCTGCGCCTGAAGCTCTGGGCGGCAGCCACCCGGTGGCTGCTCGCGCTCTTGCTCATGTGTGCCCTGCTGCTGGGTCTCGGTTGGGCCCTGCTTCACTGGGTGATTGTGCCGCGTATCGACGAATTTCGCCCGGCACTGGAAAGGCTGGCCCAGCAACGCACTGGTTTGCGCCTGGAAATCGGTCAATTGCAGGCCCGCTCCGGCGGTCTCATCCCCTCTTTCACCCTGCGGCAAGTGCGGGTGCTAGATGCCCAAGGCCAAGCCGCGCTGCAACTGCCCCAGGTTCTGGTGGCCATCTCGCCGCGCTCAGCCCTCAGGCTGGGACTGGAGCAACTGGTTATCGAAGGGGCCGAGCTGGAGCTGCGGCGCACCCGCGACGGCCGCTTTCTGATCGCCGGCATCGATATGAACGAGGCGCCGCAGGTTGATGTGCAGCCAGCCCTGGACTGGCTATTTGCCCAAAGTGAATGGGCGCTGCTGGGTGCCACTGTGCGCTGGCGCGACGAGCAGCAGGGCATCGCGGTCGACCTGCGCCAGGTCGATGGGGTGATGCGCAACCAAGGCCAGCGCCACAGCATGCGCCTGGATGCCACCCCCGCGCCCGAATGGGGCGACCGCTTTACATTGCGCGGCCTGCTGCACCAGCCTCTGCTGTCTGTGGCCAGCGGCCGCTGGCGGCAGTGGAGCGGCGAGCTTTATGCGGAATTTAGCCGTATCGAGGCGCAGCCGCTGCAAGCCTATGCGCAGCTGGCCGGCATTGCACTTGAGCGCGGCAGGGGCGCGCTGCGCACCTGGATCGATGTCGAGCGCGGCAACATCGTCGGTGCACTTGCTGATGTACAGCTGCAAGACGTTCAGGCCCAGCTGGCCCCCAAGCTACCCAGCTTGGCCTTGCGCTCGCTCAGCGGGCGACTGGGCTGGCAGCAGGTCGAGCGCGGACTCCAGGCCAGCGCCCAGGCCCTTAGTTTTGAGAGCAGCGACGGTCTGCGCTGGCCGGCCGGCAATGTCTCATGGACGCAGCAGCCGGCCAGCGGCAAAAGCGCCGAGCGCGGCCAATTCAGCGCCGACCAGATCGACCTGGCCGCATTGGCCGCCATCGCCCAGCGTCTGCCCCTGGCACCCGCGCTTCACGATCAGCTTCGTAGCCTACAGCCGCAAGGCCTGATCGAACAACTGCAACTGAGCTGGCAAGGATCAATCCAGGATCCAGATCAAGCGCAGCTGCGTGCCCAGATACGCCAACTGGCACTGGCCTCGGCGCCGGCCGCAGGGCTGGGCCGCCCCGGCCTGCAGGGTGCCGACATGGATGTCCAGTGGACCCACGAAAGGGGCCAGGACAGCGGCCAGGCCCGGATCAGCATGAAAAGCGGGTGGCTGGAGTTTCCCGGTGTTTTTCATGAGGCACGGGTACCGCTGGACGATTTCGCTGCGCAGATCAAATTCAAGCACAGCGCAGGCGCCAGCTTCGTCGATGTGGAGCAAGCTCAGCTGCTGGCCGACGACGCACAGGGCCAGTTCAAGGGCAGTTGGAGCCGCCAAGGCGATGGGCCCGGCCAGCTCGATTTGCAGGGTCAGCTCAGCCGAGCCCATGCAGCTCGGGTGTACCGCTACCTGCCCCTGACTCTTCCGGAATCGGTACGCCGCTACGTCCAGGAGGCAGTGCCTGAAGGTCAGCTCAGCGATGTCCGCTTCAAGGTCAAAGGGCCGCTGGCGCGTTTTCCCTTCAAGCAAGCCGAGGACGGAGAGTTTTCCATCAGCGCCAAACTCAGCGGTGCCCGCTACCACTACGTCCCCCTTGGGGGCCCGGGCAAGCCCTGGCCGGCCATGGAGCAATTGGAGGCCGACTTGCTGTTGAGCCGCGCCAGCATGCAAATCAGCCAAGCCCGCGCCCAGGTTGCCGGGCTGCCTGGCCTGTCCATCAGCAAGACCCAGGCGCGCATCGCCGACCTGACACAGCAGGCCACCGTCGAGGTCGGTGGTGAGATCAACGGCCCGCTGGCCCAGGGCCTGCAACTGATGAAAACATCGCCGCTGGCGGCCATGACGGGCGAGGTGCTCAGCCAAGCCAGCGCCAGCGGCGCGGCGGCGCTCGAACTCAAGCTCAATCTGCCGCTGGCCGAACTCGGTCGCTCCAGCGTGGCCGGCCGGCTGCTGCTCGGGGGTAATGATGTTCAACTCGCACCCGACCTGCCCCTGCTGTCGCAGGCCAAGGCTGCGGTCAACTTCACACAAGATACGGTACAGATCAGTGCAGCGCAAGGGCGGCTTCTGGGCAGCGATCTGCGCTTTGAGGGCAACATCAAACCCCGTTCGAACGATGCCAGTGAGCCAGAAATCGCTTTTCGGGCTCAAGGGCAGATCAGCGCTGAGGCCTTGCAGCAACTGCGCAAACCGGCCTGGCTGGCCGATCTGGCCCGCCATGCCAGCGGCAGCACCAGCTACAGCGCCACCCTCGGGCTGCGCCAGGGCTGGCTCGAGGCCAGCGTCAACAGCAACCTGCGCGGACTGGCCTTGAACCTGCCCGAGCCACTGAACAAACCGGCCGGCGCGGACTGGCCACTGCGTCTGGAGCGAAGCATGGATGCGGTCAGCCTGCGCGAAGCACGCCGCCCACAGGACCGCATCAGCCTGCAGCTCCATCCAGGCGCCGCACTGCCCGGCGGAGTGAACCTGCATTTCCTGCGTGAGCTCGGCGGCGCTGCGCCCCAGGTGCTGGCCGGCGATATCGCCATCGGCGCGCCCGGGCTCGATCCGGTTACCGGGCAAGTGCGTGCCCAAATCGATATGCCGGCGCTGGACCTGGATGCTTGGGAGGCTGTGCTGCCTGCGTCGGCTACCCGGAGCAGCCAAACTTACCTGCCCACACTGGTGAGCCTGCGCAGCGGACAGCTGCGTGTGCATGGGCACAGCCTGCAGCAGGTGGTGCTGGGCGCCAGCCGCGAGCGCACACTGTGGCGCGCCAACATCGACGCCAGCAACCTGAGCGGCTATGCCGAATATCGCCCGGCCAATGGGGCGGCGGCTGGCCGACTCTATGCGCGGATGGCGCGGATGGCCCTGGGCCAGGCCACCACCAGCAACGTCGAAGCCTTGCTCGACAAACAGCCGGTCAGTATCCCCGGGCTGGACATCGTGGTCGACGAGCTCGAACTGCGCGGGCGCAAACTCGGACGCCTGGAAGTCGAAGCGATCAACCGCAACACCGGCGGTGGCGACGCAGCGCGCGAATGGCGGCTGGCCAAACTCAATCTATCGGTTCCCGAAGCCCGCCTGAGCGCCACCGGCAGTTGGGCCGCCCTGCCCAGCGATGCGCCGGGCCGCGGCGGCGGGGCGCTGCGGCGCCAGACGCAGATGAACTTTCGGCTTGACATCAACGACTCCGGTGAGTTGCTCAAGCGCATGGGCATGGACGGCGCCATACGCCGCGGCAAGGGCAAGCTCGAAGGCACCATAGGCTGGAGCGGCTCGCCGCTGGCCCTGCACACCCCGAGCATGCAGGGGCAGTTCGGCGTCGATATCGAGTCGGGCCAGTTCCTCAAGGCCGAGCCGGGCGTTGCCAAGCTCTTGGGCGTGCTCAATCTGCAGGCCCTGCCCCGGCGCCTGACGCTCGATTTCCGCGACGTGTTTTCCGATGGCTTTTCCTTCGACTGGGTGCGCGGCGAGGTGGCCATCGACCAAGGCATCGCCCATACCGACAGCCTGCGCATGAAGGGGGTCAATGCGGCGGTGCTGATGGCCGGCTCGGCCGACATCGGCCGCGAGACCCAAGACCTCAAGGTGGTGGTGGTGCCCGAAATCAATGCGGGCACCGCCTCGCTGCTGGCCTCAGCGGTCAATCCGGCGATGGCCCTGGGCACCTTCATCGCCCAATGGCTGCTGCGCCGCCCTTTGAGCGAGGCCAACACCCAGGAATTTGGCGTGCGTGGCACCTGGGCCGACCCGGTCATTGAGCGGATTGCACGCAAGACCCCGTCGGCCAGCGTCGGCAGCAGCCCCTGAAAGACCCGGATGAAAGTCGCTGCGCTTCAAATGGTCTCCGGCACCGATGTGGCGGCCAATTTACGGGCCGCCGCCCATGGCCTGGCCGCAGCGGCCGACGCCGGCGCGGAGTTGGCCGTACTGCCCGAGTATTTCTGCCTGCTTGGGCGCAACGAGCGGGACAAACTGACGCTGGCCGAGCCGGCCGGCCAGGGCCCGCTGCAGGACTTTCTGGCGACTCAGGCCCAGCAGCACGGGCTGTGGATTGTTGGCGGCACCCTACCTTTGGCCACCGCCGATGCAGGCCGTGTGCTCAACAGCACGCTGGTGTTCAACCCGCTCGGGCAAGTGGTGGCCCGCTACGACAAGATCCACCTGTTTCGCTACAGCGGCGAGCGCGAGAGCCATGACGAGACCCGCACCATCGAAGCCGGCAAGGACAGCGCCAGCTTTGAACTGCCCTCGCGCGACGGTCACCGCTGGCGCATCGGCCTGAGCATTTGCTACGACCTGCGCTTTCCCGAGCTTTACCGGCGCCTGCGCAGCGACCTGCTGCTGGTGCCCAGCGCCTTCACCTACCCCACCGGCCAGGCGCACTGGGAGGTGCTGCTGCGGGCGCGGGCCATCGAAAACCTGGCCTTTGTGGCTGCCGCAGCCCAGGGCGGCGTGCACGACAACGGCCGCCGCACCTGGGGCCATAGCATGCTGATCGACCCCTGGGGCCAGATCCTGGCGCAACGGGCCGAAGGCGCGGGGGTGGTACTGGCCGAGCTGGAAGCTGGCGAACTTGAACGCAGGCGCCAGCAACTGCCGGCGCTGGACCACCGGGTGTTGCCGTGAACTTGATGGACAGCAGAGCATCGGCTACAGCGGCCGAGCCCTTGACCGTGGCAGGGCTGGCCGAGCGCGGGTGGCAGGCTCTGGGTCGCCGCTTTCGCGGCCACCTGCGCAGCCGCTGGCTGCTGTGGACCATGTTGGTGCTGCTGCTGGCCGCACTCCTGGGTTTGCTGGTGTGGTTGACCGGCCGCTATGAAGCCAGCGCGGTGCAAAGCCGGCTCGACGCCGAAGCGTTGGAAGTGGTGAGCGATCTGCGCAACGGGCTGGCGCGCAATATGCGGCAGCTGCAATTGCTCACGCCGGACAAGCCCGGCGTGTGGAGCGCCCAGAGCACCGAGTTGCTGCAGCAAAGGCGCGAGATCATGCGCCTGGAGTGGCGCGACCCTCAGCTGCAGACCTTGTTCGGCCAGGACGCACTCACGCGGGCGCCGGTCTTCAGCCGCACGCCGCGCGCGCAAAGCGCGGCCGACGTGAGCCTGGCCTGCAGCACCGCCATGCGCTTTGACGGCGCGGCCTATTCCAACAGCTACTTCGTGCCGCAACCCGACGGGCTGGGGCTGGAGCTGATGGATCTGTGCATACCGCAGACCGTATCGGGTCGCCTGATTGGCTTTACTGTGGCCACCTATGCACTGTCTGAAATGCTGGTGGAGTTGGCCAGCGCGCAGTTGCCCCGCGGCTACGCGCTGGCCTTCACCGAGGCCGACGGTACCCGGCTGGCGATGCACGGACAGCTCGGTCAGGGCCAAAAGCTCTACAAGGCCCAGTTGCTGCTCGATTTGCCGGGCAACACCTTGGTGGTGCGCATGGAGACCCGGCAAGGCACGGCCGACCTGTTTCCCAACCCCCTGAGTGCGCTGGTCAGCAGCATGGCGCTGGCGCTGGCGCTGGTGCTTTTGCTGCTGGTGCGCGATATGCGGCGCAGACAGAAGGTTGAGCAGGATCTGGCCGAAGCGCTGGCCTTTCGCAATGCCATGGAAGACTCGCTGAGCACCGGCCTGCGTGCGCGCGACCTGCAGGGCAACATCACCTACGTCAACCCGGCGTTTTGCAAAATGGTGGGCCTGCAGGCCGAGCAACTGCTGCAAAGCGGCGACCAAGCCCCCTACTGGCCGCCAGAGATGGTGGCGCTCTACAGCCGGCGCCAGCAGGACCGCTACAACAACAGCGCCGTCCTGCGCGCAGGCCACGAATCGGTGTTCCAGCGCAGCGACGGCACCCGCTTCCCCGTGCTGATCATGGAGGCCCCCTTGATCAACGCGCAGGGCCGCCACACCGGCTGGATGAGCGCAGTGCTCGACATCAGCGAACAAAGGCGCAATGAAGACCTCTCGCGCGCCAGCCAGGACCGCCTGCAGGCCACCGCCCGCCTGGCCATGGTCGGTGAGATGGCTTCACTGCTCAGCCACGAGCTCAATCAGCCGCTGGCCGCCATTGCCAGCTATGCCAACGGGTCGGTGAACCTTTTGCAGGACGCCTTGCAACAAGGCCAGAGCGCCGACGGGGCTGCACTGGCCGTCGACCTGCTGACGGCCTTGCAACGCATCTCCGGCCAGGCCGAGCGTGCCGGCAAGGTGATCCGCAGCGTGCATGACTTCGTGCGCCGGCGCGAGCAGCCGCGCCAAGCGGTGGCGCCGCAAGACCTGCTCGATGCCATCATGCCGCTGGTCGCTCTGCAGGCGCGCAAGCTCGCGGTGCAGGTGATCTCGACCGTGGCGCCGGACTGCCCGGCGGTGCTGTGCGACCGCACCATGGTCGAACAGGTGCTGCTCAACCTGGTTCGCAATGGCATGCAGGCCATGCAAGGTACGCCCACGCGGGGCGCGCACAGGGTGCTCGAGCTGCAGGTCCATGCGGTGCACAGCGAGGGTGAGTCGGTGCGCTGGGTCGAATTTAGCGTCAGCGACCTTGGGCACGGCATAGACCCTGCTGTGGCGCAGCAGCTGTTCACCCCGTTTTTCACCACCAAGGCCGAAGGCATGGGCCTGGGCCTGAGCCTGTGCCGCACGGTGGTCGAGCAGCACGGCGGCACCTTACGCTTTGAATCCCACCGCCCGCAAGGCACGGTGTTTCACTTCACCTTGCCGGCCACCGCCTTGTCGGAGGCGGACAGGCCCACCCTGGCACTGAGCACCGCATGAACCAACTTCCCAACGCCACCGTCTATGTGATCGACGACGACGCCGGCGTGCGCGATGCGCTGGCCTGGCTGCTGCGCTCGCGGCGCTTGCTCAGCGAGCTGTTCGACTCGGGTGAGTCCTTTGAGGCCTACATCAGCCGACCCGGCTTCGAAGTGCGCGAGCCCTCCTGCGCGCTGCTCGACGTGCGCATGGGTGCGCTCAGTGGCCTGGCCCTGTTCGACCGTATCGTCAAACGGGGTCTGTTGCCGGTGATGCCGGTGATCTTTCTGACCGGCCACGCCGACGTGCCGACCGCGGTCGATGCGGTCAAGGGCGGGGCCTTTGATTTTTGTGAAAAGCCGTTTTCCGACAACGCCCTGGTTGACCGCGTCGAGCAAGCGGTGGCGCACTCGGCGGCGGCTCTGAACGAACAGCGGCAGGGCCGGCAGTTGCAGCGACGCCTGGCGGGCCTGACCGAGCGCGAACACGAGGTGATGCAGCGGGTGGTCGAGGGTTTGTCCAACAAACAGGTGGCCGACGGGCTGAGCATCAGCGTGCGCACGGTCGAAGTCCACCGCGCGCGGGTGTTTGAAAAGATGGCGGTCAAATCCGCCGTCGAGCTGGTCAACCTGCTGCGCGGCCTGGACAGGGTCTGACAAGGTGCGCAAGAGGGGCGGCCTCAGTTTTCAGGCGGATCCTTGGGCGGCGGCTCGCCTTTGGGCCGGCCGGAAAACATGGTCCACCAGACGATGAACACCAGCAGCGCCAGGGCCAACAGGGCTTCAAGCAGTAACAGGGCCATGCTTCGTTTCAGTCACATCATGAAATTGCTCCTCATTATCCCCAGCGCGCTGGCGCTGCTGTCCTGCGGCCATGTACAGGTACCTGCGCCGCCGCTGCCGCAAGGGCCGGTCAGTACCAGCCCGGGCGCACCCTGGCCTGCGGTGACGCCGACGCCGCAGGCAGCGCCCGCGCCCCTGGCAGCGCCCACCCAGGCCGGCGACGCGCTGCTGCGACCCAAAAGCCGCTGGGTGCCTGCTGCCTGGTCCGACCTGCCCGGCTGGGAGCAAGACAGGCTCGATCAGGCCTGGCCGGCCCAAGTGCGCAGTTGCCTGCGGCCGCATCCGGCCTTTGCAGCCCTGTGCCCCGAAATCCGCCAGCTCGCCCATGCCGATCCGGGCGAGCAACGCCGCTGGATGATGGAGCGCCTGCGCCCCTATCGCGTTCAAGAACGCAGCGGCGCAAGTGAGGGGTTGCTTACAAGCTATTTCGAGCCTGTGCTGATGGCACGCCGACAGCGCAGCGCCAGCCACACCGTCGCGCTGTACCGGCCGCCGGCCGATCTGGCCAGCCGCAGACCCTGGTACACCCGGCAGGAGATCGATACGCTGGAGCCAGCCAGGGCAGCGCTGAGCGGACGCGAGATCGCCTGGCTGAGCGATCCGATCGACGCCATGCTGCTGCACATCCAAGGCTCAGGCCGGTTGCTGCTGACCGACGCCGACGGCAGCCAGCGCCAGGTGCGGGTGGCTTTTGCCGGCTCCAACGAACAGCCCTATCGCAGCGTCAACCAATGGCTGCTGGAGCAGGGCGTACAGCGCATCAACCCCTGGCCCGAAGCCACCAAGGACTGGGCCGCGCAAAACCCGCAGCGCCTGAACCAGTTGCTGTGGAGCAATCCACGCTACATTTTTTTCCGGGAAGAGACCATCACCAACCCGGACGAAGGCCCGCGCGGTGCGCAGGGCGTGCCATTGAGCGCCGGCCGCTCCATCGCGGTCGACCCCGGCAGCATCCCCTACGGCACCCCGGTCTGGCTGGCCTCGAACGGACCGGCCCTCGCTGTACAGCGCCTGGTGATGGCGCAAGACACCGGCAGCGCCATCGTAGGCGCGGTGCGCGCCGACTACTTCGCCGGCACTGGGCCGCACGCCGGCGAGTTGGCCAGCAAGGTCAAGCAAGGGCTGCAGTTGTGGGTTTTGTGGCCGCGCTAAGCAGGCCGAGCCGACGCAAGCTGAGCCCAAACCCCGGGCAAACCCGTAGGCCGATGAGCCCCTTCGACCAGCAGGCTTGAGCCGCCCCAGCAGGGCCCTGGGGCTAGGTGTGACGCATACAATCGCCGCTTCCTGCCCTGAAGCCGCCTCTTGCGTTTACCTGCGCCCCACCCGGCCAGGGCCCAACAATCCCCTGGAGTTGCTCTCGTGTTCATCTCTTCCGCCTTTGCCCAGACCGCCCCCGCCCCTGCCGCCGGTGGCGACATGATGTCTTCAATGGCCAGCATGCTGCCGCTGCTGCTGATGTTTGTGGTGCTGTACTTCGTCATGATCCGCCCGCAAATGAAAAAGCAAAAAGAGCACCGCGCCATGATTGATGCGCTGGCCAAGGGCGACGAAGTGGTCACCGCGGGCGGCCTGCTGGGCCGGGTCAGCAAGATCGGCGATGGCTTTATCAGTATCGAGTTGTCCCAGGGCGTGGAAGTGCAGATGCAGCGCGCCTCGGTGGTGCAGGTCATGCCCAAGGGCACGATGAAATAAGCCGGCCCGGGGACGCTGCCCCGGCCTGCTGCCCCTTTTCGCCCGGCCCGCACGCCGAGCTGACCCTTTGCGAAGACGCCTGCCATGAACCGTTACCCGATCTGGAAATACCTGGTGATCGCCATCACCCTGGTGATCGCGGGCCTGTACACCCTGCCCAACTTCTTTGGAGAAGCGCCGGCAGTACAGGTCTCGAGCCTCAAAGCCATGGCCAAGATCGACGCTGGCACCGTCAGCCGGGTACAAGATGCGCTCAAAGCGGCTGGCATCACGGCCGAAGACGTGGTGCTCGAAGGCAACTCGGTACGCGCTCGGCTGGACAGCCCGGACAACCAGCTCAAGGCCAAGGACGCGATCCAAAAGGCACTGATTCCAGATGCGGCCGATCCGTCCTACATCGTCGCTCTCAACCTGGTCTCGCGCTCGCCGGCCTGGCTGCGCAGCGTGCATGCCATGCCGATGTACTTGGGCCTAGACCTGCGCGGCGGCGTGCACTTCATGCTGCAAGTGGACATGCAAGCTGCGCTGACCAAGCGGGCCGACTCGCTGACCGGAGACCTGCGCCTGGCCCTGCGCGAAAAGAGCCTGCGCTATGAAGACCTGATGCGCGAAGGCGCCTCCATCCAAATGCGCCTGCCCGACGCCGCCACCGCTGAAGCAGTGGGGCGCTTGGTGCAGGAGCAGTTTGCCGACCTGCAAACGCGCAGCGAGCCCGATGGGGCCAAAATCAAGCTGGCGGCCAGCATCAAGCCCGAGGCTGTACGCCGGGTGCAAGAGCAAGCCCTCAAGCAAAACATCACCACGTTGCACAACCGCATCAACGAGCTGGGTGTGTCCGAGCCGGTGATTCAACAGCAGGGCCTGGACCGCATCGTGGTGCAACTGCCCGGCGTGCAAGACACCGCCAAGGCCAAAGACATCCTGGGCCGCACCGCCACCCTGGAAATGCGCCTGGTCGACGAGAGCGCCGAAGCCCGCGCAGCCGAGCTCGCCGGCGGCCTGGTGCCCTTTAGCTCTGAAAAATTCATGGAGCGCAACGGCCGGCCCATCATCCTCAAAAAACAGGTGGTGCTGACCGGCGAGAGCCTGACTGACGCGCAGCCGGGCTTCGACTCACAGTCGCAACAGCCCAAGGTCGACCTGACGGTCGATGCCAAGGGCGGGCGCATCATGCGCGATGTCAGCCGCGAGAACCTGAAAAAACGCATGGCCATCGTGCTGTTCGAAAAAGGCAAGGGCGAGGTGCTGACCGCGCCTGTGATCCAGGGCGAGCTGGGTAACCGCTTCCAGATCTCGGGCTCCATGACCACCGTTGAGGCCAACGACCTGGCCCTGCTGCTGCGCGCAGGGTCACTGGCCGCCCCCATGGATATCATTGAAGAGCGCACCATCGGCCCCAGCCTGGGTGCCGAGAACATCGCCAAGGGCTTTAACAGCGTGACCTGGGGCTTTCTGGTGATTGTGGCTTTCATGGCCCTTTACTACACGCTCTTTGGCCTGATCTCGGGCCTGGCCCTGGCCGTCAACCTCTTGATGCTGGTGGCGGTGCTGTCCATGCTGCAAGCCACGCTCACACTGCCAGGCATGGCCGCCATGGCCCTGGCCCTGGGCATGGCCATTGACTCCAATGTGCTGATCAACGAGCGCGTGCGCGAAGAACTGCGCAACGGCGCAGCGCCCCAGGCGGCGATCCAAGCCGGCTACGACAGGGCCTGGGCCACCATCTTCGACTCCAACATCACCACTTTGATTGCAGGCCTGGCGCTGCTGGTTTTTGGCTCCGGCCCAGTGCGCGGCTTCGCGGTGGTGCACTGCATCGGCATCCTGACCAGCATGTTCTCGGCAGTGTTCTTCTCGCGCGGCCTGGTCAACCTCTGGTATGGGCGGCAGAAGAAACTCAAAGCGGTGTCGATTGGTACCGTCTGGCGCCCGGGCGCTGACGCCAAGCCCTGAGACCCACGCGCTGACACCGACGCCCTGACCGGAGCCCCCTCATGGAATTTTTCAAGATCCGCCGCGACATCCCATTCATGCGGCATGCCAAGGTCTTCAACGCCGTCTCCTTCATCACCTTCGCGCTGGCGGTGTTCTTCCTGTTCAGCCGCGGGCTGCACCTGTCGGTGGAATTTACCGGCGGCACGCTGATGGAAGTGTCCTACAGCCAGAGTGCCGACCTCAACAAGGTGCGCAGCACGGTGGCCGGCCTGGGCTTTACCGATGTACAGGTACAAAACTTTGGCACCGCGCGCGATGTGATGATCCGCCTGCCGGCCCAAAAAGGCGTAAGTACTGCGCAGCAAAGCGAAAAAGTGATGCAGGCGCTCAAAGCCGGCGATGCCGCGGTGGTGCTCAAGCGCACCGAATTCGTCGGACCACAGGTCGGTGACGAGCTCGCCGCCGATGGCCTGAAGGCATTGGCCATGGTGGTGGTGGGCATCATGATCTACCTGGCGTTTCGCTTCGAATGGAAATTCGCTGTCGCCGCCATCATCGCCAACCTGCACGACATCATCATCATCCTGGGCTTCTTCGCCTTCTTCCAATGGGAGTTCTCGCTGGCCGTGCTGGCGGCGGTGCTGGCCGTGCTGGGCTATTCGGTCAATGAATCGGTGGTGATCTTCGACCGGATCCGCGAAAACTTTCGCCGCTACCGCAAGATGGACACGGTCGAGATCATCGACAACGCGATCACCTCGACCATCAGCCGCACCATCATCACCCACGGCTCGACCCAGATCATGGTGCTGTCCATGCTGCTGTTTGGCGGGCCCACCCTGTTTTACTTTGCACTGGCGCTGACCATCGGCATCTGCTTCGGCATTTATTCCTCGGTCTTTGTGGCCGCGGCCATTGCCATGTGGCTGGGCATCGAGCGCGAAGACCTGATCAAGGGCCCGCCGCGCAAAGACGGGCAAGACCCGAACGACCCGAATGCGGGGGCGGTGGTCTGAGGCCAGCATGGCCTCGGATTGAAACCAAATAATGGGCGGTGGTACTGAAGGCGCTGCGGGTCAGTGCGCCAGTCGCGCACTGCCGTCATCGCACAGCTCGTCGAGCACCAGCGCGTCGGGCTCCTCGCCCAAGCTCCAGTAGACCATCAGCACGATGATCTTCAGGTCGTCGAGCGACAGCGGCTCGAGCGCGACAGCCATGGCCCGGTCGACCACGATCTCGCGCATGTGCGCTGGCAAGACGCCGGCGCTTTCAAGGAAACTGATGAAGCCCAGCGCGTCTGGGCCCAGCTGCTGGCGTTCGGCCGGCGAGTAGATGCGCAGGCTGCCGACCGATTGGGGCAGCACACAGTCGCCCCGGCCCGGGCCTTCGGTGGAGCACAGCCGGCTGGTCTGAGCGGCCAACTGCAGGCCGTCGAGCCAGATCAAGGCCGCCTCGATTTCCTCGGGCTCAAAACCCGCCGCACTGAGCTTGCGCCCAAGCTGAGGGGCTTCGGGGCAGGCATCGCCTTGCCAGTAATTTTCGTAAACGTAGACCAGCACCTCAAACATGGGCCCAATATAACGCAGAAGAGCCCGGTCCTGGCAAGTCCTGCTGGCCAGGCGGGCGGAGCTTTACCGCAGGGGCTTGGGCTTTACCGCAGGAGGTGGGAGCTGCGCCCTCGCAGCGATGCGGCGTTGATTCAGCCAACAGGCGTCGTTCATAGGCCGCATCGCGCCGGGGCGGCGCTCCTACATGCTCAAACACGGACCGGGGTGGGAAGTGGGAGCTGCGCCCTCGCAGCGATGCGGCTTTTGATCAGGCGCCGGCCGCCTTGATGCAGCCCGCATCGCGCCGGGGCGGCGCTCCTACATGCTCAAACACGGACCGGGGTGGGAAGTGGGAGCTGCGCCCTCGCAGCGATGCGACTTTTGATCAGGCACCGGCC
>Ga0164293_10001757_pt1 | contig 18229 bp, 18 predicted proteins | sample GEODES118metaG_FD_111487 | JGI IMG/M metagenome (GOLD analysis project Ga0164293, IMG submission 111487) | Eutrophic lake water microbial communities from Lake Mendota, Wisconsin, USA - GEODES118 metaG | ecosystem: Environmental > Aquatic > Freshwater > Lake | place: USA: Lake Mendota...
CAATTTCCTTTAGCAGGATTTTTTAGATATCCTTTATCTGGAGCTTGTCCTAATAAGATTTGTATAATGAAAGGTTATGTAGAGTTAACTCCCGGTCAACATTATGCAAAGATAGACGGACATACTACTTGGAAATGGCAAGGTTGGAATCATCCGCTAATTGCTCCTTATAAAGAGTATAACGTTCAAGTAAATCACTTTAAATGGGATGCTACTTGTGGAGAAAGAATTAGAGCAGTTGCAAATATAAATAGAGAAAATGCATACTCAGAAGAATACAGAAAAATGTATAGAGAGTTAGCAAAATCTAGATTTAAAATTGACATAGCAGATCCTCGTTTTATGATACAAGAGGCTAGAGTTTGGGGATACGATAACTGGGATAAATTACTAAACTTAATAATTTCGATATAATGACACAGGAAGAAAAAGATAAGCTCGAAGAACGTAAAGTAAGAGCTTTAGAAAAAATTGGTAATAGCTTAGATGCTCTAACTATTTGGTTTGAAGAAATCGATAAAGCCGAATGGGGTGATAGAGTTCAATTCTACTTAGCTGAGTGGCATAAGAAATCTGTAAAAGGTATTGAAGATTAATGCATAAGCTAGGTGTAGTAATTCCGTATAGAGATAGACTTGAACAGTTAGACCTGTTTAAAAAGTCTATGAAGCATTATTTACATGCTAAAGGAATTCCTTATGAAATTATTATCGTAGAACAGGACTGGGCAAAGATCTTTAATAGGGGTAAATTATTAAATATTGGATATAAAGTAGCAAATAGTCTACTCTGCGATTATGTAGTATTTCATGATATCGATATGATACCTCTAAATGTAGATTATTCTTACGAAGAAGCACCTATACACTTAGCTACTCAAAGACTCGATTTTGATGAATACTTCGGAGGAGTTACTTTATTTCCTTCTCAGCTATTTGAAAAAATAAACGGATATTCAAACGAGTATTGGGGTTGGGGATTCGAAGATGACGATTTGCTTCATAGATGTAAAGTCAACAATATACCCCTAGATACAAAAACTATAGGAATAACAAGCGGATATACATCAGCAATAAAGTTTAACGGTATCGATTCTTATAGTAAAACTCCTTACGAAATTAAATCAGATAAGATTACAATCTCTGTAACGTTTGAACCTCAAGAAATACTGTATGACTTTGAAGCTTACGATGACGAGTATACTATTTTAGCTCTATCTCAACTAGACTTACGTATTTCATACGACTCATATCAAAGATATAAAGTAGTATTAAAAGATACAGACGATAAACTTGTACATATTACCTCTAAAAAATCCTTACCCTATAGAACTAATTTAACAATTACTATAGATAGAGTAGAGAAAGAAATTAGTTTATACCAAGACGGAGAATATGTTGATACTGTAAAATTAAAATCGAACTTTTGCGATAAGAGAGAAAAGAATTTATATTTAGGATGTGAAAATATTAGAACGAAAAGATTCTTTAAAGGAACTCTCTACTCTGCTGCTATATTTAATAGGGCATTATCAGCAGAAGAAGTACTAACTATTTCTCAGAATAAGTATCATAGCCTACTTCAAGACTTTGATGAGTATAAGAGTGCAGACAATTTAGAAATTTATTATGATACTAAATTTATTAGACAGTACAAGTTAGTAAATCTCGTGAATAGTGAGTTAAGTTATATGACGAAATGCGAAATCGTTCCTTGTACTTTTGAAGATAAGGTTACAATAAATGTACCCTATAGAAAAGCTTCTGAGTTTAGAGCAATGAAGCATGAAGAAAACGGGTATGTTAACGGAGGTTGGAAAAGTGTCGTAACAAGGTATAATCAATTACGCTTTAATAATGAAGTAATGAGAGGTCATACAGACATTGCAAATGATGGATTAAATAATTTAAAGTATAAAGAATTTACTAGAGTAAGAACGGGAAATGAAACTCACCTAGTAGTAGGCTTATGAAATTAGGAGTTTGTGTACCATATAGAAACAGAGAAGCTCACCTAAAAGAGTTTATACCTAGAGTAGGAAAATTCCTGGAAGATAGAGGTATAGAATACTGTATGTACTTTGCACATCAAGTAGATAATAAACTTCTCAATAGAGGTGCTATGAAAAACGTAGCAGCCGAACAAGCCTTTAAAGATGGATGTGACTATATAGTATGGCATGATATTGATATGATACCAGAAGATGATAACTGCGATTATTCCTTCCCTAAAGATAACCCCAGACATATTGCTGTTCATATTTCAAAAACTAACTACCACCTAAAGTATGAAGATTACTTTGGCGGCGCTATTGTGTTTTCAAAAGAACAGGTAGAAAAAACTAACGGCTATTCAAATGAATACTGGGATTGGGGGATGGAGGATGATGATTTATTTTGGAGATGTGTACTTGAAGGATATGCTGATGTGAAATATTTAGATTACGAAGGTAAAAATAAATCCTTTTTGAGATTTAATGGAGAGGGTTCATTTATAAAAATACCAAGCAGTCCTACCTTAGATGATATTAATAGTAAATCGCATACAGTTTCAATATTAGTTAGATCCTTTCATCAAGAAGATAAAATGTCGATCTACCTAATAGGAGATGAAGATAAAAAGTACGTAGAGTATCCTATACTTAGAAGACCTGGATTTGATTACGGTATTTCTTATAATAATTCTAGAGCATACACTATTATGCTTTGGGATAGATGGAATAGACAGTCCTACCAGTGGATGAAAAGGTACGAAAACCAATGGAGCTGGGTTACATTTGCAGTAGACGTAGAAACTAGAAAGATTCACGTTTATATGAACGGAATTGAGTCTAAAGCATCATCAGGAACAGGAACCGATTCTCCTGCCTCTATTGAAAGTTCATTAAGAACTTACAAAGGAGTAGATTACTACTTAGGAACAACAACATCACTTTCCGATGATAATCCAGGAAAGTTTTTTAAAGGTGATATAGCTAAATTAAAGGTCTGGGATAGATGCTTAACTGAAGAAGAGATAAATAACTCATTTAACAGCAAAGTAGAAGGAGAAGTTTTAGATTACGACTTCAGTCATGATAAATTACTTAAAGATCAAACAGGTAATAACAATAACGGGTTGGTATTTAATTGCGAAAAACTAGAAGAAGATATTAAAGTATCTCATACAGTTGTTCCTTATAGAACACCTGGTAGAATGGATTGCTTAGAGCATCCGGATGAAGGCTATAGCGAAGGTAAGTGGATAAAAGGAGAAACTACTGCACGTAACGAAAAGAGATTTATTCTTGAAATGCAGCAAGGTAAAATTAATTATAAAAAGGACGGTATTAATAGTCTAGTATACAGGATAGCAAGTATTGAAGAATTAACACCTAAGGCAAAAATGATTAACGTAATTCTATAATGAGTAGTTTGCACGATATAAAAAAAGAACTTGATTCAGTAGGATGTGGATTTTGCGCAGCTAAGTGGACTCAAGTTACAATGCATCTACATAATGGAATGACTCATTCTTGTCATCATCCTGGACCTCATAAGATACCTTTAGAAGAGATTAAGAATAATCCTACAGCACTTCATAATACAAGATTTAAAAAACAGAGAAGAAAGGAAATGCTCGAAGGTGAAAGACCTAAAGAATGTGACTACTGCTGGAACGTAGAAGATTCTTCTAACTCTTTTTCAGATAGAATTTTTAAAAGCTCAGAACCCTGGTCAAAACCTTTCTTACAAGAAATTAAAGGACTAGATTGGAGAGCTAATTATAACCCAAAGTATGTAGAGGTAAGCTTTTCAAATACCTGTAATTTTAAATGTTCTTACTGTAGTCCGATGTTTTCCTCTAAGTGGATGGAAGAGATAGAGAAGTTTGGAGGTTATCCAACCTCAACTAGCTTTAATGACTTAACTTGGGTTAGAGAAACTGGACAACTTCCCTATAAACATTCAGAAGAGAATCCTTATGTAGAGTCTTTCTGGAACTGGTGGCCTGATTTATACAAAGACCTTCATACCTTTAGGATAACAGGGGGAGAACCCCTTCTTTCTAAAGACACATGGAAGGTATTAGAGTTTATAAGTACTACAGAGAATCCTAATAAAAACCTTAATTTTTCTATGAATACTAACTTAGGATCACCTAGACATTTAATTGAGAAATTTGTAGATTTAGTAGAAAAAATTATTAATGAAGGAAGAGTTAACGAGTTTATTATCTTTACTTCATGTGAGGCATGGGGAAAGCAGGCTGAGTATATTAGAAGTGGGTTAGACTTTGAATTATTCTTAAGTAATATTGAATATATTTTATCTAGACTACCGAAAGTAACTATTAACGTAATGGCAACGTTTAATGCTATGTCTGTATTTAGTTATGAAAAGTTAATAGATAAAGTTTTTGAACTAAAACAAAAGTATCAAAATAAAGAAAGGTATTGGGTATCTGCAATACAGTTAGATACAGCTTATTTGAGATGGCCTCAACATCAATCCGTTAAGATATTAGACAGGGAACATAAAGAGTTAATTCTACAAGCTGCAAAGAAAGCTTTCTATTATACTACTCCAGAATTTAACTACGACAATTTCGGGTTCTCAAATACAGAGGTTAAGAAAATAAAAAGAATATACGATTATGCTATTTCAGAAGATCTTTTTGAAGTAGAAAAGAATAGACTTGATTTTGTTTTATTCGTAGATGAACACGATAGAAGAAGAGGTACAGATTTCCTTGAAACATTCCCAGAATTTAAAAAACTATACAACGATGTTAAGAATAGATAAAGGAAATCCCTGGATAATGTGGCCGGACGGTATAGTTGAAAATTTTATTGAGAATCCAGCAAATAAAGTACTCGATTATAACGGAAATTTTACTTTTAAGCTTGCTTTTAGTCTACCCTCTCCTATAACAGAGAAATCTACTTTATTTTCTAAACTACCCTCCTATTTCGGAATAGATTTAGAAGAAAACGGGTTAACTTTAATAGTAACGTACGATTATAAGGAGTCAAACTACCTATTTATTAATTACAAGTGGGAGACTAGTAAATCCTACGAATTAGTTATGATAAAAGAAGATAATATATTAAATGTTTTGGTAAATCAAGAGAATTTACTTACCTTTACTTTAAAGGGTGAGTTAGCTTCCGATAGTACTTCGCATATCATTTTCGGAGCTGGTAACTTTCCAAAAAATAACTTTAATTTAAATTACTTAGAAGTAGAATTAGAAAAACTTCAAGTATTTCAGGAAAATGCTTTGATCTCAGAGCATGATTTTGATGTTTTTATACATAATAAGAGTTTAGATAAGACAGGAAATTGTAATTTTATACATAAAATATAAACATGGGAGTATTTGCTAAAAAAGAAGGTGAAGGCTATACCGAGTATAGAGATAGAGCGATAAACTCTATTTCTCCTTCGTTTTGTGGAGCAAAATGGTATAACGCAACCATTTGGTTAGGTAATGGTACTAATGCTAGTTGCCATCACCCACCTGCACATAAGATACCTTTAGAGGAAGTGGCTATGAGTTACAAAGCAATTCATAACACTCAATATAAGAAGCTTGTTAGAAAGCAAATGCTAGAAGGTGAAAGACCTAAGGAGTGTGACTATTGCTGGAAGATAGAAGACCTAGGACCTGATAAAGTATCAGATAGAGTTTATAAATCAGTTATCTATACAGATGAGGAATTACTAGAAGCTAAAACTAAATTAAGTTGGACAGAAGATGTAGATTTAAAAACCTTAGAGATTGCTTTTGATCCTAATTGTAACTTTGCATGTTCTTATTGCAATGCCTCTTTTAGTACCACATGGCAAAACGACATTAAAAAGAACGGCCCGTACCAAAACTTAGTAAGCGATGGTGCAGCTGCTTTTCAACATGATGGTAATCATGCTATGCCTTACGGTAAAAAGAACGAAGGTAATCCTTATATAGAAGCATTCTGGAAATGGTGGGAAGCTGAGTTACAACACTCATTAAGAGAGTTAAGAGTGACAGGAGGCGAGCCTACTATGTCTCAAGATTTCTGGAAGTTAATGAAATGGTGGGAAAATAATAAAGACTGTGCTGTAGATTTTGCAGTTAATTCTAATTTAGGACAGAAAGATGAATTATTTGAAGAATTATTAAAAGCAAGTCACAATATTAAAAGCTTTCACTTATATACAAGCTGTGAATCGACAGGTGCTCATGCTGAATATATTAGAGATGGTTTAAAATGGGAGAAGTGGGTTAGTAATGTAGAGAGAATGTTGAAAGAGGGTAACGTAAAGTCAATAAACTGTATGATGACAATCAATGCATTATGTTTATTTTCTATTACAGATTTTATGGATGAGATATTGAGATTAAAGAGAGAGTATAGAACTGCCTCACCTCATTGCTCCTTTAACATACTACGTTTCCCTTCCTTCCAATCTATTGTAACCCTACCTAAACATATTAGAGAAGAAAGAGCTAACCATATTGAAAAATGGGTATTTGATAACTACGATGGAGGTGCAAACTTCTTTCAGGATTGGGAAAGAGATGGAATGTTAAGAATGGTAGCCTATATTAGAGAAATTGAAACAGGACATAACCATACTTCTTCTTTAGAGTCAAGAGAAAGAGATTTTAAATCTTTCTATACTCAGTATGATATTAGAAGAAATAAAAACTTTGTAGAAACATTTCCAATGTTAAAAGAGTGGTGGGATTCAATACCTGAAACAAATATAACTTTGTTAAAAGAAGCTATTAACGGTGATGATGCTAAATCTAACCGTTACGTAGACGAAGTAATGGAAACAGCTAAGAAAGAAGGATGGGTATTAAACCCACAATGGGCAAACCCTGGAGCTCAAGACTTTATTGAACCAGATCAACAAGACGAAATGTTAAATTTTATTAAAAATGGATAGTTTAAAAGACAGTAAAAACTTTTGTGCTGCTCCTTGGATGCATCTTCACGTTATAAACGATGGAAAAGCCTTTCCTTGTTGTATGACTCCTTTAGAGGATATTAATGCCTTTGGAAATGTTAAAGAGCAAACATTACTAGAAATTGTTAATAGCGATTTAGCAAAGAAGATGCGTAGAGATATGCTATTAGATAACCCTTTACCTAAGAGCTGTGAAAGGTGCTATGGTAGAGAATCTCACGGTCTTACAAGTCAACGTCAAGGAATGAATGCTAACTGGTACGATAAAGTAGAAGATACTATTAAAGACACAAACCCCGACGGATCTATTAATGCTCTTAATTTAAGATATTGGGATTTTAGATTTAGTAACTACTGTAACCTATCCTGTAGAACCTGTGGACCTTTATTTAGTAGTGCATGGGCTAATGACTATCCAAAATTACATATAGATAATCAACAAACAGGTGTTATACATTTAGACGATGCCGAGATCTTTTGGAAAGATATTGAAACAAACGTTAAAAACATGGATCAGATAATGTTTGCAGGCGGTGAACCTATGTTAATGAATGAGCATTGGAGAATGATAGAACTATTTGAGAAGTATAATCATTACGATGTTGAACTTAAGTATTCTACTAATGCTACTCTACTACATAAGGGTAAAAGAAGTATTTTAGACGTATGGCCTAAGTTTAGACATGTTCATTTAAGTTTAAGTATTGACGGGGTCGAAGATTGTTTTGAATATGTTCGTAATGGAGGTAAATGGCCTCAAGTACAGGAGAACTTATTAAATATCGATAAGAATCACATAGACTTTTGGATTCATCCTACCGTTAGTAATTTAAATATCTTTAGGCTCCCTGAATTGCATAAAAAACTATTTGACTTAGGATTAATTCCTTTAGAGAGAAAGCCAGAAGAAAAATACTATGATCCTCGCGATTATTTTATAAAAAGATTTCATATTAACCCTCTCTATGTCCAAGAGTATAACTGTATAAAAGCTCTACCTCATGAACTAAAAGAACAGGCTTCTGAAAAAATAAAGAAATACGGTATAGAAATGAATGAAAAGCATGGAATACCGGTAAACGGCTGGGAGTCCATAATAAATTTTATGTGGGAATCAGATGAATCTCATTTATTTTCAGAGTTTATTAAAATGACCGTCCAGTTAGACATAATAAGAAATCAAGACATTTTATCTATCAACCCAGAGTATAAAGAATATTTCAATGGATCAAAAAGTAATTTTTAAGTTTAGAGTAAACACACCAGAAGAGTTAATTGAAAGTAATAATTTTATAACTGAAAAAGTAAGCATAAATCATTCAAAGCTCGTTGAACCTATCAAAAGCTTCCCAGTAACTATGAGGTATCTGAATCCTTTTGAAGAAGAGCTTTCAATTAAAGCTATAAAAGATAAAAAAACTAACTTTAAAGAAGACGATGTAGAATATAGCATTAATGCTTTAGGATATAGAAATAGTAGGCCGGTAGAAGAAATGCATAACTCAGTAGGAGTGTGGGGATGTAGTTATACTCTAGGAGTAGGAGTACCTTACGCAGACATATACTCAAGTATTTTAGAGCGTAAATTAAACACTCCTGTACATAACTTTGGATTACCTGGCGCAGGTATGCAAAGAATTACAAGATCTTTTATTGTAAATAATAATTACTTTAAATTTAATACAGCTTTCTTTGTAATACCCTCTTTATACAGATTTGAATACCTTTCTTTTAACAATTACAGTACTGAAAAAGAGATTCTCTCAGATGCCATATCAACCTTCGACTTGATACCTAACTGGGCACCAAAGCATAACAAAGCACTTGCAAGAAAAAGTCGAATGTTTTACGAGATACATGACGAAGCCTTTTTCATAATGGAGTTAAGTAAAAATTTAGAGTTAATTAAACAGAACGCTGAGTTAAATGGTACTAAAGTATACCTTACAACATGGTGCGATCAAGTTGATAAGTTTTTACTTAAATACGATATGCCCGGAGTAGAACTCATTCAGTTTATAGAGAATAATGAAAATTTTTTAAATAATTCTGTGTATAATTTTGCTAGAGACGGCTATCATCCCGGTCTAAAGTCTCACCAAGCAACAGCAAATGCTTTGTACGGCCTGTATAAAGGTATTAGACCTAGTAAAAGTATTGAAAATAAACAAAATTTAAAATTCATATAAATGCTTGATAACAGAAAAACCATACTAACTTGTGGCGATAGTTTTACTTTCGGTAGTGAAATAATAAACCCTATTCTATCTGCTGGAAGACCCGAACCGTATAAACTCGAACCGATGCTTAACGGCTTAGTAGACTTTCATCCAGAAAACGATGAATACCGTATTTCTAGAATATGGCCTACTTACCTAGGTGAACTGAGTAAAAGACAGGTTATTAATATTGCAAAACCTTCTATAGGTAATCCATGGATCTACCATTCAACTATAGGCTGGATACTTAAGAATTACATAGAACAAAATAAACCTACCGATGATCTTATTGTAATAGTAGGCTGGACGTCTGTTGTACGAAAAGAATTTTTCTTTGCCGGTGAAAGTAATACCTACGAAAAAACTTTAAATGCTAACGGAGATTTTAAATTAGAGAGTAAGGATGTACAAGAATTTTTTAAATATTATGCGTTAACTACTGATTTTGATACCCAAGGTATTTATGATTTAGTTAATTATAGTTTTAACCTATTTGACTTCTGCCAAAGTAGAAATATTAAATGCTATTTCTTTAACGCTCTTCCTGACGAGCATCATACTTATCAACTTGAGAGGTTTCACAAAGACCTTAACGTCTCGAGGTATATAGATAATTTCCGTTATGCAACTTCGTGCTGGAATAGAGATATGTATTCAGAAAGTCTTATTAAATGGAAAAGTATACCTACTTCGTCTTTTCTACAAAAAGATCGTACGTTAAATTCTTTTTCTAATTATATAAAAGCACTTCCTTTAGAAGAACGCTTACACGGCGTCCACCCTTCTCCTCAATCTCATAAAATATGGGCAGACGTACTGTACGATTTTATATTTAACGAAAACGACCTTGCCTATAATCCTAATATAAAGCTTATATAGTATGAAGGTAGCTATATGCATGAGTGGACAGCTTAGAACCTGGGAAAAGTGTAGTACTAACGTTTTTAAGCTAGTAAAGAACCTAAGACATAAAGTTGATTTCTTCTGTCACGCTTGGGATTTTGATAGCATCCCTAGACCCATTATAGTAAATACCGGAAAAGAAGATATTGTACTACACTCTAAAGAGACTGTCGCAAAAATGCTAGATACTTATAAGCCAGTGAGGTACTGTATAGAAGATCAGGAAAAAAATGAAAAGGTCCTCGAAGAGACAGTTAATAAAGGCTTACAAGTACAAAATAAAAAGCCTCCAGCATCCTGGGCCTCTCCTCAATTTTACGGAATTATGGCAGCATCTAATTTAAAGAAAGAGTATGAACTAGAGCATAATTTTAAGTATGATGCCTGTATAAGACTAAGATATGATCAATATATTCCTGAAAGTGAAATAGATTCTATTATTGAAGTAGTAAATAAAGTAGAGTCTGGTACAATATACACAATACATAATAGAGAACATAATGGCTACCCTAAAGTAGTATATGGAGATGTTTTTTGGATAGCTGATTCTACTACCTACAGTAAAGTAGCCATGTTCTATAAAGCGATACCTATTATTAATACAGACCTATTTCAAGACGGTACTCCTCCAGAGAATGTTTTAACACATTATATAAACTGCTTAGATATTAAAAACTTTAGAACTTATATAAATCCAATAGTCTGCAGGTTTAAGGGTTACGTCGATAAAAAAATACAGCTCGGACTAGATAATGATGGTACTTACGAAGTAGTATACGAAAATATTATAAATTAGGGTATGAATAATCTGTGGACATTTGGATGCTCTTTTACTAGAGGAGACGGTGCTTTAGAACAGGACCTCTACACTACTAAGTTTAAATTAGATGAGAATGATCTTTCATGGCCTTACTTATTAGCAAAACAGTTTAATCTTACGTTAAATAATAAAGGAGAAAGCGGTGTTTCTAATGAAACTATTTTAGATAGTATAATACTAAACTGGGATAGTATTAATGAAGGAGACTATGTAGTAATAGGAAAGACTTGGTCACATAGATTTGACTTTCCTAAGTACAATGATTCATTAGAGCTAAAATCTATTGTATATAGAGGAGAAGAGAAAGACGTTAAGAGGTGGTTTGATGAAGCCACCCAGGACATATACACTTCCAATCAGATAGAATGTATTAAAACTTTCTCAGTAGAGTTTGCTACACAGCTTGCTTACTCTAAAAGACATGATACAAGATTTAGCTTTATTAAAAGAACTTTATTAGAGCATAAAAAAGTTAAAGTATGCCATATATGGGATGTTGAGGGTATATGGAATGATTTTGAATTAATAGTAGATGCTACTAATAGAGAAATAAACGATTACCACTGGTCGTTTAAAGGACATAAAGATTTTCTAGCTTATTTAAATCAGTTTTTATGAAAGTAGCTGTACTTGTATACGGTATGTATAGAGAGTTTGATATTGCTGTTAAATCATGGAAGTTTTTACAGGAGATTGACAACGATGTATATTTTTCTACCTGGAATACTTCAATGCAGAAGAATAAAAGGTTAGATATTGCTATAGACGAGGAAGTAAGTCGTGATAGAATTACTAAACATATTCCTACAGCAATAGTAAACGTAGAATCCGATACTCTACCTCTTTCAAACCCTCAGAAATTAATATACCACTGGAAGCAGTGTTTACGTATGATGAAAGAAAGCGGTAAACATTATGATATTATAATGTTAACTCGTCCAGACAGCTTTAAAGTCATCCAAGACTCTAAATCTATTTATAAATGGAATACTCCTAATGTACTATACGGATTAGAAAAAATAATCGACAGTACTACCGGACCTTTTATTCAGGATGTTTTTTTCGTAGGCAGTACGCAGACTATTTCTCACCTAGTAGATACAGTACCTTTAGGTATAGAGTCTATTCACAACGGCTTAGCAGGTCATATCTTAAGTCTAGGGTATGAAGTAGAGGAAATAGAAGGAGTTCACATAGCAACAGTAAGAGCAAATGCAAGATCTCTTAGTGATAATGAATTAACACTTAGTAAAGTCTTTGCTAAAACTATGGAATGGGGAGATAATCAGGAACAATATTTGGATTCTACCGAAAATTAACTTATATTAAATTAAATATGAAAATAGTTCATAAACCTTGGGGTAAAGAAGAATGGCTTGAGTTAAATGATGCTTACTGCTATAAAAGGATTTATATTAACGCTGGTTATAAAACATCCTACCAGTACCATCAGTTTAAAAAAGAAACCAACTATATTATAGATGGTACAGCTGAAGTATGGTTAGAAAATGATGAAGGTGTAGTTGAAAAGAAAATAATGAAAGGTGGAGAGTTCTTTAATGTAACCCCTCCTAAAAAACATAGGGTAATAGCTATTACAGATATCATTTTACAAGAGGTATCTACACCACACGTAGATGATGTATTTAGAATTGATGATGAGTTTCATAGAGCCGATGGTAAAGTAGAAGCAGAACATAAAACACCAGCTGTATTAGTATTAGCTGCAGGCTTAGGTTCTCGTTTAGGTAATTTAACTAGTAATGTAAATAAGGCAATGTTACCAATCAATAACAAAGCTATTATATCTTATATTATAGATAAATTTCCTAAGGAATATGAATTTATAGTTTGCTTAGGCTATAAAGGTGAAGAATTGAAACAATACTGTCAATTAGCCTATCCAGAACATAACTTTAACTTCGTTAATATTGATAATTACGAAGGTGAAGGATCAGGACCAGGTTATTCAGCACTACAATGCAAGCAGTACCTACAACGTCCATTTTATTTTGTAGTAGCAGATTGTATTATTGATTCCAAAATGCCTCATTTAGACGGTAATTGGTTAGGGATATATCCTACAGCCTATCCTGAGAAGTATTCTACGGTAGAATTAGATAAAGACGATAATATAACAGCTTTTGTAAATAAAAATACAGAAGGATATGATAATGCCTTTATTGGTTTAGCTAGTATATGGGATTACAGTATATTTTGGAGTGAATTAGAGACTAATATGAAAAATGGAGAAATAGTATCTGCATTTAAAAATATATCTAAGTATCCTGGTTTTAAAGCTAAACATTTAAAATGGTTAGATACAGGTAATTTAGATGATTTAAATAGAACTAAAGAATATTTCAACGATAACCCTTTATCGTTGTATAAAGTAACAGATGAAATTACTTATAAAGCATCTAAATTTATTAAATTCGTTCCTAATAAGGATCTTAATAAAAATAAATCTGAACGTGCTGAAATATTAAAAGATTTAATCCCATCAGGGTTTGCATCAACAGATAACTTTATTAGCTATGATTGGGAGCAAGGGCACACCTTGTATGAGTACGATTCAACTCACATTTATAAAAAGTTTTTAGATAACTTAAAATCTAATATTATTAAAAGTGAAAAGTATAATAGCGGTAAAGAATTATTTGATAACTTCTACGGTGATAAGACTAGAAAAAGGCTAACGGCTTTCTTAGATAGATTTGGATTAGAGTACTTTAATCAAGAGTATATTATCAACGGTAAGAAACATAGATCAATGGATAATATCATAAGTCAATTTGATACAGAAATATTCTATGACAACTTAATGTATACACTATTCCACGGCGATTTGCAGTTTGCCAATATAATCTATGACAACCGTACAAATAAATTTACGTATATTGATTGGAGAGAGTCATTTGGGGGGTCAACAAAAGGAGGTGATATCTATTACGATCTAGCTAAGCTATACGGCGGTACTATGATTCCTTACGATATTATGAAAGAGGAAGATGCTATTAAGTTTTACGAAGGGTCTACAATAGTTAAGTACGACTACTACGTTAGTGAAGATTTATATGAGTTTAAAGACTACTATGAACATTGGCTACTAAATAACGGATACGATTTAAATAAAGTAAAATTAATAACTGCTATAATATTCCTAAATATGTCTCCGCTACATGACGAAACATTTGGAAAAATGTTATGGTTTAAAGCAATTGAAATCTTAAATGAATACTATAAATAAAGATACAAAGATATACGGTTCATTCTCTTCTAAACCAGGAAATAACGGCTGTATGTTCTTTAATAAGAAATTTCAAGAGAATAACATAAATGCTATCTATAAATCATTCTTCTCGGATAATATTAGAAATTCAGTTATAGCAGCTAAAACATTAGATTTAGCCGGCTTTGCTGTTAGTATGCCATTTAAAGTAGAAGTACTAAACCATGTTAACGAGATTGATTTTTCAGCTAAGGTAATAGGAGCTGCAAATACTATTATAAACAATAATGGATTTCTAAAAGCATATAATACAGATTGGATAGGTGTATATAATTACTTATCTTTATTAACTAAGCCAAAGCAATTATACATTTTAGGTAATGGCGGATTCGGTAAAGCAGTAGAGTATGCTTGTATTCAATTAAATATACCTTACAGATTTATTTTAAGAGCAGAATGGGACAAAGTACCCTACTAGAAGATGTAGTATTTAATGCCACACCAGTAGATGTTCAAGTAAGAGGTACTTTGATCGATGGTAGACCTTTAGTAGAAGGCCAGGGTAGAGTAATTTCTGATTTGCAAGCTGAAGAACAATATAAACTTTATACGAATGCCTAAGTATTTTATTTGTCCGATGTCTAAAAATATTGTAGATGCTGTTTGTGAGTTAGATTCTAATATTTTTGGATTTACGGTAACTAGACGTCAAATAGATTACAACGACGGATATGTTAATGGATGGAATACAAAGAGCTTTTACGAATACGTTAAGAGTAAAAATAGCAGTATACTATTAGAAAGAGATCACGGCGGTCCCCTACAAGGTACGGTAGTTGATAACGGGCTTGATTCCTTTAAAGAGGATTTGAATTACTTTGACTTAATACACCTTGATCCTTGGAAACAAGCTAAACATACCTCAGAAGGATTAGCATTAACAACCTCTACTCTATTAGAACTGTATCAACAGAACCCAAAAGTGAAGTATGAGGTATTAACTGAAGCAGCTATTAAACAGTTTGATCATAAAGACTATAAAACTATATTATCTAACCTTAGGTTTTTCTTAGCAGAAGCTTTTGATAGTATAGAATATGTTGTAGTGCAGTCTGGAGTTAAAATAGACTTAGTAAGTATGAAAAATACAGATAAGTTTCTAACTAAACCTTTAGCTACCATGATTAAGATATGTAAAGACTATGGAAAAAAGACTAAAGAACATAACGGCGATTACTTATCAAAAGAAGAAAAAGAGTTAAGATTCCATGCTGGAATAGATGCTATTAACATAGGACCTGAATTAGTACAGCTTGAAACAGAAATTTATTTAGAGCATATGACTGAATTAGAAAAAAACAGTTTTTACGAGGTGTGTTTAGCTTCTGAGAAATGGAAAAGATGGATAACGCCTGAATTTAATTCCAGCGATAAGGATATGGTGATTAGAGTATGTGGTCACTATAATTATGATAAGCTACCTTTAAAAGAAGGTATAAACGATATTATCAAAGACACAATAAAATACAGATTAAATGGATACTAGACCTAAGACGATATTCTGCGATATAGACGGAACATTACTCGAGCATTTTCCTCCGGGGAAGAGTTTTTACGGTTTCAAACCTGAAGTACTACCTGGTACTGTAGAGAAGTTATTAGAATGGGATAAAAAAGGGTATAATATTATTCTTACTACAGGAAGAAAAGAGTCTATGAGAAAAATTACTATAGAACAGTTAGAATCAGCAGGAATATTTTATGATCAGTTAGTAATGGGAATAGGCGGTGGAGTAAGAGTCTTAATTAACGATCTTAAACCGGGCAGTAATGAGGAAACAGCAGTAGCATTTAACATAAAGCGAGATGAAGGAATAGATAAAATAAACATATAATATGATTAGATTAATTAACTGGATTAAGGAGAAGATTGAAGATTATAAACGTAAAAAGCGTTTTAAAAAAAGAATCGAAGAATTAAAAAAACGCGATCCTTTTACCTACAATCACTAAGTCATGAACATAATAGGAATATCAGCATACTACCACGATTCCGCCGCCTGCTTATTTCAGGACGGAAAACTTGTGTTTGCATGCGAAGAAGAGAAGTTTACAGGTATAAAACATGATTCTTCTTTTCCTATTAATGCAATCAATTACATTAAAGAACACTATACGGAAAATATTGATTTAATATGTTATTATGAGAAGCCTTTATTAAAGTTAAAGAGAGCTTTTAAGCATAACTGGCTGTCAATACCTCGAATACTGTGGACGAACATAAAACTATGGGTAAAACTTAAAATGCTTTGCAAGAATACGTTCTTTTCCGAACATCACATGTCTCACTTAATGTATGCCTACTACAGTTCTCCCTTTACAGAAGCTACTTTAATGAGTGTTGACGGAGTAGGTGAAGAAGAGACATTACGAATTGTAGAAGCAGTAGATGGAGTAGTTGTTCCGAAGCTAACTATCAAGTATCCGCATTCTTTAGGGTTATTTTACTCAGCTATTACAGCATACCTCGGTTTTAAACCAAACGAAGGCGAGTATAAGGTAATGGGACTTGCATCTTACGGAGACCCCACCAAGTATAAGGGTAAATTTAGAAAATTACTATGTTATAAAAAGGGACTACAGGTGAATATGAAATACTTTACCTGGAATATAAGTAATAAAGTAATGTTTAACTCTAAATTACTGGAATTATTAGGAGACAACAGGCTTCCTGAAGAACCAATCGAACAAAAACATAAAGATACTGCAGCAGCGTTACAATGGATCTACGAAAAAGCATTATTTCACTTTTTAAATCAATATCCAGGTGAAAATCTTTGTTTAAGCGGTGGATGTGCCTATAACGGCACTGCAAACGGTAAAATAAAAGAAAATACTAGCTATAAAAACATATGGATACCAGCAGCACCTTCAGATGCAGGGTCTTGTATTGGTGCCTGCGTTAATTACTTACAAGGAGCTGAAAAAATAGATTTAAACCCATTCTTAGGACCTTCCTACGATGATTTTGATATGGATTGCGGGGGAGGTAGAGATTTAAATTTGAACTACATAGCTAAAGCTTTAAACGAAGGAAAGGTAGTAGGATGGTTCGAAGGCAGGATTGAATTCGGAGCTAGAGCATTAGGACATAGAAGTATTTTAGCTAACCCAACATTACCTGGAATGCAAGACCGTATAAACGCCTTAATTAAGAAGCGTGAAATGTTTAGGCCTTTTGCTCCCATGGTTACTCAATTTGCTCAAGATTCTTACTTCGAATCTAGTGACTTTGTTCCTTATATGAATCAAGTAGTGAAAGTAAAAGAGGAGTATAGGGATCAATTAAGAGCAGTAACTCATGTAGATGGAACTGCAAGAATACAGACCGTATACGACCGTAAATCTAATATCTATAAGCTATTAACACGCTTCGAGAAACTTAGCGGCTTTCCAATATTACTTAATACCTCTTTTAACATAAAAGATAAAACGATGGTATTGACTCCAGAACAAGCATTACGTACTTTCTGGGATACCGATATAGATATTTTAGTTATTAATCATAAAATGTATCTCAAAGGAGACTAATTATATATATTCAGCACAAAATCTAGAATTTCAATCTATTTATTAATACTAAGAAAACAAAAATATGAAAGGAACCTTATTCTCAGCAGATTTTATAGAAGATGCAAGCGGTAATTTAAGATTATTAGAAGTAAATACCGATACGTCTGTATCGAATTTTTCGTGCTTTGATTATAGTGAGTTTATCTCACTTTTACAAGCAAATAGCATTACAAGAGTAACAGTAATTCACAAACCCCTCTTACATGAAGAGATGGTTAAACATTTAAAAGCTGCTTTAGAAGAAAAAGCACCATTTATAACTTCTTTTGAGGAGGTAAGAGAAGGACCTAACGTAATTTACCCAACAACAGTACCGGATGAAGATGGACTATTTGTTTTACGTTTAGCGTATGACGAGACTTCTATCTTTGATAGTGAATATGCAAAAGGAAAGTTAAATTTACTGTCGTTATTTTACGATAGTGATGAAAAAGATTCTATTGTTGAATTCTACCACTCGTCCCACTTAGGCACTTACAAC
>Ga0164293_10001759_pt1 | contig 18222 bp, 17 predicted proteins | sample GEODES118metaG_FD_111487 | JGI IMG/M metagenome (GOLD analysis project Ga0164293, IMG submission 111487) | Eutrophic lake water microbial communities from Lake Mendota, Wisconsin, USA - GEODES118 metaG | ecosystem: Environmental > Aquatic > Freshwater > Lake | place: USA: Lake Mendota...
ATACTAGATACTATATACTAGATACTAAATGGAAAAATCTGTAGATGTGACTACTACAAGTGTCGAAAATAGTGTGGAAACTAGTGTTGAAACTAACGAAAGTAATAACAACATTCGCCATACTAGTATAAAGTATATATCAGAAGGAGTTGGCTGGATTGGAAGTGTTTTGGTTTTAATTCCATATGTCGCTCCTTTAAACAAAACAATTGATTTTATATTAAACACTTTAGGTGCATCTGGATTATTTATTGTTTGTCTCACATCAAAACAACATCAGTCAGTTATTATCAATGCTGCATGGATTATAGGTGGAATTTATAAATATTATTCATAGATTATGAAGGATATATTTTATAGTATGTTTTTAATAAATAAATGAGTCCAACAATATCACTATCAAACCATAATAAAGGTATATGGTCATATAGTTATAACAAATAGAACAATACTAGCAAGAATAAAATGAATAAATCCAAATCCGTGGCCGAGTCGCTGAATGCAGTAGTTAAAACACATCTTGTAACTATGTCAGAACAATATAATATATATGCAAATGCAATTTTAGAAATGGAAGAAAAAATAAAGTCATTAAAACAAATAATGTTATCGCGAGATTTTTTGAATAATGTAAGGGATGTAAACATGGCAGTGTCTCCTTCTAATGCGGGCATGGACAAGAAAAAAGAATTAAAAAAAGAAATGAAAAAAGAAACAAAAACAGAAAATATAGTTTTAAGCAATATTGAACTAGAACCTACATCTACAGACGCCACAGAACTTTCATTTTTTACACCTAGGCAAAAAGATTCGTTGTTTTGGTGTTTTAATATTATAGCCAATGGTTTGTCATGCTATGAATACGAAAAAAATTATTTTACTGCTGAACAAGAGTTTAAAGTAAAAACGATTGAAAGAATCAAAAAGGGGGAAAATAAACAAATATTAAAAGAGCATAAAATGTCAAAAAATATGATTGAGTCAGGGCTTATGGGGTCTAAATCTTCTGGTATTTCTCCAAAAATTTTATATGCATTATCATTATTTTATAATGTTAATATTTTTTATGTTTATAAAAATACGTATTATGAAATGTTTTCGAATGCAAGTGCAGATTCAGATACCAATGCCACTGCAAAAATACACATTATAAAGTTTAACCCTGAAACAAATTATTATAGTGTTTGTTCGAGTCTGGATCAGGGTGAAGTCGAGGGTGAGGGTAAAACAAAAATACTTGAATATATAAAAAATAGTAGAAAAACTTGTTTAGAATTAGATAATCTAGACGATGTAAATAAACCATTGCGTCCAATTACAACTTATTCACTGACTGATTTGGTAAATATTGCAGCAAAAATGAATATTCTAGATACACATATTTTGGATGAATCTTCGAGGAACACAAATACAAAGAAGAAAGTAAAATCAAAAACTAAAAGCGAATTGTACACTGAAATCATGGAAAAGTGTTTGTGATTGTGAAATTTTGATTTTGTAATTTTGCATCTTATTATAATTATTCAATAATAATTATAATATAAAATTGAATATGATATAAAATAATATGTAGAATTATATATACCCGAACATATTTACCCAAAAGATATAGTATAAATATGTCACGCTCTTCTACTTCATCTTCAAAACAAAAATCACAATCGCAAAGTTTACGTGCTGCGCCTGCATCTGCATCTTCAGCAAGACCAGCATCAGCATCCACGACTACATCTCAACAACAAAAAGATATGTTTAATATTCTTACTCAGAAATATTTAGACAACGTTTTAAATCGTCATGATGGAATATCGGAACTCGAGGTGAAATTCGGCACAAAAAATATTAAACAGATTACCAAAAATGATTTTGACAACGTATTTAAAAAATTAATTTCATCAGGGTTTAAAGTTAGTATGTCTCAAGAGTATAGTCTCAAGATTCAATCAGAGTTCACAGATGAAAATACCGGCAAAACCAAATTATCCGACGTTCGCGCCGAAATATATGGACTAAGCGATATCCAGAAATATTGCAGAACGGATTCCCTCGAAGACCTCAACTATCGCTTCGTCAAAAAATCTGCAGCTATGGAGGGTTCTGAATATATCCGTCCGTTAAGTATTGACGATTTCAATTTTCGCATTTCCTATCAAAAAGAGCGGCTCATTCCTACTGCATCAGGACTAGCGCAGTCTATTCTTTCAAATTGGCAAAATAACAAGAAAATATTTCGCTACTTGAACCGGACCACACTTGTTCACGATAGTTTCCCCTTTCATGTCGATATCTCCATCGTAAAAGAATCTCACCGAAGAGACGGATATATGACACCAGAATACACTTTTAAGTCCGCGCAAGTTACTGCATGCGACCCTAAATACGAGATAGAAATTGAAATGGACAATAAAGCAGTCGGCCCAGGAACCAGGCTACAAAATGGAATCGTCGTTGCAGATATTCTGAGAACTGGAATTAAACTAGTTTTAGCGGGTATGCAAGGAACTAATTTCCCCGTGTCTTATCACGAGTTAGGACTGGTTGCGAAACAATACTACTATATGTTGTATCCGCATGAAAAGGAAAAGAAGTCGGGACAAGAACATGAAGGTTCTGTGCGTCTGCACGCTCACACAGATGAGAATATCAAATTAATTCCACATCATTTTATCGGGCCGTCTTCGTATACATTGCAAGTATTAAATATTGCGCCCGTTAACCCTGACTGCACTATTCCAAACGTTCGGACAAACTATAGCGTGACAGACAAGGCGGATGGAATGCGCAAAATGTTATACATTGCGCCAAATGGACGTATCTACCTTATAAATACAAACATGGATATGGAATTTACTGGTGCGGTTTCACAAGAAGAGAAACTATACAATACGCTAATAGATGGAGAACACATTTTGCATAATAAATATGGAGAGTATATTAATTTATTTGCTGCATTCGATATCTACTTTATGGGTGGACGCGATGTTCGCCGCAATGCATTTATAAATATATCGATCGAGGAGCAAAATATTATGCGCGCGCGTGAATCCCTTATGCGCGATCCTGAAGATATCGATGCTGAAGAAGAATTTAAGCGAAGACAAGCACAACTACGTGAAGTCGGTTCTGCAGGAGATGAATTCGAGTCCGCATCAAAGTCGCGCACTAGCAAAGCAAAAGGTGGTATGCGGGAAGAAGGTGAGGATGTAGGCACGGGTGCGGGCGCAGTATCAACAACCAGAAATCCAGAAGCTTCACGCATGGAATTAATGAAACAGGCAATACAGGCTATGAATATTCGCGCAGTAGTTCAGGGTGAAATTGTTCCAATAAAAATACATGTCAAAAAATTCGAAATCGTTTCAGGCGAGAAAAATATATTCATGTGTTGCAAAACTATTCTTGCAGGACAAAAAGCCGGCGTATACGAGTATAATACCGATGGCCTTATTTTCACACCAACCAATACCGGAGTTGCTAGTAATAAAATTGGTGTTGCGGGACCAATGCATAAAGTAACATGGGAGTTGTCTTTCAAATGGAAACCCCTCAACCAAAATACGATTGACTTCCTTATTACTACAAAAAAGAATCAAACTACTATGACTGACTTTGTAGGCAATATATTTGAAGGTGGGATTGATACATTGCGCAGCGAACAATTACAACAATATAAGACAATTATTCTGCGCGTAGGTTATGACGAACGTAAACATGGCTATTTGAATCCATGCGCTGCCATTATCGATGATAAAATTCCGTCTGCGAGTGACGTTGACCTCGAAGAAGGATATAAACCCCTTCCATTTTATCCCACAAACCCATATGATCCCGATACACATATTTGCAATATTCCGCTGCGCGAGGATGAGAACGGCGTGGCGCAAATGTTTACTGCCGAAAATGAAATATTTGATGACGAAACTATTGTTGAGTTCAATTACGATGCTAGTCGTCCCAAACACTGGCAGTGGGTTCCACAGCGTGTTCGCTATGATAAGACATCGGAGTATCGCAAGGGAATTAAGAACTACGGCAATGCTTACCATGTCGCAAACAACAACTGGTATTCTATTCATAATCCAATTACCGAAGAAATGATAACTATGGGCGAAAATATTCCTGATGAACTGGCTGACGACGATATTTATTACAATAGAAGCAGCGGTAGCGGTGATAGTTATACAAGATCCATGCGCGATTTTCATAACCTCTTTGTAAAGCGAATGCTAATTACGAAAGTCGCTGCAAAAGGAAATACACTTATCGACTATGCAGTTGGAAAAGCCGGTGATTTCCCGAAATGGATTGATGCAAAATTGTCGTTTGTATTGGGGATAGACTTGTCGAAAGACAATATTGAAAATCGCCTTGATGGAGCATGTGCACGTTTTCTGAACTATCGCAAAAAGTTTCACTCGATGCCATATGCACTATTTGTGAATGGAAACAGCAATGTGAATATTAAATCAGGGCAAGCCATCTTTAGTGAGAAGGGCAAACAAATCGTCCATGCTTTATTTAATGAAGGACCAAAAGATGAAGGATTGTTGGGGAAAGGTGTTTATCGACAATATGGCAAAGCGGCGGATGGGTTTAATATTTCATCTTGCCAGTTTGCGCTGCACTACTTCTTTGAAACGATTGAGAAACTAAATAACTTTATTAAAAACCTGAGCGAGTGCACAAAGGTAGATGGGTATTTTATTGGCACATGCTATGATGGAAATGTTATGTTTAATGCGCTGAGAGGAGTTGAAAAAGGAAACTCTATTACACTTCGTATAAAAGATACAAAAGTATGGGAAGTCACAAAAGACTACTCTAAAACTACATTTGATAATGATATTAGTTGCATCGGGTATGCTATCGATGTATTCCAAGACTCCATAAACAAAACGATTAAAGAATACCTGGTAAACTTTACGTATTTTACACAACTTATGGAATACTACGGATTTCAACTATTAAAACGCGAAGATGCGATGGCATTAGGGCTGCCGAATGGCGCGGGAATGTTTTCGGAGTTATTCACAAGGATGGAACAAGATGTTGAACAAGATGTGCGGCAAAAAAATAGGTATGGTGGTGCAATCTATATGACACCGATTGAGAAACAGATATCATTTTATAATCGGTATTTTGTATTTAAGAAAGTTGCGAATGTTGATGTTGAAGACGTATTTCGTAGTGTTACTGGCATACATGTATTCCAAGAAAAAATGAATTTGGCTGATTCCGCGAGTGTTCAAAAACTGGCATCACAATTTACGGGTGAGGGCGCTGCAGCAACACAAAAAGGAAATGTTGTCATGTCGTATCGTGCATCAAAAGTAGCCGACTTGGAGAAACTTGGAGTAGAAGCAGGGGATGCGGCATTATTAGAATTGGAAGACTTGGGTTCTGGTATTTCACCCAAAAAGAAAGATGCGACTATTTCGAAATTATTTGGTTCAACAAAGTCGACAAGTAAAAAAAATGAGGCGTCTGGCAAATTACTTATTAAGAAGAAATCCCCACTTGAACCTGTAAAAATGGATATGAGTTTGGGAGTAACTGCTGGTCCTGGAACTAGCTCTAAATCCGCAGCAGCATCCGCGGCAGCATCCGCGGCAGCATCCGAGGAGACAACTTCCATAATAGGAAAATCAAAAACTGGAACAAAAACATCACTTTCAAAACTCGGGAAGTTAAGCTTAGGAAGTAGTGGTGCAAAATCTCAATCACAACAACAACCAGGTAGTGCAAAAGAAGATGAAGAATAAATGTTAGTATCTATATCAAAGCGACTATACCAAAGTTAAGAATAAATAATGTTTATTTGTTAAACCATCTAAATATTATTTCTATTATCATATAACTATATCAAAAAAATATATATTTCACACCAAAATATCGATGTCATATTATAATTTATCTTCAGTTCCAGACTCAAAACTTTATAAAAAAGTATCTTTTTTTCTTAATAAAATAAATAAAAAAGATTTGGAACTACAAACGGAAATACTACCAGTTACTTCATGTGAGTGTTCTACTACTGATACTAATGTTACGACATATATTTCAAATTCATTATTTGATTTTTTATCGCGATTTAAAGAGCAGATTGAACTATCTGCCGAAGCATGGGATACTATTAAAAAATATACAAATCCATATGAGTTCATTCATACTATTATTCCAGGTAGTAAACTTTCTGTTAGTAAAATAAAACCACTATCCCGTTCTTTTTATAAAATGATAGAAATATGGAAAATGTTTAAACTTGGCGATTCGAGAGAAAGTATACAAACATTTCATTTGGCAGAAGGTCCAGGCGGATTTATAGAAGCAACTGCGTTTTTGCGTAAAAATATAAATGATAGTTACTATGGAATGACTCTTATAAACAATGAACCGGGATGTCCTGGGTGGAAGAAAAGCCATCAGTTTTTGGAAGCAAATAAAAATGTTAGGATTATAACTGGAGAAGATGAAACAGGAAACCTTTTACACAAGACAAACTATCTTTATTGTATTGATAAATTCAAAAATTCAATGCATATTATTACTGCGGATGGTGGCATTGACGTATCAAATGACTTTAATAAACAAGAGGAGTTAGTAAGTAAACTAATAGTATCAGAAGTGGTATATGCAATCACGATGCAAAAAAGAGGCGGACATTTTATACTTAAAATATTTGATATTTTTTCAAAGTTGACTATTGATATATTATATATGTTGACACGACTATATGCCGAAGTATATATTACAAAACCATTCACAAGTAGATTGGCAAATTCTGAAAAGTATATAGTATGTAAGAATTTTTTACTTGATGCAGATGAGACTGAAAAATTTATAGATGTTTTTACGATTGAATTTGAAAAACTGATGCATCATGATAATATCATATCGCTACTGCATTTTGAACATGACTATTATTTTTTAAACAAGATTGAAGAAATTAATATTATAATGGGTCAAAAACAATTAGAAAATATTATTACAACCCTGAATATTATAGGTAGTAGAAACAATCATGATAAAATAGATGCATTGAAGAAAATTAATACACAAAAATGTATTTCATGGTGTGAGAAATATGATATACCATGTATTAAATTAGTGTCGTCTAACAATATTTTTTTATCTGGTATATACGATGAGAATGGTGTAAATACTTATACTAATTCGAACAACAACTCATTCAAAAGAAACACCTTTTTAAAAAATAAAAATCACACACATAAAAATAATAGTAATAGAAAATGTGAAAATATTGGTGCAACTAGTAATGATGTTAATACTATACTCATGCCCATAGCCATACCCGCACCTATACTCATTCAACCGGATGAACATAGCCAATCCAACATCATACCAAGCATAGTAGATGATATTATTGAAAGTGTATCAACGATGAGAGAAACGAGAGAAACGAGAGAAACGAGAGAAATAAACAATATATAATAACCTACTTATACCTGTTTGTATGCATAACTATAGTATTCGACTTCATAAAATCATCAATATCTCTTTGATATTCATTACCTTTATAAATAAAAGCCTGATTATCAATATATACGATATCATTCATATACATTATAAATGCTACACTGCAATCTTCAATAATATATGGATATGAATTTGTAAACCGGTCACGATGAAAGATATTAAAATTTAGTTTTTGCATATGATTTACTAATATCGCACATGCTTTGTTTGATAAAAAGAAAAAAACACCAATAGCACCATGTATTTTTGGGCGAAGGGAATACATTGACACGTCTATGCCTTTTAAATTATGATGTGGATTTAAAAAATCTTCAGAATGTTTTTCATAATATCTTGTCATAAATAAATCTATCCCCCTTTTTCGTAACACATTTTTATTTACACATTTATAACTTTCCGATTTTTTTGACTGACCATAATAATCATATTTTCTCGAGTTTAAAAATGTAACCAGATTTTTTTCGTTAAAGTATAAATCATCGCCACATCGTAATACACCTTCTTTTATATCAAATATTTCATATACGGCTTTTATCGACAAAACTAATTTTTTCAATAAATGTAAATAAGAGTCTTCACATCTTATGTATAAATAATTTTTACCATGTGTATTTTCGTTGTTTTCATACTTGTAGTTTGCATCCAAAAAGAAGTCACCTATTACATGCACAACTTCCCAGTTTGCATAAGATGTATTTTTTAAATTTATCTCTTTTAATCTTGTATCTTTGTGTTTTTGACACGATAAAATAAGGATAATACCATTTACTTCTTTTTTTGTTGACATGTTATAAATAGAGAGATATATTAAAATACCAAAATAATAATATATAATACTATATTTATATCTATGAATTTAATATATTTTTGTGTTATACGATAAAAATATATTAAAATTATAATCGAATAGTATAACATACAAATAAAAATAATAAATAATATGCAAGCAACACTAAATGTCTTATATAAAACAATAAAAACAAAAAAGAAGAAGGAACGTTTTGAAACTATTCTTGAACCCCTACAAGCATTACTACAAATTGCTTATTTATCATTTACCCCAATAGGAACAAAACTAACGATTCATAATAATATATTATACATACAACCACCTAATTATTCACAATCAATAGTTCGATGGTATAACAATGACACCCAAGAAGACTTGTTTTATTTATTCAATATTTTTTATCGGTTTAAAAAATTCTACTATTTTTTATGCGTTGGTAATGATGGCAATGATGTCACAGGCGTAGCAGTAAAAGATTGCGAACATTCTTCAAAAATAATAAATAAAAAATTATACGAACTACTAATTGAACTTGCAAAAAATGGAATAGGTAACTTGATTCGAACCTATGGGCAAACTGAGAAAATACATATTCTACACACATTGCAAATGTATAAAAATATCCTTGAAACTGACCCAGAAATGACAAAACAAAATCAGCGTCCTGATGTTTACAATCATGAGATGGATAATTTAATTGTTTCTCAACCTTCTCACCCTTCTCACCCTTCTCACGATACACAAAGAGACAAATCAAATAAAAAGAAAGGAAAGTCTTCGCATCAAATGCAACAAGTGTTGCGCGACGATGATAACGAAGAAGAACATGAACCAGATACAAGTTCGCAAAAGAATACCAGCAAACCTAGCGACACCATCAACACTAAAAAGATCGACGATGTTTTCATACGAATTACCGATATCTATAGTCAAGAAATATACTACATTATATATAATACACTCATACTTATGGAACAAAATGACACTGCTTACCAAACACTCATTGAAGGACTTAATAAAATATTAGAGCCTACTAATATAAAGATTAAAAAATGGATTGACGAGAATATCGTTTTTTAAGTGTGTTATTTTTTATTTATTTTTTATTTTATAGAATTTCGGTGAAATGGAGAGTTCTGGTTGTGGAATGAATGATGTAATGTTTTTTCAAATCTATTTTGGATTTTTGAAAAATGGACATTTATAAATGTCCATTTTTGATTTTTCATTTCTAGATTTGAAAAAAATGTTGAAAACCTCACTCAGACCATAATGGTCTCAATTGCTTTTTTAAGTTGAAAAATTTGTTACGATAACTTTTTGGACATTTTTACAATATTTATGAAAAAGGTTTAGGAGTTTTTTTATGTAGTCTATATATATGAAAATGGCTACCGAAAAAAACTCCAAAAAAACTCCACTTTTTGTATGTGAAATTTGTGACTTTAAATGCTGTAAGCAAAACGAATACAAAAGACATCTTGAGACCAACAAGCATAAACGACTACATGAGACTACAAAAAAAGCACCAAATAATGAGTCAAAAAAGTTTGTCTGCATTTGTGGTAACAGATACAACCATCACACAAGTCTGGCAAAGCATAAACGAACATGTCTTATTTACAAGTCTTCGAAAGAAGAATGTGAAAATAACGACATGACACATGCTCACGATATTGATGACGATATTGAGTTTAATGTCGACAAAACAAATAAAGACACGATAACAAAACATATGTTTATGGAACTGATAAATGATAATAAAGAAATGATAAAAATAATAAAAGAACAACAAGACCAAATAAAAAAACAACAAGAACAAATAATTAGTATAATACCCAAAATAGGTAACACCACAAACAACACAACAAACAACACAATGAATAACACAACAAATAACTTTAACCTAAATGTGTTCCTAAATGAAAAGTGCAAAGATGCTCTCAACATATCGGACTTTATTGACTCATTAAAAATTACGCTAGATGACTTACTATTTTCAAAAAAAAATGGCATTTCGCGTGGTATAACGGATGTTATGATAAAAGGTCTCAAAGAATTGGATGTGTATAAGCGTCCAATTCATTGCACGGATATTAAGCGTGACACTATGTATATCAAAGACGAAGACAAGTGGCACAAAGATGAGAATCATACAACAATGAAAAATACTATCGTAAAAATTGCCGATAAAGAGCGAACAGCTTTACAACTATGGGCAAATGATAATCCTGACTGGATGGAAACAGAATGTAAACAAATCGAATACCTGACTATGGTGCGTTCAATATGCGAACCGATCGAAAACTATGAGAACTATGAACGTAAAATCATAAAAAACATCGGCAAAGAAATATTTGTTGACAAGCGAAATAGCGAAATTTCTTTATAGTTTGCCGGATAAATAGATTCTCCGGCCGCGGACTATTTAATCATCCGCCTCTAGCTTCATCCATGTTTCTTTGCGAGTATCGTCGGATAAAAATCCCTTTATTCGTCGTTTTACTTCCGGAAATGCAATATTTATTTTACGAGATTCACCTTCTTTTATGTATTCATTTACTATTTTATACATATTTCGAATTGGCTCATAACTCATATTTAGTTGAAGATCATTCAGTTTGTGAATAATCGGTTTCACGTCTGCAACTCGTTCCTCCTTTGTTTTTTGAAAAGGAAGTAGTTGTGGTTGCGGTTGTGGTTGTGGTTGTGGTTGTGGTTGTGGTTGCTTGATAGCACTATTATTATCAGTATTTTCTGTCATTATAGTTATAGTTATAATATTATAATTATAATTATACTTATTTATATTATATTTATGAACAAACTTATATAACAACAAGTCACAACTATCTCAAAAACATTTCGTCCTTCTACCATTCCGCCCATTTCCATCATTTGATGTATCCCTAACTGCACAACTTTGTATAACCGGTTTTGTCTTTACATAATAATTATCGGATATATTTGTCCCTTGGTATAACCCAGCATTCGCGGCGGATGCACCTGCAGCGCTATAAAAAACATTTCCATTCAAAAGCACAGAATTTGTCGCAAGCTGTTTTGTTCGGACTGAACCAGAAACACCTCCCTGTTTTGCAAATGTTATATTGTTTGGTTTATAAATAGTCTGTGACTCGCAGTATAATGGCTCTGCAACAAGTTTGCCTGTAAGGGGAGACCCGATAGGGATAGGGTCAAATATATAGTAAAAATTTGTTGCATTCAATGTCTCAAAACGTATATAGTATGCAGTTGTAATATTTATGTATATATTTTCAGGAAAATAGAATGCTAAACTTGCTTCACTAAAAGAAGGACTACCAGGCGAGTATGGACTTACAAATGTGTTTTCTGTATTTTGGCTAATACATACAATATTGTTTGCCGAATCATATACAACTGCGCGTATTAGTGACGATACTGAAGGAAAATTCACATAAAATCCTGCTAATATATAAGAAAGCCGGCATCGTATTTTAGGGGTAAAAGTTGAAGATACGATGTTACTTACAGGACTAAGTGACGCCGTGCCACTTACATAGTTATATATATTAAAAAAATCCCCCTTGTATGTAATACTTCCAAACTCAACGGGTGCAACAACTTGCGGACCTGTTGGTGTGTTATTCGGCCAAAGAGGCTCACCATTGGTGCTAAAATATGTCACACCACTTGCCGGATTCGTTGAGATGTTTTGCTCATATGTTTGACACCGCGACTGCAACTTTGCACGTGTTGTCTCGTAGTATGCCTGACTATTGTATACGATTGACATTGATCTATGTATCAGATTGGACTGCGGCGAACAATTCATACATTTTGTATTATATAACCCAGTTATCACTTTATATGCCGGATTTGTGGGGTCATTTACATCAGCTTCTGTTGCATTATAGGGGATAGTATTAGTGCCATTATTTTGGATCGTTACGTCGTTCTGCGGAGTAGAGTATAAATTTCCTTGTGTTTCATAACCAAATTTGTTATTTGCAATAATATATGAGTTGCCGCCTTCATCACCTACACATGCACAATCAGGCTCATGGTGATAAACACCTGTGCCAGGCTTGTCGAGAAGCGATATCATAGCAGTCCGAGAATTATTTGATGGACCTTTTCCATTGTTGTTGTATACACGCAACTGACGTCGCCAATGTTTTAGTGGACGTGCCTTGAAATTAGGACCATTAAAATCAGCTGAATTTATGTTTGGATTAATACCATTTGCATTTGGACGCGTCCATCCAGGTATAATAAGCATACCAGTATCTACTTTTGTAGGATAATGCGGAACTTTCGTTGTAATAAGTGTATCCGATGTTCTAAAATTAAGGGGCGCATTTATTCGGTCGACTGAAACAACTGAAATTGACATTACTACTATATGTATATAAATATTTATATAATTAACTATATATTAAACTCTGTAAATATTAAACTCTGTAAATATTTACCTATGAAAAATAATTATATATAAGCTTAATCAGTTTTTTTCAGCTTCTTATTCATACAGAGTAGGCAATTTACATACTACGTGTCCAGGAATAAAACGCCTACACATAGAAGATGAAACTACATGAGAAGGGTTAGCATGTTTTTTTAAAACAGGGAAATATGTATCAATAAGTGCATTAAGTCGTTGATAGTATTCTTGTAATCCTGCTTCATCGTCTTTAATTATTCTGTAATAGTCATCTATAGTCTCCATATCAGTTTTGTTATAGGGACGAATACCCCACGAACATCCAACACTATCCAGTAAACAAATAAAGTGTTCTATTTGTTTTATTTTATGTAATATTTTACTTTTTTTATCTACATTAGTTTCTGCCGTCATTGCATTCAACAAACCACGTAATCTACTACAAATATAACTTATAAATATAATACCATTTCTAGATAATCGCCCTGTTGCTGGTCCCATATTTATACTAATTTGTTGTCGTAAAGCAAATTTTACATTTTCATCGTTTAATAATTTATAGTTGTTTATAACTATTTCTAAAAATTTACCCATATCTTGTGGAAAGTTAGCTATTATTCTTACAGCTTCTGATACTTCGGCATCATCTTTATCATCTTTTGATATTTCTTTTTTTGATATTCCTGCATTTATTAATGAAGTTTTTGGGGGTGCACGCGAAGGAGCACGTGAAGGTGTTCGACCACGAGACTGCGAAACAGAAACACCATTTTTTATAACCACTATACCACCTGTAGGTTTAGCACTTCTACTTGGTGTGGTTGACGCTCTTGAAGGTGGTGGCGGAGGTTGAGATCCTCTTGTTCTTGAACTTTGTCTTAAACCTAAACTTGGAGTCGCACTTGAACGTTTAGAAACACCACCACATCGAGAACGCTGCCTTCGCGTCTTTAAATATTTTTTTCTATGTGTTTGACGTTGTTGTTGTCGACTTCGTCCCCTTCGTCTTGTATATGTTTTCATAATTTTACTGCTTAGTTCTTTGTTAAATACAAATACATATATATTATTTATATTTAAATGTGAATAAAATTGTAAGTCGTGACAATTTAATAATAAGTTAACCCTGTATTATAATGTTTTTCTAAATCAGACGACATAGAAGGAAAACAAATAGTGTGATTTTGACGATAAATAGCACCAAGATTCTTTTGCGAACATATGGGAGGTTGATATTTATTTTTAAGAAAGTAAGGTGTATCTGATACACCCCGGTATGCACAAGCACTTGCACCTTCAGAACCGAATGCCTCGCGTAATGATGCTGCATTTTTATTTACCGCAGTTTGTTTCAGTCGGTCAATACGTGTGCTACTATCTACCGCTCCTTGGCATGCATATTGGCGGTTATTGGGCTTAAAAATCGTAGTTCCATTCTTACGCCCATTGCATGTTCGTGTGCTTTGCGGATTATACTGGTCAGTCGTAGCATATACCTGCGAACCTGTTGCACTATCTGATGGCCAGTTGAGTTGACCATCGGCACTATAGTAGTCAAATCCTGGAGCATTGATTGGAATTGTCAGTAGTTTTTGCTCATATGTGTTCGTGCGCGATCTCATATATGCTTGGTGCGTAGTATAATATGCCTTACTTAAAAGTGTCGACGCCGATTTAATAACTCTAGCAGGAGCGGTGCATGAAATACATTTTGTATTGTAAATTCCAGTAAGTATTTGGTAGTTATCATCTGTTCCCGCTGGTGTTGATGTATTTCCCACCTGGACATAACCATCATTTTCAATAATAGTTCCACCATTTAATGTAGAAGAAGAGAGACTATATTCACCTTGTTTTGTAAATTTTTCAGATATTGTGTATGCGTTACCACCACCCTCACTAGCATCAGCACAAGTACAATTATTATTTGCACGATATATTTCGCCACCAGGTGTGGTCGCAAGCTGAATTGTGGCTACACGTGTGCCTGATGATACAACACCCCCAAACGTAGAAGGTCTTAGTTGTCTTCGCCAATGTTTAATAGGACGAGGTTTAAAATCGGCGCCATTCGATTTTTGGGGTTCAGGCTGATATGGGTCAATACCATTAGCTAAAGGTCGACTAAGTCCAGGAATAATACTAACCCCTGTTCCATCTTTGGTTGCATAATGTGGAACCCTCGTAGTTATTAAAGAATTTGAAGCGCTAAAATTTAGAGGAAGGTTTATTTTAGGACGTATATCTGGTTTTGAACTTGAACTTGACATTTATGTCTATGTATAATTCCGTTACTATGTCTATATTTATATTAGAATATAATATTAGAATATAATATTATAAATATATGAATAATTTCAATAATATACTTATAGCATTATTTACTATACTTTTTTGCTATATTTTATTTTACTGGTTATATAAGTTATGCTTTGGTTCTAAAATAATAGAAGGTATAGATGGTGACAATAGCACATCATCGACGGCAACAACTGGTACTAAAACTGGTCCCAAAGTCGTGACAAAAGAATCTGTAAAAAAAGAAGATAAAAAGAAAAGCACGCCACCATCTTCAAAGGATGCTGAAAAACAGGCCAATGCAGCAAATCAACAAATGTTAGTTAATAATCAAAAAAGACAAGATGCAAATAAACTATCACCTACATCTGGAACAACACCTCCATCTAGTAAATTATTGCAAGCAAAATTTAATTAAATATGTTTATTATTTAAAATAATTTATTAATAATGGAATAATAAAATAACAAAATAATATACTAATATAATAGTATATAGTTACACTTCCCATAAAGTACAATATAACATATAACATATAAATATAAATGTTTGATTTTGGTGGTAATAGTAGTGGCGGGGGTGGGGGTAGCGGCGGGGGGAGTAATACCTCTCCTGCTCCTGCTGATAATAACTATATGTATTACAAATTTATAAAAACACCATCAGACATGGGAATGTCGCCTGGGTATAACTTATCAAATATATCCGATGGTGTTGCGGGTATAGTATCATATATAAGTCTTCTTGTTGAAGGAACTTCACCTGCATCCAAAACAGGACAACCTCTTGGAAATAAATATTTTTATGCGACTTCACAGAAGTGCACAGACCCCGATGGAAATAGTCAAACTCAGTCATTGTATGTTGATAATGTTCCATCAGGTAGTTTAGGAATACTTCCTGCTGGAGTGGGTGGTAATTTTTCTACATTTAAAGGACTTATTCCTGGTATGCTTGAGGATGCTTTTTCTCTAGCACAAATTAATTTTTTTTCGGCATTTACAAGTATGGACCCTCCTCAGTGTCAACAAGTAACACTTGAAACTATTGATGTAAATAATAATATAGGCACAGGAACTGCTTATGTATCTGTTGATGATATAAAAAACATTTCACCTTGTAACTTTGTAGCAAATAATAATACTAATACTATAACTGGCGGGACATGTTCTGATGGGTTTATGGTGCACGATGAAACAAGAAGAAAGACAAGAAGGGGGAGAAGGTATAGGAATAGAGAATTAAAGAAACTATACGAAAATGATGGAGATAGCAGCGATAAGAGCAACTATCGAAATAAAGGACACAATATAATGATGCCAGATGATATATTCCTTAAAATATTTATACTTTCATTCGGGGCACTATGGATTTATGTTGCTCTAAAACTCATGGCAAACATGTATAAAAAGAGATGATAATACTAGTGTATGATTTTTTTAAATATTATTATGTTATTTTATTAATTTATTATTATTATTTATGTAAATCGTAAATAATAATACATGATACTATGGTGTTAAATATTACTATCTATGAGCAATAATTCACCTGCGGTGTCTGCGAGTGTGCTTTCTAGTGCCACGGCGAGATTTGCGCGACTTACGTCTACGACGACCACCTTCCATTTCAGCAGCATCTACGTTACCTCCTCTGCATTTGCGTCCGCGACGGCGTCTACGAGTTCTACGACCGCCTTCCTGAGTCTGAGCTTGTTTTTTCTCAAATAAACCAAACATTTTTATATATTAACATAAGAAATTAATATATAATTTATTAAAAAATAGAAATAATTAATTACCTCTTTCAAAACTTGAATCGTTTATACAATTCAAAAGCAGCTAAACCACCGAGGATTTGGGCAATAATATATCCAATCAAATCCTGTTTGGACAATTTACCCGCGACAACCATCATAACAGAAACCGCAGGATTGTAATTACCTCCGGAAATCTTTCCTCCTAAATAAATCGCTAAAGCAAGTGCACCACCGATTGCAAGGGCATTTCCGGTAGCAATAATAACATACAAAAAGAACAAAGTTCCTAAAAATTCAACCAAAAATTTGTTAAACATTTTTGTTTTTCGTAAATATTTATTTATATACTAAAAAAATATAAAAAAATATAAAAATATATTACGACGCGTATATTTGCCGATTTCCTAAAGATGATAAAATAGATGAACCACCAGATTGAAACGGATTTTCAATCGCACCTTTCTTTTTAGGTGCTACGCATCCACCACTACGACACCTTTGACGCCGTATATTTCGAATAGTATTGTCATTGTTTTTCGTCTGATATGGTGCATCAAGTGCAAGACCGACTTTATATGCCGATTTACCGATTGCATCATATTTTAACATGTTGATATATTGGTCACCGCAAACAGGAACGGGAATAGGCTTCCCTGCTAAAACACGACGTTGGTAATGACTATGAAACATACTTGTGGTATAGTTTGTATTGCTTGCAACTTTTGAAGTGGATGGTGCAAGAGGATTGGTAGAGAAGTTTTTCTGGGCGTTCATGAACGACGCACGCGCATTTGCTACATTTCCCGTTTGGTCGGTCGGGTATTGCTGATTTGGGGCAGGAGCCGTGCACGATTGCACGCCATTATTACCAAGCTGTTTAATAACGATACCTTGAGTAGGAGGACCATTGAAATAATATTGTAGTGTTCTTATAGGGACAGATGACATTTGATACGTAGTTGTATATGTATATATAATATATATACTAAATTATATATACATATTTTCAGTAAATGCTAAAGTATGGCATGCATCGCATGCATCTATGTAATTTCATTTCAAGACATGCATACTTTGCATAATTTAAAATCGGTGAACACGTCTCCAAGCAGACTGCGAACCACTAAACTGGTCACCACCGAAGCTAAAGTCATTATAGTTCCTATTCACCGCTTGTAATTTTTTGAACTGAATATAATCAGACCCATCATAAACGTATTTGGGATTGCATGTTGCAGATGGAATACCGGTATTATCAGGACGAGCCTGAATAGCACCTCCTAAAACTTTATAGCCAGTAAGACCACCGCGCACATTGTTTACCTGGTTTGAACCACCAGATGTATAATTAGGACGTGACAAAAAATCACCGGCATTATTTACCGCCCTAAATGGCCCAATCTGTCGCCGATAACCATTTATAGTTCCTGTAGCCGCCGCACCATTCCATGC
>Ga0164293_10001762_pt1 | contig 18216 bp, 16 predicted proteins | sample GEODES118metaG_FD_111487 | JGI IMG/M metagenome (GOLD analysis project Ga0164293, IMG submission 111487) | Eutrophic lake water microbial communities from Lake Mendota, Wisconsin, USA - GEODES118 metaG | ecosystem: Environmental > Aquatic > Freshwater > Lake | place: USA: Lake Mendota...
CTCACGCGGCATTGCTGGATCAGGCTTTCGCCCATTGTCCAATATTCCCCACTGCTGCCTCCCGTAGGAGTCTGGGCCGTGTCTCAGTCCCAGTGTGGCTGATCATCCTCTCAGACCAGCTAAGGATCGTAGCCTTGGTGAGCCTTTACCTCACCAACTAGCTAATCCTACGCGGGCTCATCCCTAGGCGATAAATCTTTGGTCCGAAGACATCATACGGTATTAGCAGTAATTTCTCACTGTTATTCCGTACCTAAGGGCAGATTCCCACGCGTTACGCACCCGTGCGCCACTAACCCCGAAGGGTTCGTTCGACTTGCATGTGTTAGGCATGCCGCCAGCGTTCGTTCTGAGCCAGGATCAAACTCTCAAGTTCATGCAACCAGCTGCTACGGGGAAAACCGTTGGCAACTGACTGTTGTTCAGGAGCTTATTCTGTTCACAAGATCACTAACGTACCGGCAAAAAGCCGGTGTGCTATGTGGTATTGAGACATATAAGCTTTGGTTTTAACCACGGCACTCGGAACCTGAAATCCCGAACCGTGGACCGCCGCCCACATGTCCCTTCATTTTAACCTACGATGAGAAAGAGCGACACCGAACATTCCCCTGGCGAACCAGGCTCCTGACCGGTGTCAATTTCGAGGTCGGCGGCAAACGCTTTGCTCTGGTCCAGTGGACCGGGGCGGTGGGTTCGTCGTCGGCGACGGAGGCGGCTTATGGTCCGCTCGAAAGTCTCCGTCAACAACTTTTTTTCTGGCGCTTCCGAATTACTTCGGAAGCTTGAAATCCCCGGCGCCGCAACGATTGTTTGCCCACTTTAAGGGTGGGTCAAGTTGACCGTCGCTGTTGTCTTGGCTGCCTGAGGAGCGTCACTCGGAAGCGGCGTCCCCGTTGGCCGGGAGCGCTCCTCTATGGGCGACCCACCGGCCTTGCAAGCGCTTTTTGCGAGATCGTGTAATTTTCTTTCTCTTCCTTGGAAGAAGTGAACCTTGTCCACAGGGCGCCTGTGGGGACTACCGCCATCACATCGGGACAAGCCCGGCAGAATCACTCCACCCCGATGCCCGAATCCGGCAGAATCGCCTCCACAGTCGCCGCTTGGCAGCTCCAGGCCTTGTACAGAATCGGGTATTGCGCCGAATCAATCGATCAGACGTGCCCACATCAGCTGGCGATATAGTGCTTCAACGATTCGGCTTCGGCCTCGGCGTCCTCCATTCGGCGCTTCACGAGATCACCGATCGAAACGAGACCCAGCAGCCGGTCACCCTCCAGCACGGGCAGATGGCGGGATCGGCGGTCGGTCATGATCGCCATGGCATCGCACACGTTCATGCGTGCGTCGGCCGTGATCACCGGCGCCGTCATGAGATCAGCGGCGGTGGCATCGTGCACGCCCTTCCCGTGCAGGTGCATGCAGCGGCAGATGTCACGCTCGCTCACCAAGCCGGCAATGACATCACCATCCATCACCAGCACAGCGCCGATGCGATGTTCATGAAGCAGGGCAACAATGTGAGTGATCGGCGAATTGCGGCCGACTGTGACAAGCGGCTTCTTGCCGACGAGAATCGAACCGAGCATGATTCGCCTCCCAATAAGGGCGCCGCATTGGCGCCGCGGGCGGCAATCATGCGCCCATCACCACCGGAAGGCAAAATACAATGAATGGCCCAGGCCCAAACCCTTCCGATTCGGCTGCCCCCAGCGCTGCCTGGGTGCCGTTCTGGCGCCTGATGCGCATCGTGGCACTATGTGCGCTGCTGGCCGTCTTGGCCGCGCTGGGCTGGCTGCATGCCACAGGTGCGCCACAGCGATGGGAATTGTGGCTGGCGGTGGCCGGCGGCGTGGGCGGCTCTGTGTTGCTGTCAGGCGCGCTGATGGGCCTGGTGTTCGTCTCCAATCGCTCCGGCCACGACGACAGCGTGGGCCGGGGCGACTAGGGGCGGGCGTCAATCAGCCGATTCGGTTTCCGCTGCCGGCTTGCGGGTGCGGCGACGCACGGGCTTTTCAGTCGGAGCAGCTTCGGCGGCGACGGATTCGGCTGGAACCGGAGCTGCCGGGGCTTCCTCCGCATCGCGACGCACGCTCAGGCGACGGCCCTCGCCGCGCGAGACGGGGGGTGGCAGTGCCTGCAGAAACGATTCGCGGTCATCGATCGCCGGTGCATCAGTTGAATCCTGATCCCGCGGCTGCTCTGACCGTTCCGGCCGGCGATCACGGCGATCACGCTGCCAATCACGGCGGTTGCCATCGGCGCCACGATCTTCACGTGGCCGATCTTCGTGGGGACGATCTTCACGCGGGCGCTCGTCACGCGGACGGTCATCGCGGGGCCGGTCGTCGCGGGTGCGGCCATCACGGTTGCGATCATCCCGGCGACCACGCTCACGGTCATCGCGGGAGCGATCATCACGGGGCCGGTCGTCGCGGGCGCGCTCATCACGGCGTTGATCGCCGTCATCACCGCGATCATCGTCGCTCTCGGCATTGCCGCTGTCGCCGTCCACGCCGTCATCATCATAGCCGTCACGGCCATTGCGGCCTTCGGGCTGGCGATCACGATGATCGCCCAAAATGCGGAAATAATGTTCGGCATATTGCAGATAATATTCTGCCGTCACCCGGTCGCCGGCCTGTTGGGCATCACGCGCCAGGGCACGATATTTTTCCAGCAGCTGGGTAGCATTGCCGCGCTGGCGGTTATCAAGCCGGGCACCATAATTGTTGCCGCCAGCCATTTGTTGCGGGCGCGGACCGGTGTTGCCGCCTCCACGCCGCCGCCGCTGGTTGTTCCTGATCAAGATCGTTGTCCCCGTTGACTGGCCATATCGCGGCGGCTGTTGGGTGTAATCATGCCCTTCGCGCGGTTCGGACGCCGGGGGCCAACAGGCCCATCCGCGACCGGACTTGCCCTTTGCTGGCGTACCGGCTGATGCTGCGCGAGAGGCAGCCCGCTGCTTTCCTGCTGCGGCTACCTGAATGCGCCTTAGCCGGGCAAATCCCATCCGCCAAGGGAAAAACGACGCAGGCCCCTCAGCGTGCCACCTTGGGCGTCATGCCAGCCATCAACTGGAAGCAGGCTTCAGGGTCCTGCCGCTTCAGGCCGAGCAACTGCATTTCGGCCGCGCCGTCCCGGCCGACGGGAATTTCGGGCACATTGCCCGTGATCCCGGCGATGATCTGCGCGGCAGCCTCGTGGATGGAAATGCCGGCATCCACCGGATCCTCGCCATCACCTTTCTGGCTACCATCACCGCGCAAGGCGTTCTTGCCGATGCCGGTGGCGACAAAGCCGGGGGTGAGCACGTGCACCTGCACACCATATTGGGCGATCTCGGCCCTGAGCGCGTCGGACCAGCCGACCAGTGCATGTTTGGCAGCACAATAACCGGTGCGCAGCGGCGAGCCGACCTTGCCGGCGACCGAAGCGTTGTTGATGATCCGCCCCGAGCCGCGCTGCACCATGGCTGGCAGCACCAGCTGGGTCAGCCGCAGCGGCGCGAAGAAGTCCACCTCCATCAGAGTGCGATAAACCGGAAACTCGGTATCGAGCGCCAGGCTGCGTTGCGAGATGCCGGCATTGTTCACCAGCCAATCGACACCGCCGGTCGCGGCCGCCACCCGCGCGGCAATGGCCGGCAGCGAATCAAGATCGGTCACTTCAAATGCCTCGACAATGCTGCCGGGGCATTGGGCGGCCACTTCTTCCAGCGCTGCCTGGTTGCGGCCCGACAGCACCAGCCGCGCGCCCTTTGCCGCCAGCGCCAGCGCCAGCCCCTTGCCGATCCCGGCCGAAGCCCCGGTGATCCAGATGGCCTTGCCTGCAACATCGCTCATTGGAAATAACTCCAGCCGGCGGCCGGCACGTCGATCAACATCGGGTGGGCCCACAAGATCAAGAACCACAACAGCAGCCCGCCCAGCACCGGCACCAGGCCGGGCCAGATCGCGCTCCATGGTTGGCGGCCGGCCACGATGGCCAGAAATGGAAAATGCGAAGTGCGCGCCATGTGGGCGGCATAGGCGGGGTTCTGCGCCTTCTTCTTGCCGTCCTGCATGGCCGTGCCGAACAACGCCAGTACGGCCACACCGCTGGCCAGCACGATGGTGCGCGGATCAGCGGTCATCATGATGTGCACGCCGGCCCAGATCGCCATGCTCCACATCATCGGGTGGCGAGTGATGCGCTGCAGGCCCTTGGGTTCCCCCTTCACGCCCGGCATCATCGCCGGGTTGGGCGCGCTCACCGATCCCACGAAGAAGATGCAAGCCACCAGCATCGCCGCCAGCGCCGGGATGTAAGCGCCTGCCGGCGTATCCCACAGCCGTTCCTTGGGCGTCTCGCGCCACAACTGCACGGCGCTGCCAAAACTGGCCAGCGCCACCACCGAATAGACGACGGCAAAGCCCTTCTCCCCCAGCCGCGCCACCAGGGGCGCGCGCAGCGGGTGCGACAGCAATTCATGGCTGACCACGAACAGGCCCACCAGCAGCGCCAACAGCATCAGATCAGACACGCGATACCCCTCTTCCGGCCGGCGGTTCGCCGGCGGCTTTTCATTGCCGCCGCTTCAAGTCGCGGCTCATCGCGGATATTGCAACGGCAGATCAATGCGGCCAAGCGCTTTATAACGCTGCGCCAATAAGGTCTGCCGGCTGGTCATCGGCTGGGCCGCTCCATCAATCCATACGGCAACTGGGGAGCTCATCAGTTCCAGCGGATCGCCATCCCACAGCACGATATCGGCCCGCTTGCCCACTTCCAGTGTGCCGGTATCGGCAAGGCCCAGCACCCGCGCCGGGTTGGCGGTGATGCTGGCCAGCGCCTGGCCTTTGGTCAGGCCCTTGCCGCCAGGCACGGTGCCCTGCCCCACCGCATTGCCGGCATAACCGGGCAGATTGACCGGCGTGGTTCCGCCCACCCCGCCCAATGGACCCAGCACCACCGTGACGCCAGCGGCCTGGAGATGGCCGACATTGTTGCGCGATGCCGCCAGCCCTTCGAAATCGTCGGGCAGATCATACAGGCTGTGGGTAATCACCGGCACGCCAGCGCGGGCAATCTGCGCTGCCACCAGCCAGGCCTCGCGCGCGCCAACCAACACCGGGCGCAGCGCCGGGTAACGGCCCTTCAGCTTCAGCACCTCCAGTATGTCGGAGGCGCGTTCGACATGCACCATCAGCGATTGCGCACCGCTCAGCACCGGCAGCAGCGCCTCCACGTCGCGGCGTTTGACCAACGAGCCGCTGTCATCGCCGCCCACGCTCGCCGCCGGGTTGGCAGCGAGCCGTTTGGCGGCATCAAGCAGGTCGATCAATTGGGCATAGGCCGCCGGACGCGAACCTCCAGCCAGCCGCGCGCCAGCTTCGCCCAGCTCGACATATTGGAACGCCCGCGGCCGGGTGACGGTGGGTCCGTTGGCCGCCAGGCTGACGACAGCCCCCTGACCGCCGAACACAGCATTGCCCGAATCGGGCACGGCGGCCGCGCGGGTGACGCCGGCCATGCGGTAAATGGCAAAATGCAGCGAGCCGGGGTTGATGGCGGCGGCCATATCGAGCGCAGCCGAATAGGGCGAGGTGCGTGCGCTGCCATCGCTGGTTTCGCGCACGCCGCCCACTTCGGTGAGGCCCAGATCGCTGGGCACGGCAACAATGCCCGGCGTGACGGGATGACCCTTCGCGTCGATCACCGTCGCGCCGGCCGGTATGGCCAGACCAGCGCCGATGGCGGTGATGCGGCCATTGTCGATGATGATGGTGGCATTGCGGATCACCTCCTCACCACGCGCGGTGTGGGCGGTGGCACCAGTGATGGCGATGGGGGCCGCAACGGCGGGCGCGGCGGCCAGGACCATGCTGAGCAGGACGCGCTTCATTTCACTTCTCCCGCACCGGGCTGGCCGAGCTCGAAATCGGCCGTGGGCCGGCGTTTGGGATCGCCCCAATCATACATCAACGCGCCATCGATCCACACATGGGTGGGCCGGGCATAGACGCTGAACGGCTCGGCCGACCACAGCACCACGTCAGCCGCCTTGCCCGCTTCCAGGCTGCCGGTGCGGTCACCAATGCCCAGGCTCTTGGCCGGGTTGAGGCTCAGCCAGGTCCAGGCCAGTTCGGGCGTGATGGTCAGCCCCAGCCGGCGGCCGGCGGCGATGGCCTTGGCGGCTTCCTGGTTCAGACGCTGGATGCCGTTTTCATCATCGCTGTGCACGATGGCGCAGGCCCCGACGGCGCTCACCAGCGCGATATTCTCGCGGATGCCGTCATAGCTTTCCATCTTGAAGCCATACCAATCCGCCCACATCGCCGAGCAGATGCCTTCGGCCTTCAGCATATCGGCGATCTTGTAGCTTTCAACGGCATGGTGGAACGCCGTCACCTTGTAGCCGAACTCGCGGCTCATGCTGATCACATTGGCCATTTCATCGGCTCTGTAGCAGTGGTTCTGCACCAAGATCTCGCCGTTCAGCACGCCCATCAGCGTGTCCAGCGCCAGTTCGCGGCGCGGCGCGTCGGTTGGCTTGGCGGTGCCGGCTTCGGCGCGTTTGGTATAGTCATCCCAGCGCCGCTTATAGCCCACCGCATCCGACCAAAGCTGACGGGCATAGGCGATATTGCCCATGCGGGTGGCCGGCAACTGGTTGCGGCTGCCATAGACGCGCTTGGGATTCTCCCCACATGCCATCTTCAAACTGTAAGGCGCGCCCGGAAACTTCATTTCCTGCACGCTGCGGCCATAGACGGGTTTGAGCGTCACCCCGCGCCCGCCGAACAGATTGGCTGATCCCGGCAGCGCATGCAGCGCCGTGATGCCGCCAGCCAGCGCCCGCGAAAAGCCCGGATCCTGCGGCCACACACTGTGTTCAGCCCACACTTCCGGGCGGGCCGGGCTGGTCGCCTCGTTGCCGTCGCTGTGCGCCTGCACGCCAGGGCTGGGATAGACGCCCAAGTGGCTGTGAATGTCGATGATGCCGGCGGTGACATATTTGCCCTGCGCCTCGATCAGCGTCGCGCCCACGGGCACGGCAACGCTGGTGCCGATCTCGGCAACCTTGCCGCCTTCCAGCCTTATCATGCCATTGTCGATGCGGCGCCCGGCGCCGTCATAGATGGTGGCCCCGCGGATCACCGTCACCTGGCCGGGATAGGGCCGGTACTGGCTTGGCCAGGGGTCCTTGCCCACGCGCACCACGTCGGGCGGGGAGGCGGGTGCGTCCTTCGGCTTGTCCTTTGCGGCGGCGACAGAGGCCAGCGCCACACCGGCGATGCCCAACAACAAAATAGCCCGCATGTTCAATCAACTCCCCTGTTGGCCCCACGTTGGGCCAACAGGCACGCAAGCGCAAATTACCCTACCGCCACTATTTCACGCCGTGCATCAGGCGCTTGAGCAAGGGCGAGATTAGCAGCAGCACGCCGCCAATCGCCGCCGAAGCGAAGCCGATGCTTTCGAACACACCGGCATAAGTATCGAGGCTGACCTTGAGATTGGTCACCTGCCCGCCCACCGTCTCAACGCTGGCCACCTGCGCCACCAGGCCGCCCACATATTGCGCGCAGGCGATGGACACGAACCACAGGCCCATCATCAACCCGACGATACGGGCGATGGAAAGCTTGGTGACCATCGACAGGCCAACCGGCGAAATCATCAGTTCGGCCATGGAGTGGATGAGATAGAGGCCCGCCAACCACCAGATACCCACTTTGAAATCATCGCCGGCAAATTGCGTGCCCCACACCAGGAACAGGAAGCCGCCGCCAACGCCGGCCAGGGCCATGCCGAACTTCACCGGAATGCCCGGTTCCAGCCCGCGCCGGCCCAGCGCCTGCCACAACAGACTGAGCAGCGGCGCCAACATGACGATGAAGATGGCGTTGAAGAACTGTGTCTGGCCCGGCGAGATTTCAAACAGGCCAAAGATCGACAGATCGGTGTTGCGCGCGGCAAACAGCGTCAGGCTGGAACCCGCCTGTTCGAACAACGTCCAGAACACGACGTTGAACACGATCAGGATGATGGCTGCCAGCATCATCTGCCATTCAGCGCGGTTGCCATAGACGATCGACCAGATCGGGATCAGCACCACACAGGCCAGGAAGGTGGCAAACAGCAACTTTCCCAGGATCGGCAGGCCCATCAGATAGCCCATGAAGCCTGCACCTTCCACCGGCGGCGGCGCGGCCATCAGGTTGGTGAACAGGAACCACACCAAGGGCACGAAGGCGATCGCACCCAGATAGATGGGAATGTCGCGATTAGGCGCGCCCGCAGGCGGCTCACCATAGCCTTCAAGCTTCGGCCCGGCGAACTGGATCAGATACCAGCTGAGCGCCATGCCCAGCGCCGCCAGCAGGAAGCCGGCCCACCAGCCATAGGCATCGGCCAGAAACGGACAGGCCAGCTGACTGCCGAGTGAGCCAAGGTTGATGCCCATGTAGAAGATGGTGAAGCCCGCGTCCCGCCGGCTGTCGCCCTTGGCATAGAGGCTGCCAACCATGGTGGAGATATTGGGCTTGAAGAAGCCATTGCCGATGGTGACCGCCGACAGGCCGATCAGCATGATGGTGACGAACAGCGCATCGCGCTCCCCGCCGGCTTCGAAACCGCCCTTGTCGATATGGCGGGCTTCCGTGCCGTCGCCGGCCAGCAGCGAGACGCTGCCATCCTCGTTGCCCTTGATCTGCAGCTTCTGGCCGTCGAGCGTGACGAACTGCGCCTTGTCATTGCCCGTGGTTTCGACGCTGACCGCATATTGCTGGCCGTCAAACTTGGCCCAGGGCTTGGCCGCCTCGCCGCCGAAGCACAGGGTGAAATAGCCCAATGCCATCAGGATGGCGCCGAACTTCACGGCTTTCTTGGACCCCAGATAATTGTCGGCCAGCAAGCCGCCGACCAGCGGGGTGAGATAGACCAGCGCGGTGAAGCCGCCATAGAGGCTGGTGGTCGTGCTGTCGGAAAACAGGAAATGGTTGGCGAGATAGAGCGTCAGCAACGCCCGCATGCCGTAATAACCGAACCGCTCCATGGCCTCGGTGGTGAACAGCCGCGCCAGCTGCGCCGGGTGGCCGAACCATTGCGGGCGGGTATCTGCCGCCGCCGCGCTCGCGTTCTCGCTCAAAATGTCTCTCCCACGCACGCCAGACCCAAGCGCGCCATTTCCGGCACCGGTGATAGCGGGCAGCAACGGTTCCGCCAAGCCGACTTGACCTTGGCCGCTCGCAGGAGTCTGTTCGGGCCATGATCCGTCACCTGCTCCCCGCTCTCTTCGCCCTGTTGCCACTGCCTGCCGTGGCCGCGCCCATGCTGATAACGCCCGATCGGGTGTGGGATGGGGAGGCGATGCACGCGGGCTGGCAGGTGCTGGTCGATGATGGGCGCATCGTGGCGGTGGGGCCGAATATTGCCGCCCCAGCCGATGCCCAGCGCGTCGCCCTGCCCGGCCAGACCTTGCTGCCCGGCTTCATCGAAGGCCACAGCCATCTGCTGCTTCACCCCTATGACAAGGTGTCGTGGGACGATCAGGTGCTTAAGGAAAGCGAGGCCTATCGTGTTGCCCGCGCCGTGGTGCATGCCAAGGCCACCCTGCTGGCGGGCTTCACCACCGTGCGGGATCTCGGCACCGAAGGCGCCGGCAATGCCGATGTCGGGCTGAAACGCGCCATCAATGAAGGCCATGTTCCCGGCCCGCGCATGATCATCGCCACCCGCGCCCTTGTCGCGCCGGGCAGCTATGCACCGAAGAACGACGCCTGGGCGGTGCCGCAGGGTGCCGAAGAAGCCGATGGCCCCAATCTGGTGAGCGCCGTGCGCCGCCAGATCGGCGCCGGGGCCGACGTGGTAAAACTTTATGGCGATTATCGCTGGCGCCCCGGCGAAGGCAGCCGGCCCACCTATTCCCAGGCTGAGATCGCCGCAGCGGTCGCCGCATCCCATGATGCCGGGCGGCAAGTTGCCGTCCATGCCAACACCGCCGAAGCCATGCGCCGCGCCTCCGCTGCCGGGGTGGAGGTGATCGAACATGGCAGCGAAGGCAATGCCGCGACCTTCGCGTTGATGGCAAAGAACAAGACCGTGCTATGCCCAACTCTTGCCGCAGGCGATGCCATCGCCCGTTATCGCGGCTGGAACGGGCAGGAACCGGCACCGGCCGATGTGCAGCAGGATCGCGCCGCCTTTCAGTTGGCGATGAAAGCCGGCGTGCCGATCTGCATGGGCGGCGATGTCGGCGTGTACGAGCACGGGACAAATGCCCGAGAGATGTTGCTGATGGCCAAGGCTGGGATGGCCAATGGCGCCGTGCTCACCGCTGCCACGGCCGGCAATGCCCGCTATTTCGGCCTCTCCGATCGCGGCCGTGTCGCCCCCGGCCTGCTGGCCGACCTTGTGGCGGTGACGGGCGATCCGGTTGCCGATCTCGCAGCCGTCACCCGGGTGCGATTCGTGATGAAGGGCGGGGCGGTGGTACGGGCCGATTAGACGGCGGCTGTCCTACAGGGGGCGATTCCGCTTATCATCCGGCCCGGGTTCGCCCGCCGCTCTGTCTCAATTTGCAGTGTCGAACAGCCTCGCGCGCACAAGAAAAAACTGTAACCTTTGTAACCTACAGGCGCGCGCTGCCGGGCGGCGCTGGCAAGCCTGAAGCCCCTTCGCTGGACCGACAGTCAGTCATCCGATTTGGCAATTCAGACGGTCCGCATTACTGCCGACCCCCATGGACAATTTCAACGACACCGCCAGCACCACCGCCCTGCTCGCCAGCCGCCGTTCCGGCAAAGCGCGGGAGATGATTGCACCCGGCCCCGATGCCAGCCAGTTGCAGGCCATGTTGGCCGCAGCCGCGCGCGTGCCCGATCATGGCAAGCTGAACCCGTGGCGATTAGTGGTGATCGACAATCGCGCCGCCTTTGCAGACGCGCTGATGGCCATCTATCTGGCAGGCAAGCCCGACGCCGGCCGGCTGGAGCGCGAGGCGGTGACCCAGTTCGCCACCCAGGCGCCCTGCCTTGTCGTTGTGATCGCCAGCCCCAAGCCCAGCCAAATCCCGGCTTGGGAGCAGGAGCTTTCCGTGGGTGCCGCCTGCCAGAATCTGGTGCTGGCCGCACACGCCCAGGGCTTTGTTGCCAACTGGCTGACCGGCTGGGCGGCGTTTGACGATCAGGTGCTGGCGCTGCTGGGCGGCGTCGCCCCGGAACGCATCGCCGGCTTCTTCTTCATCGGCAGCCAGGGCAAGCCGCTGGAGGAACGCCCCCGGCCCGACCTTGCCGCCATCACCAGCCACTGGCGCGGCTGAACCGCCTCAGCTGCACTGCACCGTGCCGCTGCCGGCGACCTTCTCGATGCAGCGGGCGCCGCCGGTGATGCGCACATCGCCAGAACCGGCGATTCGCACATCGGCCTGACCGCTGGCGCGCGCGCTGACGTTGCCCGAACCGGCAATCTTCACATTGAGCGCACCACAGCGGCCGGCGACCTTCACGTCGCCCGATCCGGAAATGGCCACATTGGCGGTACGGGTATCGAGGCTGGCCAGCATCAGATTGCCTGAACCGGCGACTCGAATATCGAAGGTGTCGCCACTGCCCTTGTCCGCCTGCACATCGGCTGAACCGGCGAGCGACAAGCCATGCAGGGCCGGCAGCGTGACGGCGACGTTCACGTCCTTCCCGCCCCAACCCCAATTGCCCTTCTTGCGGCCGATATGGAGCACGCCCTTCTCGACCCGCACCTCCAGCTTGTCGAGGTCGGCCGCTTCGCCGCTGGCGATAACCGAATAGCCATTGCCCTGACGAACCGAGACGTTGTCGCTGCCGCCGAGGGCCACCTTATCAAAGCCTGACGCATCGAACCGGCGTTCTGCAGCGTTGGCAGGAGCAGCGGCAATGGCAGCGGTGAGCAGCAACAGGGCGGGGCGGATCATGGCAGAAGCTCCTTGTGTATTGCTGTATTAATACACAAGGGCTGGACAGCTGCAAGTCCATTACGAAACAGGCGCCGCTCCCTGGGTGGGAAGCGGCGCCTGTGTCATCGCGAAGCCGTGTCGGCTTCGTCGAAGCGGCTCACGCCGCTCTCAGCACTTGCTCGATCTTCTGCTGAGCAGCCGGCTCGTCGATGTTCTCCATCGCGGCCAGTTCGCGGGCGAGGCGGCCAATGGCGGCTTCATAGATCTGCCGTTCGGAATAGCTCTGTTCCGGCTGGTCTTCGGCGCGATGCAGATCGCGCACCACTTCTGCGATGCTCACCAGATCGCCCGAATTGATCTTGGCTTCATATTCCTGGGCGCGGCGCGACCACATGGTGCGCTTGATGCGCGGCTTGCCCTTCAGGGTGGTCAGCGCTTCGTTCATGGTGGCCTGGCTCGACAGCTTACGCATGCCAACGCCTTCCGCCTTGTTGGTCGGAACGCGCAGCGTCATCCGCTCTTTTTCGAAACGCAGCACGAACAGATCGAGCGACGCACCTGCGATATGCTGGCTCTGGATTTCCACCACGCGCCCCACGCCATGCTTGGGGTACACGACATAATCACCAACTTCGAAACCGAGCGGTTTGGCAATTGCCATAGATCCAGTATCCTTTTTCTGTGAGGCCGCCAGGATCAATCGCGCGGTACCGGCATGCGCGCGGCGCTCCCGGGGTACTGCTGACGACCCGTTGACGTGACTGCCTGCCTGTCTTGCATGACCCTGGCCCGTTGCCCGCCTGGCAGGTTGGCGAAGTTGGCGACGGAACCGGCGAACCCGGCCGGAGGCACATCACCGCCGACCACAGAATGGGTCATATCAGAAACTTGTCACAATTGCCATGCCAATGGCTGCCCTCGCCGCCGAAATTGGCAGTTTCGGGTCAAAAAGTCTCACTTCCGGCCATTTTCAGGCCGAAAGTGGACCAGTTATGCGGGCGATTACGAGCCCTTGCCGGGCGTCGGCGTGAAATATTTGTCGAACTTACCGTCTTCGCCCTTGTGCGAATCGGCATCATCCGGGGTTTCACCCTTCATGGTGATGTTCGGCCACTCGGCGGCGTAGGTGGCATTGATCTCCATCCACTTTTCAAGGCCGCCTTCGGTATCGGGCAGAATGGCTTCGGCCGGGCATTCCGGTTCGCACACGCCACAATCGATGCACTCGTTGGGGTTGATCACCACCATGGTCTCGCCTTCGTAGAAGCAGTCCACCGGACACACTTCGACGCAATCCATATACTTGCACTTGATGCAGGCTTCAGTGACGACGTAGGCCATAAATCTCCCCTCAAGGCAGCAGCAGCCGCCAAAGGCTGGTTACCCCTGTGTATGTTCGCGCCTTAGGCGAGGGCGAAGGCTTCTGGCAAGAGGGCATCTTGCGAAGACAGAGTCGCATCAGCGTTGATCGCCGCTCTGCCGGGGGTGAGATCGGTGTAGAAATCGCGGGCTTCGGCATAGGGGCCGCGGTGATCCGGCAGGCCTTCCACGCGCACCACGATCACATCATCACCGCGTGGCCAGCTGAGCACCGCTCCGGCCCTGACCAATGTCGCTGCACGATCCACCACGCGGCCATCGATACGCAATCGTCGGCTTTCACAAAGGTCCTGAGCGTGGGATCGGGATGGCGCCAGGCGCGCAAACCAGAGGAACTTGTCCAGCCTCAACCCTGCTCCGTAGACCAAATGCTACCTCCTCATCATCGCGGCCAGACTGGCAAAGGGCGAAGCCTCGTTCCCTCTGGCCGGGGGAACAACTTCGTCCGCCGGCGCTGACCGGCGGATGGCGGGACGTGGCCCGGCCCAGGCGAAATGCGGCGCGCCATCAACGAGGCGCGGGCGATAGCCCAATGCCCGCAGCAGCCGCGCCAACCCATCCTGCGACAGGCCAAGCGTGGAGGCCCAATTGGGATCTGGCATGAACGGGGCGCGGCCATCGCGACGCTCGTGGATATGGCGCGACAGGCGATCGACCATGTCGATGCGCACCGCAATCGCGTCCTTGCCCTGGCCCAGCCGCCAGAAGCCGGCGACCAGCAGCACATTGGCCGGCGCTTCCACAGCCGCGCCCGACAGCGAGACCCGGCCGGGTGCCGGCAGCGGTGGCAGGCTGGTCAGTTCGCTGGCCACGGCCCACAGGGCAAGGCGCCAGCGCGTCGGTTCCGGGCGCAGCAGCGCTGGCACGAACAGATGCAGCGGGCCCATGCGTACGCCGCAGCGGCTGAGTGCCTGCCGGTCGGTGCGGGTCACGCCCACCAATTGTTCGGCGACATGCTCGCGGGCCAGTACGCCCAAACCTTCCACCAGCTGCACGATCAGGCCGCGCGCCGGCGCGGAAACCTCGACGCGAAGCGCCTGCACCTTGGCCAGCGGCGCCGCGACATGGGCGATGGCTTCACCCACAAAACGCTCCAGCCGCTCCTGCACCCGACGACGATCATCCGGGCCGAGCGCTGAAACGGCTCGATCAAGCTCCACGCGCGGGGTCAGCGCATCGCGGCCCTTGCGCAACACCGCCACCCGCGCGCCCTGCCACAACAGGCGCGGCGGCAGGCTGCCATCGAAATCCAGCGTGAAATCCGCGTCACCCGCTTCGGCCAAGCGCTTGGCGCGGGCGCCCAGTTCGCGCGACAAATGGCGCTCGGCCGCCGCCAACAGCAGCCGTTGTTCGCCGGCGCGGGCTGCCGCATCCGCGGTGAAGCGGAAACCATCAAGGCGGCCGATCACTTCGCCGTCCACCGCTACGCCGCCATCAGCTTCGATCAGAACGTGGGCTGATACCCCGCGCGCCTTCAGATCCTTGAGCAACACGGCGGTGCGGCGATCGACAAAGCGCTGGGTTAGCGCGCCGTGCAGCGCGTCAGACAGGCGATCTTCCAGCGCACGGGTGCGTTCTGCCCAATGCGCGGGATTGTCGAGCCAATCGGGCCGGTGCGCGATATAGGTCCATGTCCGCGCCGCCGCGATGCGATCGGCAATCGCTTCCACATCACCCGTCATACGATCGAGATGGGCGATTTCCGCCGCAATCCAGGCATCGGGCAGATGGCCGCGGCCTTCGGTTAGATGGCGAAACACCCGCCCCACCAGCCGTGTGTGCGCTTCCACCCCAGTCTTGCGATAATCGGGCAGGCTGCACGCCTGCCACAGGCGGAACAGACCGCGTTCACCCAGCGTTCGGCTGCTGGCACGCTCCATCACCCAAGGCTCGCCAGCCAGGCGCTTGAGCACGCCCAGATCGATGGCATCATCCGATCGTACCAGCTCGGGGCGCGGCGTACGGGCGTCCATCGTCGCCACCAGCTTGGGCAGACTGGAAAAATCGAGATCGGTGTTACGCCAGACAAGGTGGGTCAGCGGTTCGAAGCGGTGCTGCTCCAGCCCTTCGATCTCCTCCGGCGTGAAACTGCAATTGGCCTCGCTGCCCAGTTGCACCGTGCCAAACGTGCCATCGCGCTGGTGACGACCGGCGCGGCCAGCGATCTGCGCCATTTCCGAAAGGGTCAGCCGACGCTGGCGCTTGCCGTCAAACTTGCCCAGCGCCGCAAAGGCGACATGAGTGATGTCCATGTTGAGCCCCATGCCAATGGCATCGGTGGCAACGAGATAATCGACCTCGCCGGACTGGTACATGGCCACCTGCGCGTTGCGGGTGCGTGGGCTCAGCGAGCCCATCACCACCGCAGCGCCACCCTTTTGCCGGCGCAGCATTTCGGCAATGGCATAGACTTCGGCGGCGGTGAACGCGACGATGGCGGTACGGCGCGGCAGGCGGGACAGCTTCTTCGGCCCGGCATAGGCCAGCGTGGAAAAGCGCGGCCGGGTGATGATCTCGGCCTCCGGGATCAGCTTGCGGATGAGCGGCCGCAGCGTTTCCGATCCCAGGATCATGGTTTCGGCATAACCACGCGCCCTGAGCAGCCGATCGGTGAACACATGGCCGCGTTCGGGATCGGCACCCATCTGGCCTTCGTCGATCGCCATGAAGGCGACTTCCCGATCCAGCGGCATCGATTCGACCGTGCACAGGAACCAACGCGCGCCCGGCGGCACAATCTTTTCCTCACCGGTGATCAGCGCGACTGAGGCAGCGCCTTTGGCCGCCACCACTTTTTCATAGACTTCGCGGGCCAGCAGCCGCAGCGGAAATCCGATCATGCCGCTGGTGTGGCCGCACAGGCGTTCGACCGCGAGATGTGTCTTGCCGGTGTTGGTGGGGCCCAGCACGGCCGTGATCCGGCTGTTGCCATTGCTGGCGGGCGAGGCGATGAACCGGTTCACCCGTCAGATCTGGAGCGCGGCAGGCGCAGCGGCAAGGGCCTGTGGCAATCGGACCCGGAACAATCAGGATCTGGGCCCGGTGGGCCCACCCGTTGCCGGTGACGCTGCGGCCACCCCATCATGTACATCCTGCGCGGTTGTGCATGGACATGAAGGTGACACGAGTGAATCGGCGGCGCAAGTGACCGTATAATGACGGCGGCTCGTCCCAGTTGACTTGTCCCCAGATTGTTGTCGGATTGACACGGCGACTCGCGAGAGGCAAATCAACCACAGACACGCCGGAAACGAATTTATCCGGCAAGAGTAGATAGTTAACCGTTCGTAAAGACGGATTGGCCGTCGGCACTGGGGGATCGGGCTTGTATCAACCGGGATTTCAGCCGGCAGCCGGAGGCAGCATTGCGCTGCCGGGCTCGCTGTCTGCGCCCGGCGAGCGCTTGGCCCGCGCTGGACGGGCGCTCGCCCGCGCCGCAGATGCAGAGCGTTTGCGCCTTGCCGATGATTGGCAGCGCCTGCGCCGCGCCGCCGCGCAAGGCGACATTGATCTGGACCTTGGTTCCGCCATTGGCAGCCGCCGCTGGTGGATGAAACTGGCGGCCTGCACGGCGCTGGTGGGCGGTGCCATGCTGGCCGGCAGTGTCGTGCCCCCCCTGTACGAGGCTGCTCCCGCCCCGCTGACGCCCGCCCAACGCGACGAAGCGCGAGCCTACAGTGTCGCGCCGCTGGTGTTTGGTGGTGTTTCAGGGGCCAGCCCGCGGGTTGATCCGCGCCAGCTGCGCCCGCTTGCGGAAGCGCCGGAACGGCCGCGCGTTGAACGCAGCGTCACCATCGGCCGGCGCGGGCTGGCTGGCGCGCTGCGAAATGCCGGCGTTGACGCAGCCGAGGTAGCCGAAGTGACCCGCCTACTGGCCGGGCTGAACCCCGGCGGCAGCGCCCGGGCCGAACTGGTGCTGGGCCGGCGCGAAACCAAATCGGTGCCGCGCCCGCTCGAAAGCCTGGCCCTGCGGGCCGCGTTCGATCTTCGGGTGGAAATCAGCCGCAGCGACGGTGGCCTTATCCTGAAGCGCATTCCTATCAGGGTAGATTCCACCCCGCTGCGGTTAAGCGCACCGGTGAGCGGCAGCCTCAACCGCGCCCTGCGCAGTGCCGGCATTCCCGCCGGGCAGGCCGCCGAGTTCATCAAGCAAATGCGCCACGTCGTCGATTTCCAGCGTGGCTTGGGCAAGGCCGACCGGTTCGACATCATCATCGAACAGGACCGCGCCGAAACCGGCGAGATCCGCCACGGCAAATTGCTGTTTGGCGCGCTGGCCCGCAAGGGCCGCGATCCGGTGGAAATCGGCCTGTGGAAAGGCGAATATTACCAAGCCAGCGGCGAAGGCGTGAAGAAGGGCCTGATGAAGACGCCCGTTGATGGCGCCCGCATGACGAGCAGCTTCGGCATGCGCCTGCACCCGGTGCTGGGCTTTTCCCGGATGCACAAGGGCGTCGATTTCAACGCCGGCCATGGCCAGACCATCATGGCGGCCGGCGGCGGCACGGTCAGCTTTGCCGGCTGGCACGGCGGCCACGGCAAATATGTGATGATCCGCCACAACAAGGATCTCGCCACGGCCTATGCCCACATGAGCCGCATCGATGTGCGGCCGGGCCAGCGCATTGGCCAGGGCCAGCGCATCGGCGCGGTGGGCTCCACCGGGCGTTCGACTGGCCCGCATCTGCATTACGAGGTTTGGCTTCGCGGCAAGGCGGTGAACCCGGTGAGCCTGCGCTTCATCGGCGGCGCCGAACTGGGTGGCCGCGACTTGAATGACTTCCAGCGCCAGATGAACCGCTGGCGCGCGCTGGACAGCACCGGCGCTGCACCGAAGGCCGTCACCGCCGACTGACATTTTTTGGCCATGCTGGCCTGCCAAGGGGGCAATGTGAGCCCCGTCACCCGCATCTGCGCCC
>Ga0164293_10001763_pt1 | contig 18202 bp, 19 predicted proteins | sample GEODES118metaG_FD_111487 | JGI IMG/M metagenome (GOLD analysis project Ga0164293, IMG submission 111487) | Eutrophic lake water microbial communities from Lake Mendota, Wisconsin, USA - GEODES118 metaG | ecosystem: Environmental > Aquatic > Freshwater > Lake | place: USA: Lake Mendota...
AGCGCGCCTGCTCCAGGGCGGCCTCGCAATTCTCCTCGGTGCCGTAGTGCTGGATGAACTCGGGCAGCGACAGGCCTGCCTGAAACTGGATTCGACTCATGGCCACGGCGGGCACCCTTGGTATATACGTACCAGTCTAGGCGGGAAGGTCTGCTTGCGGAGCTTGCTACCTAATCAGGAAAAGAGAAGAGCAAAGCAACCCCAACCCAAACCCATCGCCTCCTCCAGAGCAGACGGGAAACAAGGCTTCGGAACCCTCTGGGACCCAACAGCCGCCAGAGCCTCTTGGACCATCCAGCTCAGAGCCAGGCTCAAAGCCAAATCCAGGCTCAGGTTCTGCTCTGGCCTCAAGGCCTGGATCAGGTTCATGCTCACAGCCAGAAACACTGGTCCTGGTACCGGAGCCCGAGAAGGCCGCTGCAGCGCCGCAACCGCCCGGGCCCACGCCCGCAGCCCGTGGGGCCGATGGCCTCCTGGCGGATCTGCTCGACACCTTCCGCAGCGCGGCGCCAGCCGAGTGGCCCAGGCCCGGCAGCCTCACCCTCACCCCTGGCCGTCGCTCCAGGCTCAAGGGCGCCCTGGCCCATGCCGGTAACAAGCAGGCCCTGCAGGAGCACCTGCGCACGGCCCTGGAGCATGTGCCGCCCTGGTTTCGCAGCACCTACCCGCTGCGGCCCGATGGCAGCCGGCGGGCTTCTCACCAGTTCTTCGATCTGCTGTTCCGGGCCAGTGCCGCTGAGCGCGATGGGGGACCCGAGGCGTGGCATGTCTTTGCCTGGAGTGAGGCGGCGGAGTGCTCCGCACCTGTAAGGGCCGTCGCTGGCACTGGAGCCCTGGAGGCAGCTGCCTCCGAGAGCGATGCGCAGCGGGCCCAGCGGCTCTTTGGCTGGGGCGGCTCCAGCTGGTTGATGCGCGAGATCGAGGCCCTGCAGCTCTCCCTGGCCGAACGGCGCCGCCTCACCGCCCTGCTCGAACACCAGGGCCAGGGAACTCCCGGCGCCGGCGCCGTCCAGTTCGCCGACCCTCCCGAGCGTCCAGAGCTAAACCCCAGCCCTCATCCAAGCCCCCCGATGTCTCACTGATCCATCTGCCGATTGCCCCCGTATCCCTTCGACGGCCATGCGTTCCCCTGATTCAGCCCTGCAGACCTCCACGACCAAGCAAGGCCATGCCGGCCCGCCCAGGCCTTCCGGCCGCTCCAGGGCGCCGCATGGTCCCTCCAGCGCCGCGGCCACCGGCTGCCCCCCTGGCGGCCATCAGAACCACGACTCCGGCGCTCAAGGCGTCAGCAGCCGCAACCAACCCCTGCCCCCACCGGAGGCTCCTCCAACCCCGAGCAGCTCTGCTGCTGCGGCCTGGGTGGATCACGCCATCCGCAGCGGCGATCACATCGAGACCCCCCACGGCCCCCTGCCGGTTCCAGGCACCAACCCAGAGCTACCAATGCCGTCCGTGGCGGCCGGTGAGCTGCTGCTCCACGAGAAGGATCTCCTGGCTGCCGTGCTCTGCGGCCCCGATGATCATCGCGAGCGCTGGGGACTGTTCCGGCGCCGCATCGGGCTTCGCTACAACGAGCCGGTGCCGGAGCTGCTCTGGAGCAGCGCCGAGCTGCGCCTGCTGGTCGGTGAGATCGATGCGATCTTCCGCGGACAGCGTGATGTGCAGGCGATCAATGCCCAGGCGCTGCGCCATGGCCTGCGCGAGCGCGCCCTCGCCGGCCGCTGGCAGGGCAATTTGCAGGGCATCGAGGAAACCCTCGCCGATCTTCTGGAGTGGGGAACGGCCGCCTCCGCCCTTGATTTCCCGATCGCCTGCGACATCTTCCAGGCCGCCAAGGCCCGTCAGCTCTTCTATCCGGCCGTCGAGCGCCTGATCGCTCGCCGGGGCCGGGATCACACCATCGCTTCAGAATTGCAGGGGTTCCGGGAGGCGCTCAACGAGGCCCAGGCCATCGCCTGCGGCCGGTTGCGCCAGAGCCAGCCGGTGCTCTCCGCCCGCCAGACCGCCCACCTTTGCGTGGCGCTGGCCTCGATGCCGCTGGATCAACGCCCCAAGCCGATCTCCACCGGCATCCCGTCGCTGGATCTGGACATGCGCGGCGGCGTCATTCCCGGCAAGGGTGAGGGCACCTGGGTGCTGGCGGCCCGCTCCGGCATCGGCAAAACCACCGTGGCGATCGCCGCCGCCATGGGCCTGGCCTGCAATGGCGCCTCGCTGCTGGTGCTCTCCTGTGAGCTCACCCGCGAGGCGATCCTGGCCAGGCTGATGGCCAACTACTGCCGCCGCGCCATGGGCATGGCCGCGCCGCTGTATTCCACCAGCGACCTGGAGGGCCGAGGCCGCTTGATCGCCGGTGAGGACCTCGAACGCCTTGAGCGCTGGCACGCCTCCTTTGAGGCCGGCCTCCAGCCCAATGGCCAGCCGATGGGGGATCTGCTGTACGAATCGCGCTTTGGCGCCACCGTCGAGGACGTCTGCGCCTTGGTGGAGGACAGCAAGAGCGCCCATCCCGATCTCTCGGTGGTGGTGCTCGATCACTTCCACGCCATGGGCTCCAGCCCCGGCTACGGCTCCAACACCACCGCCGAGCTGGCCGCCCGCGCCATGGCCCTCAAGGCCCTCGCCGGCCGCTGTGACCTCGACATCCTGATCGTCGCCCAGCTCAATCGGGGCGCCTATGGATCGCCATCGGGTCCCGATGTCTCCCACCTAGCGGGCACCTCGGAGTTGGAGCGTTATGCCTCGGCGGTGTGGCTGATCGATCGCCCCAAACCCGGTGATGGGCCCCCACCAGCCAAGGGGGTGCTGGAGGTGCACCACGGCAAGTTCCGCCACGGCCAGCCGTCCGATCTGGATCTGTCCCGCACGGTGATCCGCATCGACCGGGCCCATTGCTTCCTGGAGGCCGACGAGGCTCGGCTCGCCTTCTGCGGCAGCCAGCTCTACCCGGGGGTGGAGGTTCCATGAGCAACCCCATCAACGGCGGGAAGGGTTCCGCTGCCAAGCCAGTGGCTTCCCACAGGGGGGGAGGGAGGAACGGTGCCGATGGAGCTTCCGGGGCCGCTAAAAGGGCGGCAGGCGGCCCTGGCAGCCGCTCACAACGTCCACGGGCTCCGTCACGCCCTCAATCCCCACCACAGGCGCAAAGCCGCCAACCAAAGCCGCCTGCCCACCAGCGCTCCAGCGCGCTGCCGGACTCCCTGATCGAGGCGGTGCGCAGCCAGGCCCGCATCACCGATCTGTTCCCCCTCTCGGAGCTGCGGCGCTCCGGCAGTGGCTACCTGGCCACCTGCCCCTGGCACCTGGACCGCCGGCCCTCGCTGACGGTCAACCCCGAGCGCAACCGGGTGCATTGCTTCGTGTGCAACAGGGGCGCCGATCCCATCGCTTGGCTGGAAGACCGGCAGGGGCTCAGCTTCCGCGAGGCGGTGGAGGAGCTGGCCCGGCGTTATGCCATTCCCCTGCCGGAGCAGGACCCCGAGGCCGCCGCCAGGGCCGAGGCCGAGCACAAGGAACGCCAGCGATTGCGGCAATGGCGCAGCCAGCAGCAGGAGGAGTTCCACCAAGCCCTGCTCAGCGACCTACAGACCTCCGGACCTGCCGCCAGATATTTGGAGCAGCGGGGCATCTCCCCGGAAACCGCCATCGCCTGGCGCCTGGGCCTCAATGCCAGCCGTCTGATGCTCCCGATCCGCGATGGCCAGGGCCGCTGCTGTGGCTTCTCTGGTCGTTCCCTCAATGGCGAGGAACCCAAGTACCGCAACAGCAAAGCCGATCTGCTGTTCCAGAAATCGCAGCTGCTCTTTGGCCTCGATCAGGCTGCCGCTGCCATCCAACGCACCGGCCAGGTCCTGTTGGTTGAGGGGCCTCTCGATGTGATCCAGCTCCATCAGGCTGGCTTCACCACGGCCGTGGCCGCCATGGGCACCGAGTTGACGCTGGAGCAATTGCAGCTGTTGCAGCGGCGGGGGGTACGGCGGTTGTTGGTGGTCTTCGATGGGGATGGGGCTGGAAGAAGGGCCACCGGCCAGTTGATCGCTGGACTCCGCGCGGCGTTGATCGGCTCAGGGTTGGAGCTGGCGGTGGTGGAGCTTCCCAGCGGTAGCGATCCCGATGGCTTGATCCGCAGCCATGGTCCCCATGCCCTGCAACGCCCAATCGAGCAGGCCCGCCACTGGCTCCAGTGGGAGATCGATCAGCTCCTGGCACCCCTCAACGCCGACCCCGACAACCTGTCAGTGCTGCAGCGTTGTGAGGCCCAGGGCAGAGAGCTGCTGTCCGTGTTGCCACCCGGGGCCCTGCGGGAGCGGGCTGAGCGCAGGCTCCAGGAGGCCCTGGGCGTGGTGCCCCAGCTGCACCATGGCCTCCAACCCAACCGGGTCAAGGGGACAGCAACTGGCCAGCACCGGGAGCAACATCCACTGGCTGGCTCAACGGCTTCACCGCCACCGGCCCATAGCGACGCTACACAGATCGAGCGGGCCGAATACCGGGCCCTGCGCCTATTCCTCTGCAGCCCCGTCTGCCGCGATCCCCTGGCGGTGCTCGTCGTCCGCAATGACCTCTACCGCCGCGCCCAGCAATGCCTGGTGCAGGTCCATCAACGCATCACTGGGCCCATCAACAGTGTCCAGGACGATCCTTTACCCCGATCAGTCCTGGCGATCAGCCCGCAGCTTGAACCCCATCTCGGCCAGTTGCTCGAAAGACTCTGCAGCCTCGATCCAGGTGTAAGAAACACACTCTTCCGGCAGCCGGAGGGGGAGATGATGGCGATTTTGGACACGTTGGAGCCGGTGGTTTTTTAGGGGGGTGGGTTGATTGACGCTCTCCATCACCTGGCCGCAGCTAGCTATTAGATCCTGATCTCGTGGGACTTCACAAACCAAAGGAGGCGGTTCAGGTGAATGGCTGATTTGGAAATTGATCGCAGTCCTCAGTGTAGGCGCGCTAACCTTTCGTTAATAATAGTCCCGGGAATGCCTATGTTTTGTCGTTGAGAAAATCCGCTTGTATGAAGCCCCGACACTTTGCCATTTGCAAGGTTAATGATTGGACCACCTGAGCTCCCCATGAGCGTTGAGCAATCGTGTTCGATCAGATCAGTGCTTGCAAACGTGATAGATCCAGGAGATAGGCGCTTAACACCACCAATACCTCCAAAGAGGTCAAGTACAACTTGAGGATCGTCTCTAAGATCACTCTTTGCTGGGAAGCCGATAGCAGCAACTTGGTCGCCAGCCGCCACAGTGTCGGCGATGGGGATAGGGCTTAAGGACAAAGCCTCGGGAATATCCACTTGAAGAAAAGCAATATCAGGATCAAGGCCATCTTCCATGTAAAGTACGCGTATGACTTTTAGTTCGATCTCTTGGGGCTGCATATACTCTTCACGCAGGTCAAGACTGGCGGCTATCTCCCTATTGATGGAATTATTCACTCTAAAATGTATAGTTCCGTCAAGGCTCTGTGATGCAAAGTACTCTGCAACATGCCTGCATGTTGCAAATACGTTTGGTTTTACGAGCCAGCCTGTTCCACACCACGCTAGCTCCATGTGGTTCTTTAGCTCAATTCTCCCGCATGAGGCAATTGCTGACTCAAGAAGCGTTCGGCTCGCCGCTAGCCTTTCTTTCCATCTATCACTTTCAGGCACTTCAAACGTACCATTCCTAACAATAAGCGCTGGGCGTCCAATCTTAAGTATTACCGCCTCAGCGCCGCTATCACTAATAAATGGAGCTGGTGCATTAGGAGAAGAACCAATTGCCTCGTCAATGCGTATGATGCTTTCCTGAAAATTGACAATAGGAATTCGTGGATGCGAAGCCCCTTTTGAGATTCTTTCTTTGCATTCGTTTATTAGCTCATGATCAGAGAAAATTCCAGAGAAATCCATTGAGTTGGGGATACAAAGAGCCGTTGGTGTTGTTCTTGGCGAGCATGGTGAATGCTGCCTGATTATAGTCTTCCTGCACAGCGGGGTGTTTGATTAACTAGTTCACTATTTATATCGGCCTCAACTGCAGCATTGATAGCAGCTTTCCAAGCGGAAATTTGATCAGTGCATATCTTGTTCTCGGCCACCATCATAAGGTAATTACGCTTGGCTACGCTATAGGCAAGTGCGTTAATCGATGAAGTCGCAGTGGTCCGGATTGCTTTGCTTCTGTCGTTGGATGTTATCGGTGGGAGAGATGCTACCAGGACATCTGAAACTTTGCTTTTGTTGCCCATTAGAAAAGTCCCAATAAATGCCAAAAACTTGTCGTAAGTACTAATTTCGACTAATTTGGCGGTAACCGTAAACGGTGTATAAATTGACGTCGATCTTGTTGACTCAAGATTGGCGACAGGCAACTTCGGTCGCTCTAAGATGGGAATCCATTGACTAGAAGCGCTCGCGAGTTCTTGCTTATTGACCTTTTCCAAGCAAATATTGTTAACACGGCCACAACTTGTGAATCCCAGAGGCAAGACAACAGAGCTAGGGCTGCCTTCAATGCCTTGCATGGATATTTGTAGGATAGCCCCAAAAGCTCGTCTATTCATAATTGGAGACATATATCTAGATTCCACGGGAACAAGTTTATACGCTGTTCCATCTTTCGAGGGAACAAATCTTAGCCTCAATTGAAAGCCTGGATTTGCACCGGAGAACGAGTTGGCAGGCGAGCTCACCAAGAGCTCCAAGGGGTTTAGGTAGTATTTATAAGTCTCTTCGCTTTTCTCTTTAGCCTTAGGCGGAATGCAGTAAAAATGACTTGTAGCCAATCCTTGCATGGCTAATGTCTCCTTGCCTTTGCCAGACTGATTTAGGATATATTGACCCGTAGCCTGTACCGCGCTTTCGAATAATGGTGCAAGTAATGCTGCGGCTGCATCTGCTGCAAGAGTAACGGACTCATTTCCATTGCATGGGATATTGGGATTATCGATTACTTTGACAGATAGCAGACCTCTATTGAGTGTTTCTACGTTGGCCTGAATGGCGTCGAATCCAGCTGATGTGACTTGTGAATGGGCGGGTGCCGAGACTAGACTCAGCATGGCAATACTGGCAATGCCCATGCTGCGTTGAACAAAACTAGCCATAACCTGTAGGCGGTGAATAAACTATCATATTTAAATTACTTCGTTAGCGCTGGTGCTGCAACGCACTTAATTAATCTTATTGCTGTGGTGTCACGCCTTTAAGGAGTCGGCCTTATTAGAGTGGATAGTGGTTTTGCTGTTCAGCAGGGTGCTGCATCTTGGAGGCAAATAACAGCTTGAGTTTGAGGTCGTTCTTGCGGATGCCTCGGTTGAAGACCTTACGAAAGCCAAACTGGCATTTGATGATCCAAAAGGGATGCTCCACTTAGGCCCGGAAGTGGGCTTTTATCGCCCCCACCAGTTCAAGAAGCCTGAGGTAGTCCAGTTGTTATTTAGCGGACGAATAAATCAACGAAGAGCTGATGGTTGTCACTGAACTGATGCTTCAGAAATAAATTCTTCGTCCGCAGCATGTGAAGGATGCAACGATTGTGTCCCCCAAGGGATGATCCCGTCTGCTTTGCCAAGTTTGCAGGAAGTGGACGCCAGCAAACAATGACCATCCCAAAGACTTAAGGCAGATACCAGCCACCATAGCCTGCAGTTGGATCAAGAGGAACAGGAGGGGGATGGCCTGTGAGGCGTGCAAAGCTGGAATAGCCTTCTAGCCGAAGGTATACACTATCAAGCGGCATACGATTAAAAGAACTTCTTGTACTCGAATCGTAGAGCTTCATATGTAACTCTTTCAGAAAGTATCTTCTGTTTGCAGATCTACATCTAAAAAAGGAGTCGAAACGTCCATCACCCCGCAGAAGGCCGTCCAGCCGTTGTGTGCCAGGTAAGCGTACGGTTTGTGGCTGATCTTCCTGCCAGAAACCTCCACCAATAGCATCTCTCTCTTCTCCATTGCTTGTCAACGCCTTTACAGCAAGCCAGAAGGTCTGAACTGGAACGGTAAAGCTGAAGCCGATCCAGAAAGCCTCGTCTTCCCCAAGAGGCAGAAGTACATTTTGATGGTCATCAAACCCTAGGGGTAGAACCCCAAGGCTTGAAGGGGCCTTAGCGATGATGCCATCTGGCGAGCACTGGTAGCGTTGAAAGGAAACAAGTAAACCTAGTGGAAGAAGAAGGCCGCCTGGATGGATCTCAACCCTTCGCTGAGGCGTTTCGGCCATTCAGGAGTATGTTCCTGGTTGTTCGTTCCCCAATTCTGCGCATTTCTTTTCCAGAATGGGGAGTAATGAAGCGGGGATTTTCAGCTTCTTGGCTCTGAACCGAGCCTCTTTAGAGGCGACTCGAGATGGCACATTGGAACTGGTAGTGGTAGCGAGAGATGAAGCAGGCATCGGCAAGTTTGCATCGGCTGCAAAAGAGGCCGTTCGCACATTGGAAGCTTTGGTGGATATGGGTGGTGCTGACCATGTGGCCAGGGCCAATGCGTTCATGGATCTGTCCTTGATACTTTCATCCGTGCTCCAGACCAGATAAGGCCTTGAGGAGCTCTTGGCCAAAGCTCGTTCTGCGAGAGATCGGGTGATGAGTTTGGCTTTGGCATCAATCAGCAGTCTCCAGCTACGTTCAAACATCGGCGGGATTCTGACTGTCTTGATAGTTCGCAGAGATTCATCGGTGCAGCAGAGCGAGATAGCTTCTACATCGGGATGCTCATCGCCAAGCTGTCGACGGAGATTGGGAACGATTGTGTTCAATTCCGACAGGCCAGTTCCTCTATTCAGGTTGTCGATGATCAATAAATGGGCACCGATAATTGCAAGAAGTGGATTTCCGTTCTCTTTAAAGAGCTTGTCCTTCATTTCATTATTGAGGAATTGCCGCTGATCCACCAATGCCAAGCGACAGGCCTCCGTGAGGGTGTCTTCGTCAGCATTTCTGCTGGCTTGATCCAGTCTATGCATATGAATAGAAATAGAAGTGAGAGAATTTAATTGATGAGTTTCTGCGTCAACGTTGCGAAGCATATGTGCTTCAAGCCCCCATCCCTTACTCAGGATAAGGCTCTGTTCTAACATAATCCCATCTGGATAGTTTTGCTGCAAAAAGTAAACGCCTGGCTCCAGTGCAATAGTACAGGCTGCAAAGGCTCCATCTGATTCCTGTTTCTTTCCATCCTGGCTGAGATCAAGCACAAGCTTACCTTTTTGGTTAACGACTCGCACACCCTCCCACGGTTTCAGTGTTGAAGGTGAGAGATAATCAGTAGCTTCGATACTGACTCTTGCCATCACGGTGAGAGCCGCCTCATTGCCTTGAGAATCAAGCTCGCGACGAAGAGAACATTGCTTGGTGAAAGCTGCAGTCTGATCCTTAGTCGTTGCCATTGAGCTTGGCAAAGGAGCCACGGCCATCATCGGCAATGCAAACTGAGCCCCGGCATTATTTACTTCATAGTCTTCATCTAGCAATATAATTTTTTCACTGATATTGCGCAATTTTCTTGTCTTTAACTTATACAAGCCAAATGGGAGTTTGATCTTTAAACTTGAGACGCTGCGATCGATCAACTGAAAACGGGGATCAATCACAAAGATTTCGGTAACTGTATCATGAATCAGGTTGAGCGAAAAAAGATTTTTTTTGTCTTTTGAATTCTTCAGGAGATTAACTGGCTTGCCTGTTCTTTCGACAATCTTAGTGTCTGTTTCTTCAGACCAGTCGGCCGTTACTTCTATGCCCTGGCGCAGCTTTAGCTCTGTGACTTCAACGATATATAGACCGACTTCGAGGTTAAACTCAGCTTCCTTATTCATATCAAGCTCTCTCTTATAATCAAGTGGTTGGGGTGGGATTCCAGACCAGATCTTAACCGATAACTTCTCAGATTCCTTTGCGCTGGGAAACCTTAGCTTCACATGATAAGACTTGCGCACTAAATCACGTACAAGAATAAGACCGGGATCCTCTCGAAGAATATCAGGCTCCAATGAGATTTCACTTTTACTCATTTCGTTTTGATTAAGCCTAGCTACTTGGGCATTGCGGATCCAATCCCCAAGGCTGCGTGCGGTCACACGACCATAAGCATCTACGGCGGCCCCCTTCAATCCCTCAAGCAAAGTCCATGTGAAGATTCCATGGACTTCATTGTTGGCTTCAGGAATTTGCTTTTCCACGGCTTTGAGCGGCCGCAGAGCAGCGTGAGCAATAAATGAATTCGTAGGGACTATCTCATCCATGTTCTCATGGAAATCCCGAACGGGAGCCCCATCGAAACCAGACAAAATTCTTGATAAATCCAAACAACAATCAGCCCACAGTACATACTCTCTAAAAAATCCCAACTCTTGAAAATATAACAACCAAAACGTTAGATTCACATTATCCCACGAGCCGTCCCAAGCTTCAGCGGTAAACAAACTGACTTGATCTCGCTTAGGGGAAAAGCCATGGCCGCTAGCATAGACGTAAAATCGTCCTAACTTCTTTTTCTCCATATTGGCTTTTAATATTTTATTGAAACACTCTTTAACATCAGTTGAGTTTGGGTGTGGAGACGCTGGGTCCGGTGGGATGGGCGACATTGGCACATGAATGTTTTCATGCGGCACATGTCCCCCTTGTGGACTTTCCAACCACAGACGTATTGACTCCAGGTCATTGAAAGGACCCTCTAAGTTCTTAAGGTTACCGCCAACCTTGAAATTGGGATAATTTTCGATTGCGATAAGAACCGCGTAGTCGTCTTGAGCCATGGCTTAGGTGCAACTAAGGGAGTGGATAATTAGGAATAACAATCGCGGATAAAGTTTTTGTCCACATCAGATAAAACAGAGTTGGTGTCCGAGGAAAACTGGTTGCCACTTTCATCCGGCAGGGTCCATGACTTTGGAACTGGGTATAGCATGATTGATTCCGAATCAACATTAGTAGCCGTCACGCCCGCATACTTGGCAAACATGTTGTCCCTGATTTTTTTCTCGTCCCAATTATTGGGAGGACCAGATAGGTCGTTGATAACGGCAGCTTCATTCCACTTGATTCCTCCCTGAGGATTCTGATGCTCATGAATCAATCCAAGGGCATGGCCAAACTCATGGAGAACAACTCTGCGCAACTCTTCATCCGAGGAACTCGGAGTGAGCCATCCATAATTCATTGTCGGCGCGGGTTCTTTGATCTGGCGGCATTGTGTTCCGAGGTACGACCAAGAACCTCGCCCTTGGACGAATGCGATCCTGATTGGGGTAGGTGCTTGTTGAACAAACACAAGGTTGAGATTTGCAAACTGTGTCCACTCAAGAGCAACTTCCTTCACTCGATTCTGGAGGGAAACATCGCCACCAAGAAAGCGAATTTTAATCGTTTCTCCCGGATTCCATTTCGCTCCATTGAGAATAGCTCCTTTTGTTTGGCCTAGTGCCGTCTTATCTTCCGCGCTCAAGTTTTCATCGAGGTTTGGACACATACAGAAGTGAGTTTCGTTAGCGGTCATGAGATTAAGGGGTTGCGGGATAGCACAAAATCATGAACTTATTCAACATTTTTACAGAACAGCCTCGGCTGCTTGCAAATCAGATGAATATTCCAAGGTGCTTCAATTATTGTGAGTTTGGCCAGCAGTTCTCGTAGCAGTTCCTTCATAGTTCGTAATCGCCAAACAATCTTCTCTGGTTTGATGGGTCGTTTTACGGGTTTCCGAGCCGCCAGCTCAAAGGAGGCAGAAAAATTCATCTAAGCGGCCTTCCATTGAAGGCACTGGATTTCAGACTGCTCCACGCCAGAAGGCCAGTGACAGTAAGCGTGGTGGGCAGCAAGGTCATCCGAGTCCAGAACCTACTCTGCTGCCGGCCGAGCGCTGTGATCTGATGCTGGAGCACCGGCCGGTTCATTGCCGCGGCTGCGCTTCCCATCTGCAAGGTACTGATGCCGAGCCGGTCCGTCACTAGGGGATTAAGGTTCCACCGATCACCCCGGCGGTGATCAAACATCGGACAGAACCGCCTGGTCTGCTCTGGCTGTGGTCCCACCACCTGTGGCGAGCTGCCTGCGGAGGTGGAGCCTAATGGCTGTGTCCCGCGGCTCAGCTCTTTTGTGGGGGTGTTGAGCGCCAATTAACGCCTGAGCATCCGCAAGGTCCAGGTCCTGCTGGGCTAGCTGCTGGGGGTCAGCGTCAGTAGTGGCACCATTGCCGGTATCCGTGCCTCGGCGACGTGCTATAAGCACCTGTGACGGAAGTGATGACGAAGGTCCGGATCCAATCACACCTGCGGTAGGCGGTGATTCAGTGCAGGATCAGCCATGGTGTCCAGCCCGTTGTTGGTGCTCAGGGGATGCGCTCAAGTGTTCGCGGTGGTCGTCAGCCTGGGGTAGCAGGGATGCGATGTGCTGAATTTCCAGAAATAAGCATGGCTGGCCAGCGCCTTGGCGTGGTGACGACGAGCTTGATGCCTGGCTGATCCGGGTCTGAGCAGCCCATGACTGATCTAAGGATCTCGCAGAAGCAGGTGAGGGTGAGAATTGGCGCGGTGGTGTCCCCCCCACTTAACGCATACAATTCAATAACCACGAATTCTCTTGCCCGCATCGAGTAAAGAAACATAACCACTATGGCACGTCTCTACACCCGATGCCTCGACTTGGCCGGTACTTCCATTCAATAGCAAAAAGCTTGTGACAATTCCAGCCCCAAGATGGAAGGGAATCCTTCCAAAACTGGTCCACAAATTTTTCTCTGTATAGGAGGTTCCACCTGCCTTGGTATCCTTTAAAAGAAGCATGTATGCTCCACCACTTGTGGAAGAAATTGCTTTCTCCACGGCAATATCCATGGCGACTTTCTCGAGGTTTATATCACCTTGGCCATCTATTGTGAACAGCTCCTTTTCAAGAGACTCATGCAGACTCATTGCTAAACGAAGACGATCAGCAGCAGCTTGGTGTCGATCTATCAATTCTCCGACATTGCCCCCCGCATCCACTTTCTCCTTGTGCCTCGCTATATTCCGCATGGCCTCAACCCGTTGACGATCCAAAAACTGACAATCTTGAAACACACTTTGGACCCCGACTTTAAGGCTAGGCTGATTATATGCTTGCGGTATTAAAACCCTATGGCCAGAGATAATCAGAAAATTCGCCACCTCTGCGGCCACCATTGAATCCGGGGTAGACAGTGTGGATCCACTTACTGTGTAGTCGGATCGAAAGAAACTGAACAATTTAGTTGCTGAGTCTAAAGCCAGAGTAGATGCCGCAATCACTGCGGGAACTGGTAACGGAAAATTTTGTGCATCTCCGCCCCCTCTTGGAAGCTCTGCAATTGATGGCATATTGAGAGTTTCATTAGAGTTTGCCAAAGCCGTTTCGTACCCTAGACGAACGAGTTGTTCTTGGCTTCGGTAGATTGATAATGCCTGAAGGCTCAAACTCTTATGCCCTTCCTGGCCGGTGTAAAGGTAGATGGCGACTTTCTTGCCCGCACAAAAAGTATCAACTCTTTGGGCTACTCTCTGAGCTACATTAATTACGGTTGTGCTAGAAAGAAGCTCAATTTCAATGGATCCAGCTCCTGCTTCCAGCTTGACATCCCCAGGAATGGACCCGGCTGTAGAAAAATCGAGAATTTCTTTCATCTCTCTGAGCTTTTCCAGTTCGCTCTTGTGCGCCGGGTTCTGAAGATCTTTTAATTTTTTTGCTGCCTCGGCTAGGTCTGTCTGGTCTTTGAGTTTATCCAATTCGCTCTTGGGTGCCGGATTCTGAAGATCGCTTAACTTTTTTGCCGCCTCGGCCAGGTCAGCCTTTAACTTTGAGATCTCCTTTTGTTGCGTTAATGTAGTAATGAGCTTTGTATGTTCATCAGAAGCCAGTCCATGAGCTCCCTGTTTGACCTGGGGATTGTTCTCTTGCTGTTGATCTGTCATGTCTGAAAAAAGAAGAATTGATTGAACAGCTGTTTGTCTCAGCTGAATGGCTTTTGGGGCCCACAGAGACACCTAAGATACATTATCAATTCTCCACACATCAAGTACCTCACGGGCAGATTTGTTATCATCACGCAATACGCCTAGCCGTCCTCGTCGTCCGCAATGACCTATCCCGCCGCGCCCAGCAATGCCTGGTGCAGGTCCATCAACGCATCACCGGCCCCATCGCCAGTGCCCAGGACGACCCGTTGCCAAAGTCAGTCCTGGCAATATGCCCGCAACTCGAACCCCATCTCGGCCAGCTGCTCGAAAGGCTCTGCAGCCTTGATCTAGGCGTGAGAGACACACTCTTCCGGCAGCCGGAGGGGGAGATGATAGCGATTTTGGATGTGTTGGAGCCGGTGGTGGTGTAGGGGGTTGGGTTGATTGACGCTGCCCCTGAGTGGCAGGCAAGGAGTTATCGGTATCGAAGCAGAATTGCCGGTGGCCTGTCCCCCTCCAGGGGCTTGTTCGAAGGTGTCGCATCTTCACAGGCAGCGTTTGCGAACTTATAATCCACCAGCAGAGCTCAAGTCACCTCCGCTTCACTTCTCACACTGGTGCTCAACTTCAGTCCAAGGGCCGAGACGACCTTCAGGATGGTGTCAAAGCTCGGGCTGCGCTCTCCAGATAAGGCCTTGTGGAGGCTCTCCCTGGAAAGTCCTGGTTGGTGGAGCGGACACGAATGAAATCCCCAGGGCGGTCGTTCTTCCTCAGTGAGCAGCGCAAGCTCCTCACCGCTCGACCGACAACCTGCTGCTGCACAAATACGGCGATATCGTGGCTTCCCTCAGCATCACCTCTTTCTCGCTCAGCATCTGTTTCACTCCCTCCAGGATCTGCTCGGCGATGCGGTGCTTTCCAGCAGGTGACGGAAGTTAAAGATCGTGGTTTGATCCGGGATCCGGTCTTCGATCATGTCGATACCGGCGAAACGGCGGAAGCAGGGCGTATCGATCAGCATCTCCTCCATCAAGGGGTCCGAGAGGGTGAACCACTGCTGCAGCAGGTGGATCCGCAGCATCATCTCCAGAAGGAACGGAGGCCGACCTCCCTTGTCGGTCGGCTGGGGATAGATGGGCTGGATCAGGGCCAGAAACGCTTCCCAGGGAAGGGTTGCATTCATCTCATCCAAGAACCGCTGGCGACGCGTTCGCTTCTTGGCGTATGTCTGCTCGTAGTCCTTAAAGCCCAGCTGGAGAGGGGCAGGCATGCGACCAGTCTCAGTCTTAGATCCGTATGTATTTTAGCGGGTTTATCAGAGGTTCCTTGGATTGTGTGGTACGCTAGAATATATCTCTTTGGCTAGTTTTTCTTGGAATCGGCAATCCTCCGATTATTCCCAATCTTCTTAAACATGTAGTATACTCTACCCTTTTGCCGCCCGGTATCTGCTCTTGGAGCTGGCTTTCCATTCCTGTAAAGTGAGACATCCTCTTCTTCCAGCACTTCAATAGTGGCTTCATCGCCATTGAGAACAAAGCTCGATCCTATGGGGGTCACTTTAGGAATCCCATAGCGATACTCAGCGTTGTCCGTCCTTAGCTTTGTTTGCCACCAGCTCGTTTGGTTTAGCTTTTCCCCTGTAAATAGCTCATTGGCCTGCCTGCGCTCAAACGGTGGTCCATATAGATACTGCTTGGGGTTAAGATATTTTTCTATTAGTTGCACTGACTGCTGCTCATTGAATGCTGGAGTATTCCCATCCGTCTTCCACCACTTCCACCATGGAGCTTTATCTCCTAACAATAAACCCACAATAATTGCTGAACTTATGCCGCCAAGCCAATTCCACACTGCTTTCGACTTCGCGGCTTCCATTGGTTGGGTGATATTTATTGTCTCAACAATAGCGCCTTGAGCCCAGATACCTGCGCAAGAACTGACTATTTAATAAATTGTCAAGCCCAGCTAACGCTCACCATCACCTGGCCGCAAGTAGGCGTTGGGATAAACATGAGCTTCCTTGGGGGCGGCTCAGGTGCATGGTGTTGTTAGGCGACATGAGAATTATCATTTGCAGAAGTGATCAAGTAGCTTCGGTGCCCATTCAGGTATTGCACCGACAGTGTAGGCCTCTAGCTCAATTGCCTTGTTGGACAGTGGACCTTTATATAGTGCGGAATCGAGCTGCTGCTGATAGGTTTTGGCTGGGTCAACCTGAATCCCCATTGGTTCGCTATTCTTGCTGATGCCCCCCGCCCTACACGATTGGGCTACATGAGCAGCCTCATGCGCAAACGCTTGAGCCAAAGCAGGAGTACCCAGCAACACAGTTGATGGCCTAATTCTTAGTTCGCCACGGCCTGGATCCCATTCGCCTCCGGCACCTGGCGTTACACTATCAGAAATCAGAATACGAACACCCTTGGATATCAGGCTACTGGTAACTCGCCGGATTGCATCATCACTTGCCTGAGACGAGGCTGCCGGTTCAGCTTGCTGCGCCTTCCCTATCAACAGCTCGATATCGGCAGGAGTTGCTATATTCCAGCTATTTCTTGCCGTAGCGCTATCTGGAGGCATCCAGGTTGAGATCGCCCTGGGGTTTGCCCACATGTACAAATAGCCAGCAAGTAAGCCAGATGGAATTAGCCAAGCGAAGGCATTCCTTGTTCTTAGGCGATTTGGCAAAAGTGTTATTCTAGGCGTTGTGGATTGGTTCGCTTGTCTAGGATCATTAGGGGGCAGCACCATCCCACAGCCACCGCATACAGCCCTGCCTGCCAGGCTTCTGTCATATCGAACAGACTTACTATTACATCGAGGGCACCGGCGAACCATGAAACAAACTGGATACGGGAAGCCATTTGGTCACGACTAGCATAGAGCAATAAAGGCAAGTTGGTGGTGAGATCCAACAAGCATGCCCTGGCATTGCGCCTAACTCCTTATTGGCAGGTTCCGTGAACCACCAGATCATGGCTCATCCTTTCCGAGAACCAAGCCAGCTCGATCCTGACTTTGGTAGAAAACCCTTTCCAAGACTAGCCTCACCCGCTCACGCTGGCCACCATCAGGGTGGTTCACGGACCCGATACCCACCTGTACCCAGCGCTACAAGTCATCGGCAGGGCTTGCTATCCCCACAGCCCCTCCATGAATCGCACGGGTATAGGTCTGCCCCCCTGGGTAGCCTCCACCGCTGCCCCCACCCAGGCAGCCCCTGCTGCCATGTCCCCCTCGAACCCCTGGCTCACCACCGAGGAGCTCTGCGCCCAGCTGGCGATTAGCCGCTCCACGCTGTTTGTGATCAAGCGCAGCGGCCTGCTCAAGCCCGGGCGCCATCTGGTGCCCAAGAACCCCGGCTGCCGCCGCTCGCACCTGCTCTGGCACCTGCACCGCTGTGAGCTGGCGCTCGGGAGGCAGCCATGAGCCAGCACGAGCTCGATGCCTGGGTGGACACTCCAGCCCTCTGCCGCAGCCTCTCGATTAGCCGCTCCACCCTGGGCCGCTGGCGGCGGCGGGAGTTGCTGCGGCATGGCCACCACTGGGTCAAGAAGAACCCGGCGGCGCCCCGCTCCGACCTCCTCTGGCACCGGCAGCGCTGTTCCGCTTTGCTGGCGAGTACCCGAGGCCGTTTCGGCGTCATGACGGAGTTGTCCCCCGTTCAGGCCAGCGAGCCGGCTGGGGATTACGTGCTCCTGCACCGCGACACCGGCACCGCCCTCTACGCCACCCGCGCAACCGAGGCTGAGATCCACAGGGCCAACCTCAACCTCAGTCGATCTGGGAATCGCAACCGGTATGTGGCGGCCAGGCACCTGCCGCACCAGCGGGACGATGGCCGGGGTTGAGACGCGGGGGTAAGGGGAACTCCCCCTCACCCCCATCGCCCTGGGGCCTTTGGCCCCCCCTCAGGCGACCTGCTCGTCGCCCAGGAGCCGGCGCACCACCGCCGCCTTGGTCTGCTCGCCGCTGATCTCGCTCAAGTAGGTGCGGCGGTGCACCTCCGGGCTGTGGCCCATCACCGCCGCCACGTCCGCATAGCTCCAGCTGGTGGTTTCCCTGGCCCGGATCGCGTAGGCGTGGCGCAGGTCATAGGGAACGCAGCGCTCCTTGCGCTTTTGCGCCTTCTTTCTTCCCTCAGCCGCCGCCACCTCCACCCAGGCGTAGAGCTTGGTCTTGAGTTCAAACTCGGCCTTGGCGTCACTGCTGCGCAGCTTGTGGCAGCACACCGCCCCCAGCCGCTCGTTGTTGTCGCAGCGCTTCACCTGGTCCCGCTCGGGATCAAAGGGCTGGCC
>Ga0164293_10001766_pt1 | contig 18194 bp, 14 predicted proteins | sample GEODES118metaG_FD_111487 | JGI IMG/M metagenome (GOLD analysis project Ga0164293, IMG submission 111487) | Eutrophic lake water microbial communities from Lake Mendota, Wisconsin, USA - GEODES118 metaG | ecosystem: Environmental > Aquatic > Freshwater > Lake | place: USA: Lake Mendota...
GTATCGGCATGGAAATTAAAACCGGCCTTGCGGTTCAGTATCTCTATTTTTGATTTTTTAGCCACCGGTTAGTTCAGCCACGATGCGGGCGAGTTTTTCTTTCTTCAAAATTTTTTGTCCCTGGGTACCTTCCGCAATCAGCCGGTTTCCCACTTTCACAGCAAATTCGCAATCAATGGCATTGCCTTGCAGGTGAATAATCCTTGCGGTAATTGCAACCTGATCTCCCAACATGGCGGGACTTTTATGGGCGATATTCAGAAAAGTGCCTATCCCCTCTTCGTCATCGTCCTTCATGTTCAGTACAAACTGTCGGCAAGCCCACTCCACATCCCTTCCCAGCGCAAAGGTGCCATAAAAAGGATGCACATTACCAGCTTCAAATGTGGCCAAATCATCTTGCAGCACCGTTTTGGCACTGCTAATTTCATCTCCTATGCTGTGAATCGGTTTGATGGTTTCGGTTTTTATTGCAATGCCAACAACTCAGCATGAATTTCACGTGGCTGAATCTCCAGATGGGACACTTCATACACACATGCTCCGCGGTGTATGAGCAGCAACTGTGGAGAAGCATGTTGCACAGAGAAAACCTCTGCTATGTGGTTGCTGACAGGTCGGTCGGCGATTACGTCCACAAGCCGAAAAGGCATATAAGGAACAGCTTTTTCCAGGCGATTGAGGGCCATGCTGCTGATGGAGCAACGGGTACTATGCTTAAAAATCAATACCGGAGCCACGTGCGATTCAGCGATCAGGGCATTGAGTCCGTTTTCGTCTGTAAGGCGCAGTGGTGCAGACATTACTTTTTAATACTCATGCCATGGTTTGCGGTTCCCACAGAAGGACACTTGTCTTTCTTGCGCAGAGAGGCGCAGGAAACTGCGGTTATACAAATCAGGACTGCGATGATTATTTTTGCCTTGTTCATGGTTAGGGAAATTTACTGCAAATTAAACTCAATTTTGGGAGATTCACTTCGTATTGAACGAATATCCGATGGGTTTTATTACAAAGGTGACAAAAAATCAGGAATTTCCGATGAAGATGCTACTTTTATAAAAACCACCATTCAGGAACAGCAATCCTGCCGGCTTAAGGCGAAACACAAACTACCTTCATGGCTTACCCAACAATGCTTATTTGCCACTGTGCCACTGGAACAATGCACTTCCGAGAGAATCTCATCGGTAAAAGCCCACCTTTTTGGAGGCGAAAAACTACTGAGTCTCACCGGCGGACTTGGGGTGGATGACCATGCATTTGCCCGGTCATTTGATCAAATTACCAGTATTGATACAGACACAGGACTGAACGCCATTGTGCGATTCAACCAGGCCCGAATGGGCATAGACAATGTGACACGGTTGGATATGGGGGCTGAAGAATTTTTACTTCAGCATACTTCCCAATGGAGCTGCGTTTATGTGGATCCTGACCGCAGACCCGATGGAAATCGCATCATGGGCAATACGGCGGCATACTCCCCCGACGTTTTTACGCTGTATAAAAATCATTGCGGTATTTCCCGTCGCTGGCTGATTAAACTCAGCCCCATGACCGACATCCAATGGTTTCAAAAACAAGTGGACTGCCCTGTGAAAATGTATGTTTTCAGCTATAAAAATGAAATCAGGGAAATGCTCGCTGAAATAGGTAGTGCAGACACCACTGAAACCTGCATAGTAGAGGTGAATGACATTGGATTCAGCATCATTGACAATGATGCTCAGCTTACCCTGATGGCATCAGAAAAACCGATTTTTTGCGAATTGACCGCAGCAGCTATCAAAGCGGGATTCAAACAACATATCATTGAACAATCAGGATTAACCCCCATTAACAAAAACAGTTATTACCTGACAGGAAATGCGATTATTCCGCATGCATTGGGCCGCAGCTTCATACTGGAACATACATTTTCAGGTTCTTTGGGTGAAATTGAAAAGCAAATTAAGTTATTGGGGATTATTAAAGCCAATGTAAGTGCGCGGGACTTCATATTACCGGCCGAGGAAGCTCGCAAAAAACTGGGATTAAAAGACGGTGGCGAAATGTATTTATTTCTTACCGGTAAAGACAAAATTAAAACCTGCTTTGTAGCGAGGAAGCCCGATTGATTATTTCTTTTCGGTATTGGCCCGTTTCACATACTTCTCCAGGGCTGCCAGCATAGAAGGGCTGTCGGGGGCAGGCGCGGGAATATCCAGTATCAGGTTATGCTCTAGAATGGCTTTTTGGGTACTATCTCCAAAACCTGCAATGCGGGTAGCATTTTGAACAAAATCAGGGAAGTTGTCGTACAAAGACTTAATATCGGCCGGACTAAAAAACACCAGAATATCGTAAAACACCTCACGCAAATCACTTAAATCGCTGCTAACTGTGCGATAAATGATGCATTCTTTGAGGTTCAGGTTATGTTCTGCAAAGAAATTGGGGATGTTTGGCTTACGAATATCTGAACAGGGAAAAAGAAACTTCTCTGAACTGTGATTTTTCATCAGGGCCAGAAAATCCTTTTCGGTTCCTTTGCCATGAAACATTTTGCGCTTTCTGGGCACAATGTATTTCTGCACATAGTTGGATACGTTTTCATTCACCGAGAAATATTTGGTATCCTGAGACATTTCCACTTTCATTTCCTGTGCCATGGTAAAAAACGAATCCACGGCATTTTTGGAGTTGAAAATAATGGCTGTATAGTCGGGGAAGGCCACCTTTTGCCTTCTGATTTCTTTGGCTGTTAATGGCTCTATGTGAATAAATGAGCGGAAATCTATTTTCAGCTTATTTTTCTTTGCAAAATCCTCATAAACATTTTTCCCCGCTTCGGGTGGGGGCTGGGTAATGAGAATGCTCTTTACCTTTTTCTCTCTTTCGTTCATTGAGTTTGTGAAATGCTGAAAAGGGTTTTTGTCAGAATTGCATGGGGCAAAACTTCCAAGGCGCAAAAATACAAAATATTGGTGAATGAATAATTATTTTCACGAAATAAGTAAAATAACTGCACCAGCATTTTTAAAATAAACCAGGCCAATACCATAAGTAACAGGCATTGAGACATGTTAAAATCCTTCAAGCGATTTGGATTATAGTAAATGATATTAATTACAGGAAATATCACAATCGATACCCAAAAATCTACAGAGATTTGTTTTTGAAGCAGCGCCCTGGAAACGTCTACAGCAGAAAAAACAAAAGACTGCAGTCGTTGTGAAAAATATAAACCCAGCTTCCATACAGAAACCGCAACCAGCATCACAATGAAAAACACCAGACTGTTTAGCTGTAAAAACTGACTGTAAACTGCAATCAACAGGCCAGTCTGAGCCATAACAAAGGTAGATACCAAAATGCAGACCAGACTTCCGGAAGTGAAAGAAAGTGATCTGTCTGATATTAATTCATTGAAATAATAGTTATTAAACACCCCCCGGTATCGCTGATAAAATTGCTTGGGAAATGCAGCCCGATAATACAGAAACAGACCCAGCGATAGCAGTGATATCAGAAAAAACCAGAACTTGGCCTGCCCCACCCTATAGAATGCCTGATGAGCGTATGGATCAAAAGGGTCAATTGCCTTGGGTATGACTGTTTTATTGACATTGATGCTAAATCTGGAGACAAGTTTATGCTTGAGACTATCATTTTTCAGACTGTCAATAAATGAAAATTTGAGTTTTTTTTGGGTGTCCCCGGCTGTTTCGGTCCTGTTATCACGCCTGCGTTTTCTGTTTATATCATTGGCTGCAGCGGAAATTTCATGACAACAGAAAAATGCCAATAGGATAAAAACCCAATGATATTTATAATTAGAAAGCATTGCTCAGCCCCATGTGAAATTTAGCATCCCTAAAAACAAAACCCTTACCTTCATTTCCCAACGCCCATGCAAATCTCAGTATTCCGGCACCGGTTTTAACCGCACCAGACAGGCCCATACTGTGAATTGCCTGAAACCCATTTTGCAGCGCTGCAGAATTGCGATATACAGCAGCCGAAACGAACGGAGCTACGTATCCGGAAGTGCCTGCCATAAATCGAAATTCAAGATTAGCCATGTGAAATGAGTTTGCAAAAATACGCTGCTCATTGAACCCTCGGATGGAATTTATTCCTCCCCAACGAGACAATTCAGCAAAATTTATATTAGGCGCCTTGTATTCCTCTCCCATAATGGACAATACACCTACCCAGTTTTTAATCACAGGCATCAACAAAGAACCTGAGTATCGAAGTCTAAAAGTCGTTTGCCTAAGTTTTCCAATCCTATCCAAACTATCAAATATGTTTTCCTGTTTGCCTTCGTTATTCTGCCAGGTAACAGCAGCCATATTGGCATCGCGCAACCAGGTTCGGCTACCTATCGTAGTTTCCACCTTAAAACCGCTTCCGCGTCTGGGAAATGCCTCACCTCCCGACCCTGTTTTTTCTATCGAAACCGCGTATCCTGAGGTGCGGCTGGGTGCGTTATAGGGCAGGCTTCGTCTGCTTTTTACCCATAATGTGTCTATACCCAAACCTGTAATTCCGGTTCGCTCAATGCCCAAACTCCATCTCCACTGCCTGGAAACGGGAAAACGTAACATCACACTGCGTTTCAGCCGGGTGTATACGGTATCGTATTTTTCCAACCCCAGGTGAAAACCAGAAATGAACGGAGACCCCAATAAATAGGGCAACTCAGCACCGGCAAACAGCTCCTGGGAACGTGCCTGAAAACGCCTCCAGCGAGTGTAAAATGAAATACCATGGCCAAAAAGATCATAAAATGCAGCATCGGCCTCTCCCGTAATCACGGGTCTTTTATTGGCTTCCGTAGCCACACCCATCAATCCTGAAAGACGGTCGCGTTTTTGCCGCGTTACAGCATGGTTCAATACGAATTTCCCGTAGTATATGGAGGGCTCAGCCTCGCCTTTCAGCATGTATCCGTCTACTGCCAGCATTTTGCTTCGAAAACGCTGCACATCGTCTTCACAATAAGGCATGCCTACAGCCAATGCGCCTGTCTTTCTTAAAAAATATGGAGACAATTTCAATCCGTTACCTGCAATTGAATCATAGTTGCAGCGGGGTCCCATTTCGTAATTAATGGTAACAAACACCTGCATTTCCACAGCAGTATCCGGTATTATCTGATACGATGCGAAAGGATAACCGGAATTGAGCTGCGACGAGAGCCAGCTGTCCTGCATAGTTATAAAATGGGTCGGGGTGTAACGCTGCTGTTTCCCTTTCTCACTGATGTATAGGACTATGTCTGCCGGCGGCCTTCTGTGGACATACCCCTGTTTTCCGGGTTTAAAAAAACCTTCCGCATACAGCCGCTTCAGCATATCGTTCATCCCACTACTGTCAGCATTCCCGGCTGCAAGGGCTAGTGTAAAAAATCCTTGCAACACGAACCATGACCCTATTTGAAATTTCTTTAACAAACGTTATTGTCCGCAAATTACGAACTTTGCCCTGAATTGTCAGGACTATACATTCATATTCCATTTTGCCGCAAAGCTTGCACCTACTGCAATTTTCATTTCACCACAGGGCAGCGCTACAAAAATGATTTTATTCAATATTTAAAAAGAGAATACGATTCCCGCCAGCAGGAATGGCCCGGAGCATGGGAAACCCTATACTTTGGCGGTGGCACCCCTTCCCTATTGCCAACAGCTCAACTTGGCGATTTAATGGAGCATATCAGGCAAACCGTGGGCATTGAAAATGACGCCGAAATCACGCTCGAAGTGAATCCTGAAGACGTGGATACGGTAAAAATTGAGGGATGGAAAGAGATAGGGATTAACCGCATCAGTCTTGGTGTTCAGTCGCTAAGCGACATAGAGCTTAAGGCCATGAACCGGGCTCACCTGTCAGCCAATTCGCTGTTGGCAATGGACATGCTGGTACAATCGAATTTTCGGTCCGTAAACCTTGATTTGATCTACGGTAGTCCCTGGCTGAGTGATGCTGCCTGGTCAGATACCCTTGACTGGGCATTCAGTTGCGGCGCTCAGCATATTTCTGCCTATGCGCTAACCGCAGAACCCGATACCCGACTTTTTAAAGACATTCAACTGGGAAAAACTCCGGAGCTTGACGATGACAAACAGGCAAGGCATTTTGAAGTGCTGCAGGAATTCGTCCGAAAACATCACTGGGAGCATTACGAAACCAGCAACCTGTGTAAACCCGGTTTTGAAGCCAGGCACAACAGCAATTACTGGAACAATAAACCCTATATGGGTATTGGACCATCAGCCCATAGCTTTGACGGCAAACGCACAAGGCGCTGGAATGTATCTGACAATTTACAGTACGTTTCAGGTATAGAAAAGGGGCAGCTGAATTTTGAACAGGAAGAACTTACCGATCATGAATTTATTAACGAACTGATTATTACACGGCTCAGAAAACAGAAGGGATTAAACATTCTGGATATCCATGAAATAGATGCTGGCTGGGAAAACCTGAAACGACCGATTATTTTGGAAATGTCACAAAAAAACCTTATATTATATACTGATAACCATATTATTCTAACAGAGCGGGGCCGCCTGTTTTCAGATGCAATCAGCAGGGATTTAATGATTTAGTTTGCTTTGAATTAATCTAAATAAGGAATACTTATTTTGTATTGATAGATTTTGGCTATTATTTTATACTTTTGAATCATATTAGACAACGTTTTTAATCAAAAACGGGTCTATCGTTAAAATCCATAACTCAAATCATGCAATTAAAACATACCCTCCTATTCACCTTACTGACGTCCATCTTCGCTATGGGCAGCAATCAGGAGCTCAAAGCGCAAAATCAATACGGCTGGACGTATCGCTCAGAATGCCTGACTTTGACGGCATCAGCCAACATCCTAAAGCCGGACAGCTGCCTTGATTATTGGTGGCAAATCGATGGCAAATGGGTTACGGGCTCTACCTTGAGTTACAAATTCACCAAACCCGGCACCTATCAGGTTTGTCTTAAGGTCAAAAACATCTGTAAATCCGTTGATTCATTTTACTGCAAATCCATTAAAGTTGATACCTGCCCACCCAATGCCTGTTTAAATTTTAAACCCGATTTCACCTGGAAAGCGGACTGCAGGAATGTTCGTTTTCTTGCCACCTCAGGCCTGGTCAACAACTCCGGTGTCAGCTATAGCTGGACCTGGGGTGATGGCAGTACATCCACAGGTACCGACCCCAGCAAAACATTCGTTAAAGATGGTATCTACAAAGTATGCCTGAAAGCTACCTGGAAAGTACCCGGAACCACAACGGTATGTGTCAAAGAAATTTGCAAAGAAGTTAAAATCAGCTGCAGCAACCCCTGTAATATCAAGGGAGAGCTGAAAGTCTATTATGGCACCGGAGGTCAGGTAAAGTTTGAAGCGTTCAGCAGCACCGGATATTATTACACCTGGAAATTTGGGGACGGCAGCACCGGCACCGGTAAAAGTATTTCCAAATGGTACAAAAAGGCCGGAACCTATGAAGTATGTGTTCGCATTTGCGACAAAACACAAAAATGCTGCACTACCATCTGTAAAAAAATTGTGATTGAAGAACCATGCCGTTTACAGGGTGGATTCCTGTTTAAGAGTGGCGGTAGTGGCACCATTAATTTCGTCGGCTACAGCACAGATAAAAACGCCACCTATACATGGAATTTTGGTGATGGAACCAGTGCCACAGGTAAAGACCCACAAAAGACCTACAAAACATCGGGCACCTACAATGTATGCGTAACCATAGTTTCCTCAGATAAACGTTGTAAAATCACCATCTGCAAAAAGGTTGTCATAAATTTACCGGTAAAGCGCTGCACCTGGGGACAAGCCGGTTTCAGCATTGTCAGCACAAACACCTGTGCGGTGGTGAAGCTGGAGGCATGGAATCTTGCTGATTCATGTATATCCTACAACTGGACCGTTAATGGAGTGTATGCCGATAGCATCGGAGGCCGCCTGAAAACCATTACCCTGCCCAAAAACGGATCATACACCATTTGTCTTAAACTGTACAACAGCTGCACAAAATGCGACACTGTCATCTGCAAAACTGTGAATGTGTCCTGTTACACCGAAAGTTGCAACTGGGCAAAACGCGGTGCCGGATTCAGTTACACGATGAAGTGCCCCAATCTGATTCTGGAAGGCAACAACCTGAACGATTCATGCATCGGTTATTCATTCACTGTTTCCAATGCAAATAATGTTCCGCTGGCTACCTTTAACGGCAGAACCCAAAGCATTGGCTTCAGCAGCAATGGCTGGTACTGGATATGCATGAAACTCACCAATAGCTGCAAAAAATGCGATACCACCATTTGCAAGAAAATATACGTAGATTGCTCTACGCCCTGCAACTGGAAAAAAGCCGGCGCCGGCTATACCTACAGGGTAGATTGCAAAAAAGTTACGCTCACGGCCAACAATCTGAATAATGGCTGTGTAAAATACACCTGGTACAGTGCAGGAGCCATTATAGGAACCGGGCAAACCGCAACTGTAAACTATACCAACAATGGCACTTACAGTGTTTGCCTGAAACTTAATGATACCTGCAAAAAATGCGATACCAGCATCTGCCAGAACATCAATATTAACTGCAACCCCTGCTCGGCAACTGCCAAATTCCGTGTTGACAGCATCAGTAAATCCGGTATTGTTTATGTAACCAACCTCAGTTCAGGAGGATACTCTTACAGCTGGGATTGGGGTGACAGCACATATAGTAAGCTGCAATCACCCGGATACCACGCATACAAATTCGGCGGCAGCCGCAAAATATGCCTTACTGTTTGGGATTCGCTTGGCAAATGCAGTACTACCTTCTGTTTGACGGTACAAATTGTAAAAACCCGTGCATCTCAGCAACCTGAGTTCTTGAAAACCGGTATGCAGATATATCCTAACCCCGCAGACCAGACCTCAACCGTTTCGTGGGTAGGAACATACAATAAAATTACAGTGTACTCAGCTTCGGGCAAAATGGTATATCAGTCGCAAGTTTCGGCAGGGCAAACCGTTTTAAATACCGCTTCACTGCCCCCGGGAATTTATACCATTCAACTGAATGGGGACGCGGGACTGCAAACCGGCCGTTTTGTAGTGGAAAGACAACCTTAAAGCATATTTTATTCCAAAACAAAAAGCAGGCTTGTCCTGCTTTTTGTTTTTTTTAACGAAAACCTTTGTCACAATGTGACTAAAATCGCTTTTTGTAGCCACAAGTGCACTAATTTTGCACCGAAAACTTAATTTATATGCAACGCAAAACCAATAACAACATTCTCGTGCCTACCGACTTTTCAGATGTGGCCAGCAGCGCTTTAGGCCATGCCATTAAAGTTGCCCAAGTCTACAACAATGAAATTACCCTAGTTAACATCGTTGATGAAGGTCTTTTTGGAGGAATTTTTGGGGGCGGTAATCAAACTGAGCTGGTCAAGGAGGCCGTTCAGAACCGTCTGGAAAATATCGCCACTGAAATAAAATCTAAGCATGGGATCAATGTTCATACAAGAATTGGCTCAGGTCGCATATACAAAACTATTTCCCAGATTGCCAACGATGAAAATTTTGACTCCATCATTATGGGCAGCCACGGTGCCAACGGAATTGAACAGGTGATAGGATCAAACGCCAGCCGAACCATTCAGAGTGCAGAAGTTCCGGTGGTGGTAGTAAAAAATCATTCTGTGGGTGAAGGTTACAAAAAAATCATCATGCCCATGGATCTCTCCATTGAAAGTCGGCAGAAAACCGACTGGGCCATTCATGTTGGAAAGAAATTCAATTCTGAAATCCACGTGGTTTATCAGGGCAGTAGTGATGAATTCACCCAGAACCGCATTAAAGCCAATGTAAAATCGGTAGAAAGCAAGTTGTCGCAAAACGGCGTAAACTTCAAAGACGTGGAAATTGAAGACAAATTGCTTGAAAACTACGCCACTGAAATCATGCGCTACGCAGAGAAAGCCAATGCAGACCTAATACTGATTATGACAGACATGGAGGTTGGAATCACCGATATGCTGAGAGGTACCTACACCCAGCAAATCGTAAACAGAAGCAATACACCGGTAATGTGCATTCACCCCAAAGAAACCGGCTTCACATACGAATATTAATACAATTTGCAATTTGACAAAACCGCCTTTATGGCGGTTTTTTTATGGCTTAAAAGTCCAGAATCACACCAATGGTGGGCAGCAATGTACCGGAGGTATTAGGTAAAAAGTCGGCTTGATACTGCAAGGGGTTGGATGGATCTGATATCAATGCTCCATTGGCATTGCGGGCAGCCACGAGTGTATTTGGTCCCACATACTGCGTATTGAAAAAGTTCTGGATATCGATATATAAATTTAGTGAACTTTTCCTGAAATACCAAACTTTATCAACCCTTACATCAAACTGATTAAAATTTCCCACCCTGAGCGTATTCAACCGGCGATAATCAGGAACTGCCTGCCCAACCACATCCCAGCTGTATTTGGCCAGTGATCGGTTGGTATCATACGGGGTAAAAGGTCTTCCGGTTATAAAGCGCCATTTAACGCCCAATTCCCAGTTTCGCTTCAGTTTCATACCACCGGTCAGGACAACTGTATGCCGACTATCCCATGCGCTGGCTACCAGCTTGCCCTGAGGGTCGGCAAAACTACTCCAGCAAAGCGTGTAGCTTGCAATACCATAAAGTCCTTTGCGACTTCTGCGCTGCACCAGAAACTCCATGCCATACGCGCGGCCTGTGCCGTTAAAAATCACCGGCTCGTTGCCTACAATGGTGAAATCTCCACCCAAATTACCCAAACTAATTCCCTCGCGAAGACCTACCGGATAGCGACGGTATTGCTTATAAAAACCCTCCAGGGTAATTTTGGTTTCCAATCCGTAGTTGTACTGGAATCCCGCTGCAGCCATGCTGTTTTGAAGGTATTGCAGATGGGACTTATTGGCCAGTGAACCCATGCTGTCTCTGTAACCCAGCAGTGTGTAGGCAGGCAACTGGTGAAAGCGCCCCACATTCGCATTAAAAAATATACCATTTGCCACAGGAACAGAGGCCGACAGCGATATTCCGGGCTGGTTTAGGGGATTGGCAGTGGAGGTATTGTATCCTGAACCATCAAGTCTAAAGCCCATTGCCACCATGGCACCTGAAGAAAAACTGCGGCTCCACTTGCTGAATAGATTGTACTTTACCACATTCAGGTCACTCTGAAAATTGATAGTCTGTGGTCCCAGTGGTGTGCTGATTCGGTTAAATGTTTTATTACCGTACTGTGAAAATTCAAACCCTCCCCCGTTCATTACAGACCAGCGGCCATAGCGCCTAGACTGTTCATATCGGAGTTTGTTCTCCTCTTCCGTGCTGCGGTAATCCAAAATTTTCTTGGCCGGATCCGATTCATCATTGTTTTGATACTTTGTATTGATGTTACTCAGCATATTTCGGCTCAGAAACACCTGATGCTTGGATTTTCCGAAATAGGTATAGGAAGCACCAATCATGTAATTCCATTGCTGATAATCGGGGATATAGCCCAGTATATACTGATTGGACTTAAGGGTTAATGTATCAGTGATGCCTTCATTCACCTTTTCATTTAACCGTATATAATCAACGGCTCCCAATAGTACCACATTGAGCTCGGATTTATCACTCAGCTTCGTTTTTACCTTGGCCTGATAATCAATAAAATTGGGAAGAAAAGGCAATTTCAAGAGGGTAAACAACCCCTGTAGATAGCTCTGACGAGCCGAAACGATGAAAGTAGTTTTCTTAGATTTCCCCAAAGGACCGTCTGCCGTAAAACCCAGATCGGAGCTGCCCAGTGTGAAACGAAATTTGGGCTTTTCGCTGTTACCTTCAATCTGCCTGAAATCCACTACAGAACTCATTCCATTGGCGTAATTTATGGGAAACGCACCAGTGTAGAAGTTAACATCTTTAATAAAATTAACATTCAGAATCCCTACCGGACCACCGGTACTGCCCTGGGTTTGAAAATGATTAATTACAGGAATTTCAAAGCCATCCAGGTAAAATTTATTTTCTGCGGGAGAACCACCTCTGATAACGATGTCATTACGAAAGCTCGGTACACTGATAACTCCAGGCAGGGATTGCACAATTTTACTGATATCGCGGTTCCCCCCAGGATTTCGCTCAATTTCACGAATGCTCAATGACTGAGCACCCACCGGACTCTCTGCCCTTCGTGCCTGAATGGCGCTACGAGAAATATTGACCGTACCAATGCTTTTGCTTGCGCTTTCCATGCTGATTTGAACAAATGGACTTTTATCATAGGTAAACAACATCTCTGCTGCAAAACCGTCATTGTAACCCTCTTTTGTTGCCGCAATCACATAAAAGCCCGGTTCAGAAAGCATGAGCAGGAAATTACCAGCAGAATCTGAAATTCCGGAAACCTCGGTTTTTAAAATTTTCACCTCTGCCTTAGAAACCGGGGCATTGGTAGCGGCATCTTTTACAACGCCTTTGATGACAATATTCTGAGAAAAAACAGAAGACGTGAGCAATGCCAAAATGGAAACAATTACGTATCGCATATAAAACTTAAACAATTTACCGGACCAAAAGTTCAACAAAAAATAAAAAAAATACCTTACGGGCCCAATAAACCGGGAATTAAAAACATCACCGGTTTTGACCTTAATCATTACGGACGCCCTCCCAAGATTTCAACTTTGCAGTCCAACATTTTAAATATACAATCATGAGCACATTAGCCACCACCACCGCCCGGATGTTTCCGGCATTCACCTCCCTGTGGGAAGATTTCCTGAACAAAGATTTGCTGGAATGGGACGGAGATTTGACCACTACAACCCCATCCGTCAATGTGAGAGAGTCAGACAAAGATTACAGAATAGAGCTGGCTGCACCGGGAATGAAAAGGGATGATTTCAACATTGAACTGCAAAACAACGTATTGACCATTTCCACAGAAAAGAAAGAACAGAAAGAGGAAAAACTGGAGGGTAAATTTCTCAGAAAGGAATTCAGTTACCAAGCATTTCAACGTTCATTTGCACTCCCTGAGAACTGCGAGAAAGACAGTATAAAAGCCACCTACACCGATGGAATTTTAAATATCAACCTAAACAAAAAGTATGTGGAGGCCATTACTACCTCCAAAAAAATTCCGGTTAAATAAAAATTTCTGAAAAAGTCACGAAAAATCCCTCTTTACGGAGGGATTTTTCATTTTCGGCCAAAATGTCGGTATTTTCATCCCTCCCTTTTTTGGCTTACATGTTGTAATATGTAATTTCGCACCTTATCCTATGATTGGAAAACTCGTATCCGGACTTGGCAATATTTTTGGCGGAAACAAAACCGACCGCGACCGCAAAGAAATTGAGCCCATAGTCGTTAAAATAAATGAGCATTTTGCTACATACGCCACCCTGAGCAATGATGAACTGCGCAACAAAACGCAGGACTTCATAGACCGGATTAACCTGCATCTCACTGAAATTGATGGTAGAATTACAGCCGCCAAAGCGGAGCTGGAACAAACCCCTGAAGATCAGACCGATGAGCGCGACGGCCTGTTTCACCAGATCGATGAACTGGAAAAAAGTCGTGATAGCAGTCTGGAAGAAATTCTGGCGGAAATACTACCCGAAGCATTTGCTGCCGTAAAGGAAGCTGCCCGCCGCCTTTCGGAAAATGATACGCTAACCGTAACTGCCACCGATCTCGACCGAGAAATAGCTGTAAATCAGAGCCATGTATCGATACAGGGCGACCAGGCCATTTACAGCAATGAGTGGACGGCTGCAGGTGGACATATACGCTGGAACATGATTCACTACGATGTGCAGCTGATTGGCGGTATTGCCCTGCACCGTGGGAAAATTGCAGAGATGGCCACCGGTGAAGGTAAAACCCTGGTAAGCACACTGCCTGTTTACCTGAATGCACTTGGAAAGCGCGGGGTACACGTAGTAACCGTAAACGATTATCTGGCCCGACGCGACTGCGAATGGAACGGCCCGCTATACAACTTTCTGGGACTATCGGTAGATTGCCTCGAATACCATCAACCCAATAGCGCATCAAGACGCAAAGCGTATTTGGCCGATATTACCTACGGAACAAATAACGAATTTGGTTTCGACTATCTGCGTGACAATATGGCACACAGTCCAGAGGAACAGGTGCAGAAAAAACATCACTTTGCCATTGTGGATGAGGTTGACAGCGTGTTGATTGATGATGCCAGAACCCCACTCATTATAAGCGGACCTACACCCCATGGTGACGACCAGCAGTTCGATGCGCTAAAACCCCGCATTCAGAAACTGGTTGAAGCACAAAAGAAATATATTGTAACTGCGCTGAACGATGCTAAACGACTGATTGAAGAAGGAAATACAGGCAGCAAAGAAGGAGACGGCGGACTTGCATTGTTGCGCGCTCACCGTGGTTTACCCAAAAATCGTGCGCTGATTAAATTCCTCAGCGAATCGGGTGTTCGTACCATTCTGACCAAAACTGAAAGCTACTATCTGCAGGACCAGCAAAAGGAAATGCCAAAGGCCGATGCCCCGCTTTTCTTCACAATCGATGAAAAAACCAGCAGTGTAGACCTCACAGACAAGGGCATTGAGCTGATTACAGGAGCGGGTGAAGACCCCAATTTCTTCGTACTCCCTGATGTGGGTAGTGAAATTGCAGAAATTGAAAGAACCTCTGCTGATGAAACAGAAAAACTTCGTCGTAAAGACGACCTGATGCGTGAATTCGCCATCAAAAGCGACCGTATCCACAGCGTGCAACAGCTGCTGAAAGCTTATACCATGTTTGAAAAGGATGTTGAATACATTATTCAGGACAACAAGGTAAAAATCGTGGATGAACAGACGGGTCGTGTATTGGATGGACGCCGCTACAGCGACGGTCTGCATCAGGCCATAGAAGCCAAAGAAAACGTGCGCATTGAAGCGGCAACGCAAACCTATGCCACCATTACCCTGCAGAATTATTTCAGAATGTATCACAAACTGGCTGGTATGACCGGTACGGCTGAAACCGAAGCACAGGAACTTTGGGATATCTATAAATTGGGTGTAATGGTCATTCCCACCAACAAACCCGCCATTCGCAAGGATTATGAAGATCAGGTGTACAAATCCATGCGTGAAAAATTCAATGCCGTTATTGAAGAAGTGGTGAAACTGCAGGAGGCAGGCAGGCCTGTGCTCGTGGGTACAACCAGCGTAGAATTCAGCGAACTGCTAAGCCGCATGCTGACCATGAAACGGATTAAACACAATGTACTGAATGCCAAGCAGCACCAGCGGGAAGCAGAAATTGTGGCTGAGGCCGGAAAACCCGGTGCTGTAACCATCGCCACCAACATGGCAGGTCGTGGTACAGACATCAAAATCGGAGATGAGGTAAAGGCCGCCGGCGGGCTTGCCATTATTGGTACAGAGAGGCATGATAGCCGACGGGTGGACCGTCAGCTGCGCGGTCGTGCCGGCCGTCAGGGCGACCCCGGAACCTCCCGTTTCTACGTGAGTCTGGAAGATGATTTGATGCGTATTTTCGGTTCGGAGCGTGTGAGCCGTTTTATGGATAAATTTGGCTACAAAGAAGGCGATGTGATTGAACATAGCTGGATGACCAAAACCATTGAACGCAACCAGAAACGCATGGAGCAGAACAATTTCGGTGTGCGCAAGCGCCTGCTGGAATACGATGATGTAATGAATAAGCAGCGCACCAACATTTACCGGATGCGCAGAAATGCTCTGTTTGGCGACCGTTTGAGCATAGATCTTAAAAATATGCTCTATAACTGGTGCAGCGAACAGGTACAACAGGCAAAAGATGCGGATAGCTACGAACAGCTGGAACTGGAGGTAATCAAAACCCTCGCTTCAGCGCTGCCTTTTGACCAGCAAACCTTCCAGACAAGCAGAGAAGAAGCCCTGATCGAACAGTTATTCGAAAGTCTGACCAGGCACTACCAGGATAAAAACGAACGCATTCGTCAGCAGGCGTTGCCTGTTTTCCGCGGTATTCACCAAGAGCAAGGCGATAAAATTGAAAACGTGCTTGTACCCATGACTGACGGCATTCACTCATTTCAGATTGTAACACCCATGCAAAAAGCACTGGCATCAGAATGCAAGGAGCTAATCCATGAACTGGAAAAGATGGTAACCTTGCAAATGATTGATGATGAGTGGAAAGAACATTTGCGCGAATTGGATGAGCTGAAACAAAGCACATACAACGCACAGTACGAGCAGAAAGACCCACTGTTAATCTACAAAATTGAGAGTTTTGAATTGTTCGGATAAATGCTAAATCGCCTTAACCAGCGGGTTCTGGGGCTACTTTTCCGCAGTGAAATTGAAAGCGGCGAACGGGTGGAAGAAGCGCGTGCGAGCAAAAGAAAAGAAGAGCCCAAAATGAAAACAGGCCGCGAGGAAATCGGAGGAGGCAACATGCAGGACCCATCCATGCCACCACCCGCTCCCGAACATCAGTCTGTTCCTCAGTCGCCCATTCGCAACGAGATTAAAGTGGGCAGAAACGACCCTTGTCCATGTGGTAGCGGCAAGAAGTTCAAGAGCTGCCACGGCAAAGACTAATCTTGCCGAACATGAGTCAAAAGGATTCTGAAAAGGCACATTCAGACTATTATTTCGAAAACGGATACCTGGTTTTCACCGAGTTCTATCTTTTTAAACGCGGTATTTGCTGTGGGAGTGGTTGCAGGCATTGTCCTTATGAACCACGTCATAATAAGGGTAACCGTCAGTTGAACGAACAAGTAAAAAATAAATATCCTGCTACCTGAGGTTTGTGCACAAAATGTAAAAACCTTTGTGACAATCGACATCCGTTCCCGTTTAATGAAAGCTAATTTCGCACAGTGGATGTTAAAATCAAATCTGCGCTGATTTCTGTTTTTTACAAAGACGGTCTTGAGCCCATTCTTCATGCCTTACAGCAAAATAACGTAACCATTTACAGCACCGGAGGAACCCAGAAATTTATTGAAGATTTGGGTATTCCCTGCACCGGAATTGAACATGTAACAGGGTACCCGAGCATTTTGGGCGGACGAGTTAAAACCCTTCACCCTAAAGTATTTGGAGGCATTCTGGCTCGCCGTGAAAACCAGCAGGATTTATCGGAAACTACGCAGTATGAAATCCCGTTGTTGGACCTTGTAATCGTTGATTTATACCCTTTCACAGAAACCGTGAATGCCGGTGGCAGCGAACAGGAAGTCATTGAAAAAATAGACATAGGCGGCGTATCCTTAATTCGTGCAGGTGCTAAAAATTTCAATCACACCTGTATCATCAGCGATAAAGCAGACTACGGCTGGTTCCTGGATAAATACACCCATGGCAACGGCTCATTGAACATCAGCGGAAGAAAAGAACTTGCCCGCAGGGCGTTCAATACCACAGCCCATTACGACAGGCAAATTGCCGACTGGTTTGATGGTACCCAAAGTCACCCGTTGCGTTATGGTGAAAACCCACATCAGAAAGCTGTTTTCAAGGGTAACCCTAATGCTATTTTCACCAAATTACAAGGCAAAGAACTCAGCTATAATAACCTGCTGGATGTGGACAGTGCGCTATGCCTGTTGCGAGATTTTGATAAAAACAGGGGTGTTACCTGCGTGATAGTAAAACACAACAATGCCTGCGGTGTGGCAACCCGTGAAACTGCGGAAGCAGCTTGGGATGCAGCCCTTTCCTGCGATCCGGTATCGGCATTTGGAGGTATTCTGGCCATCAATGCTACTGTAGACGAGGCAACCGCCCGCAAGATAGATACCCTTTTCTTTGAAGTGCTGATGGCCGATGATTTCACCCCGGAAGCCATGCAGATTCTTCAGACAAAAACCAACCGCATATTGCTGAAAACCCATAACGGGGCATTCAAGCAGCAAATGATCAGAACTGTTTTAAACGGAGAACTGGTTCAGGATCGTGATAATGCCCTTTCCTCTGCTACCGACATGAAGCCCGCAACAGATCAGGTTCCTACCGATGCGCAATTTTCTGACCTCGAGTTTGCCCTCAAAATTGTAAAGCACACCAAAAGCAATACCATCGTACTGGTGAAAAACAAACAGCTTCTGGCCAGTGGTACCGGACAAAC